>Ga0123356_10002225_pt1 | contig 20890 bp, 19 predicted proteins | sample TergutEmb28metaG_2_FD_92546 | JGI IMG/M metagenome (GOLD analysis project Ga0123356, IMG submission 92546) | Embiratermes neotenicus P3 segment gut microbial communities from Petit-Saut dam, French Guiana - Emb289 P3 | ecosystem: Host-associated > Arthropoda: Insects > Digestive system > Gut ... | reverse complement strand
TATTGCCGTTAAAGATGTCATTACCGCACAGTCTGCGGAACATGATATCATTGACAGATCATTCGCGTTTCCGGCGAATCCTCCTGCGGATGCTGTTATTGCTCTCATGTCCGGCGTAACGAACGGATCTTTCGTTACGGCGGCGATCATGTACGAACTGTTCCCCTGTACGGATGTTATGTTCATATCGTACAGGATCGCATTCTCAACATATCCGAACATTCCGGAATTCTTTTCTGATACTGCCTTCATGCCGATGATCGAATATCCGTTACCGTTGTATGATCCCGTGAACGGTCTGTCCGATGAACCTATCGGAATGTGATTACCAAAGAACGGAACGGTCTCGGAAAAACTTTCTGTAAAGTTCAGGACAAATGCCAGATCTGTGTGATCCGTATATCCGACGACAGCAACGGTATTTTTCTTTTTTATCACGCCGATATCAAAATTTACTGTTCCTTTACCTTCATCCCAGATGACAGGTTCAAAACATCCGTTCAGGGAAACGTATGCGTACAACGCAGAACATTCCGCCTCCGGAATTAATGTGATATTAACATCATCATCGATGATCACATCTATCGTCATCATGTCATTCGAAAAATTATCAAAGATCACATCTGAGATCTGTTCATAGAACGCTCCGTTGTGAAGAAAATGCGTTTCCGACATCTTTTTCAGATCGGAAGCGGACGATATCCTGTAGGGATCGCGTTCGGTACCGCTTCCGTCGATATCCAGTATTCCCGTTCCGGGTGCGCCGAGACGACAATTATCATAAGTATCGATAACTTCCGCCGTCACAACGGCGGACAACGGCATGAGAAAGAACAAAGCCAACGCTATTGTTATCGTTCTTTGCGCATCCATGAATATAAAATATATACCAAATATATAATAGTATATTAGAGAAACATCATATATTTCCTACACTTCTCTTCAGCCATGGATGCTGTCCTGAATATCGGCAACAGGGAATTAAAGATCAGTGCACCGATAACAATAGAAGATGCCGTATTGTCGGTGAACGAGCATCCCGATGCGTTCTTATATCTTCTGAACGGAAGACCGGTACCTATGACAACTCTCTTTGAGGATAAGATGACAGTGGATGCGTTACGGGTCGCATCGGGCGGATGATCCGAGAACGTTCATGATGCCGTCGAGATCAACGTGTTCTCTTATCCCTTCCAATACTGTGTCCATAGTTTTAATGAATGTGTCTATCTCATCATCGCCGTATCGTTCTCTTTCAGGCGATGAATCCTCTTCCGGCAATTTGATGTTCATACTCGGTATCACACCGAAACATCTCATCCCTGTAAGCGATGCGATACGTTCTATGCCGCTTTCCAGTATCTTCCTTTCACCGTAATATTTGTTGATGATGAATCCTTTCAGAAGATGTCTGTGCTTCTCTTCCGTCAGACGCCACGTTCCGTATATGCCTGCAAAGACACCTCCTTTCTCAATGTCTCCGATCAATATCACCGGTATGTTGCGAGATGTCGCTAAATTGATGTTTGCGATATCATTTTCACGCAGATTTATCTCAGCGAACGATCCGGAACCTTCTGATACGATAACATCGTACATATCACTTAACTCATCGAATGATGTGAGCGCCGTATCAAGCAACTCTTTTCTTTCCTTATCCTTAACTTCTTTTCCGTTCACGAACGTTCTCAATGAATTGTTCTCATATCTCATTAGAACGGGGTTCATCCTTTTGTCAGGTATGAGATCGGACGCCCACGCCTGCAGCGCCTGACCGATGCCTATCTCGGATCCGTCATCGGTAACGAATGAGTTCGATGACAGATTGAAGGCCTTGAAAGGTGATACCATTATCATTTTTGTGCGCAGATATCTGCAGAATAACGCGGTAATGAGTGTTTTTCCGACGTTCGATGATGTGCCGGCGAACATTATCCTCATTGCCGACCACCCGGGAATATCTTATCAAAGAGGTTCATGTTCAGTGATACAGTGAATATATCCGCTACCGAATCGAGCGTCTCATCCAGTATCTTGTCGTAACTCACGTCGGAATATTTTGTCGGGATGTATCTTCCGGTCATCTCTAAAATAAATTTTCTGAACGCAGGTTCGTCAAAGATGCCGTGAATATACGTTCCGAACAGTTTTTCTTTGATCTTTGAGGATCCCTCATAACATTCATCGCCGTTGAACGATATCAATCGAAACAAAGGCAATTCTTTTGTTATCACATCTCCTTTATGCAGTTCATAACCTTTGATCTTCTCATCCGTTCCGGATATCACACCGGCGACGGTCATTCTTTTTCCGATGTTATATGAAACATCGGCATCAAAGAATCCCATGCCTTCGGCTGACGACGGTGCTTCTTTGTTGCGTTCATCCGATAACGTTCTGCACATGATCTCGTATCCGCCGCATATCCCTATGATCGGTACCTTTCCTTTCATTTCTTTTAACGTAGTATCCATTCCGGATGACCGCATCCATTCTGTCGCTTCAAATGAATTTTTGGTTCCAGGTATTATGATCATGTCCGCATCCTTCAGATCGTTCGTATCCTCTGTGTGAACGACCGATGCGTTCTCGCGGTATAAGGGATCCATATCAGTGAAATTCGCTATCCTCGGCAGTTTAATAACACATATCTTTACTGCACCCTCGGGTGCGGTAAGATGCGACAAAGCGAACGAATCCTCCGTCGGTAACGGTAAGTTAATATGAGGTATCACTCCCAGAACGGGTATTTTCAATATTTTCTCCAATTCTTCTATTCCTGTATCCAGTGATGACGGGTCCCCGCGCATGTTGTTCAGTATTATTCCTTTTACTCTCTTTCTGTCATTATCAGAAAGCAATTCTACTGTTCCCAATGCGTAAGCGAAGCCTCCGCCCCAGTTCATGTTAACAACCAGTATACAATCCGCATCCGCGATATCGGCCGCACGCATGTTTGCTATATCTTTATCATAAATGTTTATCTCCGCCGGTGATCCGGCACCTTCGATGACAACGAACTCATACCTTTTTTTCAATGTGGATATACTTTCTCTGACCGCTTCTATGCCGTCGGACGGAACGAATTCATTGTAATACGAATCTGTATCATAGATACCGAAATCGTTTCCGTTGACTATCGTCTGTACCTTCCCTGAACCCATAGGTTTCAGAAGTATCGGGTTGATATTATGATCCGGATGCTTCATGCGTGCCGCCTTTGACTGTAACATCTGTATGGATGCGACCTCGGAACCGTCCGAGGTTATCATTGAATTGAGACTCATGTTCTGTGTTTTCATCGGTGTGACGGAATATCCTTTTCTTGATATCATCCTGCATAACGCTGCCGTTGTGATCGATTTTCCGGCGTCGGATGTTGCTCCCAGCACCATTATCGCTTTTCCCGGGATCAAAAATCTTTTCTTTATGTCCGGCAGCATTTCTTTTAATTTCGGATCCGACGGATCAGTTATGTTCAGTTCCTTTACCTTTGATGCAATATATCTGCACACATTCGTTCTGTGAATAAGATGACAATGAAGGCAACTCCATATATCACCTTTCTTTGTTACGATGTTGTTTCCTAATTCTTCGTCGTTACAAGGATAAAAAGGACAGAAGCAGTATGTGCAATCCTGACCTGTGTAATGACAAGGACCGTACTCACATTTCAGATTCGGACCCGTCCATCCTCTGTCGATCTCTTCCTTGACCTTTTTCTTTATGCTGTCCATGGTCTTGGATATATCATCCGTCTCAGATATAGATTTGATTGTTTTAACGTTCTCTGAATGTTTTTATGAGTGTAAGAGAACAAAATGCTTTTGTTCCCGTATATCATATGCAACACAATGATGCCGTCGTTCCCCGATATCAACAAGGATTGGCTGAAAAGAGCGAAGCGAAGATATGCCGCATCGTTCGTGGGCGGTGAATTCGATCGTCTACCGGTGGATCCGATGATGCTTTCGCATGCGACCGTTGCATGCGGATACTCGATAAGGGATTTTTATGAGAGGCCGGAACTTGGTGCTCATTGTTTGGCATACGCGCAGGAGATGTATGATCTTTTGCCTGTGACAAAATACTATTTTGCACATCCGTGGCTTCCGGAACTCGGAATAAAGTTAAGATTCATGGACAAGACCGCACCCGTACCTGTGAATACCGTTGTAAAGAATGCGGAAGATGTCGATGAACTTCGCGTTCCTGATATCAATGAGATAGAGAAAGGATACACATACACGAGATTAACGAACGCATCCGCTTACATCAAAGAAAAATTGCCGGATATGTTCATTCCTTTGGCCTACTGTCCGGAACCCGTGGGTTCCGCAGCGGAACTGTGCGGCATAGAGGAATTTTTGATGTGGACGGAAACCGAAAGAGAACTTGCGAAAAAACTGATAGATGTTTACGTAGAAACTGCCATAACGGGTGCTGAAGCATTAGCGAAAGCATACGGAAGCGCACTCATAAGCACCGGATCGGTCTTGGAGAACAGCGACACCATGTCGCCGGAAACCATAAAGGACATCTCTCCGCCCGCGTTGGAGAAACTTGTGAAAGGATGTCTGATGAAAGGAGCAGGACCGCAGGTGTTCTACCATTTCTGCGGAAACAGATCATTGGACCATGAACTGTACGTGAACGATCTCGTCATCACACCGCTGACGATACTGCAGATGGGATACTATGACAGAGAACCTTTTCCTGCGTCAATAATGAAAGAAAAGTTCGGAACGAGAGCAACAATAATGCCGTCGGTGGACACGAAACTGTTCGTCCTTCCGAATTCGGGTAAGGTATACGAACAGGCGAAACAACAGATAATTGACGGCAGGGACAGTAAGATGGGCTGTATACTGGGAACATGTTGCGAAGTTCCGCCGAATTCGTATCCTGCGAACATATACACACTGGTAAAAGCGGCGGAAGATTTCGGAAAGTACGGTTCTTGGTAGTTGTTTCAGATAGCAAAGGAACAATTTCACCGGTGATGAGTTAACGGCGTTTATCAATAATCTTTATAAGCACGTTATATAATCACCACACAAGGGGAAGCACTCTAAGACTTCCTAATTCACACTATCACGATCACATGCCGCCCAGGAAGGCGGAAAAAAGTCAAGAATCGAATACCGGTCTTTGAACGAAAGAAAAGGGACCGTAAAAAAAATGATACGAGGCCGTGGTTAACGGGCCGAAAAGCACCGCAACATGCGTGCAAGCGACCGGAAGAAAGAGTGTTTCCCCGACAGAGGGGATTACAATGAACATAGATCCGAACACTACAAAATACATGATAAAAGCAAGGCTGACGGCCGACGGGATAGTTGAGAAACCCGACGTCGTCGGAGCGATATTCGGTCAGACCGAAGGATTACTGGGCGAGGAACTTGATCTTCGTGACCTGCAGAAATCCGGAAGGATAGGAAGAATAGAAGTGGACGTAACATCCAAGGGCGGAAAGTCCGACGGTTTTGTTTACATCTCGTCAAGTTTAGATCAGATAGAGACGGTTGTCTTAGCATCCGCATTGGAAACGATAGACCGTGTGGGACCGTGCAAAGCGGTCATCAAGGTAATGGGCATCGAAGATGTCAGAGTATCGAAACGCGAGAAAGTGATAGACAGAGCGAAAGAATTACTGAATGACCTGATGAAACAGTCAAAAGGCACAAGTTCTGACCTGACGGACAGCATAAAACAGAGTTTGCAGGTGGAAGAGATAACATCCTACGGTAAGGACCGTTGCCCTGCGGGACCGAACGTGAAATCATCGGAAGCGATAATAATCGTCGAGGGCCGCTCGGATGTCCTTAACCTTTTGAAAGCAGGCATAAAGAATGCGATCGCGGTGGAAGGTACGAATATCCCGCAGACCGTGCAGGAACTGTCCAGAGAGAAGGTCGTAACGGCATTCGTCGACGGCGACAGAGGAGGAGAACTTATCCTCAGAGAATTGTTCCAGGTCGCGGAAGTTGATTTCGTCGCTCGTGCTCCCCGTGCGCATGAGGTAGAAGAATTATCAACGAAACAGATAGTCAAATGCCTGAGGAACAAAGTTCCTGGTGACCAGTACATGGAAATGAACGGTCTTTCCTCGGATGATGATAACGATCATAACGGCAACAATAAACACAGCCACGATGATGATAATAACAACAACAGACACCGTGACAGGCATGAGAGAAGGGACGATCACCGTGACAGGCACGAAGGAAGAAGGGACAGGGAACTTCGCGAGAGAAGACCGAAAGAAGAAAGATTCAACACCGAGGCCGCGGAAAGATACAAGAAGAAAGCGGTAGCGGTCGCAGAGGAACCTGCATCTGAGAAAGAAGAGGATGCGGAGGAACCCGTTAGGGAGAGACCTTTACGTGCAGAGAAGGAAAGACCTTTACGTGCAGACAAAGACGATAAGAAACCGAGAGCGGTACGCGGAAAACGGGAAACGGTAAAACAGCCGAAGATGCTCTCGCAGGAACAGGAGATGTTAAGAGATATGCTTTTGGAAATGGCGTCGACGCACAACGCAAAGATATTGAACTCCGATAACGAGACAATAATGGAAGTTGCGGTGAAAGAACTCGTCGATTCGATGAAGAAAGATTCGGAAGGTATATCTAAGATCGTTTTCGATGGTGTTATATCGCAGAGAATATTGGATGTTTCCGCGGAAAGAGGTGTGAGTACCGTTGTCGGCACTCGCAAAGGCAACATAACCAAGATGCCTGCGGGAATAACAATATGGGCGAAGGAAGATCTGTATTAACATGAAAGCAAAGAAAGAGATCAAGGTCTGGGAGGATCTCGAAGGTCTGAAAAGTACCGCAGAGATCGCAATACCCGCGGATCCGCTTGACCGTGTACTCGGACAGGAGGAAGCGATAGAATTGGCAAAGGTCGCTGCGACGCAGCGCCGCCATCTCTTACTCGTAGGCCCCCCTGGAACAGGAAAATCGATGATAGCGCAAGCCATATCGTTACATCTGCCGAAGCCGATGCATGAGGTACGTATCGTAAATAATCCGGAAAATCCGGAACGTCCGTTGCTGGAAGTTGTCGAAGAATCGTACATACTTGAGGAGAACATCTCAAGAGCAGGCGCAATGGGAGAACTGCTTTCTCCAGAGAAGGCACCGCCGAGCGTGGCGGAACGTTTAGGCTACCTTTGCAGAAAATGTCATAAATATTCAGCATACACGGAAAGAACATGCCCGCACTGCAGCCAATCGAAAATGGAAGTGGGCGGAACAACGAATCCGTTCGGTGATCTCATAGGCAGCATGTTGGAGACTGCAATGCCGCAGGTCTCTTTCGGAAAGGAAAAGGTAACAACATCACGCAAGAACTCTGACGGTACCGATGAGACGGTGGTCTTTGAGAGAGCAGGCGATAAGATACGAATGCTCGATCAGGAAACGCTTGAAAAAAGGCATGAACTTGACAAAACGTCAAATCAGAAAGTGTTGGTCAAATTGGATCGCAATCCGTTCGTTCTCGCCACCGGTGCGTCGGAAACGGAATTGTTAGGCGATGTGAGACACGATCCTTACGGCGGTCATAATAACTTAGGAACGCCGGCATACGAGAGAGTTGTATCAGGTTCCATCCATGAGGCGCACGAGGGCGTTCTGTTCATCGACGAGATATCACATCTCGGCAATCTCCAGAGATTCATCCTCACTGCGATGCAGGACCATAAATTCCCTATAGCGGGAAGGAACCCTCAGAGCGCAGGCGCAAGTGTGAAAGTAGACAGTGTTCCGTGTGATTTCATATTGGTGGCGGCGTGCAACATACAAGACCTTGAGAACATCCTGTCACCGCTCAGATCGAGGATAATCGGCGGCGGTTACGAAGTTCTCATAGATACGTCAATGCCTGATACCCCTAACAATCGTGCAAAATATGCGCAATTCGTTGCTCAGGAAATTCAGATGGACGGTCGGATACCGCATGCGACCATTGCAGCAGTGGAAATGATAATCGATGAAGGAAAATCACGCGCAAAAGCGGACAATCACCCGTCGGGACTGACGTTACGGTTAAGGGAACTGGGCGGCCTGATAAGAGCGGCCGGAGATATAGCGAAGATGGAAGGCGCAAAACTCATCGATACGGATCACATAAAGAGAGCAATAAAGCGTTCGAGGCCGGCGGAAGAGCAGATCAAGGACAAGTACGGTTCGTACATGAAGGGCCTTTCCAAGGATGTTTCCGAGTCGCAGAAAGAAAAATCTCCGTATTATATGCATAATGAGCACATAGGCGACCAGATGTTCAATTGATGATCAGATGCATACTCACGGCATCGTCACCGTCTGTGTAGTATTGTTTCAATATCTCAGTTGCAACGAAACCGTGCCGTTTGTAAAAGTTGATCGCCCGCATGTTCGACGGGCGAACTTCCAACGATATGTGATCCATTCCGCTCATTATCGCTGCCTGTCTCAACGCTATCAGTAATTTTGAACCTAATCCCATCGATCTGTAATCCTTGTCAACGGCAAATAACATTATCTTCGCGTGTCTTTCATCAATTTTCGAAGCGCACAGAAAACCTATCGGTCTGCCGGAGAAATCACACACCACCAATTGTCCGCGAGGCCATTGTAAATGAAAATAAGTGAACATCTCCGGTTTGTACGATTGATCGAGCGAAGATGATAATATCTCATACAGCCGATCGGAATCCCTTTCCTCGTATGCGCGTACGATCATCCTCTGCTCCTCCTCACAAATACCGTTATAGCAAGTATCGACAACAATATCACAAGTATCGGAGCGTATTTAATATATGGTTCCGAGAACGACGTTCTTTCTTCTTTTGCATAAACGGTAACGGAAAATTCGTATACATATCGATTGCCTGACGTATCTGTTGCGGCCAACACACAATCGTGCATCCCTTCGGGAAGCACAGCGGCTATCTTCACGCCGCTTCGCTCAAAGTATCCGTCACCATCAAGATCCCATTCGAACGCCGTTCCTTTGGGAAATGAACTGAATGATGCATCAAATATCATTGCATCGCCGGATGTGTTCCCTTTCACGGTAACGTTCAATTCGATCATCGGATCGTCACCCCAGTCGGTCATAAAATAATTTGCATAATAATCTGCGACCTCCTCTGATCGTATACGTACCGCAAATTCTCTGTTGTTATTGAACGCCGCATCCGTCCAGTTTATCGACGATATCCATACTGTATCGTCGATTATCACACCTTTATTATGCGTCAGCGAAAAATTATCTCCTCCGTTGATCACTCTCGCCTGAATGCCGTCCATGTCATTCATAAGCCATACTGTTGTGTAATTGTTCACGCCTCCGTCATCCGCATCAAACGTAACATCTAACAGCATCCTTACGTCAGCACCTTTTTCGGCGGCGGCTGATGACCACGATAACGGCGATTGTGCTGTTGTATATGTCCACGCGTACTGTATGCTCATCTGTTCCGAGTATATCCTGTATGATGCGTTCAGCATCTCCCTTTTAAGATATTCCAATGAGAAATCAGGACTCAGGATCGGTTTAACAGATGCATAAAAAGATGAATAGCCAGATATATGTTTTTCTTTATATTTCGGTAATGTTATGGGTGCAGCGCTCGGATATAATTGCTTAAGATCATATATGTCATACCGTAACGGATCGCAGTCTTGTATGAATATGCCGCGAACATATTGAGCGTGCTCCTTCCCTTCTATCACTGCGCCCCACCCTCTGTTGCCGTTGAACGAACCCTCTCTCCAATTCTCTGATGTCACGATCACCGTTTCAGAATCGATGACGGCGTATTTGTTATGAACAAGGTCGTAACGTTTGTAGACGCCGTTGCCTTTTATTATATGAACGTCCGCACCTTTCTCGTAAAGCGCGGTCATGTATCTTATCTCTGTGTCGGGGACACCTCCGACCGGAGAACCTTCCAGTAATATTTTTACAGAAACGCCCCTTTCGAGAAGAAGCATCAGTAATGATACAATTTCCCGATGGTCGAACAGATACAAAGATATCATGACCTCATCGGAAGCCTTCTCCAGCGCAGCGAACAACGGATCCCCTTTGGAATCGGGAAATACAAAAGGCGTTACTGTTGCGTCGAACATTCCCGATGAACTTATCTTCTCACTCGTTCTTCCGGCAACGGATAATTTCCAGTCGTTCGCTGTGTCCGTATCGAACGCGGAACATCTTACGGCCATCTTGCCTGCTGATATCTTGCTGAACGCGGGCCCTTTCCACCCTTCTGTGCTCGTATCTCCGTTACCGTAGACGAATGTGTCGATTATTTTCTTATCGGATACTTTTCTCAGCATCACCTCGTCGCCGTTATCCGCCAGAATGAACGACTTCGCAACAATTCCGTGCGTTCCGTGCACGTAAACGTTATGATCGGTGAACCATACCTCAGGTACGGCGCTTGCTATCGTTATGAATTGTTTTGATTGAACAAAAATGTCTGCGGTGAACCTGACCGTGCCTTCGCCGTCATCCAGATAATGATCTTTCAGATTTATTTTTGAAGTGCCTGCGTTGTATAACGTCACCGCTTCGAAGGAACCGGCAGGCATTATCTCATATAACCAAACATTTTCATCCGCTGCGTCCGCATATTCGGAGAATAACGGAACCGCTGTGAGCAAAGCAACTATGAATATTGCGATAACTGTTCTTTTCATTACTGAAGAAAAGGTCGTGCCCTTTTTGAATTGTGTACGCTACATGTAGTATACAATTCCGTTATCGGCGTTAACTGGCAGCATTGAAACATACATGTTTTTATACATTCAGAGAGATGAGAAGAACGTATATGACGGCCCCGAAGGGCCGAGTTCCTTACGGGGATCAGACGTTAGCCGCGTTTACGGAACCTCGAGGTCAATAATGACCATGATATCCCTAAGGACAACGACTATCCTTATCCGGATACACCGGTAAGAATGTGTGTTCATGTACATCACCTCCCACCGGAACGGATCCGGGTCCCCGGTTAGTAAAGTAGGGGGAACCCGAACTCTCCTTTCCGGTGTTTCCTTTTAATTCTCATTCGGAATATAATACCATGATGCTACATGTAGTATAACCGCAACGACGGTCAGAGGTACTTTATAAGGTCAAGCAGCGACGCCTTCGGATCCTTTGACTTTACCACGCCGGATGCTAAAAGGACACCGTCCGCGCCCAATTCCAATGCTTTTTTGACGTCCGTTCCCGTTTTGACGCCTGCGCCGCAAAGAACTGATATGAACCTGCTGACGTTTTTGACGGAATTTACCGTATTTTCAACTATCTTGGGATCTGCGTCAGTCACAGAAACATTACCGCCGATGAGTTCCGGCGGTTCAACGGCTATCATATCAGGATGGAAAGATGCAATTTCTGTCGCGGATCTCACCGTATCAGCGCATACGATCGATGTTATGTCAACGATATCGCACAATTCAACTGTTCTTGCAATTGAGGCCGTTGGTTGTTTGTGCTCTGCGTGATTTATCAGCGTTCCCGAAGCCTCCGATGCTTTTATCATCGACGGCGTCACCCATCCCGTGAACGCACCGGATTCGTACGGATCGGCATTTTGTGAAAATACGGGAATGGTAACACTTTTTGCGACGTAACTTAACTCTGCCATCGGAGGGCAGACAATTATCGTAATTCCGGATGCTTTCGAAACTTCCTCGCATATATCGGCGATCTCCAACGCAGAGAAGCCTTCAACCTCTCTGTATGCCTTGAAATTGACGACGATAAAAGGTTTATTCAAGTTTCTCGAACCTCTTGGTCAATTCCTTCAGCACTTCCGGTCTGGATGTGTATTCCATCTCGTCCGGTGAGAGTATCGCCGGCATGAACGGACCGTGCTGTCTTATCATCTTGCATATCTTCACGGACTCGTTACGAACATCGTCCCATTCCTGCCCTTTGAAGAAGTCTATCGGTTCGTGAACGCCTGTCTTTGAATTCATAGGCTCTATTCCCTGTAAACGTCCGTTGTTCAGCTGGAATCCTAAGCAGCATATCCTCGGCGGACCGTCAAAGTATGTTGGGTCCGAGTTATCAACGGAGCACGGATATAGAGCGCCGTGATGAGAACCTCTCATCCATCCGGCGACGATCATCGGCGTCATGTACGGCTGTAAAAATTCACCAACGGCCGGAAGACCGCTTTGCGACCTGCATATGCATACCGGATCGTCCTTGCCTACATACTTACCGGCGGTCATGTTCAGCTTATCCGTACTGACAACAGCCGCAGGGCCGATGCCTGCTCTGCTGTTTATCCTTTTGATCGCATATCTCGTAGTATCGCCCAAAAGGCTCAAAATGCTTAATGTTTCTTCAGGAGAGGACATCACAACTCTTTTTGAATCTATTACGTCATGGATCTCAACATCAAATCCTTTCTTTGCTCTTGCGTCTATCACAAGACCTGTGGTTGTGAACGGGTCTAAGAATATCTTTGATAACGGTAACGAATATGCGGCCGGTTCTGTTTTGTCAGCCATGAAGAACAGTAACGGCTCAGATCCTCGTTCTACAAATTCCATTTCCGCGGACCCCGGTCCTGCTCCTTTCACGTTACCGCTGAACGCATCTGTCAGAAGATCCTGTCCTGCTGCGTAAAGTTTCATCTTCTTCGCAAGTTTCGTTGCTTCCATGAACGCATTCCACGCAAGTCCGTGAACATCCTTGTTGTTCTCGCCTTTACGATGCGTCATTATGAGATTGATATCATCACCAACGCGAGTGACGTAATAATCCTCAATGGTTCCCTGCTTAACGCCGTCCGCAAGCATCTCCCCGCATTTGCTCATCATTGCCGGATGCGGCCTCGAGTGACCTACCACCGAACCGACATCCGCCTTTATGACCGAAACTGTGACCTTCTCCGACATGATTTTACTCACCTTGTTAAATACTGCACACCTAACACGCAATACTTAAAAATAACTTTGCTCGTGCGTTTCGTTTTTACGGCGTTGTTAACGATGCGTACGCGTCAGGTATTTATCCTGAACTGCGATGACCGTTAACGTTAGCATGAACGCATTAAGAGATTCAAAGAGCATTTCGGTAAGCGATACGACCGTAACGATAAAAGGATGGGTACAGGATATACGCAACCTAGGCGGAATTTCATTCCTTATCCTGAGGGATCGTTTCGGAACGATACAGGTAACGATGCCGAAAAAGAAGATAGAACCTGAGTTATTTGATTCGCTTACAACACTTTCCCGTGAATCAGTGATCTCAATAACCGGTGAGGTGAAAGCAAGCAACCAAACGGAATTGGGATTGGAAGTGATACCGTCATCATTTGAATCATACTCTGACGCTTTTGTACCGTTGCCGATGGGTGTCATCGATAAAGTTAACGTTGAGATGGATACAAGGCTGAACAACAGGTTCATGGATCTTCGGAAACCGGAGATAAGAGCTGTTTTTGAATTGAAGTCAATAATGACCGGACTTCTGAATGAAATTATGACTGCGAACGGATTCGTTAACGTTTTCACGCCTAAGATCGTTGACTCCGGTGCCGAAGGCGGTGCTTCGCTCTTTAAGGTGGATTACTTCGGAAAGCAGGCGTACCTTGCTCAGAGCCCTCAATTATACAAGCAAATGTTGATGTCCACCGGTCTTGACCGCGTTTACGAGATAGCGCCTGCGTTCCGTGCGGAACATTCTAACACGAATCGTCACGTAACTGAGTTCGTATCCTTTGACGGTGAGATGTCGTGGATATCATCGCAATCAGACGTTATGAACATGATAGAGAATATCGTCAACAAACTTCTGATCGGGTTAAAAGAAAAAGGAAAGGAACAATTATCGATACTCGGAAAAGATATCAACGTTCCGGAAATTCCGTATCCCGTTCTTACATACTCGGAATGCCTGAGAATGCTTGCGTCGGAAGGGATGCATCTTAAGGAAGGTGACGACCTCGGTACGGAAGGTGAAAAACTTATAGGCGATCTGATGTCAAAGAAAGGATACGAGCTCTATTGGATATCGGAGTATCCGGAAGTTGAGAAACCGTTCTACATAATGGAAAAAGAAGGAACATCATATTCATTCTCATTTGACCTGGATTTCAAAGGACAGGAGATATCTTCAGGCGGTCAGAGGGAACACCGTTACGAAAAACTCGTCGAAAGGATGAAGAAAAAGGGTTTGGATCCCGACAACTTCGCTTCTTATTTGGATGCGTTCAGGTACGGGATGCCTCCGCACGGAGGGTGGGGCATCGGAATAGAAAGGATGCTTGTGAAGATGTTGGATCTTCCGAACGTACGCGAAGCGATACTGTTCCCGAGAGATCTGAGCAGATTGTCGCCGTGATACTGCCGCGAATGATCTGTCACCGTTGGTTGCATAAAGTACTTTCGGTCATCGTCTTTGTTAAATTTCATTATCTGGCTCATTGCCGTTCTTTATAATTTCGGCAGGTACTTTCGGTCACCCCTCCTGTTCACCCTTTTAAACATGTTTCACGATATTGATAGTATGGCAACAGGCGGCGACCGTTACGAAAGAGAGTTGAAATATCTGCTCACGGGTGATGAGAAGACAGTCAGGACAATGATAAAGACATGCGACGAGAATGAAAAGAAAGCTTATTCCTCTATAACGGAAAATCCGTTCGTCGTTATCAGGGCGGCAGGTTCGTTAGGTGTTGATCTCGTCGCGTTAAGATGGGATTTCTCGTTTCCGATAGAAGTGAAAAGTTCTTCCGAGAATGTAATAAGATTCAGTAAGAACCCAAGACTTGCGGAGCAGGCCGAGAAGATGATAAATGAATGTCAAAAAGCGTCATTAATTCCGGTGTACGCGTTCCGTTTAAAAGGATTCAGAGGAGATCCGTGGAGAATATTCGCGTTACCGACAAATTCTTCGTTGAAGGGAAGAATGAGCATAATACAAAGAACGATACCGCAGATAGAGATCAATAACAACGGAAATTACATAATGAAATGGGAGAACGGTATGAAATTGAGCAAATTCATCGAATATATGGGAATGATGGCGGAAACGACAACACCAAAGACAGTGGCAGAAATACCGAACGCGGAAACAGACGCGATGATCGAAGACGCGTGAATAAATGGCATCCGAGAAAAAAATAAAACCAGAATTAAATCAAAGCTTAGAAGAAGACAATAATGGCGCGCCTGATCCAAATACAAAACAACGGAACGAGGATGCTGATGATAGCACTTCTTTTGATATCACATCGAAGCCAAACATGTGTAAAGGGATCTCCGATAAAGTAGAAGGATTCATAGAAGATTCCAGCGTAGGTGGACTCGTTCAGGGTAAATATTACATTTTGGGTGCAGCAGTAGTGGATGAGTATAATTCACCGGCATTTGTCGAAATAATGGAAAGTAGAAAGGGAGATAGAGAGAAAAAATTTCGTACAGATAAAGACATAATAGATGAAGTCTTGACTGAGATATCAAAACTCAATCCTCGACTGTACCTTGTAACCATAAAAAAATCAGAGGGATGGATTGAAAAAGATTTTAGGAATGTGCATAGAAATGGGTTATTCATACTGATCGACAATATTGCGAAAGAAGAATGTGCAAAAGAAATCAACCTAGAGATTGATCAAACAGACAGAGCAAAGTCGGGCACAATAGCATTCATTCTGAACAGAGTATCGGAAAAACGGCAGAAAAAAATTACAGGGGAGATAAGGGACTCTAGACAAAGTTTCGGGATACAAACTGCAGATTATGTCATCGGATCAATGCACAGGCGATATAACCATGGGGAAAGACGGCCATTTGATCTTCTTAAGACGAGAATAAAACGTTCAAATCCGCGAAAAAACGTAACAAAACCCAGATGGAATGTTGAAGAAAGAAAGTAAAATGCGCACATTGGACCCATAGCACGCTATGAGCTACCCCGTCGTACGCAGTGAAAGAATGAACTTACTGTATATAAAATTATGTCGTAAAATATGATCGTGTTAACGTCCAGTTTAAACATGATTTGCAAGGTACACGATAAATTCCTGAACTGTGCTCTTTGATCGCAATGAGGGAACCGTCAGCACTCATAGGGGTCATCATAATTCAGCCGTAGTTGATCTTCATCCGGTCCGCTCATCTTTGATACGGAATAACGATTATTTTAGTTCTATCATTCTTTTCAGCGGGATCATTGCGCGTTCGGCCGTGAACTTATCAATGATAACTTTATTTTCCACGTTCTCCAGCGCTCTCAGCACTGACGATAACGTTGTCATCTTCATGACCGAACATAACGCATGATCAATGAAATGGAATCTTTTCGACGGATTTTCTTTCATAAGGCGATATTTCATACCAACTTCCGTTGCAACGATGATATCTTTTGAATCGGAACTCTTTGCAAACTCCGCCATTCTTTCCGTCGATCCTATCTCATCCGCAATGTTAAGAACATCAGTACAGCATTCAGGATGTGCGATGACTTTCGCGTAAGGATATTTTGCTTTCATATCGATGATATTCTGAACGGTTATCGACCTGTGCACAGGACAATAACCGTTCCACAATATCACATTCTTTGACGTTTTCGAAGAAACATACGTTCCCAGATTGACATCGGGAACGAATATTATATCATCATTTTTCACTGACGACACTACTTTGATCGCGTTTGATGAGGTGCAACAAACATCCATCTCCGCTTTGGCGGATGCCGTTGTGTTGATGTAACCGACAACGCATGCATCCTTGTGACATTCTTTCGCATCCTTTATCTGTTCTGCGGAACACATTGATGCCATAGGACATGTTGCGTTGATCTCCGGAATGAGAACTGTTCTATCAGGCGACAGTAACTTTGCGCTTTCGGCCATGAATGTTACGCCGCAAAATACTATGATATCGGCATCCGTTCTTGACGCAATGACGGAAAGACCCAATGAATCGCCTACGTGGTCGGCGATATCCTGAACTTCCGGCAAACAGTAATTGTGCGCCAATATGACCGCTTTCTTCTCCTTCTTGAGCACAGCGATCCTTTCCGTCACAGAAAGCATAGGAAGGTCTATCGGGAACGTATTAAAAAAGATTGCGAGAATGTTTCCTTATACACATCTGATGAACTGTCGACAAAAATGCACATCTATAAACAATCCTTCCGCATAACCGTCACTCAGATGAGCGAGAGAGAAGAGAAAGCGGCCGATATGTTCAAATGCAGCGAAAGAGAAAGAGCATTATTCGAAGCCGGAATAAAAATGGGGACGATATATCACCAATTCGTAGGAACTCCTGTAAGCATTCACAACACACAGGAGTTAGAGAAGGCAATAGAACGTTCCGTCATGGTACAGCCGTTCGTTGAATCCGTTGCGGTAAAGATAAACATCTCCGATAATAACAGAAAAAAGACGGATACATATGATTACGTTTCCTTAGAAGGCGGTATGATAGATGCCGTTGTAAAGATAAAGATAAAGAACGTTACCGTAACGGCAGAAATGAGATTCATCAAGGAACTGAATTATCCTCTTATGTACGTATCTGAAATTTCTTTGAGATGACCATTAATATATGTACATCCATACGGGAACAGGCAGTTCTTTAGAGGACCCGAAATGATAACCGACATTAAGATAGGCATCACAGGTCTGCCCGGAGCAGGAAAGACAAAAACGCTTCTCCGTGTGATCGAGATGCTCAGTACGGAGGAACTAAAAATAGGCGGTATGATAAACCAGCCTATAATGGACGGTCGGCGCAAAGTTGGTTTTGCGGTATGTGATATTGTTTCCAAAGAGAATCAAATATTTGCTCACATTGATATTGAATCCCGAATCATGGAAGGAAAGATGGGTGTCGATCTTCCGAAATTCGAATCGATCGCCGTTGGTGCAATAAGAAATGCGTGCGAATTGTGTGACGTCATCGTTATCGATGAGGTCGGAAAAGTAGAAGTTGAGAGCCAACCGTTCATTGATGCCGTTAAATTCGCTTTGGATGTCGGTAAACCGATGATATTGACGCTTCACAAGAAATCACGCAATCCTTTGCTGCAAGATATAAGAAGAAGGGATGATGTCCGTATATTGGAAGTAACGCCGACAAACAGGAATCTTCTTCCTCATAAGATAATCCGCCTGATGAACGGAGAAAATATGTAAATGTCCGTGACGGAGATCGTTGAAGGAAATACTAAGTTGATAATTCCGGAGGAACATTCCAAAGGAGGCCCGGGAAAAAGAACGGGAAATGTTTTCTTCAACGAACAGATGGCTTTTAATCGTGATGTGAGCGTTATATTCTTACGTGCTTTGGATAAGGACGTAAGCGTAGTTGACGCAATGTGTGCTACCGGTTCAAGAGCAGTAAGAATTGCGAACGAAGTTCCGAATGCAAAAGATGTTACCGCGAACGATATCAATCCTTTATCGGGAGAATTCATTGATGCGAACATTAATATCAATAAATTAACGAATTGCAGAAGATCGACCAAAGATCTGAACATCCTTCTTTCGGAAGAGAGTTTCGATCACGTCGATATAGATCCGTTCGGTTCTCCCGTTCATTATTTACAAGCGGCGATACGCGGCTGCAAGAAGAACGGTATATTAGCGATAACAGCAACGGATACTGCGCCTTTAGCAGGCGCACACAGACTGAAATGTGAACGCAGGTATCAGTCACGTCCGATACGCGGAGCGATGTGTCATGAAACGGGTCTGCGGATATTGATGTGCACCATTGCCAAAGAATTGGCAAAGTTTGACAGAGGGATGGATCCGATGCTTTCCTTCTATGCGGATCATTATTTCAGAACATACGTTCGCATAACGGAAGGTACGCAAAATGCCGATAAAACATTATCAAAACTGATATACATGAACTACGACCGCGAAACGTTGGAGAGATCATACTCATATGAATACGACAAGGAACACAGATACGGTCCGTTCTGGGGCGGCAATCTTCATAATTCATCGCATTTGAATGTAATGAATGCATCATCAACGGCGGAAGAGAAAAGATGTGAAAAGACATTGAAGATCTGGCGCAACGAATTGGATACTGTTCCGTTCATTTATGATGTCAGCGAACTATCGTCGTCACTGAAACTGTCACCGCCGCCGATGGATGATCTTATCAATTCCTTGAACAGCATCGGAAACGCAACAAGAACTCACATTTCACCGACATCATTCAAAACGGATCTCGGTTTGAAAGATATTGTTGCTGTTTACAGAGCGATGCCGAGACCGTGAGTTTATTACCCATATGGCATTATGGATTTCATAAGGTAAATCGGCGTTAAGCCAGACAAGTAATAATCTGGATATCTTTTCCTACACTATACTTCAAATTTACGCAATACAAAAACCTCGATTCAAAGGTTAAATAGCATGCAACCGTTACCTTTTGTGTGACCGTTATGGATGTACTCTTTAAAGAAAATCAGCCACTTATGCCTAACATAATAATGCTGCCCGGAGCGATAATAACTCCTATTATATTCATCGTGATGCTTCTGATGTTCGAATGGGAAGAAACTGAAATGATGATGATGATCGCCGCCTGTATTGCACTTACAGCAATATATCTGGCCGCAGTCTTCTTTGCAGCAAGGATACGGACTGTAGTAACATATGATGCAATATCCATCAAAGGAAGATTGAATATGCCCATTGAGAACATAGAATCGATCCTGCCGGATGACTCTAAATCGTTCAGAGGATCCTCCATTCCGGCCGGAACTGTGAATTATGTGCTCCCTGCATTCGGAGAACTCAAAGGATTGCGTTTTAAACTGAGAACGGGAGAGATCGTATTCATCGGTTCGAAGAAGCCTTCGGAATTCGAGAACGCCGTTAGATTGGCGCTCAAGATGGTGAAAAAGAAAGAAGAGGAATGATACAATAGAAGACTTTGTTGTAAGAACTGAGACGAACATGCACCGATTGATAGAATTCAATGCGACCAGATTTTCACGAGCTCTGCTCATTAGATTGTTCATGATCGTTGTGGTACTGATCGCATTTGCCGGAGTTGTGAATCTTCTCACTACTCCTCGGGACTGGAGTGATCCGTCCGTCGGAAATATCGCGGGAAACATCCTGTTCGGCATTGTTATTCCCGTCGGCGGATCTCTCTTAGGTCTGTTCATATTATTCCTTGTTCTTTTTCCTAAAGCCTCTGCTAAGATGAGAACGATCAAGCCGCATATCAAATCGAATGAAATAACTCTTACATTCTATGACGACAAAATGAATATTAATGTTTCCGGCGGTGAATCCGGAGATGTATATTACCGTTACACGGGGATCGTCGGATATCAGAGTGCAAATGATATCCGGTACTACGGAAATGAAGATTGGGATTATCAAAACGTAAAAATACTATGTGTAGGAGATTTCTTTCTTGTTGTAACTAATCCTGCCTTTGAACATTTTGATCATGGTATCGTTTTCAAAAGATCGGACATCTCTGTTGGGGATCCGGCCCTGTTGAAAAAGTTACTGAAAGATAGAATGGGCAAGAACTTCAAAGAGATAAGGTACTGAAATATTCGAGAACGCGACAGACCTGGAACCATGATCAATTCCTGTGATACTTTCTCGCAGCATTTACGGAAGAATGTCGTTTGTTATGAATTGTATCTGTATAGAAAGAGATGCGGCGAACTGATTATAGATAATCTGGTTGCGTATGTACAATATCTGCGCATCTGAGCGCAGAAGGTAATACTATAGTAGAATTTACAATATTGGAGCAGCTGATAATATTACTGCTCGCAGGGATAACGGGTTTTCTCTTCCTTCATTCGTCATGGTGGAAAGCATATGTCGAATCTGTGAACGAAGATACGGAAGATAAAGTGAAAGCCC
>Ga0123356_10002223_pt1 | contig 20899 bp, 19 predicted proteins | sample TergutEmb28metaG_2_FD_92546 | JGI IMG/M metagenome (GOLD analysis project Ga0123356, IMG submission 92546) | Embiratermes neotenicus P3 segment gut microbial communities from Petit-Saut dam, French Guiana - Emb289 P3 | ecosystem: Host-associated > Arthropoda: Insects > Digestive system > Gut ... | reverse complement strand
TCTGCGGCCTGGTTGCTCCCAGAGCCTTCAGCATCGCGACATCTGGACCGCGCCGAGAGACTCCAATACCCAGTGCACTGACCAGTGCAACGATCCCGAGTACGAGGCCAACACCGGCAATCGCATAGGCTGCTGCCTGTACTTGGGTGACTCGCGGATCGGTTACTGAGACGAACTCTTGTCTGGTTTGAACTGTCACTGAGTGGTACGGAGAAACCTTTGTCACAATCTGATCAAAGGCAGTGTCCTCGATGGTAGTGTCAGTAATCGTCACCAACAGAACAGTGACCGGCATGAACTGTGCGCGGGTATGTCCATCGACCTCTTGGTTCAGCCATGACGACGAAACCACCATATCCGGGAAGAACTCGGAATCGATGATGAGGTTGATATTCAGGTTCACCTTTTTCTCAATGGGAGTGTTCTTTGCCACAATGAAGCTGATGGTCTTACCAAGATCCAAGCCATTGGCATCGGCATATGCTTTATTGACTGCCAGACCATCCATGAACGTATCTGCCCGGCCCTTGACAATCTTTGTACCCATGATGTTGGTGAAAGACTCTGGGGGACCGTACATGACAGTAGCCGCAGGCAGTGCCGCTCCAGACCCACCGGTGTTGGATGCATCCACTGTCAGCGGTGCTTGACCGAATGCGTTAACTTGAGTCCCGGGGATCTGACGTACGTTCGCTGCAGCCATGTCAGCGATGAATCCATTATCCGCAGAAGGAGTCAGAACAAAATCTGTTTGGATTTCGCTCGATAGCTTGTTCTCAATAGCGCCGCCAGCAGACGGTGCAAGAACAAGTAGAGCAGTGGCTACTGCCGTGAAAAGGATAAACACACCTGTGGCGTTGGCTGCCCTTCTCGGGTTCTGTGTAATACCGCCTTTGGCAACCTGAGCAGTCAGTGGTGAGAACAACCGCATAGGGGCCGCAAAGACAGGGCTGAGCACTACCATGGCAAGCGGTCCAGCAAGGACAGCACCCACCAGGATTGCCGCGGCACCGGCAAGGATCATCATGACATCGTTAGGCCCGACTAAGCCGAGTATGACGGCAACCGCGCCAACAACACCGATGACGAGTCCGATAACAACCCGGACAATTCCCATCGTCATCCGCGGAGCAATAGGCTCCTTGACTGCCTGCGTAGCTTTCACCGACGCCGCGCTGGCAGCACCAATAATCGCTGCCAGTACGGTCAGGGCAACGCCGATGACGATAGATAGCAGAAGACCAAGGAAAGGCCAGCCCACCACGAGAGTCAGCCCCGTACCGTTAATAACGCCCTTAGCAATCACGACAAGAACGAAGCCAAGGATGATCCCGACAACAGAACCAATGGCGCCGAGGATCGCCGCCTGAGTGATAACCGCGATCATTACTTGACCAGAGGTAACCCCCATCACTTTCAATTGAGCGATTTCTTTGCTTTGGGACCGAATCGCAGTCGAGAACACATTGATCACCATGAACCCTGCCGCCACAAGAGCAGCCACACCGATCAGGACGAGAATGATGTTCAGATATCCAAAGGATGCATTGATTTGATTCGTGGCGGTCTGGCGTTCTTGGGAACCTAGGACTACCTCAGCATTGAAATCCGGGTCAACAGACGAAACAATGGCATCCACCAGTTGTTCAGCAGTCATACCTTCTGCCTTGACAGCCAGAAGGGGAACCGTACCCGGAGGCGAGAATATGGCGCGGGCAACAATCCCATTGAGGATCACAACCACCGCACCATTCAACTGTGCATCGTAAGAAACGATGCCGGACACCGTCACCTCATCAGCGTATTGGTTTCCATTTGCGACGAACTTAACGGGGTCTCCGATTTTGAGTCCCGCCCTGGCAGCAGTGTTTTCCTCGAGAGCAATCTCTTTGACACTGATGGGGAATTCCCCTTCGATGAGCCGTCCCTGACCCACCTCATTCACGTCAGCCGCGATACCGATTGCTGGTGCGCGCCCCGAGGAGACAACCTGGCCATCTGGCCCCTCCAGTACGACCGGACCCAAGTAGATCGCATAGATCGCAGCCCCTGTGACCACAGCAACCTGTCCTGTGATTGCCGAATCAAAGAACTGCTGCTGGGAAGGTGGTTTCATCAGAAGATCAGCGACGGACGAACCCTGGGGCTTCACGTAAACATCCGCGCTCACCACTGTCTTGATCAGGGATGATACGGATTCATCCACTGATGCACGTGCGAAGAAAGCACCTGCAGCGAACCCCACCCCGAGCACGACAGCCAGGACGACGAGGATAAGTCGGCTCAGATGCCCTTCGACGCCGATCTTGACACTTTTCATGAGGCAGACCCACCAGACAAAGTACGCATGATGTCGATCATCTTGTTCAGGCTCGGTCCGTGAACCTCATTGACGATGCATCCGTCTTGGATAACACACACACGGTCAGCCTGGGAGGCAGCATAGGGGTCGTGGGTGGCGATCACCACTGTTTGCCCCAACTCGTCCACGCATCTTCTCAGCAAGTCCAAGAACTCAGCAGCGCTGTCAGAATCCAGCATACGTGTCGGCTCGTCAGCAAAGACGACAGCCGGCTTGGCGATCATTGCACGGGCACACGCAACACGCTGCTGCTGGTTAGGCGTCAATTCTGAAGGCTTGCGGGTCAGGGTGTCCGAGAGGTGCAAGGTTGTGACAACCTCGTCGTACCAACTCTGATCGACCGGTGCTTTGTGGATGGTCAAGGGCAGACGGATATTCTCAGCGGTGCTCAACATCGGCAGAAGGTTGTCTTCTGCAAAAATGAGACCAACACTCTCCCGCCTGATCTTGTCGAGCTGCTTGTCCTTCAATCCTGCCAAGTTCTTTCCATCCAAAACGACGGATCCTTGGGTGGGGATTTCCATGGCTGCCAGGCAACGCAACAGGGTGGACTTGCCAGAGCCGGAACGCCCCATAATGGCAGTCATCTGGCCTCGGCCGACAATCATGTCAACGCCGCGCAGGGCTTGTGCAGCAGCAGTGCTGCTGCCGTACTCCATCGTCAAACCAGTCGCTTGAATAACCTCCCCGGTAGCCGGCTTGGGCTTTCCAGGCGTCTTCGCTGCGGGACGACGCTTTTCCGGATCTCGTGCAGGCGGGGCTTTCTCGATCGGAGCTGCTTGTGGTGCTTCGGCATCCTCGGGTGCAACAAAGGCCGGTCCCGACGCTTCGCCAGGACGAGATGAAGGCGCACGCCTGGAGCGCGGAGCGGCTGGAGCCTCTCCTGGTTCAGCCTCATCATCCACAGGACGCGGCATTGTTTGGCCCGGACGAACCGTACGCGTGGTGACCCGTTCTGAGGGGCCTCTCTGCTCTGAGGAAGGTGGACGCGGACGTACGGGACGCTCTGCGGGAGTCCTTGGAGCCGGGGCTGGCTGTGCTTCATCAGAGTCTGGGGAAGGACGCCTGGTAGCTAGGTCACGCCTCAATGCTGCAATACGATCATCTGTACTCGCAGGAGGTGCCTCAGGAGCTGCGGCTCTGCGATCGGCAGCGCTCGCGGCTGACGGCCGACGAGTTGACGTCCCTGATTCCAAGTCGCGTCGCAAATCGGCGATTCTATCCCGAGCTTCGCCTCCCAAGGCTCCTCTGGAAGGCCGAGCCGCTGAGGAATCCGGGGGCGCCTGTCCCTCTTCTGCCAATTGGTCCCGCAGATCATTGAAGGCATTCCTGCCGGTCAAGATCTTCTCTTCAAACGGATCCGGGGGACGTTGACTACCATCGTCATCCCCGAAAATTGCAGCCATTTCTGCTTCAACCGCAGGAGAAGGCTCGGGCAAAGGTCGCCTCGACCTCACTGGCCTTTCACCCCTGGCGGAACCGCCCCCGGCACCCGTTCGTTCGGGCGCGCCAAAATTATATTGCTGAGATTGTTCGCTCACGTCCCCTATTCTTTCATGACGAAGGTTCTTATCGAAATTAGATGCGGAATATCAAGACAGTTGATGTCATTTTTCCTTGTCATTCACGATTATAGGTACTTCTGTGACAAAGTGTCCGTAGGCGCGCGGGTCCTCTTTCGGTTCGATATGGAACTGAACCTGAATCCCTGGCAGAGCTGAATCAATAGCGGCTTGAACTTCTTTGAAGCGATCATGGCTTTGCTGGACGCTCCAGTCGCCTGGGACCAGCATGTCAGCGATGGCAAAACGGTTTCGGCCCGCAACACGAGTACGCAAGCCGTGGAAACTGACGTCGTCATTGGTGAAATCGGCTAGAACGCCAGCGAGAGTCTTGTTTTCCTCATCGGGCAGGGTGATATCCATCAGTCCTTGTGTGGATTCCCAGACCAGTTTAGTTCCGGTGAAAATGATGTTGGCACCGACGAGAAGAGCGACGATGGGATCGAGGATGGTCCAACCGGTCAGTGCAACCAGAATAATGGCTGCAACAACCCCAATGCTGGTGACAACATCGGTCCACAGGTGTTTGCCATCGGCGACCAGTGTCGGTGATCGGTGCCGCTTGCCCACGCGGATGAGAATCATCCCCACTGCTCCGTTGATGGCTGCAGCGATGGTGGAGATGATGACACCAGCGGAAACAGACTCTAGAGGCTGCGGGTGGATCAGACGGTCAATGGCAGCGACGATGATCAGGGCTGCTGCGACGAAGATCAGGATTCCTTCGACAGCAGCAGAGAAGTATTCAGCTTTGTCATGCCCGAAATGGTGGTTATGATCCGGCGGCTTGGCGGCAACAGACAGCATCACGATCGCCATGATGGCAGCAACGAAGTTAATCAGAGACTCTGCTGCATCCGAGAGCAAGCCCACTGACCCTGTTATTCGCCAGGCGACCATCTTCATGGTGATGGTGACAACCGCAGCCGCCAGTGACAGCCAAGCGTACTTCATGAGGTTCGTTGATTTTTCCATACCTACACATCTCTTCGGACAGTGGTAGTGAATCCTATCACCAGGCAACCAAGAGTCCATGCTCCTAGTACACCAACACCTTCCCAAGGACCAAGGATTGCTGAGTCAGAAAACTCGGGTTGGGTTATTACCCAGCCGGCAGTGGTCGGAAGGAACTCGGAGGCATTCATCAGCCACCTCACCCACCCAGTGGGGTCAGGGTCGGTGGCAAAAACCTGAAGCAAGACCGAGAAAACCATGGGGAGGACGACAATAATCCCCACGGCCATACCAATGCTGCCTGCCGTGGATCGGATAATGGTGCCCAGACCGAAGCAGAATAGAGCAAGCAGAGTGATACTGATCAGGAATCCGCCCATAATCCGTAGGCTCACCGCCGATGTGAGCGTGACATCAACCCCAATACAGCCCTGGAGGATGGCATAGCCTCCTGCCCAACTAGCGCCAACAGAGATAGCAAAGATCGGAATACACAGCGTCGCAATAACGACAAGTTTTGCCAGAAGGACTCTGAGTCGGCGAGGCGAGGCGGTGAAGGTTGATCGAATCATGCCGGAGGAATACTCATTGGTGATTGCCAGGACAGCGAAGATGATGAAGACAAGCTGGCCCACGAAGCCACACCCGGTCACCACGACGTTAGAAAGCATGCCGAGGCTTCCTAGCTCAACCTCGAATTCGAACTCCTCTGCCCCAGGCATAGGTGTGGTGGCGATGTACTCGGCGTACCTCAATGCTGCAATCAGAGCAAGAGAAATCCCGATATTGAGAACAACGGTGAACCCTAGGATCCACCAGGTTGAGCGCAAGGTGAAGACCTTGATCCACTCGGATCGTACTAGCCTCAAGAATGAGAGTTTGTGGGTCTTGGAACCAGTGATCTGGATTGAGTCAACTCCGGTCGCCATCGCAGTCACCTCCCCCTTCGGGCGCTGCTGGACTTCGCCAGAGACGACAGAGTAGGAGGCTGATCGCGGAGTTGGTCTGGTTCTGTTCGCGGGACCGCTCCAGTGACAAACTCAACCGCAGAGTCTGTCATTTCCATGTAGATCTCTTCAAGAGAGCGCTGGATCGGGGTGAGTTCATGCAGGACCCATCCTCGCTTCGCTGCTTCTTCACCAATAGCTTGAGCCGTGAGTCCGCGGATAGAGATCGTGGAGTCACCCTCATCTGTGGCTGAGCGTCCGGAGCGATTGACCGCTTGAATGATGGCTGCCGCATTCGGGGAGCGTACCTTCGTCACCAGTCCTGAGGCTTGCATGACCAAGTCCGACATTTCCGAGTCAACGATGAGTCTGCCCATCCCAATGATGATGATGTGATCAGCAACCATCGCCATCTCGGACATCAGATGACTGGAGATGAAGATGGTACGGCCTTCGCTGGCTAGGTATTTCACAAGGTTGCGCACCCACGCCACGCCTTCAGGATCCAGCCCATTGATGGGTTCATCGAGGATGAGAGTCTCGGGATCGCCGAGGAGGGCTGCTGCCAGCCCAAGGCGCTGGCTCATACCTAAGGAGAACTCCCCCGCTTTCTTTCCGGCGACATCTGAGAGCCCCACTAATTCGATCATGTCGTCAACACGTTTCTTCGAGATTCCGTGGGTGGCTGCCAAGGCTCGCAGATGATTGCGAGCCGTACGCCCGGGGTGGACAGATTTTGCCTCCAGAAGAGCGCCAACCTCAGTCATCGGTGCCTTGGTTTTGGTGTAAGTACGCCCGTTGACCCGTGCCTGTCCGCGTGTTGGGGTGTCCAATCCCAGGACTAGCCGCATCGTTGTGGACTTGCCTGCTCCGTTCGGCCCGAGGAAGCCCGTCACCATCCCCGAGCGCACTGTGAAGCTCAGATCATCAACAGCCAGTTTCGAGCCAAACTTCTTTGTCATCCCCGCAACATCGATCATCAGTCACCCCTATGGATTGTTGAACTCATTGTAGTACTGGGCATATTAACGAAACCATCTATCCAGTTCATCCAATGTCCCTTGTGGAAAAGGTCCGGCCATGGCGTCTGCTACTGCCATCAACTCCGGCGGAGCACCGTCTAGGGCTACTCCACGCCCAGCCCAGCCGACCATGTCGATGTCGTTGTAGCCATCCCCCAGGGCTAGGACGTCTTCGCGGGCAACACCGAGTTGAGCCGCTGCGAATGCTAAGCCAGCGTCCTTGCCGACGCCCTCGGCGCCGATATCCAGCCAGTTCCTCCCGCCCTTGGAGTGATAGAGGCTGGTGAGATCGATTTGTGCGATCACTGATGCGAATTCCTGCTCAGAGGCTACCGAGTCGCGAAGGATGATCCGCGATACTGGTTCTGCTGCGAGTTCTTCCCACGATTGGATGCGCAGCTCCCCATGAAGTTCGTAGATTCCGCCGACGAAGGGAGCTGAGATTCGATATCCACGCCCGAAATCCTCCACTGCCATCGTCATCGTCGGATGAGTACGAACCACCTCGATAATCGGGGTTGGATCGAAGGTTTGCGCCCTATGAATCTCCAGGGGCGGATAGCTGACCACTGTCGCGCCGTTGTTGCATACGCAGTACATATGCGGGATCTGCAACTGATCTAAGACCAGTTCCGAGGATAACCACGCCCTCCCGGTCACCAGTACGACAGGAGTCCCCTGTGCGCTGATCTGGCGTAGTCTTTCCCCGATCTGATTCGGTACGCGGTCATCTCCGCCCACGATCGTACCGTCAGCGTCGACGGCGACGAGTTTGGGCACCCAGCCCTGCTCAGTTTCCACGGATGCCTCAATCTCCTCGATGCATAGTGATGAGCATGAACGAGGACGAGAGCACCATGACGTCTGTGCTGACGATGGTCCAACCCCGTTCTTCCATCATGGAAAGGTAATCATCCAGTTCGGGAAAAGTATCCACTTGAAAGTCCGTATCCTGATCAGCGTTCTTGAAACGATCCCGCCAACCAGAAAACCGAGCGCGTACTACGGTATATGCCATGCTTCTAGTTTAGGACGTGCCAGCGGGACGTGGGTGCGTGTGTCAAGGACGTATAACTTGACGCTGTGACAGAGCAGATGACCGAACTAACCCACCCCCCGGTCATCCTGCCGCAGGCAGGATGACCGGGTGTTGGCTGATAGGGGACGGTCCTTTTTGTCACGTTTTACACGATTGGTTCGAAGACTTCCAACCCACCAAGATAAGGACGCAGGACTCCTGGGATATTCACCGAACCATCATCATTCTGGTGGTTTTCCAAGATCATGATGATCATCCTCGTCATCGCACACAGGGTTCCGTTCAACGTCGCCACGGGCCCGACCCCATCGTCATAGCGCGCCCTAGTGTTAAGTCGGCGTGACTGGAATGTCGTACAGTTCGAGGTCGATGTAATCTCGCGATATTTCTGTTGGCTGGGTACCCATCCATAACAGTCGTACTTCCTGGCAGCCGACAACCCCAGATCTCCGGAAGCCACCTCCAAGACTTGGTACGGAATCCCCAGCGAAGAAATGAAAGCTTTCTCGAACTCCAGAATCTTTTGATGCTCAGCTTCGGATTCCTCAGGGCGGCAGTAGACAAAGAACTCCACCTTGTCGAACCAGTGAACCCGGAAAATCCCGCGGGTGTCCTTGCCGTAAGAGCCAGCCTCACGTCTGAAGCACGGGCTGTATCCGACATACTTCAATGGAAGCGCATCTCCATCAAGGATCTCATCGCTATGATAGGCAGCCAGAGCAACCTCGGAGGTCCCTACCAAGTAAAGATCGTCAGCCGGAAGGTGATACACATCCTGGGCAGCTTGGCCCAGGAACCCCGTACCCTCCATCGCAGACGGCCTGACCAAGGACGGCACAATCATCGGGAAGAAGCCCCATTCGAGCGCCTGCGCCATCGCGTACTGCGTCAGAGCCATCTCCAGCAAAGCCCCATAGCCAGTCAAGAAATAGAACCGAGACCCAGAAACCTTAGCCCCACGTTCCATGTCAATGGCCCCGAGCATCTCCCCCAGTTCCAGATGATCACGCGGTGTAAAACCCTCAGCTTCAAAATTCCGAGGTGCCCCAATGATCTCAAGAACCGTAAAATCGTCTTCCCCACCCTGGGGTACGTCTTCAAAAACAGGATTCGGCAGCATCAGCATCAGTTCATTGAACCGCTCCTCGATCACAGCAGTCCCGCCCTCAGCCTCTTTGACCTTCTCCGCAAGTTCCTTCGCCTGTGCCAACAGCCCTGGCCGAGTCTCGGCAGTAGCCTTGGCAACCTCGCGCCCTAATTCTTTTTGTTGTGCCCGCAGTGTCTCGGAGTACGCAATCGCCCGGCGCCGATCCTCATCCGCCGCCACCAGCTCATCAACAAGCTCCACCGACTCCCCGCGCGCCTTCTGGGCACGCCGCAACATATCAGAATCAGTACGAATTAAACGAGGATCAATCATCCCCTTAGTCTAGTACCCCACAACAACCGGGGTTTGATGAAGAGGACGAAGCCCCGGTCATCCTGCCGCGAGGCAGGACCCCCGGCAGCCAACGTAGGGTCTTGGGTCAGTCCGGTCATCCTGCCGCAGGCAGGACCCCCGGCAGCCAACGTAGGGTCTAAGGTAAAGACTCTCTCGCTCAAGTCCATACCCTGGCCGCCGGGGGTCCTGCCTGACGGCAGGATGACCGGGTCTTGGTCAATCATGCAAAAATGGGGGGTCCCGCCTAGGCAGGACCACCCCATAATTACTAAGAGATGAACTACGCTTCTTCTGCAGTTTCTTCTGCAGCTTCTTCAGCGTCAGCCTCGTCTGCTACGTCTTCAACGGCTTCCTCAGCTTCGACTTCTTCAGCTTCGACTTCTTCAGCCTCAACCTCGTCAACAACTTCCTCGACAACATCCTCAACGGTTGTCGTCACAGCAGCTTTCTTGGCAGGCTTGATGTCTTCAGTCTTCTTGGCGCGAGTCTTCTTCACGACTGGTTCGGTCACGATCTCGATGATCGCCATGGGAGCATTGTCACCCTTGCGGGGGCCGACCTTGGTGATGCGGGTGTAGCCGCCCTCACGCTTTTCGACAGCAGGAGCAATCTCGGTGAACAGAACGTGGACAACCGTAGGATCAGTGATGTCGCGCATCACCATGCGGCGTGAGTGGAGGTCTCCCCTCTTGGCCTTGGTGATGAGCTTCTCCGCCACAGGCTGAACTCTCTTGGCACGAGTCTCCGTGGTCGTGATGCGACCATGCTCGAACAACTGCGTGGCGAGATTACGAAGAATCAGTCTCTCATGAGCAGGGGAACCCCCTAGACGAGGGCCCTTGGATGGCTTTGGCATTGTATGATCTCCAGATTCTGTCGTGCTCAGGCTGCGAAGGTGTCGTCCGCGGCGTAACGGTTAAGTGAATAGGCATCCATCCCGAGGATGGAGTCTTTGAGAGTCAGCCCGAGGTCAGCAAGCTTTGCCTTGACCTCATCGATGGACTTCTGACCGAAGTTGCGGATATCCATCAAGTCCTGCTCGGAACGGGAAACCAGTTCGGAGACGGTGTGGATGCCCTCACGCTTGAGGCAGTTGTAGGACCGTACTGTCAAAGATAGGTCTTCGATCGGCAGAGCCAGATCAGCAACCAACTGATCATCGACTGGCCCGGAGCCAAGCTCGATACCTTCGGCTTCGGTGTTCAGTTCGCGGGCGAGCGAGAACAGTTCGACCAGAGTACGGCCTGCAGAAGCGATGGCGTCGCGCGGGAGGATGGCGGGCTTGGTCTCGACATCGATGATCAGACGATCGAAGTCGGTACGCTGCTCGACACGGGTAGCCTCCACCTTGTAGGTGACGCGCAGAACCGGTGAATAGATCGAATCGATCGGGATACGACCGATTTCAGCTTCAGGGTTCTTGTTCTGGATCGCAGAGACATAGCCGCGGCCACGCTCAACGATGAAGTCCATATCCAGGGTTCCCTTGTCATTCAAGGTTGCCAGGTGCAGTTCAGGGTTGTGGATCGTCACCGAAGACGAGGTCTCGATGTCGGCCGCAGTGATCTCGCCTGGACCTTTCTTGTTCAAGCGGATTTCTACGGGCTCATCCTCATCGGAACCAATAACGAGGTTCTTGATGTTCAAGATGAACTCCGTGACGTCCTCAACGATCCCAGGAATCGTCGAGAACTCATGGGAGACTCCCTGGATCCTGATCGATGTCACTGCGGCTCCGGGGATGGAGCTGAGCAGCGTACGGCGAAGGGAGTTGCCAAGGGTGTAGCCGAAGCCAGGCTCCAGCGGCTCAATGATGAACCTGGAGCGATAAGGTTGAAGGACCTCTTCAGTCAGAACAGGGCGCTGAGCGATTAACATTTCTTTCCTTTCCGCCGCCCACTATTTGACGGCGAAGTTTCTTGGGGTGAGGTGTTTTCAGGTTTCGGATACGGTCATCGTGAATAGAGTTCAACGATGAGCTGTTCTTGGAGATCGATAACGATCTGCTCGCGTATTGGCAGGGCGTGGATGATGATCCGACCTGCAGTAGGACGGGAATCCATCCACGCTGGTACGGTGCGGGAGTCGAAGACCTCGCGAGCAACCACGATGGGGTGGAGGTTCGCGGACTTCGGCACCACATCAACGATGTCCTGTGCGCGTACACGGTAACTCGGGATGTTGACACGCTGGCCATTGACCTGGAAGTGACCGTGGGACACCAACTGACGAGCCTGACGGCGCGTCGTGGCGAATCCTGCACGGTAAACCACGTTGTCGAGACGGGATTCCAGGATCTGCAGGAGGATGTCACCGGTCTTGGCTGATGACCGTGTTGCCTCTTCGTAGTACCGACGGAACTGCTTCTCCATCACGCCGTACGCGAAACGTGCCTTCTGCTTCTCTTTGAGCTGCTGAGAGTACTCCGAGTCCTTCGTACGCCCGCGGCCATGCATGCCGGGAGGGAAGGGACGGCGTTCGTACGACTTCGAGTTGCCGACCAGGTCTGTCCCGAGTCGGCGGGACTTCCGTGTCATGGGGCCTGTATATCTTGCCATGGGTTATGTCCTTTCGATTAGACGCGACGACGCTTAGGAGGGCGGCAGCCATTGTGCGGCATGGGAGTGACGTCTGCGATAGCGCCCACTTCCAGCCCAACAGCACCCAAGGACCTGATCGCGGTTTCGCGGCCAGAACCTGGGCCCTTGACGAATACATCGACACGCTTCATACCGTGCTCCATAGCGCGCCTGCCTGCGGCCTCAGCGGCCATCTGAGCAGCGTACGGAGTGGACTTGCGAGAACCCTTGAAGCCGACTGTGCCGGCTGAGGCCCATGAAATCACCGCACCAGAGGGATCGGTGATCGTAATGATTGTGTTGTTGAACGTTGATTTGATGTGGGCCTGACCCACGAGAATGTTCTTCTTCTCTTTGCGGCGCACTTTGGTTTTGGCGCTTGATTGCTTCCGGCCTGCTGTAGCCATTGATCCTTCTTTCTTTGCCCTGATCGGTTAACGATCAGCGAGCCTTCTTCTTGCCTGCGACAGCCTTCTTCTTCCCCTTGCGGGTGCGGGCATTCGTCCTGGTACGCTGCCCGCGAACAGGCAGACCGGAGCGGTGACGACGGCCTTGATAGTTGCCGATCTCGATCTTGCGGCGAATATCTGCTGCGATAGCGCGGCGCAGATCACCTTCGATCTCATAATTGGCTTCGATGAAATCACGCAAGGCAACGAATTGTTCGTCGGTAACTTGGTGAACTCGCAAATCGCCACTGATACCTGTGGCTTCTAGAATCTTGGCTGCACGGGTACGCCCGATGCCAAAGATAGATGTTAGTGCGATCTCCAGACGCTTATCGCGCGGGAGATCGACACCGATAAGTCTTGCCATATGGCCTTGTCTCTTTCGGTTTCTCAGCTGGTTTCCCAGTTGCGAAGGTGTGGACGTGACGCGTTCCCCATTTCAGAGGCCTCGGCCTTCGCCCGAGGGTGACCTGGGTTCGTACTACAAGTACGGCCCAGGGTGCGTGCACGCTGGTGGTCCTAGATGGTCTAGGTGGTTATGTAGTTGTACGGAAGGATCGATTCGGTGGTGGTCAGCCCTGACGCTGTTTGTGGCGAGGGTTTTCACAAATCACCCTGACACGGCCATGGCGACGGATCACCTTGCACTTATCGCAGATCCTTCGAACACTCGGCTGTACTTTCATCGAGGAAGCTTCCTTAGTTCATGCAGGGCAAAGCCCCGCGGTGTTTGAACGCTGTTGTGTCTACTTGTGTCGGTAGACGATACGACCGCGAGTGAGGTCGTACGGCGAGAGTTCAACGATGACGCGGTCGGAGGGCAGAATCCTAATGTAATGCTGCCGCATCTTTCCCGAAATCGTTGCGAGGACTTTGTGGCCGTTGGTCAGCTCAACGCGAAACATCGCGTTGGGAAGTGCTTCCACAACGGTTCCCTCCAGTTCGAGGGCTCCCTCTTTCTTTGCCATACACCCTTTCAAGATTGGTCGAGCCGTCCACGCTCGTCAGAGCATAGTCGACCAAGGGATTATTGTACGCTACCGGCCCAAATCCCCCAAATCGTCTCCCTGTTGACTGCACCGGACTCACTGCAGCCCTCCAAACCGCGTCGAACTATCTACCCTAAGTCCCCAACCCCCCAGAGTGATCCTCAATCCAGCGGTGGGTTCTGTCAAAAAAACACGACAAAACCCACCACAAGGGAGAGCTTAGGAACAAAACCCACCACACGGGCGAGGTTAGGAACAAAACCCACCGCAGGAGAGAGGATGATTGTGATGAGTGGGGGCGGGCCGGTATGGGTGACTGTGACACCAGGGACTTAGGAGGTGGCCGGTTTGCGGCTGGGCATGAAGAGGATGAGGATGATGGCGGCTGCGGCCGAGGTTGCTGCTCCGAAGAGGAAGGGGACCGATGAGCCGAAGTTGTCCCACAACAAGCCAGCGATGATGCTGGCTGGTAGGAGGGCTATTCCAGCGATGGTGGACTGGAGGCCTAGCATCGTACCTTTGAGTTCGGGTGGGGCGATCTCGGCTACATAAGCTCGTTCTACTCCGGTGATCATGGCGGTATAGACACCGTAGAGGATGAAGGTGACCGCCATCATTGCCTGGGTGGGTGCGTACGCGAAGCCTAAGTAGCACACTGAGAACATCAGATACCCCGGTACGAGCAGGTTTTTTCGCCCGATCTTGTCGGAGAGTTGGCCCGCTGGCATCGCCAGGACCGATGCCACTGCCGAGAACAGGAAGTACAACAGGATCACGTTGATGTCATCGAACCCGACAGATTTCGCCTTGATAAGAAGGAATGCATTCGAGGAGTTACCGAGGGTGAACAGAAAGATGACACCCAAATAGAGTTTGAGCTGGAAATCCAGGGAGCGGGCATTCTTCCAGAAGGGTTCACGCTTAGCCGGGGCTGGGTTCTTGGTCTGGCGGATGAAGGCGAACATGCATAGCCCCAGGATTCCAGGGATCATCGACAATGCGAAGATGCGTTTGTAGTCGTAGCCTTCGTGCATCCCTCGCAGAAGGAAGAAGGTGACTAGGATTCCCAAAGCCGCGCCAGACATATCCAAGGCCTTGTGTAAACCGAAGGCCTTACCCATCGTTTCCTTGTCGGCGCTCTCGGCGACCAGCACATCACGAGGTGCCGTACGAACTCCCTTACCGATCCGGTCGATCACTCGGGCTGAGAGGATTCCCATCCAGGAGCCAGCCACCAGCAGCACAATCTTGTAGACAACTCCCGCTGCGTACCCCCAGAAAGCCATCCCCTTCTTCTTCTGGAATCGGTCCGAGAGGTATCCGCTGAAAACCTTCAGCAGGCTGGCAACCGACTCTGCGATTCCTTCGATGACACCCACCAGCGCCGGAGTCGCACCCAGAGTGGCAATCAGAAACAGTGGAATCAGTGGATAGACCATCTCGGTCGACAGGTCGGTGAAGAAACTCACCAACCCTAGGAAGACGACGTTGATCATCCCCGAGCGCGGCTTGCGCTCCTGCGGAACTTGATCCAGCGTCATGTCTCTCCTCACGGATTGAAAACCTCAGGTCCATCCACGCTTCGCAAAGCGGTACGCACCCTTATCCTCAACAAGGTCGCGTACCATTAGCATGTGACCATCCTTGATCCACAGACGATTCTATCCGGGCAGCGACGACGCGGAGTACCAGCGGGCGCAATCATCACGATTGGGGTCTCATCTCTTTGCCTCGCTGTATTCCTCATATTCCTACTGCTTTTGGGAGGAGGGCTCTTCTACATCGCCGCAGTGTTGTCACTGGTTACCCTCGTACCGATGATGGCCGGAGTCATGGCAATCGACCGTTTGGAGCCTGAACCGGTGCATCTTCTAGTGACGACATTCCTCTGGGGTGCAGGTGCCTCGGTCATCCTGAGCCTCATCTTCGAGTCCTTGGGGGGACTTGTCATGCAGCCGTGGATGTACGACACTGAATTCGCCGAGGTTGCCATCGCAGCTCCGATCGTTGAGGAATCGATGAAGGCCCTCGTACTGCTCGGATTATTCTGGTTCAGACGCCATGAGATCAACGGCATCACTGATGGTGTGGTCTACGCTTGTACGGTTGCGCTGGGATTTGCCGCCGCCGAGAACATCGAGTATTACATCATTTTTGGTTATGACGGACCAGGTTCTCTCATCTTCACCTTCATTCTGCGCGGGATAATGTCGCCTTTCTGCCACCCTGTCTTCACGTCAATGACCGGCATCGCACTTGCTCTGGCCATCCGCAAGCGCAGCGCTGGGGTGCGCTTCCTCTATGTCATCGGCGGACTCCTGGTGGCCTTCCTCCTTCATGGCCTCTGGAATGGGCTGGCCTTCTTTGGATACCTCGGGTTGGGAATTGCCTTTGTCATCATCGTCGGAGTCATGGTCGGGATATTGATCGCTGTGCGTGTTGATCGTCTCCGTACTATCGCAAGAATCCATGACTGCATGGAGGCTTACATTCCCACTGGATTGGTTACTGAAGGTGATCGGGCCATGCTTTCGACCCTGGAGCATAGGAAGCATGCGCGGGACTGGGCGAAAGCGAATCGCGGCAAGACTGGATTTAATGCCATGCGCGACTATCAGCAGGCCTGCACAGAACTAACGATGCTCCATGACCGTGCTAATGATGGGCTGGTACGCCCCGCAGACTTTGAAGCCCATCGCCAAGTGCTGATGCTCTTGATGCGCATGGCTCGTGAGGCTTTCCTCGGACCCTCGTATTTGTCGGCCCCCATGGTGGCGCCTGTTCCACCGCCCGCACAACTCGGCGGGTTACAGACCACTTAACGTACGATCTCGTCCAGAGGGTAGGAAGTCCCAGGCGGGGTCACCGTGGGCATGCGCTGAGCGCCGTCGGGAAGGGGTATCGCACCGAGCAGGGCTTTGGTGTAGGGATGCTGGGGATCTGCCCAAATCTTCTGCGCTGGTCCGCGCTCGACGATCCGGCCCTTGTACATCACAAGAAGACGGTCTGCGATCAGGCGTACGACAGCCAGGTCGTGAGAGATGAAGAGCATCCCTGCGCCTTGGGCAATGGTCAGAGTGGACATCACGTACGCAATGAGGGCTTGAGTGGAGGCATCCAACGATGAGATGGGCTCATCACCGATCAGTACATCGGGTGCGGCTGCCAGGGCTCGTGCTGTGGCGATGCGCTGGCGCTGTCCGCCCGAGAAACTACGCGGGTAGCGTTGTGCGTCTTCGGGGTCCATGCCGATGCGCTCCAGCCACTCTTGTGGTGTCTGTGGGCGGTCCTTGGCATCGGTAGCTCCGAGTCTTCTCTTGGCAGCATCGAGTCCGTCTTGAATCTGTGAACCGATTCTGCGCCGTGGATTGAGCGAGGAGCCTGGGTCTTGGAAGACCATCTGAACACCAGTGGAGTCGGGGGCTCGCCCGCCTAGGCCGAGCGGTCTGAGTTCCTCACCGCGGTAAATCACTGTGCCCGCATTGGGCTTGAGCAACCCGGTCAGTACCCGCGCCATGGTGGATTTGCCGCACCCGGACTCCCCCACCAGCCCAACAACCTCACCGGTGTGGATGTCGAAGGAGACGCCATCGACTGCTCTGGTCGGCGGGCGGCCAGGATAATCGACGACGACATCATGAACAGAGAGCACCGGTTCGCTCATGACTCACCTCCTGCACCGATTTCTGCAAGGTGAGCCAGATCATCACGAGTACGCGGCCCTGTAGCGGAGCCGGGCAGTGAGGACAGTAGAGAACGGGTGTAGTCATGCTGCGGATCGGTGAAGATCTGCTCACAACTGCCCTCTTCAACCACCGCACCGCGGCGCATGACCGCAACCCGGTCGGCGATGGCTGACATCACTCCCAGGTCATGGGTGATAAAAAGTACGGTCAGTCCCAGTGAGTCGACTAGGTCGCGTACCAGTGCTAGGACTCCTGCTTGGACAGTGACATCGAGGGCGGTAGTGGGCTCATCCATGATGACCAACTCGGGATCACAGGCTAGGGCGATCGCGATGGCGATGCGCTGGCGCTGCCCGCCGGAATACTCATGGGGGTAGCGTGACAGGGCAGAACTTCCACCGGTGATACCGACACGGTCGAGGGCCGCGATGGCCTTCTCGCGGGCCTGGGCTTTGGAGATTTTCAGGTGGTAGCGCATGTGATCGGTGAGTTGGCTGCCGATGCTCAATTGAGGATGCAGTGAGGTGGAGGGATCCTGGAAGACCATCCCAACTCTTTGGCCTCGGATGGCATTGAGACTGGACCCTGTGATTGTCAGAAGATCGGTGTCTCCCAGCCAGATCTCACCAGTCGTAACAGCGGTTGCTGGTTCCAATCCGATGACGGTCAGACCAGTCATGGTCTTTCCCGACCCGGATTCACCGGCAAGACCCTGGACGGTCCCAGCTTCCACACGAAGATTGACTCCACGTAGGATCGGAGTCACCTCGTCGTGGGTCTTGATATCCAGCTTCAGATCCTTAATGTTCAGTTCGCCGCTCATACCCGTACCGCCTCAGGATCGAAGGCATCACGCAGAGCATCACCGATGAAGTTGAAGGCGATGACCACGGTGGAGATCGCCAAGCCTGGGAACAAACCGAGCCACCACTTGTCGAAGTTCGACAAAGCTGCGGAGATCATCGATCCCCATTCTGGGGTTGGCGGTTTGGCTCCCAAGCCGAGGAATGACAGCCCGGAGAGCAGCAAGGCGGCATTTCCGATGTCGAGGCTGGCCATGACCAGTGTTGGTCCTGCGACGTTGGGTACGATGTCCAGACGCATAGATTTCATTGGAGAAAAGCCTAGTAATCGCCCAGATGAGACGAAGTCGGCTTCGCGCAGCGATAGGACCATGGATCGTACGACTCGAGCGTACGGAGGCCAGGAGACAATCAGAGCAGCCAGGACAGCATTGAACAGGGAGGCACCGAGCGCTGCAGCGGTCACCATGGCAAGGATGACTGTGGGGAAGGCAAGGACGATGTCGGTCAAGCGCATCAAGACCTCGTCTACCCAGCGACCGAAGAATCCAGCGAGTACGCCGATGATCGAGCCGATGAGCATGGAGGCTACGACGAGCATCAGCGCTAGGGAGATGGTGATACGTGCTCCGGCGATCACTCGGGAGTAGAGATCTCGGCCAAGTTCGTCAGTGCCGAACCAGTTCACCGAGTTGGGTTCCAGGAAACGTTGGAGGTTCTGGGCGAGCGGATCGAAGGGGACGATCGAGGGGCCGATGATGCACAGGATCACCCAGACCAGGGCGACGAAGAAGGCTAGGGCACCCACAGGCATGCGCATCTCGCGCGGAATCTTCCGCCAAAGGCGGCGAGTCCAGGAGCGGCGAGGAATATCCATCATCCCACCTTCACTCGCGGATCAATGAACCCATAGAGGATGTCGATCACCAGGTTGATCGTCAGGTAGACGACCCCGACGAAGAGTCCAACTCCCATCACTGCGAGCAGATCCAATCGGGATGCTGACTGATAGGCGTAGGACCCCAGTCCTGGCCAGGAGAAGATGGATTCGACTAAGACCGTACCTGACAGCAGTGAGCCGAAGGCAAGGCCGATCAGGGTGAGAATCGGGATGGCTGCTGCTCGCAGGGTGTAACGGAAGAAGACTGTCCGGTTCGGCAGGCCTTTGGCGTGGGCGGCGCGGATGAAGTCCTTGTCGAGGACTTCGAGGAAGGACATGCGTGAGAAGCGTGTCAGCAGACCCACAGTGAACAGGGTGAGGACTAGTGACGGTAAGGCGAGGTGAGCTGCAGCGTCGACGAAGGTGGACCACCGTCCGGCGAGGAGGGCGTCAAGGGTGTACATCCCTGTCACTCGCGGAGGGGCTGGTGTTCCCGGAGTGAGGCGCCCTGAACCTGGGGCGATGCCTAATCGGTAGTAGAACAAGTAGAAGGACAGGATGGCTGTCCAGAAGGTTGGCACCGACATTCCCAGCAGAGAGATCAGCCGCAGAACCTGGTCAGTGATGCGGCCCCTTTTGTGGGCAGCGATTGCTCCGAAAAGCAGACCGATGATCACCGACATCGATATCGCAGTCAGGGCAATCTCCATGGTCGCCGGTATCGCCCGTTCGAGGTCTTGGGCTACAGGACGCCTGGTTTGCCAGGACATGCCAAGATCGAGGTGGATGAGCCGGCCAAGATAGGCGATGTATTGTTCGGGCAGAGGCTTGTCGAGCCCAAATTCTTGTCGGAATCTCTCGACAATTGCTGGATCGTCTGCTGCCCTTTGTCCCAGAGCCGCAGCGACAGGATCTCCGGGGACGAGATTGGTGAGTGTAAAGGTCACCAGGGTGATGCCGATCAGCATGATCACTGTCAGGATCAGGCGCCGCCCTAAGTACCTCAGAAGCCCAAGGTAGGACCGCCGCCCCCGCCCCGAGGGTGAGGGCGGCGGTTCTTGATGAGTATTAGGCTGCCCCGAGTGCAGCGACATTGATTAACCAGGTTGGGTTGTAGTAGACGTTGGTCACACTGGGTTGGTGAGCAACATTGGAGCCTGGCTGAATGAGCGGAATGAATGGTGATTCAGCATTCATCAGCTGATTCCATTCTTCGAACAGCGCCTTGCGTGCTCCCAGTTCACCGGTGACATAGGCCTTAGCGACCAAATCTGCAATCGGCTGATTGTCCGCAGTCGTCCAACCGGCGCGCAGACCGACCGTCATTCCGGGACCGAAGGCAAGGTAGTTGGCGGGATCCATATAGTCGGGATTCCAGTACCACAGACCGATCTGGGACTTGCCGTCGCGATACGCATCGATCTCGATAGAGAACGGAGCAGGTGCGAGTTCTACAGTGATGTCGGCTGCTGCGAGCTGCTGCTGAACACGCTGTGCGAGGTTCGTCAGCGAGGTGCCAGCAGGATCGATGTCATTGGGGAAGGACAAGGTGATCGTTTGGCCAACCATCCCGCATGCCAGAGCATCTGCCTTGGCGCTTTCCAGGTCCAAACTGAGCGCTTGGCTCTGCGGGAGTGCACCGAGGAATCCTGTGGGGATCACACCTGTTGCCTGGGAGGCACCGCGGCCTGAGAGCTCAAGAAGAGCTGCGTAATCAAGAGCAGCTTTGACAGCCTTCACGCACTGTGGCTTGGCCGTGAACTGATTGATCGCAGGGTTGGCGTTGAGGAACAAGAAGACCATTGTGGCTGATGGGTTGGATTCAACCAAGACACCTTCTGCCAGGGAATCAACCTGATCACCGGACAGGCCCAAGGCAACCTGAGCATCGCCGCGCTCGACATTCATCTTCTGCGTGGCTGGCTCGACATTGCGAAGGATGACCTTATCGTAGGTTGGTTTCTGCGGGCCGTTGTACTTGGGGTTCTTCACCAAGACGGCTTGGGTCGCGATGTCCATCGATTCGATGATGTACGGGCCGGAACCGGCTGATGTGGAATTGAGGTAGGCCTCCGCTGCATCAGTTTCATCCATGGTTCCGCCTTCGGCAATCACCAGGGCAGAGTTGACGATACCGGCTGATGGTGTCGCCAAGATGGCAGGAAGTGCTGGGGATGAGTCTTCGG
>Ga0123356_10002222_pt1 | contig 20900 bp, 10 predicted proteins | sample TergutEmb28metaG_2_FD_92546 | JGI IMG/M metagenome (GOLD analysis project Ga0123356, IMG submission 92546) | Embiratermes neotenicus P3 segment gut microbial communities from Petit-Saut dam, French Guiana - Emb289 P3 | ecosystem: Host-associated > Arthropoda: Insects > Digestive system > Gut ... | reverse complement strand
GCAAATACTACAGAGTTCAACACCCGCAAACTCCTTGAAGGCAGCGCGAAGGGCGTGGCCGCTGAGGTGCCGGGTACAGGGCGTATCAACAATAACTCGCAGGTAACTCTCGACTCTATCAAGATGCAGTCTATGATGAACAGTGTGGCAGCAGACAAGAGCTGGAGCTTTGACGGCGCGTTCATGCTTATCAAGACGAACCAGACGTTTGACGCTGACAATAACCCGGTATACAACGCTGGCGACTTCAAACTGGTCGGGCCGGATGGTAAGATGTACGACTTCAAGGAACTTGGCATTGATACCAAGATCAAGGCGAGCGAGCTTGAGGCTGGGGTTATTATTGCGGACGGCGGAGCTACGGTGAATATGGGGACAGGCGGGGATGGCACTACACTTGCAGGCAACGGCCTGACCGCCCCTATAACCCTTGGCGCATCTGTTAACCATACTGAAGTAAGCAAAGTGGAAGCCGGCTCGATTTTGGCTTCGGGTTCTACCTTTACGCTAACCGCTCCGCTTACACTGGTTGATCCCGCAGGTACCATAACAGTAAATTACAATGCCGACGGTGTACTACAACTTACATCTGCAGGGGGCAGGGTTATAGATATCGAGTCCAACAGGAGTATCACGCTTGATGACGGTACGATCCTGCGTAATGACGGCGGCGGCAAGGTCACGGTAGAAAGCGGTAGCGTTACGCTCTCCAGCGCCATGACATTCGGCACTAATGTCTCTTCTTTCACAATTGCCTCGCAAAGTACGCTGGCTTTAGCCTCCGAGACCGCTAGAAACGACGTAAATTTGGTAAAGGCCTCCAATTACCAGGTAGACGCGGGTGAAATAAGCAACAATGTCACCCTCGGCAACAGCTCCAACCTTAAGTCCGGCGCTCCCGGTTCTACCGATACTGTCACGTTCTTGAAAGAGGGCAGCGTTCTCTCCCGCGGCAGCAATATCCAACTGCTCGGTGCAGGTACCACCACTATAAAAGTAATGGTCAATGGCAATCAGGTCGATATAACCTATAATGCCGGCGACGGAATTCTTAAGGTTGGCAAAGACGTGGTCGCCCCGGGCAAGAGCATAACGCTCGATGACGGCACGGTTCTTACACACTCGGCTACGCTTAACGACCCTAACGCGGCAACCGGCAAGATTATCGTTGAAGCGGGCAAGCTCACTATGGCTGAAGACATCGACACCGGCGGCAATCTCCAGAACGTCGCGAGTTTCTCCTTAGCCAAAGACAGCACGCTCGCATCAGGATCCAGAGTAGGCAACCAGACCAATTTGATGGCAGGCACCGTCATCACCGAAAAAGGCAAGGCCTACCCCGGCAGCGTAACTCTCGGCGCCGAAGGCAAGTCTGTCCAGTTCTCGGCCAACGCCGGAGCGAGCTTGGAAGCCCGCTACTACGAAACTCGAGTAGGTGAAACCCTAACGTTCATCTTCTCCCGCTACGAGCCCGCCGCCAACAACCTGCGCGACTCGATCATGGCGCAGATCGGCGCGAACAGCGGTCAGACGGCTTTCGTATCGATGGGCGACATGAGGGCAGGGGCTCTGGGCGTCAACGACATCAACATAGCCACGAAGTTCGGGGCGGCCACCGCGATCGAGACGATCAACAACGCCACGCAGCGTGTCTCTCACCAGAGGGCGCTCCTTGGTGCGACGCAGAACCGCCTTGAGCACACGATCAAGAACCTGGACACGTCGGCGGAGAACATGCAGGCGGCCGAGAGCCGTATCCGCGACGTAGACATGGCGCGCGAGATCATGACGTTCACCAAGGACAACATCCTGCAGCAGTCGGCGCAGGCGATGCTTGCCCAGGCGAACCAGATCCCTCAGAGCGTGCTGCAGCTACTGCGGTAAGCGGAAGGGGTGATAACGGAATAATCGGTAGTATTAACAATAACACTAACCAAAAGGGGGCGGCCAGGGATGGCGGCCTCCTTTACTTTTTGAAGGTCGAAACACGCCCCCCCGTCATCCTTCCCCTGTGGCTTCGACAAGCTCAGCCACCACCGTTGCCTGAGCTTGTCGAAGGCAACTCCTCGGCACAATGTTTTTAATCCATCCGTCTATTTTGATTTCCCCGCCCCATATCGTATATTATATGTTCTGACATCGACATCCACATCAGTAAAAAGGAGTATTGCCATGCAAATCGATATTTGGGACAATTCACCCCACATCGTTAAGGACATGAGTTTGGCCGACTGGGGCCGCAAGGAGATTGAGGTCTCCGAGTTTGAGATGCCGGGGCTTATGGCCATCCGCGAGAAGTACGCCGCGAAGAAGCCGCTCAAGGGCGTGCGGGTGTCGGGGTCGCTGCACATGACCATCCAGACCGCGGTGCTCATCGAGACGCTGAAGGACCTGGGCGCTGATGTCCGCTGGGCGTCGTGCAATATCTTCTCGACACAGGACCACGCGGCGGCGGCGATAGCGGCGTCCGGCGTGCCGGTGTTTGCGTGGAAGGGCGAGACGCTTGAGGAGTACTGGGACTGCACGTTCAAGGCGCTGACCTTCCCCGGCGGCAAGGGGCCGGAACTGATCGTAGACGACGGCGGCGACGCGACGCTGCTGATCCACAAGGGGTACCAGCTCGAAAACGGGTCGAAGTGGGTAGACAGCCCGTCCGACAGCCACGAAGAGTCGGTTATCAAGGAATTACTGAAAAAAGTATACGCCAAGAACCCCAAGCACTGGCATAAGGTCGTTGAGGACTGGAAGGGCGTGTCGGAGGAGACGACCACCGGCGTTCACCGCCTTTATCAGATGCTGGCTGATAAGGAGCTGCTGGTTCCCGCCATCAACGTCAACGATTCCGTCACCAAGTCGAAGTTCGACAACCTTTACGGCTGCCGCGAGAGTTTGGCCGACGGCATCAAGCGTGCGACGGACGTGATGATCGCGGGCAAGGTGTGCGTGGTTTGCGGATACGGCGACGTGGGTAAGGGTTGTGCCCAGTCGATGAGCGGTTTCGGCGCACGCGTCATCGTTACCGAGATAGACCCCATCTGCGCCCTGCAGGCCGCTATGGCCGGGTACCAGGTAGCCACAGTCGAAGATACGCTGGGGATCGGCGATATCTACGTAACGACTACCGGCAACGTAGACATCATCACCGCCGATCACATGGCGAAGATGAAGGACCAGGCGATCGTTTGCAACATCGGCCATTTTGACAACGAGATTCAGGTAGACAAGTTGAACAAGTGGCCCGGCGTGAAGAAGGTCACCATCAAGCCGCAGGTAGACAAGTACGTCTACGAAGACGGGCATTCGATATTCCTTCTGGCCGAGGGTCGTTTGGTGAATTTGGGCTGCGCGACTTGCCACCCGTCGTTCGTGATGTCCAACTCCTTCTCGAACCAGACGCTGGCGCAGTTAGACCTGTGGGAGAACAAGGCCACGTACAAGCCCGGCGTCTATATTTTGCCTAAGGTGCTTGACGAGGAGGTCGCGCGGCTGCATTTGGGCAAGATCGGCGTGAAGTTGACTACGCTCTCGAAGAAGCAGGCGGATTACATTGGCGTGAAGGTCGAGGGGCCGTACAAGCCGGAGCATTATCGGTATTAAACCGTCAATCCGATTGATAACGCAACACGCAATTTGCAGGGGCGGCATGCTGCCGCCCGCTATTTGCGTATTAAGGATTTGGACATGAAAGTAACAGGCATAGGAATCTGCCCCCCTGCGGGCGCAACATCAAATCCAAAGGTCACCCCGGAACTCCTGGCGAGCAGTCTCGCGCGTTATTCCCGTTCCAACAAGGGATTAGACACGATATTATCGTCCATCGACTGGAACGACCCCGACAAATCGGTCGACGCGATCTTCCGCTTCGTAGACTACGGCCACGCGAGCATCACCGGCATGACCGGCGGCATCGCGATTGCCATTGACGGGCTGTCTATGTTTATGGCGTACAAAATCTTTGAGATAGCTCAGTTGTGCGACGGGCAGGAATCAAGCACGCGGTACATCAAATTGGACAAAACGAGCATTCCGGGAGTTGATGATGTGGGGATCCCCGAAAAATGCGCGGCGGCATGGGCAAAATTGACGGAGCGGGCGTTTGAGGTTTACCGCGAGATTTATGATATACTTGATGAGAACGTTAAGCGCAATCCCGAACTGATACGGCTGCCGAAAGGCGTCGACGAGAAGGTCGTTGACCGGCTCAGAAAAAATTACGCGCTTGACCGGGCGAGGTACCTCATCCCGTTCGCGTCTAAAACAAACGCGGCCTATGTGATGACGGCGCGGGTGTGGGCAGACACGGTTCGGGAATTGGATTCACTCCCCTACCCCGAAGCAAAAAAATGCGCTGGGTTGATACGCGGTGAGCTTGAAAAATTCGTGCCAAGGATGACGAAGCACAGCGTAGCCACCGAGGCAAGCAGAAGTCAGGCGGATCAACTGATATCGTACTGTATCAACAAAATCAGGGCTGATGGAGTCAACATCAACAATATCCCTGATGATGTATATCTACAGGTAATAGACGACCGCCCATCATTTCTGCCCAACTTACAGTCAACAGCCGAAGCATTCACCGGCAAAACAAACCGCTATTCGGTAACCGGGACGACAGTACGCCGGGCAATGGTGCGTGCCGCGTGGAACAATATGGCCATCGCGGAGCTGAGGGATCTGAACCGCCACAGAAGCGGGTACAGATTCTCACCCCTCTGCCCATGCGGCTTCTACCTACCTGAAGAAGTCAGACATCCTCGTGTTGATGAATTGTTGAGGGATTACAAAAATTTGGTTGAGTCGATAGCATCGCAGGATAAGGGCGCTGATGCGTACGTATACGGATTACTTTTAGGAACGCAAGTCGCATTCGAACACTCCACGCATCTCGATAAATTTATCTACGAGATAGAATTAAGGACAGGAATGGGAGCGCATTTCAGATATGCTGACCACCTTGCCAAAGCATCATCAATACTAACACAAAAAATGCCTGAACTGACAACATTTATACAAACAGGCAACGCCGAACCTGAATTTTAGTTTGATGTTGCAGTACCGGTTTTAATATGTATTGATTTTGCCGTACCGGTTTTGAGTATTTGGTTTTAGGATACGGGTTTTAGCGTAATAGGTTTTAGCATAGGGGGCGTTACGGGGGCGTAGCCCCTGTCCCCAAAAAAAGATTTTGACCTTGACTTTGATTTTATGATGAAAACCGAATTATTAGCTCCCGCCGGCAGCATCGAATCCTTCCACGCGGCCATCGAGTCCGGGGCAAACGCCATTTATCTAGGCCTTGGCGATTTTAACGCCCGCATCAGGGCAAAAAACTTCACCGTCCGCGACCTCTCAACACTGCTCCCCTACGCGCACTCCCGCAACGTCAAAATCTACGTCACCCTCAACACGCTAATCAAGCAATCCGAAATAAAATCCGCCCTCAACATTTTATATCAATTAGACCAGCTAGGTGTTGATGCCGTTATCATTGCTGATCTGGGGTTGATGAAGTTAGCATCAACACATTTCCCGAATCTGAGAATACACGGCAGTACACAGGCGACAGCCCACAATTCTTACGGCGTGGCATTATTAAAGTCGCTCGGCGCAAAGCGCGTCGTCCTCGCGCGGGAATTATCGCTGGATGAGATCAGGGATACGGTAAAAAACTCCCCGTCGACCGAGATTGAGGTATTCGCCCACGGCGCGCTGTGCTACAGCATTTCCGGCGCGTGCCTCGCCAGCAGCTTCATCGGCGGCGCAAGCGGGAATAGGGGCAAATGTACGCAGGTTTGCAGGCGTAAGTTCAGATGTGTTGATAATTGTGGGCGAGTGTGCGAGCAATGCGGCTATTTCTTCTCGCCGCATGATCTGCAGGCGGTGTCGTTCATCAGCAAATTGGCTGATGCCGGCGTAATGAGCCTGAAAATTGAGGGCAGGATGAAAAGCCCTGATTACGTCAGTACAGTGATAAAGGCTTACAGGCGCGCTATTGATCATCCCGGCGACATAAATCAATCCATAGATGAATTAGTATACGATTTTGGACGTGCTAAAACTACATTTTATCTTGATGGGCGCAAAGGCGAACCTATCGATCCGTCACGGCCATCGGGGACAGGGATCCTTGTCGGGACGATCCGCGAATCCGGGGATAAATCGTTCACTGTATCAACAGGTATCGGTATAGATAAAGGCGACCGCCTGCGTATCCAGCCCAAAAATGGGTTCGAGGGAATTGCTTGTAAGGTTGATGGCTGCAATATATCCGGGGATAGTGCAGAGATTAGGCTGGCATCAACAATAGAATGCTGTGCCGGGGATCACGTCTTCCTCATCGGCAAAGCGGAGAAGGCAACAGCAAGCAAAAACGCAGTCATCGAACCGTCAACAAAAAACATAAAAACGAATTACCCAAACGCCGGAAAAATCGCCGACGCCCTTACACCGGCAATAGGCACAGACTCCCACACCCCAAAACCGAAATTATGGTTCAAGGCGGATAAGCTCGAATGGCTTGATATCTTAAACGCGTCGCCGTGCCAGCGCCTCTTATTCGATGCCGATATTAACGAATTAAACATATTGATCGACACTCCTGATATCATCAAGACATGGCGCTCGCGAATATTCATCGCCCTGCCGCCCTTTATCCCTGAGCCGCAACTCGCTCTTTGGCGCGATATCGTCAATAAATGTATGGCCGCAGGATTGCAATCATTCGTAATATCAAATATCGGCCACTTTCCCATCATCAAGGGCGCAAAAGAAGTTGTTGCGGATGCGTTAATCTGGTGCGTCAACCGGTTCACGCAAAAAGAATTGGCTGCGCGTGGCATCAACAAGTTTGTCTATTCTTACGAGGATGAATTTTTGAATATCAGGAATACCGCCGTCAGTATGGGGATCGTTCCTGCCTACAGCAGGCCGCCGTTATTTATATCGAGGATGAAGCCTGGGGTTGATTGCGATACGGTGATGTCGGATCCGCACGGCAATCAATTCATCGTCAACAAAAAGAACTATTTATATTACACGCTGCCGGTGGTGCCGATGTGCTTGTTCGCGAAGAGGGATAAATTGTCGTCGTGCGGGGTAGAGAATTTTTTGATTGATGTATCATTCCACGACAATCCCGATTACGGCATTATCAACAAATTGATAGCAGGATTTAAGGACGGGGTCAGGGTGGATAATGGTACGATATTTAATTTTAAGGCCGGGTTGCACTAACTAATATTATCAATATAAATTGATACTGCATTGTAGGGGCGGCTTGCAGCCGCCCGCCATTCATACAGATCAAACCTCGCCCGCAGCCTTGTAGATATTATCAAACAACTTTTCCAACAACTCATACGGCGTTGACGAAAACGCCACCCTCAGCAGATTCCCAAGCGCTATCACTCCCGTATCATACCTATCTAAAAGCACCCGTCTCACCTCTTCCGCTTTCCCGCTTTTAACTTCCAGGCACATAAAGTACCCTGAGTTGAACGGCAGCGGCCGCAGGCGTTCTGCGTATTCTTTTTTGGATTCCAGTATTTCTTTTATTTTTTTGTATCTGCGGCATAGTATCTCGAATTTTTCCGCTTTTTCCTGTTCGTACGCCTCGCTGCCGTACGCTCTCAGGAGGAGCGTTTGTCCTATGTTCGATGCGCTTGACACGCTTCCTCTTATGCTGCCGCCTAATTTTGACTCCATTGCGCGGTAGAAATCAGGGCCGGCTTGCTTGCAGCCGAAAGTTACGAAGCCTACGCGTATGCCCCATACGTAGTCTTCTTTTGTGGGGCCGTCTATTTTTACGGCGAGGATGCGTTCGTGGGCGTTTGTCAGGAGCGCGAAGATGGATTCGCGGATGATGCCGTCTTCGAAGACCAAGCCGAAGTAGGCGTCGTCTACTATTACCACCACGTTGTTGCCTTTTTCGGCGGCTTCTACAATTATGTTTTTTGTTATTGCCGCTTCTTCTTCCGTTACCGTGTAGCCGGTAGGATTATTCGGGAAGTTGAGGATGACTATTTTTTTGCCGATTGGGCCGTCTGACAGTTTTTGGCGCAGCGCGTCGGTGTTGAAGCCTCCCACATCGTTAAACATGGGGAAGGTTGACAGCGTTGATCCGTAGGAGTAGTTGAAGACTATGTTATAGTTTTCCCAGAACAGGTCGGGTGTGATTATCGTATCGTTTGGGTCAATGAATAAATAGCCCGCGGCCGAGAGTCCGTGCGTTAGCGCGACCGTTACCACCGGCGTGCTTATTCCGGCTTCGTCTTTCATGGACGGGTTCTTCTTGAACAGCATCTTTTTCCAGGCGTTTCTAATCTCGGGCTTGCCGAGGTTGGGCGCGTAGGAGAATACGTCGGCGCCTTCGAACGGTATCTGTACACCTATGGACTGGAGTTCCATGGTTACACCGCTGTCTTCCAGGGCGATGCCAATGGAGGCGTTGATCGCCTTGCCCTTGGCCTCGGCGGTTTGAGCCAGAATGCCTTTGGTCGGGAAAAATATCTGTCGGCCCTTTTCGGACAGCATATCGTACACGTATGGGTTGGTACGCTTGATAATCTCGTTGAGTTCGGCGGCTTGCGGGTCTAACATTTTAGCCTTTTTCTGTTTATAGTTTAATATTCATGAAAAGGGGCACGGTTCGCGCCGTGCCCCCAACAACTGCAATAAACTCCGCCTATCTGGCGAATGTTATCCGGCGGTTCTCCACCGCCACCGTCCTGCCTTTGGCGTCGACCGCTCTTACCCGCACAATGTACAGGCCAGCGCCCACGCTGCGGCGCGACTCTCTGGTATTCCATTCCATCATGTTCCAGGCGCCGGGGCGGACTCTTTCCGCATTCTTCCACGCCATGCGGCCCTTGATGTCGTAGACCGACACCTCGACCCTGTCTATTCCGGCGAACGGGATGTAGTACCTGAGGCGCATGCTTCTGGCTGCCTGATTGACGCTTATCCTGGCAACCGTGAACTTCGTGGTTGCGGGGGTGGTTATCTTGGCCTGGTACTCCTTGGAGCCGACCACCATGTAAACGTCTTCGTACGACGCGCCGGCCACCGCCAGTGAATACTCGCCATTGCTGTCTGCAAGCAGCACGGCGCCCGTAACAGCGTTTATGAACGATACCTGCACGTCGCCGGGTATGCCGTATTTGAGTTCGGATGTAAACCTGAACGTCGTCCTCTGCTTTTCGTCGTTGTAGAAGCGCAGGCGGAACGTCTTGCCGCCATTTGATACTGCCGGCGACAGATGGTGGCCCATCAGTTTGCCGTCTTCGCCTACCAGTACGACCGCTTCGTTGTTGAAACTCGGCGGAACCGGGAACGTGCGCTCTGTTGCGGCGTAGCCCACCATCACCTCGTTGAGCTCCGGCGCGTTTTGGGTTTTCGGGCGTATGGAGTAGTACCAGAGATCGCTTCCGCCCATAGCCGCCATCATCTTAGACTGGCCTGCGGTCCCCCTGTGCCGCGACATAAACGCCGGCCTGGGCGGAACACGCAGGGTTACCGGCGCGGTTCCGTTGTTGAAGACGGTGAACGGGTCATCCCTGCCCTTCATTATATACGAAGAATCTACAATAACGACAGACGCCTGTTCCGTTATATAACTGGTGCCGCTTTGCTTCCACCTGTAGAAGTGCAGATTGTCGGCGCTGGTAGCCTCAAGGGCATCGCCTAAACATATATCGTAGGTAAACGGCAGTACGATATCGGTCCACTCACCCGGGGGCAGCGTAATCGTGAAGTCGTCTATCAGAGAGGAGCTCGTCGCCCCGCCGAAGTTGAATGTCCGGGCCGAAGAGGTCTTTATCCACATCAGGCGCCCGGGGGTCAGGGTGAAAACATCGTCGGCCACATTGCCATACTCGACCCACCGGCCGGGAAGGCCCGCGTCCGAGTGGTCAGGGGCCCAGCGAACCAGGCGGAACAGCGTGTCGTACGGTACGAAATCGTCGTCCGGAGCAAAGAGCTGGCTGAGCACATTCTTAACCGACGTCTCCTCAAGGTGAGACTGTGTGGCGAACGGGAGCCACTTCCTTGCCTCAGGCGTGGTTTGGAAACCTGTATAGACGGACGGCGACCTGACGCGGCGGGAGACGTTTATCGTATCTGTGTTGAATCCATCCGTTACCACCAGGAACATGAAGAGACCGAAGTCGGCGGCATCGGCAACCAGTTGCGGGTCTACGTTAAAAACGAAGGCCCACGAGGTATTCTGCGACGGCACCGCGTTGGGCTCAATCCGAGTAAACGCGGAAAGAGCTGGGTTGTTGGCCGGCGCGACAAGCATGAACGCCCGCGTGTTGCCGATGTTGCTCTCTACAGAATATGTCTCCGCGCTCGGCAATATGATCTCGCCTACAGTAACCGTCGGACGCGGATGCGCGTTGTTGGTAATGACAGAACCGGCAATTCTCACAACAGGACGCTCTATGCCGATCCCCAAGCGATAGGTGGACCCCATGTCTTCCTGGACCATATCGAGAGCGGTGCCTGTAAAGTACCCGTCTTCATAACGCGTATCGTAGACTACCTCCCACACGTTGTTTTTAAAGCGGTAAAGCCTTACATCGCTCCTTCTGGGGGAATACATTATATTGTCGTCTGCCTGAATACGGATGGTCAGCGGGTCGAGCACGCTTAAAAAAGCCCCCGCGGACGCCGTGTATTCGTACCCAAACTCGCCCAAGAACTCGATCCCGCGCGCGTTTTCACCAAGCGTAGACTGGGTTATGGTGAGAGTACACGAAACTCCTTCGACGGCGGTCGACCATTTGTCGGCAATGAAGCCGAGCCGGCCGTTGTCGGCGGACGCGGTGCCGTTGCGAGTTATGATTATCAACTGGCTCGAGAACGAGCCCACCTCTACCTCCATCACGGAGCGGCCCGCGGCTGGGAGATCTTCGGGGTTCACTGAATACAGATAGACATGGTACGTCGAGTTGAACTGGAGCGCGGCGCCAAGCGAAAGCGTCTGAAGTGCGTCTTCGTGGCCGACTGTAAAGCCTCTGAGGTTATGCGGCTCTGTGGAACGGGATACCGTATCTTCACCAAGCAGCACATAATAACGAAGCGTTGTCCCCAGACCGGCGGCCTGTAGGAGTTTGTAGTTCACCGTGAAGTTTGTAGTCGTCTCGTTGAAAACCACGGAGGTTATCTCCACAATGTTGGGAACGATGTCGTCTTTACCGGAGTTCGCCGTTATTGTCGCCGCTGCTGACTTGAGGTTCCAAAACGCAGGCACGGTTGTACTTACGATATCGTGAACCATTACGGCAAACCAGTAGTCGGTCTCGTATTCCATACCGCTCAGGATAGTCTCGGTAGCGGTTATCGGCAGGCGCACCGCCCCTGGCATTGTACTCACATCTATGGTTGCCGCCGGCCGGGACGTGCTGTACGCGACCCATATAGCGCTGGGCCCTTCACCAATGTTGTTTGCTTCTGGCGTTACCCGGTTCCACCGTACGCGCATGGTCCCGCCGCCGTTAGGCTCGGCCACAAGGCCGGTCGGCGGAAGCGGGGGCTGACGGCCGACCTCAAACGATCCCTGTGCGTCCACACCGAAATCGGTGGCGTCAAGCACTGTTATCCTATAGTAGACAGGGCGTGTTTCGCCCACCAGACTGTCATTGGCTATAGTGAATCTGGCGGTAGCCGCAACCGCGGCGCTTGTAAGAACTGTATCGCGGAAAACGCCGGTTATCTGCGGGTTATACGAAAATTCTACGCGCACAGTTGCCGCAAGTTCGTTGAAAGGCGCCGTTACGCCCACCTCTATGTTCACCGACCGCGCCCGAACATCCGGCTGAGTCGCGGTGAGGTAGGTCGGGTTGTTCGGCGTAGGCCTGTCGTAGGCCGACACCGTAATCGGAGGATTAGTAACAAACAGCGGCCGCGAAATACTGTCTATGCCCGCGCCGGTCCAGCGCGGCGCTATGGCGAAGTAGAAGGTCTCGGTAGCGGTCATCACCGGGGCCGCTTCGTAGGTGAACGTACCGTTCGACCTCAACTGCACGAGCGTAAAGCCCAAAAAGTCATCTGCGCCCGAAACAGTGGCCTGCGTCAGCGCGTTGGCGCTGGCGGAGGCAAACGCCGGCGGTGAACTACCGCCTCTCCTTATCCACACACCCACCGAGTCTACGTTTGGCTTGTGGTCTACGTTTGGAGTAAGCGTAGGGGCCGTCTGCCCGGAAACAGTGAGGGTAAACGTAACTTTATCCGCCGCGGATGAATGGTTGGAAACCGCTATCGTAAGAGGGTTGGCGGTGACATACCGGGCCGGGCTGTGCGGAAACACCGAAGCGGCCGCCGACAGCGGTGGGGATGGATCGTAAGCCACTCCGTTAAAGAGCCAGGTAACACCAACATTGAAATAGTATATAGCGTCTATCGGCCCTCTTGCCGCCGGTATCAAAACATCTACCGTAGCGGTGTTGCCTGCCGGGAGCGTAAACTGGTTCGACGGGTGAATCTGAACCCGCCCGCTGGGGGAGATGGTGTCGTTCCAGAGAGTCGCCCTGCCGTCAGGTTTGTAGTAGATATAAATTCCGCTTACACTGGGGTTGCCGGTCAGATGCGGCCGCATGCCGTCAAATCCACTCAGCGTCAACCTGACGGTACTACCGGTCACATCCTCGGAAATAAACGTTGCGTCTGTCACCAGCAGATGATTTCTTACAGCGGAAGCGTTTGCCGGCAGGGAAATCCTCAGAAATACTGCGCCGCCGACCGTCGTGAGGGCGAATTCGTATCCGCTTGAAGAAGTATCTACATCGTTTACGGTTATGCCGGAGAAGCCCCCGGTAATTGAAGTGGCCTGCAATATCCGGTACGTTCCCGTGTCGGAGTCGAAGAGATTATTGGTGATATTGAGTGTACCGCCGATCGTCGCCGTACCGGTACCGGTCACCGAAACCGCCGGAATGGTTCCTTTCATGCTGGGCGTGAGCAGAACATTAAGCCGCGATGTCGCAGCCATGTTGAGCGAGCCGGATATCTGTACCGTCGTGTCCACACTTCTTGTGATAGCGGCGCCTGCACCCGTGAGGGAGACTGCACCCATATAATATGCGCCGTTGACCAACGTACCCCCGTTCACCCTTATTCTCGCCCCCGACCTGCCAATTGGCGCCACTCCGCCCACAAGCCTGGCTCCGCTGCTTACTAATATCGAGTCAGCTGATAGACCGGTTGTAAGACTTGTGTACCTCACGCCAAGAGTTCCGCCGCTCACCACCACCGTTCCGATTGTCATGGCAGTCCCCGTAAGGGTGACCGTGCCGGTACCGGCCTTTTCGAGGGTGCCGGCGAGGGGGCTGGGGCTGGTTATCGTTCGCCCAAAGTCCATGGAACTGGTGCCGGCAGGGTTCAGTATTAGCCTTCCGGCGGATTCTGCGGTAACGGTGCCCATCCCAAGAGCCGCAGTCGTCGGGATCTCTATCGCCCCGGCGGAGATAATTGTGGCACCGGTGTGTTGGGAATTTGTACCCGTAAGCGTAAGCGTGCCGGCTCCCCCCTTTAACAGACTGCCTGCGCCGCTTATATTACCGCTTTGCGTTACCGCGTTACTGCGGTTAAACACCGCGGCCGCGCCTTGCGCTATATTAAGAGGGCCGGCAAGCGACCCTGTCGCCCCGTTACCGATAAACAGCGTGTCGGTGTTGACTCTGGTATCGCCGGTATAGGTATTAGCGCCCGCAAGCGTCAGCGAGGCTGCGCCGGTTTTGGTCAGGCCCGCGGTAGTCGCAGGGCCTATAGGCCCCATTGTCAGCGGCGCGTTTGCAGTAACGATGTGCGCCACGGCTCCGCCCTGAAGCGTTACGGCGCTGTCGATCCTGTTGTTGGTTCCCGACATACTGTAAAGATGTTCGGCGCCTATAAACACGCGATTAGTCAGAGCCGCCCCCCCGGTAAGTTCTAACCGCGAGCCGGCTGCGGTAACGGTAACCTGACCGGTTCCAAGGGCGCCGGTCCTGGCCGCCCTGACGGTGGTGTTCGCGCCGATGGTGGATGCGCCGGAAACAGTGTTGGCCGCGCCCGTGCCGAAGATGAGTACTGCATTGTCTGTACCTGTGCCCGTGGAACTGATGTGCAGACCGGAAGTACCGGCCAATGTCGCATTTATTTGGGCAGTCTTGCCCCTCGGCACAACTATCCGGCCATTGTTCATGGTCAAGGCGCCGGTACCGGCCTCAATGACATAACCGTTGGCCTCGAACATCATGGAGTCGACCGCCGCGGCGGCGGCAGTTATACGATAAACACCGATAGTAGAGTCCCGGCCGCCAAAGAGAGCGTGGCGGGTACCCGTTGTCGGCCAGGTAATTAACGGCGAGGAAAGTAAACCACGCGACCATCTCGTGTCGCCCCAGGCTCCAGAGCCGGCGGTAATGTTGTTACCCGGACTCGTGTTCCAGGCGACCCAGTTGGCGGGAAGCTCACGGGTAACGTTGAGGGGTTCCCAGGAAGAGGTGGCAAAACGTCCATAGTTATTACCGCCTTGTATTGCCCCATAGCCAACACCGCCGGAATCTATGGCGGTATGGGTAAAAGTAGTCAAACTATCGTTGTTTCCTAATAAAACCGTAAACTGCGATCCTATAACCCGCACTTTAAATGTATAGGTAGGACCGCTGCCGAGCCGGCTGTTCTGCGTCGCATTCAGGGAATACTCTCCATCAAGAGCAGTTCCGGTTGCAGCCCTTGCAGGTATGCGATTCACTCCAAAAATAAGCTTCTGCCCTCCCCAGCCGTTTCCGCCGGCCTCACCACCGACCGAAAGTCCAATGTAATAGAATTGGCTCGAATTCATATAGCGAAACACCACGCCCTCGCCTTCGGCATTGAGCCAGTTATCGCGCTTATTGAGGGTAACCGTTAAGATACCGTCTTTGGAGGTCGGAGCGTTGTTGATCAAAAACTTCGGCCCGTCCCATCCCAGCGGCCTGACAAAATCGTCTTGAACAGCCCAATCGCCGGTCTGCGTATTATTGTTACGCAACTGCCTCCACCCGGTAAGCCCGGTATTAGCGTGGTTGACGGCAAACTCCGCCCACACCCCCGTCCACGCCAAAACAACGGCCAAACACCCCAAAATCGCCATTCTCTTTGAGAACTTCATGCTCATAATACCTCACTCCGTCATAAATTTCGATGATTTTCCCGCCGGCCCCCGCCAAATCGCACCCCCAGCCGACAATACTCCAGTATACTATATTATACATCATGTCACGGCCAAAAGGTACAAAAAAATTACCTGCGACTTTTTTTACTCAGGCATTGCGTTTTGGTCAGGACATTTATTATATTGTTTAGTTATCTGTATCTCGGCTTCTTTTGGATAGGGGACGGGCGGCTACTATTATATGGATCTTATCGTAACAATTAAGAAAGGGCGGGTGTTGTATGGGAGTGAAGGTTTTCAAAATTTTGGCACTTGCGGCTGTTACCCTGGCAGCCATGACTGTAGCGGTATCGTGCGAAAGCGGTTCTGCGAGCCGTGCGCCTGCCGAAAAGCAGCTTGACCTGGAAGACGACCGTCAGTTAATAAGCTACGCGGTCGGCCGCGACATCGGCGGCAGCGTTAAAGACATAGACAATCTGGATCTGGACGCGCTGGTTTTTGCGTTGCGCGAAGTGGTTACCAACCAGCCGGCAAAGATCACCGACAGCGCGGTAACGGCGCTCAACAACCGGGTCAGGAGCGAAGTCAACGAGAAGCGCAGGCAGGAACGCAGACAATTAGAGGAAGCCAATATGCTTGCGGCGCAGGCGTTTTTGGAGAAAAATAAGGCCGTTGAAGGCGTTAAGGTGACCGAGAGCGGACTCCAGTACATAGAGGTAGTCGAGGGTAAGGGCGCGAAGCCCAAGGCCTCCGACCAGGTTAAGGTGCACTACCACGGCACCCTGCCCGACGGTACGGTATTCGACAGCTCGCGCGACCGCGGCGAACCCGCCACCTTCGCGGTAACCGGCGTCATCAAAGGATGGGCCGAAGCGCTGCAGCTCATGAAGGTCGGCGGCCAAATGAAGATCTTCGTCCCGCCCGAACTGGCGTACGGCCGGCGCGGAACAAGAAACGGGATCCCCCCGAACACGGCGCTGATCTTTGAAGTAGAACTGTTGGAAATAGTAAAACCGACCGCGGCAGCGGCGAAGAGATAGATAGCAGTAACGGGGTATAGCGCAGTCTGGTAGCGCACCTGGTTTGGGACCAGGGTGTCGCTGGTTCGAATCCGGCTACCCCGATTTTTTTGGAGGACTAGCATAACGGTAATGCAGCGGTCTTGAAAACCGCCGGCCTCACGGCCTTGGGGGTTCGAATCCCTCGTCCTCCGTGTAACAACTGAAAATGCCCTCGTAGCTCAGTCGGATTAGAGCATCTGCCTTCTAAGCAGAGGGTCACAGGTTCGAGCCCTGTCGAGGGTGTTTTCCTTATATTGTGGATTGGTAACGGAACGGGCGGCAAAGTGCCGTCCGGCAGAAGTTTTCCGTGATTAACTTGTCAACGAAGAAGGTTTTTTGCCTCCGGCAGCCACTATGAACATTCCAAAACACATCGGCATAATAATGGACGGCAACGGCAGGTGGGCAAAAAGCCGTGGGCTGCTCCGTACCGCTGGGCACCGCGCCGGCACCGACGCCACCCGCGAGATCGTGCGCACGTGCGGAGAGTTAGGCGTGCAGTACCTGACCGTATATGTTTTTTCCGCCGAAAACTGGGGGCGGCCGACTATCGAAGTCTCCATGCTGATGGATCTGCTTGTAGAGATGACGCGGCGCGAGATAAAAAACCTTAACGAGAATAACGTACGGCTGACGGCGATAGGCGACATGAGCCGGCTCCCGCCCAAGACCAGGGCCGAACTTTTGAAGGGTATGGACGACACAGCCAACAATACCGGGCTGACGCTGATCCTCGCCATAAGCTACGGCGGCCGTTCGGAAATCGTAAACGCGGCCAGGCAGTTCGCCAAAGACGCCGCGGAGAATCCGAAACTTATTGACAAGTTGGACGAAGCCGGCTTCGGTAAGTATCTTTACACGGCAAACATCCCCGACCCGGAGCTGATAATCCGCACCGGCGGCGACTGCCGCATCAGCAATTTTTTACTGTGGCAGGCCGCGTACTCGGAACTGTACATCACCGACACTCTGTGGCCAGACTTCGACAAGGCCGCATTAGTAAAGGCAATTGAAGACTTCAACAGGCGCGACCGGCGCTTCGGGAAGGTGAAGGAATGATAAACAAAGCCAACTTGAAGAAGCGCCTCCTGTTCGTCGCAGTCTCGGTGCCCATAGCGTTCGTGATCCTTAACTCCGACTTCTCGCTGTCTGAATTTATCCCCGCCCTCTTCGGCAGCAGAGAAATTCTGCCAATCTATCCCGGACAGCTCCTGATGCTTGCCATTGTGATACTCGGCGGATACGAGTACATGAAAATGCTCAGCATCGCCAACAAAAAAAACGCGTTCTGGCTCGGCTACGTGTGGATACTCATAATAAGCGCCGCGTACCTGCTCAATTACTCCATCCCCGCCACCATCTCCAACGCCTTACTCCTGATTATAGTGGTATTCGAAACATTCGTCTGGGGAAAAGAAGCGCAACTGGGCCGCTGGAAACGCGCGAGCCTCTTCTTCATAGGAACCATGTTCCTGGGCATCGCCGCCGTCAGCCTGCTGAGTTTCTACCGCCCTCCGTTCGCGGAACTCTTTCACCCGCCGGCAATCCCCATGGCAAGCCGCTTAGACATAATAATAATAATAACCGCAATGTTCTTCTGCGACTCCGCCGCGTACTTCGTGGGGTCTACGGTAGGAAAGCGTAAACTCACATCCATAAGCCCGAACAAGACAGTAGAGGGCAGCCTGGCCGGCCTCGCTACGGCAATGCTGACAGTGTTAGTCTGCTGGGTATTCATGAGAAATCCCGAATACCCCATATACATCGGCGTCATAATGGGCGTGCTGGTAGGCGTAACGTCACAGGTCGGGGACTTGATGATGTCGCTCGTAAAGCGTTACTTCAGGGTAAAAGACGCGTCCCACATCATCCCCGGGCACGGCGGAATATTAGACAGGTTCGACAGCGTATTCTTCGCGGCGCCGGTGCTGTACCTGTTTGCGTGGCTCTTAACGCGGTGATGATATGATTAGGATACTGATACTTGGATCTACCGGATCGATCGGGAAAAGTACGTGCAACTGCGTAAGGCGCTTTAACGATCAATTCTCAGTAACCGGGATGGCGGCAGGCAACAATATCAATTTACTGCTCGAGCAGATACGCGAATTTTCCCCGGCGTCAATCTACATCACCGATCCGCAAAACGCAAATATCATCAAAAATCAGTTCAAAAACATCACCGTATATAATGGAAACGACGGGCTTGAGCGCATCGTTAACGAGGCTGATTACGATATCCTCCTGAACGCGCTAGTCGGCGCCGTCGGATTCAGGCCAACGGTAGCGGCGCTGCGCAGAGGCAAGCGCGTCGCGTTAGCCAACAAAGAAAGCCTTGTTATCGGCGGCGATTATATCAGAACAATAATCGGTGATGATAACGACCGCCGCCTGCTGCCGGTCGACAGCGAGCACAGCGCCATCCTCCAATGCCTGCCGGCTGATTACAAGAATCATCACCACACGATAGAATCGATAATCCTGACCGCATCCGGTGGCCCGTTCCGCAACATGCCAAAAGATAAATTCGCCTCAATAACGCCGGAGCAGGCGCTCAACCACCCGACGTGGTCGATGGGCAAAAAAATCACCATAGACTCATCAACACTAATGAACACAGGATTCGAGCTGAAAGAGGCACACCACCTCTTCGCACTCCCCTACGACAAGCTCAGGGTCTGCGTACACCCGCAGTCAATAATCCACTCATTAGTAGAATTTCACGACGGCTCCGTACTCGCGCAACTAGGCTTGCCGGATATGGAACTGCCGATACAATACGCATTATCCTGGCCGCAACGACTTCCTATCAACGGCAAGAGGCTAAATCTGTCCGATATCCGAAACTTGGAATTTTTTGACCCGGATATGGAAAAATTCCCGTGCCTGAAACTCTGTATCGACGCGGGAAAAGCGGGCGGCACGGCGCCGGCAGTCGTCAACGCCGCAAATGAAGTCGCCGTCGACCTGTTCCTGAATAAGCGCATAGGCTACACGGGCATAGCGGAGATCGTCGAGGAAGCGTTAAGTCAGCACAATCCGCAAAAAGCCGATTCCGTTGAGGTCATTGAGAACGCGGATCTGGAAACACGTAAAAAGATTGTAACCAAATATACAAAAGGATAAATAACAAGCATGTCGGTACTGTACTTCGCCCTGTCAATAGTCATCGGCCTTCTGGTCCTAAGCATTCTGGTCTTCGTCCACGAACTCGGCCACTTTGTAGCCGCCAAGGCCTGCCGCTTTAAAGTCCTCGCCTTCGCGATCGGCTTCGGCAAACCGCTGCTTAAATGGACGCGCGGCGACACCGAGTACCGCATCAACGCCATCCCCTTCGGCGGCTACGTTGCAATGGCGGCAGACGCATCCGAAGAAGAAGAAGCCACCAATACCGCCGACGGCAAACCCAAAGAAGATATTATAGGTGCGGGAGCCTCATGCTACCCGATATGGCAGCGCGCCGTCGTCGCGCTGGCCGGCCCCGTCGCCAACTTCGTCTTCGCCATACTCACCCTGTGGGTAGTTTTCATCTACGGCATAGACCGCCCGACATTCTTAGACAGCTCAAAGGTCGGCGTCGTGATCAAGGGCTCCCCCGCCGACTCCGCCGGATTCCTGGCCGGCGACAGCATCGTGGCGATAAACGGCGAAACGGTAAACTCATGGGAACAGGTGGAGATGCGCCTGGCGCACCAACTCTCAAATTACGACTTCACGGTCCTGCGCGACAACGAAAAAGTCAACCTGATGATGCAAATCGAACGCTCCGGCGCACGCTTCCCGAAAAACCCGTCCGGCGGCCTGCTCCCGGCGCGCTACCCACCCGTAATAGGCGGAATCATCCCCAAAGGCAGCGCAGAAAAGATATTGGAAATCGGCGACACCCTGCTGGCAATCAACGGCACCGCCGTAGGCTCCTTCGACCGCTTCGCAATGATTATGCGCGAATACGACCCGGAAGCCGGCCCGGTATCCATAGACATCAAACGCGGGCACGAAACCATGAACGTACTGATAATACCTACCTATGATTCCACGCAGAGCAGATACCTGCTAGGCGTAGAACCCGCACCCGAAGGCAAAAGGACCGTGCGCTACGGCGCCATCGCCGCTATCGGCCCCACTTGGGATAAAACATGGGAATACACAGTAATGATATTCGATGTGCTGGGGAAACTGACAAGCGGCGAAGTGTCGGCGAACCAGCTGGCAGGCCCGCTTAATATAATACCTGTTTCAGGTATTATGGCTTTCCAGGGACTGTCGAACATACTCAACTTTATGGCGCTGATAGGCGTTAACCTGGCAGTGTTGAACTTGTTACCGCTCGTTATTACGGATGGCGGGCTGCTTATGTTTTTGGGGATAGAGGCTATACGGAGAAAGCCGTTGTCGGTGCAGACGCAGGCGGCGATAAATAAAGTGTTTTTGGCGTTGTTTATCGCACTGTTTTTGTATGTTACGTTTAATGATTTGCAGAGGATGCCGGATATATTCAGGTGGTTGAGGTGACTTTAAAATAAAAAGTCAAAATCAAAATCTTTTAATGCTTTTGGGGACAGGGGCTACGCCCCCGTAACGCCCCCTATGCTAAAACCTATATACCCTAAAACCCATATCCTAAAACCAAATACCCAAAACCGGTACGGCAACGTCAACAACACAATCAACACATATTAAAACCGGTACGGCAAAATCAATGTTGT
>Ga0123356_10002221_pt1 | contig 20902 bp, 20 predicted proteins | sample TergutEmb28metaG_2_FD_92546 | JGI IMG/M metagenome (GOLD analysis project Ga0123356, IMG submission 92546) | Embiratermes neotenicus P3 segment gut microbial communities from Petit-Saut dam, French Guiana - Emb289 P3 | ecosystem: Host-associated > Arthropoda: Insects > Digestive system > Gut ... | reverse complement strand
GCTGGTGCAAGAGCCCCAGCGGGTCTTCCGAAGGCCGAGCTTGCCGATAGAGCAGTCAAAGCCGTGCAAAGAGGCTAGATAGTTGAGGCGGTATGGTAGATAGGCGGCGGCGCGTTTCTTGAGAAGTTTTAGCTTCAGTTCGTCGGTAGAGGTCATCAGATGATTATACCACTATTGCTTTTTGTGTGTTGATGTGTTATAATCAGCGATGAGGGGTCAAGCGCGAAAGCGTGTACTTTTAGAAAGGAGTGATCTGCATGGATAAGAGACTTACCGTCCGCCATGAAGACGCAAATAAGGTTGAGCCGATTGGCTACCACCTGAGAGATGTAATCGGTCTAGAATACGGTGAGGCCAAACACCTCAGTAGTGTCGCAAATAACTTCTTTGGTGCAACTGTGATCTTCCGTCAGAAAATTGACGGTGTTGAACAGGATATACCAGTGGATATGCCATTAGCGGTGTTCTTACAAACGTATTGGACGTTTGAAGGCGCTCCTAACGGCTTGATTAACTTCACTTTCGATGAGGAAGGCGGTCTTGAGTTGTATCATTTGATACCTCAGACACAGCTTGCTCCGAGATTGCCTGAAGGGAATACGCTGGCTAAGCAATACCCAAAGAGCAAAAGCAATAAATAGTGTTAGATAGATTACCCCTCAAATCCGAATAATGCGCCTGATAGTTCAGGCGCTTTTTTCATGTTATTATGTAAGCATAAACAGGGAGGGCCTATGATGCCTGTAGAAGAAACTGGTAATACTGAGGAAAACGTCGCGGTTGAGCAAACCGGCATATCAGAGGGTGTGAAGCCTGCAGCGGTCAAGAAGAGTAAACTACCGTTGATTGCAATAATTGTTTTGAGTATGGCGGTGGTTGGACTCGGTGCATTTGTGACTTTTGACAAACTGACGACGAATTACTCTTGCGTTAGCAACGACGATGACAAACTCAAGGATGATTCGATTACATTTTTTGATACGTGTGATGAGACTATCAAGGAACCTAGTGGCACTCGTGGATATGATGTTGAGTATGATAACGAAACACGGACGTTGTATGATAATTCGCTGGAGAGAGCTGTGATTGACCAGCTATACTCATCTCGCATCACGCATTTCTATTGTAGGTTGGATAAAAATTATCTTTCGGATGTGTTGTCCCCCAACTATAGCTCGGATGGCTTATCGAAGCGCAACTTAGTATTACAGGCGATAAGTATGCAGAGAATTGATTATTACATGTTTAGTCCGGATGATCCTACTGTTAAGATTAGCAATTTAAACGCTTCGGTTAAGAAGCTGTTTGAGGTGTCGAACCCGATTACGAGACAGGACATTGCTGCTAGTTTGGACGGATCTCGTATTGGCAACTTCTTTGTTGAGAACATGACTGATAGCACGATTGACATACGCACTGGCGCGTACGGTTGTACTGGGACTTTTGAAAACTTGTTTACGAAAATCGTTAGGGTGGAGTGGAGTTATGGTGGCGAGAGTGCTTTCTATGTGGATGTCAAGATGGGCTTTGGCAAGAATTATGATATTTATGAGGACTTTATAGGTGATGGTCCAGGGAAAATGAATTACTACAAAGATATCAACATGACTGACTTCGCCGTAGTCGGAGAGTATGGCGAGGATGTGGACTTAGGAAAACTGGATACATATAGGCATGAGTTCCGTGTGGTTGATCGGGCTTGGAGGTTTATGGGGGCCGAGAAACTCTAGTATCTGATGCAAAAAGATGACGCGAAACGTCATCTTTTTGTTTGGCAGGGGCTGGGGGAATCGAACCCTCGTCGCCGGTTTTGGAGACCGGAATACTAACCGCTGTACTAAGCCCCTATAATGCTTATTATATCATGATTTCTGAGAAGGAATAGTATAGATTATCCCGCTAATGTTTGGTATAGTATTGACATGTGTTGCAACAGTAACTTTTTGTGTAAGGAGATAACTGCGTGAATGATGAGGGTGGGTACAAGAGTATCGAAGATGTAGAGGAATTCTACGCGGCCATTGACCGCAAATCATTAACTCGCGAACTGTCAGAAGAGCGCCCTTATGTGTACTTCACGATGGAGGTCTATGACCGTGGAAACGGTATTGCCGGTGGCGGTGGCTTAGGTGTGCTGGCGGCGGATACACGTCGTGTAGCAGAGCAGCTTGACGCGCCGTTCGTGATTATTACGCCTTTTTACCCATGGGAGCCGCATCAAGAGATTTATGACGGCAAGCAGCGCGAGTGGCACGAAGAGATTCATTATCAAGATTATGGCTTCGAAAAGATTGGTGATACCTGGGTTCAGACTTCGATGGGTGGTGTGCGGCTAGATGTAGTGCAAAAAGTACTTGGCTCGACCCGTTTCCTCTGCGTGACTGAACCAAATTTCGGTGAATTATATAGTGGAGAGTCGGGTTCTGACCATCGCCTCTATCAGGAAGTAAGTTTGGGTTTTGGCGGTTATCAGGCGCTCAAAATGGTTGGGATGAAGCCGGCGATTATTCAGTTAAATGAGGTGGCGACGTTCTTTGCGGCGTTGGCGCGACTCGATGAACTAGTGGATGCTGGAATGGATTTCTATGAAGCGGTGGTGTATGTGCGTAAGCATACGCTCTATACGAACCATACGCTGGTGCAAGCGGCTGAGGCTTCGTTTACGGCCGACCAGTTCGAGAAATACGTTTATCCGAACCTGCGCTCTGAGGCGATTATTCGTTGGATGAAAGATAAGTTCATTGATAACAGGATTAAACTGTCAAATGCGACTCTGGAAATTGCTGAGCTCCGTAGCGGTGTGAGTAAGTTGCATGCACGTGTAGCGAATTATCATGACATCAATGGTGAACGAGTCAAGTTCCGGGCGGTAACAAACGGGATTGACATGTCGACCTGGATTATGCCGGAGATTATGGATTGTTACAGAGAACATGAAGTGATTGATAAGTTTGGCTTACCCGGTGAGAGCTATCTGGACAAAGTTGAGACGATTACAGCGGCAGAGATTCGCGAAATGAAGGCCATGGGGCGCACTAAGATGAACTCCATGCTAAGTCAACGCCGCGACCAGTATCGACGCGAGATTCACTTCCCTGATGGATCACTGGTGTTCCAGTTCAAGCGACGTTTTGTGGACTATAAGCGACCAACTATGCCATTCACTGATGTAGAGAGGCTGAAGAGGATTCTGGTGGACAATAATGCCTTCTATGTTTTCTCTGGCAAGGTGCACGCGGGCGATGCTTCGATGTATGGCAAATTGATGGACCTGCTCGACCTGATTGTGAAAGATGATGTATTGCGTGAGAGGGTGATTTACATCTCTGACTACGACGAGAATGTCGCCAAGGCACTGAGCTTCGGCGGAAATGTAACGATTAATATCCCAATCGTAGGCCTTGAAGCTTGCGGTACTAGCTTCATGAAAGACATCGGCAACCTAGGAGCGCTGATTTCTACGCCAGATGGTGGCGTGGCCGATGCAACACCAGAGAATTATCTACCCGTTTTGGGACGTACATACGACGAAGAGGTCGAATCGTTGTATACGCAGATGGAAAACGCTGCCAGGATTTGGTCAGACGATGCTGCGCTTGAGGAGTTAATCCGAAAGCAACTCGCTGCTTACTTGCCGGTGTGTTCTGGGGCGCGAATGTTCCGAGATTACCTTAACTATTTATTTTAAACGTGATAAAATTTAGTATATGAAGATATTGATGCTTGGCTGGGAGTTGCCTCCCCACAATAGCGGTGGGTTGGGAATGGCCTGCTTCTCACTGACCAAGTCAATGTCCAAGATGGGCATCGATATTGACTTCTTGGTACCTTATGATGCAGAGCACGGCATCTCGTATATGAATGTGGTATCTGCGACCAAGCTTGATCCATTCTATCGTTATGGTGCTGGTTCGTATTGTACGGATCCTTCTTCTAAGAAAGTGTTTGAGGGTGAAGATGCGAAGGCGCTGAGTATGCGCGACATCCAGAAGCGCTACATCAAGTTTGTTGACCGCTATTTGATGGATCACACCGCTGATGTTTGCCACGCACATGACTGGTTGACTTATGAGGCGGGCATTTTAGCGAAGCAGAAGTATGGTATACCTCTGATTGCGCACGTGCACGCGACTGAGTTTGACCGTGCTGGCTCGGAACGTGGGAATCCTCTGATTCACGAGATTGAGTATGCTGGGTTATTAGCTGCTGATAAGATTTTGGCAGTTTCTCAGGGTACAAAGGATATTATTGTGCAGCGCTACGGGATACCAGCTGAGAAGATTTTCGTCTGCTACAACGGCTTCGATCCAGACATCTTTGCGGATGACTATGTATATGATGGCTCGGTTTGTAAGTATCTGGATGCTTTGCGACACGAGGGGAATACGATTGTAATGACGATTGGTCGTCTGACGGTGCAGAAGGGTCTGACCTACTATCTGAATGCGGCTCGAAAAGCTATTAGCATGAACGAAAAGATGGTGTTCGTAGTAGCTGGTGATGGCGAGCAGCGCGATGAGCTGTTGCGTATGTCGGCTGATTTAGGCATAGCTGAGAAGGTGGTGTTTACTGGTTTCGTAAGAGGACGTGAGCTACGCGATATCTATAGCGTATCTGACATCTTCGTGATGTCTTCAGTATCTGAGCCGTTTGGCCTGACCGCATTAGAGGCGGCGCACCACGGAAATGCGTTGGTGTTGACGAAACAATCTGGTGTGGGTGAGATTCTGTGGTCAGCGATGAAGTATGATTTCTGGGATGAGGATAAGTTGGCGAACGAGTTGGTGGCGATTTCCGAGAGTCCAGCGCTCAAGGGCTCCTTGGGGCGAGCGGCGGCACGAGAGTATCGTCGTATGACTTGGGAAGTTGTGGCCCAGAAATGTATCGATGTTTATCATCTCTGCGAGCAACATATAAACGATAACGAGAGCGAGGGCAAGTGAAGAAATCAATAGTTCTGTACATGCATATGCACCAGCCATATCGGGTTGGCAAGTATAGCATTTTTGATGTAGGAGTTAAGTCGGACTACTTTGTGGGCGACCGCGAGATTTTTCTGAAAGTTGCTGATAAGTCATATCGCCCGATGCTGAAGCTGTTGCGCAAGAATATGGACGAGAATCCTGAGTTCAAGCTATCCCTGTCGGTGACCGGCATTTTTATCGAGCAGGCTCGAGACTGGGCTTCTGATATCATCGATGATATGAAGGCTCTGGCGGCGACTGGCCGTTGCGAGTTTTTGACTGAGACCTATTATCACTCGCTGTCTTTCTTCTATAACAAGGACGAGTTTGAGTCACAGGTGAAGTTGCACCAAAATATGATTCAAGAATTGTTTGACCAGAAGCCTAAGTTCTTCCGAAATACGGAGCTGGCTTATAACGATGATTTGGCGAAATGGGCTGAGGATTTCGGATTCACTGGTATCTTGGCTGAGGGTTGGGATAGTATTCTCGGCTGGCAGAGCCCGAACTGGGTGTATTTGCCGCAGGGTTGCTCGAAGATCCGCCTACTGACCAAGAATTATCGTCTGAGTGATGATGTGGCCTTCCGTTTCTCCGATAGGAGCTGGTCTGAGTATCCTCTGACTGTCGATAAGTACTTGCATTGGTTGAATGTCGATACATTGCGCGGACCGCTGATTAATCTATTTATGGATTTCGAGACCTTTGGCGAGCACCAATGGGCTGATACTGGAATCTTCGAGTTCTTTGATGTGCTGGTGGATCGCTGGATTAAGGATGGCGGGGAGTTCATGACTGTGTCTGAGGCTGCTGGTTCGATGGAGCCGAAGTCTGAGGTGTCGATGCGCGAGACCGTGACTTGGGCCGATACTGAGCGCGATCTAACTGCGTGGATGGGCAACGCGATGCAGGGCGAGGCGATGAGCTACGTTTACCGCATGATGAATGACGTGTTGAATACTGGAAATAATGATTTGGTGCGCGACTGGCGTCGTTTGACGGCTTCTGACCATGCTTACTATATGTGTACGAAGTATTTCAACGACGGTGATGTGCATGCCTACTTCTCGCCTTATGATTCCCCGTATGATGCGTTTATGTACTACATGAATGTGGTGCGTGACGTGAAGTATCGACTTGGTCAAGGCTAGAATGGTTTGATATGAAAAACGACCTTTTTGAAGGAGGTCGTTTTTGGTTGTAATTAGCGTTTTTTCTCTTTGACTTCGTTGCGGCCAAGATTCTTCTTGGTCTCGACGTAGACAACGTGCTTGCGAAGGACTGGATCGTACTTCTTGAGACTGAGTTTGTCTGGGGTGTTCATCGTATTTTTCTTGGTGTAGTAAGTACGATTGTTCGATTCCTCAGAAACGAGTCCGACAAGCTTGCGCTTGGTGTTACTTTTCTTAGCCATAATGTGTCTAGTATATCATATCTTATGGCTTAATGCTAGACCTCTGGACAAAAAATGAGCAACTCTGTGGTTGCTCTGGTGCTCTTGAGGAGCGTTTATTTGGAAACAAATCTACCGGTACGGCGTATATCTTGATAGATGGGATCATCTGGGTCTGCCATCACGTAAGCAATGGCGACTCTCATGGTGTAGCTGGACCCACTACCGCTCTGGACATAATTTTGCCACGATACTCCGCAGGAATAGATTAAATCCCGCGCGAAGTCACAAGTCCACTTGAAATTTCTGACATTGTCCTTGTGGTTCCACTTGTTGCCGCCGTAGCAGCTGGTTGGCTCATGAGTATTATAAAAGTTAGCGATAAGAATCAGGGCACCTCTGGTGTCAAGAATTCTACAAATCCGTTGACCGATTGAAACGTTCTGCAACATAACGAAACCCACCTTTCATGATGTTATACTATCATTATAGCACACTTGGGCTGAAAAGTCAATAGTGATTATGCTTTATCTCTGTTATATTCATGGAAAAGGGCGGCTATATGCCGCCCCGCCACGTTTGGGAAGAGGTTATTACTCACTGCCCAACATTGCCATTTCGTTATACACTGGGTCTTCTGGATCCATGAACTTATACGCAATGCCAATTCTAAGAATCGGGTCACGGTTAATCTCATGGATAGTTTCCCAAGTGTATCCTTGCATCATGTACATTTGCGCTTCCCTGCAACTGGTAGTGAATAGCCTGCGGAATAGTTGGCTGTAGTAAGGAGCCTTCTCATCATCATTGACATAAGTCTTGATAAGTTTGAGGGCGCCCTTGGCGTCTACGATGGCGCCCAGCCAATGTTCTGCGGCGGCTTCGTCGCATAGACCATAGTAGATTTCATGTGCTGAAACGTACTTAGGTCGGTATGCGCAGTCGCATTTGGTCTTTGGGTTGAAATCCTGGTTTTGAGGACAGGATGGACACAATTGGTCCTGAATCAGCTCAATAAACCTGATGCACTCTCCGCTCGGTAGCGGTAGTATTTCCGAAATAATAAGGGACATCCATACCCCCTCCTTTCATATGGCTTATGTATTATATACCATATAGTTGGTATTGTCAATGCTACCTGATTGATTTTTGGGTGATAAACATGAAGGGCTGCTCGCCTGATTCGAAGGTGGGTTGCTCGAACTTGACTAGTTCTAAGCCGGACTTGCTGAATAGTGGGACGATATCGTCGAGTTGCCAGCGGTTCCAGTATTCTTGGAGGCCGGTAGAGTTGGTGTTGACGCCGCTTTTGGGGTGACAGGTATTGGTGAAGACGACGAGAAATTTGCCATCTTTTGCGAGACAGCTGGCGACCTGCTTGAAGAACTTGATAAGCTGCTTCTTGTCGAGGAATTGCACGAGATGAAAGGCGACGATGCCGTCGTACTCGCCATCCGAGGGGTCGAGGTCTAGAACATTCTTGACGATGAATTTCTGACAGTCTGGGCAGTTTTTCATTGCTGCTTCAATCATATTGTCGGAGAAGTCGAGGCAGGTGACTTCTTTGCCTTGCGATGCATAGTACTGAGCGAGGATGCCGGGGCCGGCGCCCAGATCGAGAATTCTCTTGCCCGGGAGGGTCTTGTTGAACTCTTGGAAGAACGGGTGGTCGAAGACGTACGGTAGATAGCCTTCGGCGTCGGCAGTAGCGTCGGCGACCGTGGCGGGGTTGTTGTATGTCTCGAGGTTGAGAGCAGTGGTGTCGATGGTCTTTTTCATAGACTGATTATAGCAGAAATGTTATAATACTTGTGTTGCCGCGTTAGCTCAGTGGTAGAGCAGCTGTTTTGTAAACAGCAGGTCCTCGGTTCGAGACCGAGACGCGGCTCCATTTTTATGTCTTATTTCCAGTTTGGATCGAGCACGGTTAGGTCTGTGACTTGGGTGTTTACGAATGTTTGAGCTCTTGTGGCTGGTATTAATCCGACTCCTAGCTTGGTATCAATAAATGTCTGTGCGGTGCCCGAGAGCGGTGTCATATTATAGAATGTGCTGGAGAATACATTGTCGGCGTTTGCGGCGGTTATTTGTCCTGCGAAGTTGGCGCTGCCCCAGATGGTGTTGATATCTGTGAGGACGCTGTTGTTGACGCGTGCATAGGAGTAGAAAGTGGACGCAAACATATTTGATACGTTTGTCGAGCTGGATAAATCGACTCCTGTAAAGAGGTTATTTGGAATGGTGCCCACGGTAGAGTTGTATCCACAGTTGAAGAACGTCTGCGCGAACATTCCCGACGTATTGAGTGAGTTCGAGGTATCTAGGCTCGAGAATAAGTTTGCGCCGATGGTCATGACTGGTGAAAATCTGCCATAATCCCAAAATGTGCTGTTGAACATATTGTTCGTGTACTGTGAGCTCGATGTGTTGATGGTTGAGAAAAGCCCGGCTGGGATGGTGGCAATAGTAGAGGTGTAAGCGAATCCATTAAAGGTGTTGGAGAACATGCCTACAGTCCAGTCGGCGCTGGATGTATCGATTGTGTCGAATAGACCTAGGGGGATTGTGGCAGTGGTCGGAACGGTTGAGCCATAGCCATAGGTGTAGAATGTACTATTAAACATATTATTCATCAGTGCTACATTCGACGTATCGAGTGAGCTGAATAGGTCATCTGGTATTGTGCCCGCAGTTGAGTTATAGGCGAACTGGCCGAATGTGCCCAAAAACATGTTTTGTGTGTCGTATGTAGTGGATGTGTCAATTGAACTAAAAAGTCCAGCAGGAATAGAAGCAGTGGTCGAATTATACGCGTAGCCGTAGAACGTGCTGTTGAACATAGATGACATGGTAGCGACGCTATCGGTAGTATAGACGGCGTCAAAGAGTCCAGATGGGATTCCGACCGCGTTCCTGGCGCCGTAGAACATGTTGGCATAGCGAGCAGAGATGCCGCTGGTTCTCATATCATTTGTAATCGGAGAGTCGATGGATTTGAACATATTCTTATTAGATTGGATACTTGCACCGCTAACGCCATTGCTAAATCCGAACGCGTCCATCCAACCATTGTAGGCAATGCCGTTAGAGTAAATCGTAATTTGATATTCTCCAGGACCACCGGTGGAGGCGTAATCGTGGCCGATGCCGGCGCTAGTTGGTGTAGATGAGCCACTGACAGTTTGTTCTGGAGTGCCGTCACCCCAGTCGATTATCCAGCTATATGTGGGTGCTGAGCCGGATAGACCGCTCGTAGGTATGGAAAAGCTGGTGGCAGTGCCGTCGAAGTGCGTCGGGTTGGTATCGAGAGTATCGGTCATACGAGTATCGATGGAAAACTCAAAGAACTCAGATTTATCTTCGACACTATGGATGATGTAAGCGGTGTAATTCCCTACTGGCAAACTTGGATCGATGCTGATCGTATAGTTGAGGTCATGAGATGAGTCGCTGCTCTTTTGGGCTATCAGAGCCCCAATATCTGGGACTGTCTCACCATTTAGCTCGATTGTGATGCGGTCGTCCGTAATATCATCTAAGATTGCGACGTAATCGTGTCTAGCTACATCGCTGGGGATTAGTACCACGTCGGTTGCCGTGGTCGATAGAGTAGGCTTCGTAATTGTGACGTTGAGCGTGTCTGAACCTAGGGTGAGACCGGTGCCAGCCTTTGCAGGATTCACAAGTTGGAAGGTGAGGACAGAGAATAGCAGGATGGTTATTGCGATGGTGCTATACTTGATTTTGGTCGCTAAACGTGGCGTACGTTTGCGGAATAATAAGAATACAAGGATTAACAGAGCTATCACGGTGATAGAACAAGCTATGCTGACGCTGTTTTGCGCTACAAAATTTCCTATCTGTGATATAACGGCTCCGCCGGTTGTAGGTGGTGCGGGAGCATCTAAGACGTTGATGTTTATTTGTTGAGTTATTTCGTGCATACACTTCCTTCTGTAGCCATCATAGCTATCTGCATAAGCATTATAGCTTTTTCTGGTAATTATGGCAAATAATATGTCTGTGGTGTTGGTCGGTTCGCGCTTATGATATAGTTCCGTTTTTGTTATAATTTCTGATATGAAGAAAAGAATGATGTGCCAGAGTTGTGGGATGCCGATGGATATGGACAAAACTAAAGGTGGTACTAATATCGACGGCAGTAAGAATACGAAGTATTGCGGCTATTGTTATCAGAAGGGCAAGTTTGTTGATGGCATTACCAATCTGAAAGAGTACAAGATATTTGTGCGCCAGAAGCGCATCGAGAACGGTGTGCCACCGTTTATGGCGTCGCTATATAATATCGGAATGGGCAGATTGGAGCGCTGGAAGAAATGATTATTATTGTCTCAGCGATGGCGAAAAATCGGGTGATCGGAAACAAGGATTTGATTCCGTGGCATTTGCCTCGCGATCTGAGGCATTTCAAAGAGCTGACTGAGGGGAAGACGGTATTAATGGGGTATAAGACATTCCAGTCTCTGGTGGGCTATTATCAGCGTTCTGGTAAACCGATGCCATATGGAAGAGTCGTGGTATATTCAGACCGTGAGGGAGATGTCGCTGGAGCGGATTTGACGGCGCATTCGGTTGATGAGATCTTGGCGATCCCTGGGGATATTTACGTGTCTGGTGGCGGGATGATGTATGAGATGATGCTGCCTTATGCGGATGAATTGGAGTTAACTTTTGTCGACGCAGAGGTAGAAGGTGATGTATTCTTCCCTGAGATAGATTTTGCGCAATTTGAGGAAGTCTCGAGAGAGCATTTCGGTGCGGACGAGCGTAATCAGTACGCTATGGACTTCGTAAGATATAGACGAAAAGCCTGATTTCTGCTACAATATAACCGTGCCGCCTTAGCTCAGTTGGTAGAGCGCATCCATGGTAAGGATGAGGTCTCGAGTTCAAGCCTCGAAGGTGGCTCCATTAAAATGCTGAGGTCGTGTAGCGGTTAATCACGGCAGACTGTAAATCTGCTCCCTTACGGGTTCGCTGGTTCGAATCCAGCCCTCAGCACCAAACTTGGATACCAAAACACCCTCGATTCCTCAAGGGTGTTTTTTTGATGCTAATAATTATAATAAGTATGAAACCAAATTAATTGCTGAGAATACAGGTAACATGATAACGCTGATGGTAGCCATCATTTTGATCATGATATCCTGATTTGGTCCAACGACGTCCTTGAAGGGATCTCCTATGGTGTCGCCAATTACGGCTGCTTTATGCATTTCTTCGTATTGCGTCTCGCCATATTTGGCAATTAGCATTTCCTGATTCGCTTTGACCCATTTCTTAGCATTATCCCAGGCTCCGCCTGAGTTTGCTGTGGAGATTGCCGTCACGGTTGCTCCGAGAATAGTGCCAACCAACAGGCTCGCTACGAATAGTGGCCCGAAGATGATTCCGCCGATGACTGGTGATATCAGAGAAACTAAAACAGGCTTCGTCATCTGTTTAATGGCGTGCTTTGTACAGATATCAACACAACGTGCTGAATCCGGCTTCTCTGTGCCGGCTAGGATGCCTGGTCTTTCTTTGACTTGTTTCCTAACTTCATCAACCATTTCAGCAGCGTTTTTCCTAACGGCGTTCATCATATCTCCACTCAACCAGAACATGATACCGATACCAACGAATGCGCCGCCTAGGGCGATAGGGTTCGTGATATCTAGGCCTATTCCAGAGTCGAGATTGATAAATGACATCATCATCGATAATGCTGCTAGGACGCCTGACCCAATCGCGAAGCCTTTGCCGACTGCGGCAGTGGTATTTCCGAGTGAGTCTAAGTTGTCTGTAATGCGTCTTGCTCCCTTATCTAGCTGCGCCATTTCGGCGATTCCGCCTGCGTTGTCGGATATCGGTCCATAGGTATCGACCGTGACGGTCGCAACTACGAACGATAGCATTCCGACAGCAGCGATTGCTGTGCCGTAGAGACCGCTGAAGTAACTTGACAAGATAATCGAGAAACCCAATACCAGACAGGCTGGTAAGCAGCTTCGCCATCCGGTGCTGAGTCCGCCAACTATTACTAGAGCGGGACCTTCCTTGGATAGTTCGGCTATTTGTCGAGTTTCTTTGTATCGGTCGCTAGTATACCTTTCGGCAAGTAGGCCCATGACGATGCCGGCAATAATACCAACAAGTGCTGAAAGCCATGGCGAAAGCCAGCCAAAACGGAACTGTGAACCAGTCAAATCTTGTCCTGCAAAGAAGATGTAGGATAGGACAGCCGCTCCAGCCGCGATCATTGCGGCGCTTGACCATAGAGATAGATTGAGTAACTTCGCAAGTTTGCCTAGAGATTTGCGTGCTAAGACATAGATTATGCCTAAGACACACGCGATTAGACCTAAGCCTACAACTGCGATGGGGTACTCCATCATCCTGGTGATAAGAGTGTTTGTCATCGGTGCTGAAGTGTTTAGTAATGCTGTGTAGAGTGTAATTGGTAGAATCGCACTGGCGGTAATTGCTCCGATTGTACTCTCGAGTAGATCTGAGCCGTTGCCGTTGACGTCGCCAACATTGTCACCTACACAGTCCGCGATAGTTGCGGGATTTCGTGGATCGTCTTCTGGTATTCCGAGCTCGGTTTTTCCAACCAAGTCTGAGCCCATATCGGCGCCCTTAGTAAAGATTCCTCCGCCTAATCTGTTAAATATCGCTACGATTGAACAACCGAGCGAGTAACAGACTAGAACTTGTGAAATCATAACAAATTTGAGTCCGACGATACTAGTCGTTTCGACTAGGTTTTCTGGCCTTGCAAACATGAAAGCCATACCCACGAGTAAGTAGATTACGAGAAAGCCTAGTAACGCGAAGCCGCCTACGGCTAGTCCCATTACACTTCCTCCTCTGATTGCTACTTTGCCTGCGCGATCTTCGCCAAACTTTGAGTTCTCTTCGATGGCTAACCTGGCTTCGTTTGCGACGCGTTCATTATAAATGACCGCAGCACGCATTCCAACCAAACCAGCCAAAGAGCTCATTGCAGCTCCAATTGCTAGGGCGAGTCCTGCCCAAGGTGTAAACAGTATCGAGAACAGCACCGCAATTCCCCCAATAATTGGCATATCGATCGAATACTGTCGCTTCAAGAACGCATATGCGCCTTGTCGGATTGCTTCCGCGATTTCCGACATTTTTGGAGTTCCGGCTGCCATGTTTTGCCCCTTTTTGTAGTTATAAAAGCAAAAGACCAACGAAACTAAAACTCCGAGACCGACTAAATAGATAGTCATTAGCATGTTAAGGTTCACCTCCCAAATATTGATAGACACACCTTTCGGCGTGCCTTCCGGTTCATTATACGATAATTCTGTCAGTAATGCAAGGGTGGTATATGAGGTGATTTACGGTTTTACCTGGCTTTGTTTGATATTCAATTCCTGGATCTATTATTCGTTGTTTGGTATAAAAAATACGCGCTGTGATATACTAAAATGGTTAAGGAGATTATCATGAAGATTCAAATTTATAAAGACTCAACCCAAATTGGCAAAGCAGCAGCAGCATTATTTGCGGCTAAAGTGATTGAAAAGCCGGATTGCGTGCTAGGGTTTGCAACTGGCTCTACGCCGTTGCCTACTTACGCCGAGATAGTAAAGTTATATAAAGCTGGTGCTGTGGATTTCCGTAATGTACGGACATTCAATCTGGACGAATATGTAGGAATCGCTCGTACACATGATCAGAGCTATTACAAATTCATGTTTGATAATCTGTTCTCGAAGATTAACGTTAATCCCAAGAATGTGAATGTGCCAAATCCTGTGTCGAAGGACCCTGAGAGCGATTGCGAAGAATATGAGCGCGCGATTGAGGTTGCTGGAGGAATTGATTTGCAGATTCTAGGAATTGGACATAATGGTCACATCGCATTTAATGAGCCCTGTGATATATTCCCTGCCAAAACTCATATCGTGAGTTTGACTGAGAGTACGATTGAGGCGAACAAGCGCTTCTTCAAGAGTGCGAAGGATGTACCGCGTAAGGCTATGTCTATGGGAATCGGTTCTATTATGAAGGCAAGAGAGATTGTGCTGATTGCGACTGGTGAAGCGAAGGCTTTGGCGGTTAAGGATATGGTGAAGGGCGAAATTGACCCGAAACTACCGGCTTCGATCCTTCAATTACATCCTGCTGTCACAATTCTATTAGATAAGGAAGCTGCGTCGTTACTTTAGCGGCCACCGCCTCCGCCGCCACCACCTCCGCCACCGGAGGAACCTCCACCACCTCCGCCGGAGGAGCTGCTGCTCGACCCGCCTGTGGATGACATATTACTAGAGACCGAGCTGGAGAACGAACTCATGCTGGTGGCAAAAGCTGCGGCGTGGAATGCGGTAGTGCCGGAATACCAGGTGGGTTGGCGGTCGTCACCATACTCGACTTCTAGGAGCTTAGCCCATTGCTTTTCATCGCCAAATATCATGGCATACGGGAGAAGTTTCTCGTGCATCTTAATCATGAATTCGCGGTCGTTAACCATGATTTTGTCGATGACATCCGGGGATTGATGAAAGCGAATGCGTTCCGCCTCGGCCATATGAATGTAGTCTTTGAGGCCGAGCATGTAGTAGTACATACTCCAACCGCGAGGCTTGAGGTTGGCAAACTTAGATTCCTGAGACATCCATATTCCTACAATCACTAGTGCGGCGATATAGGATGCGATTGGTAGCGCAATAATTTGTGGCAGAAATGGGTTCACGTATGCAAGCGGGAATATATCTGGTAGAAGTGTGAAAACAAATGGCAGGATGAAGATTCCAAAGAACATTAGAACCCAGATGAGTGATACCTTACCTTTGGCTTTGCGGTGGAGAAAATCGTCAGTCTTGAGAGTAGATTTAATTGACTTGTTGTACTTGAGTATCCGAGTACTGAGCGCTGAATCATATTTAGTGGTGCTGAAATCGTAAATCGCAGAATCGTGAAATAGCGCGTCTACAAGAGAGCGCTCGTCCGTAGTGAGGCCGGTCATTTCTATAAGCTCTGCGGTGTATTTTTTCTTACCTTTCTCGTTAATTTTAAGAACGCCGCGTACGGCGAGGTCGACGATTTGTGCGGAGATGACTTTGGAGGAGGTAATAGAATTGCTGTAAATATCGGCGGCTCCAGCTAACGATATACCTTTGGGGGGCTGGTATTCGGGTTTCACGAAGGCTTGGTTCTCTTGCTTAGGAATAAGCACCTCATCGCGATACACTCGATATGCGAGGAATAATATTAACATGGCTAGACCGGTAATAATGATGCTGACGATTGCCAACGAATAGTCTTGCTGTGGTTCTGGCACAACGAAAGTGTCTAGCGCGAAGGAAATAGCGATAGTGATGTTTTCACCTGGGCCAAACGGTACAGTTGACTCGGCGTAGACCGTGTCGTCAATTAGCTCGATGGTACAGTCGCGGTTGCTCATGCCGAAAGTACCGGTGTAGCACCACAAATCATCCTCATTGATTCCGGCGAGGGCTGAGGCATCTAATTTAATGGCTGCTGTGACAGCGCCGAAGGTGATGCCTTCGTAGTGGTTGAACCAATCTGTACCATTGATGTCCCAGTAGAGCTCTTGGTGATCGTCGAATTCTGTAATGATGTTCTTGAATTCGTATTCGAAGGTGTATGCTTGATTGCCGAGGACGTAGTCGTCGGTGCCGGTAGCGATATCTGCGAATTCGCTGCCCCAGGTTTGTTCCCAAATCGGCTCCGATATGCCGTTGCGTTTGACGATGATATTTTGGCGAGGGAGGACGAGATTCTTGCCATCTTGGTTGGTACGAGGGATAGCGCGAGTAATGCCTTTGTTTTGGGCAAAGTCTGGGAATGCCGCATTAAGAGTCTCATGGACTTGCATTCTAGGGGTTCCGTCTTCGGCGCGAGTAAGTGTGTAGACTACATCCATACTATGGAAAGCGAAACTATTAACGCCAGCTGCGCTGGCGGTGGTTGAGATTAATGTGCCACAGATTGCGGCGATGATGAGAGTAGCCCAATACCTCATTCGATAGTTCCTCTTTTCTTAATTGGTTTGATTAATCGTTTAACAACCGGTTTCTGAACGGTTTGTCGAATCGGTTTCTGGATTTGAGGAGTTGGTCGAGTCGCCGGACGCGGCTGTACTGGTGCTTGTGGAGGTGTGGGCGCTTGAGTTGAGTGTTGGACGGTGCGACGGACAATCTTTGGAGTCTTAGGTAAGCGCACGATTCTCTTAGGGCGAGTTGGACGAGCGGCGCGTTCGGCCTGTCTGGTGGTGCGGAGAGTGCGTACTGGGTGTTTGCGGGCGTCAATTTCTGATGTCATTGCCTTGATGCGCGCGTCGATGCTCTCGAGTGCCTCTGGATCTTCCATACTCTCGTAAATTTGACGGATGTTCTTGAGTAGCATCATACTGGGCTGGATATCATAAGCCGATTCGAGTGCAGAGATGGCGCGGTCTTTCTTGTCGAGTTTGAGCTCGGTCTTCGCTAGCGCAGTGTAGTGGTTAGACGAATCACCCTCCATCTCAATCGATTGCTCGAAATAGATAGCGGCCTTCTCATAGTTTTCGGTTTCGTAATAGATAGTCCCGATGTTATGGACGCTAGCGGGATTTGGTTCGATACCGTTGGCGATTTCGAAGCAATCAATGGCTTCGTTGTATTTTCTGTCTTTGGCGTAAAGGATTCCGAGACGGTTGTAAGCTGTGGCGTTTTTCTCATCAAACCGGAGGACAGTCAAAAGTGCCTTCTCGGCGCGGTAAGTCTTCTTTTCTTTAATAGCTTCATTGGCGGCGTCCATGAGCTTATCGAGTTGGTCAGCAATCTTAGGATGCAAAGCAACCGATTCGGCTTGGCGTTTGTGCGGAAACAATGAATAGACAAGCACCAAAGTGCTGAGCGCAAACAAAATAATGATGGCTGTCATGGTCTTATTATATCATATCGGCTATTAGATGGAGACGGACGTGACCATTGCTAGCGAGGGCGTCAGATAGTTTAATGAGCTTTTCTAATGTGCCGATGAAACGCTTGTTGTTGGTCTTGAAGTATGACTTATAAGTCATATCGATGGCAGCATTAACGACACGCTGAGCTGTAGCGCGGTCTTTGGCAAGAGCAGCCGATAGTTGAACTAACTGAGTCGGCGTGGCGGAGATGAGTTCGCGAGCAGATTTAATGATATCTTGATTAGTTTCGCGGAGTTTTTCTAGATTGGCGGGCTTAGTCGCGGTGAAGACATGCGCACGAGATTTGATTGTTGGTAGGAGCTGGTGATCAGAAGTGATGAAGAAGGCGATGTAGATGTTGTTGCCGGGCTCCTCAAGGAGTTTGAGGAGGGCGTTGGCGGCCGGTTCTGACATCTTGTCGGCGTGTTTAACGATATATATTTGAGTGGTGGATTGCTTGGTTTGAGTGGTGGCAAAGAGTTCACGTACGTCTTCGATGCTGATAGTTCCCTTGTCGTTTGGCTCAAGGATGATACTACGTGGGATTACTGGAAACTGTTGGTCAGAATCGAAATAAACTATTGTGAATCCAGCGTCATTGATGATTTCTGGTATGCGCTCTAGATCAACTGAGAACATGGTTGAAATCCTCCGGCATTGGCACGGAAAATATCTTGCGAATGCCACCATCTTTGCTTGGAATGGTTATTTCTAGCGAATGGGCGTGCAACATGATGCGCTGAGATTTGTCGCGTGCGTTGCCGTAGGCGGTGTCGCCAAGGATTGGCGTGCCAATATAAGCTAGATGGACGCGTAGTTGGTGAGTGCGACCGGTTTGGGGTTTGAGCTCAAGCAGCGAAAGGTCGCCGCGTGTTTTGATGACTTTGTATTCTGTGACGGCGTGCCTCCCGGCAGCATCGACAATGAAGGTGGTAGGTTTCTTGAGGTTGCGGGCGATTGGTAGGTCGATGACAGCTTGGGATAGCTTCGGCTTGCCGACGACTATCGCGTAATAGACTTTGTGGACTTTGCGATCTTGGAATTGTCGTTGCAGATACGCACGAGTTTCGCGATCCTTGGCGCCGATGATTACGCCCGAAGTACTGCGGTCGAGGCGATGCGCGAGTAGGTTTGACTCTGGAAGTAAGTCCTCTATAGTGGACTCGAAGCTGTCTTCGCCTTTACTGGTGCTGAGGATGCCAGCTGGTTTATTGAACACGATGATGTTCTCGTTCTCGTAGATGACTGGCACCTTGGGCGGCTCAGACGGTGCGGGGACTTCGAGTGTGATTTCGGAGTCTGGCGAGACTAAGGTGTTGGATTTGGTCATTATTTCGCCATTTACTTTGACGAGTCCAGATTTTGCGAACTTTTGCAGGATAGATCTGTTGTATGACGGGAAGCGCTCAACCAAAATATGGTCAAGCCTGAGACGATTATCGTCATCCTGCTCCACGCGCTCAACAATATCACCATTGATGATACGTGAGAGGTGGGGTTTGCTGAACTTCTTCGGCATCAACGCAACCCGACTAGTTTTTGAACTTCTGACAACTTCTTGTTGGCGATTTCGTTGGCGTATTTCTCGCCTGATTCGAAGACTTTGAGTACGTCTTCATCAGAAATGCTGTTGTACTTGGCTTGGAATTCGGTCAACATATTCTCGACAACTTCGGCGGTGTCGCGTTTGAGGTCGCCATAGTTTGGGCTGCCGGCATAAATCGATGTAACCTCAGCGAGCGGACGGTCAGTGAGAACGGCTAGAATCTGCAACAGATTACTGATACCAGGTTGATTGAACATATCAAAGTCGATTTTTCCGAGGCTGTCAGTGGTGGCAGACATAATTTTTTTGGCAGCATCTTTTGGATTATCTGACAGGAGGATCTTAGAATTCTCTGACGGATCAGATTTACTCATTTTCTTGGTCGGTTCGGTGAGGCTACGTACGCGAAGGCCTTCTTCGAGCCCCATGAATTTAGCTTGTTCTTTGGTGGTGAGCGGCAGCACAAATACATCCTTACCGAAACGGTTATTGATGCGAGTGGCTATATCGCGAGTGATTTCGATGTGCTGGAACTGGTCTTCGCCAACTGGCACGTATTTCGCAGAGTAAAGAAGGATATCTGCGGCCATTAAGACTGGATAGTCGAGGATGCCGAGATTAACGTTTTCTCCTTTACCTTCGGATTTCTCTTTGAACTGAATCATGCGCGAGGCTTCACCGAAGTAAGTGAAGCAGTTTAAGATCCATGTCATCTCGCTGTGCGCCGAGACATACGATTGGCGGTAGATGTGAATATTGTCATTCATCTCGAGTCCGAGCGCGAGATAGTATTTGATACTACGGATGATGTTTTTTTGCATATCACCGTCGATTTCGGCGATAATTGTGTGCAAATCAGGCACGAAAATATTGATATGGTGGTCTTTACTAAAGCGGTTGGCGAGCTGCACCATCGGGTAGAGGGCGCCAAGCATATTTCCCAGAGTCATATCTGTATTTGTACGTATTCCTGTGAGGATTGTGTCTTTCATAAGTATTTCCTAATTAAGTTTATTGGGCGTGAAAAGTCAGCTCTGCCAATATGGTAATAAACTAGGATTGTATTTCATGGTGTAATTGTAGCATATATTGACTATTATGCGCAAGTGTGTGATAATGTAAGTAAGGGTGCACATTACAATATGCATCTGTTTTTTGAAAGGGTGGTGTGTATATGCTAAAAATGCTTAGCGATTACGCAAAAAACAGTATTCAGCTTGACGATATACAGAAGAGAGACTTCACAGAGAGGGTTTCTAAACTGATTGAGTGTGGAAAGATCGGAAAGGATAGGATTGCCGATGGTTATATCGGGTATCTATATCTGGGATTACGTGATTATGATGGGCCACACGCTTTGGTTGTACCGCTAATGGAGTTTGACTTTTCTCAAGGACATCTCAAGAAGAGATTTATTTCTGGCGTTGATAAAACTGTACAGAGATACAATTATCAAGAAATTGTCCATCAGAAAGTTTCTGATTATGTGTATCGAGACAGATACAGTGTTTACACTGGATTGATTGAGCTTGAATACGAAAAAGGTTATTTGATTATCGCGCTTGAGTGTGATCAAAGTGAGTATCTAGATGAGATTTGCTTCATGATTGCGCAGGAATTAGCCGAAATGACAAATGACCCTAAACTGTCAGATTCGATTGGCTTGAAGCTGACCGGTTATGTAGAACGAAACGTAGATTTGATTAGAAAAAGCACGAAGAACTAGATGTAGAACAATCCGCCAGCCTCAGGGTTGGCGGCTTTTTGTTGTGGTATATGCTTATTAAGCATAACGGTGTATAATACCGGTATGAAAAGCACTAACGCTAAGCGTTCTCCTAAGATTACTAATCGTAACTTTATTTTGTGGTTCAGGCTTGTTGGCTTCGCTATTGGCGTCGCGGGTGTAGTTACTAGCCTGCTTGCTGACCCGATGGGTTGGCTGGCTTATTCGGTGCATGTGGCTGCGATTGTGACAGTGCTATTTGGTGTTTTGGTGATCAAAACGCTTTGCGCGCCTAAAAGCCAGAAGTCATTTGGCTTTTACCCTC
>Ga0123356_10002220_pt1 | contig 20910 bp, 20 predicted proteins | sample TergutEmb28metaG_2_FD_92546 | JGI IMG/M metagenome (GOLD analysis project Ga0123356, IMG submission 92546) | Embiratermes neotenicus P3 segment gut microbial communities from Petit-Saut dam, French Guiana - Emb289 P3 | ecosystem: Host-associated > Arthropoda: Insects > Digestive system > Gut ... | reverse complement strand
CGTCCGCGATGATCTCCGCCACTTTCTCGGCATGTATGGTGGCATACGTCAGGCCCAGGAGCGCCCGCGCGTGCCCGGCACTGAGCCGCCCGGCGCGTACCATTTCCCGCACGGGCTCCGGCAGGCGCAGCAGACGCAGGGCATTTGCCACCGCCGGCCGGGATTTCCCCACCCGCTCAGCCGCCTCTTCCTGGGTGAGCCGGAACGTGGTCATCAGCTGGTGATACCCCAGCGCCTCTTCCATCGGATTCAGGTCTTCGCGCTGCAAATTCTCGATGAGCGTTGCCGCCATGGCCTGTTCGTCCGTGAGTTCGCGGATCACCGCCGGGATCTCGCTCAGGCCAGCCGCACGCGCCGCGCGCCACCTGCGTTCCCCCGCGATGATCTGGTACGCTCCGCCGGGGATGGGCCGCACCAAAATTGGCTGGAGCACCCCATGCGCGGCGATGCTGCGGCTGAGCTCCGCCATGGCGGTTTCGTCGAACTCCTGCCGCGGCTGGTCCCTGTTTGGCTCGCAGTCCATAATCCGCAGCTTTAGATGGCTCGATACCGAGGTTTGCTCCTCTATTCCGTTGTCCTCGAACAGGCTGTCGAGCCCCCTGCCGAGTCTGCTTTTTACGGGCATGTTGTCGCTTCCTCCTCTAGTTTTTCATCTTGTTCCGCTTTTTGGCCCTTGCTTTTTTCCTTTCGGAAGATTGATATAATTGTTGCTACACCCGCCAGGACTCCCACTGCTGCGCCTAGCGATGTAAAGAAGATAACGTATCTTTCAAAAAAGGCGATAACAGGCACCGAAGCTCTTTCAAGAAAAGAAGTGACGCGGGCGGCATATTCCAAAATCTCAGGCCAGCGATTGTGTAGGCCTATGAAAAACCTGAGAGCCAGGAGCGGAGTGTAAAAAATAATAAAATAAACTAAAAATTTGTTTTCATCGTTTCGGTATTTCTTTGTTAACTTAAATCCCATAAATATCCACAGTATGGGTGCAAAAGTTAAAGCCAAATTGTTTTTTATATTGACCTCCAACCCAAGAAACAATTGATTCGCATATCTAAAAAATCCAATTCCCAGTCCGTGCAATGCACCTAAAAAAGGGACGAAAGGAACGACAAGAACCAGTAGTAGTAGCGCTATCTGCATCATGGTGTCGAAAGGTCCGCCACTCTCTTTGGGTCTTATGCCCCAACTAAACAAGGAAACATACGCAAAAATAAATAGCAGAGCAAAAAACAACCATATTGAGATGGCCACAAGCCTTACCTCCCTCATCTTTGCTTTACGGAAACTCATGGCACCTTCAGCACGCACTCCACAAACGCCCGGTTCCATTCCTCCGGCTGCTCCCACTGGGGCTCGTGGCCCGAGCGCTCGAACCAAACCAGTTGCTTCTCAGGCGCCTCCAGCGCGTGGAACCATTGTTCCGCCAATTCAAACGGCGTGTTGTAGTCGTGGCGTCCCTGGAATATATATACAGCTACCTTGAGTTCTTTCGCTTCTTCAAAAAAGTTGATGCGCTCTTTCGCCAGGGATGTGTTCTGGCAATAAAAATTTGCTTTCATATAACGCAACATCGTAAGCAAGGAATACTCCCGGAACATGGCGGGAATCAAAAACAATGTGTTTGCGATAAAGCCTCCATGCGTCACATATGTCACACCGCCATACTTAGCGAGGTAATTGCGCTGCACAAATACTTTGTTGTCTTTGTAAAACCCATTCACGGGCGGGCCCACTTCGTACAATTTTCGCAGGGCGCGCTTGTGTCCTCGCTTCGTCGCCTCATCGACGGTAAACTGAAACGATATCTCCTCGCTCCTGGGTGTGCCGACCACCTGGCCGACGCCAACAAAGCATTCAATATCTTCCGGGCACCGCTGGCATATCCAAACCCCAAGCTGAGAGCCAAACGAGTGCCCCACCAGAATGATCTTCTCTTTTTGGAAGCGTTCTTTTAAATACTGGATCACGTTGTACGCGTCCTGAATGTACTGTTCTTTCGTAAGATCTTCCGTCCTGGCTTTCTTTGGATCATACGCCATGCCCGCGCCCCGCTGGTCCCACGCGACGATGGTGCAATGCGCCGCCAAAGGGGACTGGTACTTCATCACCCATGGCCTGTCCGCGCTCCCGCAGCCGCCGTGGAGGAACAGCGCCACCGGCCCATCCAAATTATTCGAGCGAATACGCAAATAATACGTTTCGCCGTTCACAATAACGGCCTCTGCCACGTCGATTTTATATTTGGCTGGCATGGCGTGCCTCCTCCCGTTTGATTTATTGCGCCGCAGGCGGCGGCTTCACCGCCCTGGTCGCCCAATACCCCGGAATGCCGTCCGCGAGAAACACCGGATCAAAGTCTTCGTAAACGTCTGTCAAAACAAGCCCCGCCTTCAGCTGCCCGCCGATTTGCTCTTCCAGCGTGTGGCTGAATTGAAACATGGGCTCTTCGTTATGGGACGCAAATTTCGCGTAGTGCTCCGGGTTGCGCAGCGGGTTGAAAGGCAGCTTGTTTGTGATCACAAGGGGCCTTGGCGGTTCGCCGTCAAAATCGTCCAGCAAAAAGCAAAAGCCGTTGTCCATTCCCGCCAGCAGCACGCCGCCGCTTTTGAGCACCCGGAAGCATTCGTTCCAAACATGATACACGTCTTCAATAAAGCAGTTCGACACCGGGTGAAAAATCAGGTCAAAGGAATTATCTTCAAAGGGCAGCCGCTTTGTCATATCGGCCCGGATAATTTCGATCTCATAGCCCTCGCGCTCGGAAACAACGCGCTCGTTTTCCAGCTGCCGCCGGGAATAATCCAGCACCGTGCACTTTGCACCCAGCGCCGTGAAGACCGGCATTTGCTGCCCGCCCCCGCACGCGAGCCCAAGTATCTTCGCGCCGCCCAGCCGGCCATTTTTTATGAACGGCCGGAACCATTCGTGGGGCACGGGCTTTGTTGGCGTGAGCAGGACGTCCCAGCTGCCGTTTTTGGCCGCGGAAAATATTTCGCGGGAAATGGGCGTGCCCCACTCCCAGCCGCCTTCGACCCAGCGGTCGATTGTTTTCGCGTTGATTTCGGTGTAGTTCATTTCTAATCTCCCGCTGTGATTAAAGCGTTGTCCACCGCCTTCAGGATCACCCGGCTGGAAAGCGTCGCCCCGGCAATCGCGTCGATGTCAACGCGCTGCCGCGCGATGACCACGCTTATAATCTCTTCGGCGGCTTTTCCCAGCCCGTGGCGGTGCTCCAGCAATTCGATTTGCGCAATGCGCCCGTCCTGTACAGTGACCTCCACTTTCGCGAAGAGCACGCCCATGTCGCATTCGCCGATATACATGCCGTCCGGCATATGGGAGGCGTCCGCATGGGCAATTTCGAGCGCCTCGACTTGCTTCAAAGACGCGTTCAAACTGTGGACCGCCGCCGCTCCCATAATCCCAAGCAGCAGTGCAAGCGCGGCAACAATCAGGAGAACCCGCTTGGTTGATTTTTTCATGGTCATATCTTACCTCCGAAACGGCAGCATCAAAAACGAAACCGGCAGGGCAAACACAAGAATGTATATCACCAAAAACGGGATCAGCGTAACTTGCGACACCCGTTCGAAGATTTTAACGGCCTGGGACTCCAGCCGCTCCGGGGGTACGCGCAGCAAGTCCAGGAACCACAGGATGGAGATCATCAACGTCAGGGCGGAGGACATGATCGCCCCATTGATCAGGTACAGCGGATCCGACGCCAGGCCACGGCGCAGCGAGGGCATGCTTTTGCGCTGCTCCTTCAACTCCTTGCGCTGTTCGCGCGCGGAAGGCGGTACCACCGTGACCTTGACATAGGCTTCCTCGCTGGTCACGTGGCCAGCGCCCAGGCCAATGTCCGCGTTATATACCACGCAATAATAATTGCCGCCGGAATGCCGCTGCGCCGTCAGCGTAAGAACCGGCCCCTCCCCGCAGGCGCCGCCGCTGATTGTTTGCCGCCAGGTGTACCCCACCGCGTCCCCGTTGGGGATGTGCGCCTCCACGGAAAGCGTGAACTCCCTTCCCGTGTTCACGGCCATGCCCTTTGGCTGCAACGTAATGACCGGCGTTTCCGCTTCGGTAAGCACCCGCTTCGCGGCGGCCGCGTATTCGCTTGCCACGCTGCCGGCGCTAAGCCCCTTGTCCGCGTTATACACCACGCAGTAATAGGACCATGTGGTATATTGGTTCAGCTCCCGGGTGAACGTTGGCCCGGTTTCGCCGTTCATGCGGCCATAGTAGGAATTCTCGCAATACCACTGGTACCCCACCGCGTCCCCGTTGGGGATATGCGCCTCCACGGAAAGCGTGAATTCCTCCCCGGGGAGAACGGCAATGCCCCGCGGCTGCCTGGTGATGACCGGCAATTCCTGTTCGCTGAGCGGCCGCTGGGAGACGACGGCGTGTTCGCTCAAAACGCTCCCCGCCTCCAGGCCCTTGTCCGCGTTATATACGATGCAATAATACGTACCGAAAACCAGCGTGCCGTATAGGACGGAACTTGCTTTGAGGGTGAGCTCCGGCCCGGCCGCGCCGCTGACGTTGACGTTAAACGGATTTGCGATATGCCACTGGTACCCCACCGCGTCCCCGTTGGGGATGTGCGCCTCTACGGAAAGCGTGAATTCCTCCCCGGGGAGAACGGCGACGCTCTCCGGCTGCTTCGTGATCACCGGCATGGCGGGGTCGGCTTCCTCTGCCTGCGCGGGCAGCCCAAAGCCCGTGGCAAGGGAAAGCGCCAGCACAATACAGGCGATCCGCTTCAAACGCTTCAACATTCTCAACTCTCAATTCTCAATTTCCGGTATAGCTCCTGTTGTTCGCGAGAAATTCCCGGGCCAGTTCCTGGTACGATACCGTCCCCCGGGAAAGGCTGTCGTAGTACATCACCGGCTGGCCGAAGCTCGGGGCCTCGCTCAGCCGCACATTGCGGGGGATGACCGTCGAATACACCCGGCGCGGGAAAAACCGCTTGACCTCGTCCACAACGGCCTGCGTCAAATTTAGCCGCCCATCGTACATCGTCAAAATCACGCCCTCGATATCGATCAGCGGGTTGTACAGGCGCTTGACCTGCCGCACGGTGGACATCAGCTGCGAAAGCCCCTCCAGCGCGAAGTATTCGCATTGGATGGGCACCATCACGGTATCGGAAGCGCACAGCGCGTTGATGGTGATGAGCCCAAGCGCCGGCGGGCAATCCAGGAATATGTAGTCGAATTCGTCGCGCACCAGGGCCAGCGCCGTTTTGAGCTTGCTTTCCCGCTGGGGTAGCTCCACCAGCTCCAGCTCCGCGCCCGCCAGGTTCATGCTGGAGGGCAGCACCCACACGTTACGAAACTGCGTGGAGAGAATCGCGTCCGCCGCCCGCCGCCCGCCGATGAGCACCTCGTAGGAGGAGCATTCCAGCTTCTTTTTATTGATGCCCATCCCCGTCGTGGCGTTCCCCTGGGGATCCACGTCGCCAATCAGCACGCGGCAACCCTCCGCGCCAACCGCGGCGGCAAGGTTCACGGCGGTGGTGGTTTTTCCCACGCCGCCCTTCTGGTTCACGATCGCAATCACTTTCCCCATTGTTCGCAATCCTTTCGTCGTTTCGCATTCTCACGCCTTTCATTATAACATCCTTTTGCCGAAAAGACAATACCTCCCTGTAAATTTTTATCTATATTATTCTAATTTAGAAAAAAGATGTTTCACGTGAAACATTATAATTCCACAAGGGAACAATCGGCTGCGGCACAGCCGATTAAATTGGCAAACGGGCGGGCGATCGCTCGCCCGCCCGTCCGCCGGATGATGTGGGGGTGTGAAAGAGTAGATGATATCAAAATAATAGGGGGTATGCTGCGGCTATCTCTTAGAGACAACTGGCACTTTCGGGATGCTGATGGTATAAATCAAGTAGTCGTCGCTTTCCGTGGTTTCGCTGACGGCGGGGATGCCCGAGCGACGCATCGTATCGACAGCGTGGTGGATTGTGTTTACGAACAGCCGCACGTCACGCACCAGGCGGATGGTGGCGCGCTGCTTTTTCGGGAGGGCCCGCAGCTCCTGGCCGCGCAACTGCATGTCGATCAGGCGGTCGGTTTCCTGCACATTGAGCTCCCGGGCGACGACGGTTTCCAGAATCTGCTGCCGCGTAACGGGATCGTCCGCGCGTAAAAGCGCGCGCGCGTGCCTCTCCGTCAAGCCCGCCAGGGCGATTTGATCGCGCATGGGCGGCGAAAGCTTGAGCAGCCGCAGCTTGTTGGAAAGGGTCGACGCCGCCTTGCCCAGGGTTTTCGCCATTTGCTCCTGCGAAAGGCCGTTGTTGTCCATCAGCCGCTGTATGGCCTCGGCCTCCTCGAAAAAACCGAGGTCCTGCCGCTGTATGTTCTCCACCAGGGCCAACAGCGCCGAGCGCTCCTCGCTGACCTCCGCCAGCAGGCACGGTACCTGCCCCAAGCCCGCGAGCTTCGAGGCCCGCAGCCTGCGCTCCCCCGCGATGAGCTCGTAGCCGCCCTGGGGGCGCCTGCGCACGGTGAGCGGCTGCAAAATCCCGTTTTCCCGGATGCTCGCCGCCAGGCTTTCCAGCTCCTTGGGATCGAATTGCCGGCGCGGCTGGCTGGGGTTGGGCAGGATGTCCCCGGGTGCAAGCAGCAGCACCATCCCGGCCCGTTGATTTCGCTCCAAACTCCGCTTCATCTAACCGCTCACTTCCGGCCTGAGAAAATACGCCTTGATGTTATCGGCAGCCACAGCCCAACTGGTAGCGCAATGTTGCCTTGATAAGTATATTATATCATACGCGCAAAGACTTGTCCAGAAATTTCCATCGCAACTTTCGCCATTTATCGCACGAAAGCTTCTCAGAGCGGTTGTTTGCGTATAGAACTATACTGCCTGGGGTATTTCCCCGGCGTCCGCGATATCTTTGGGCAGATCATCAGCGTGCGTTCGCCGTATGGCGTTTGCCTGGTTTCGACGCGCGCCACTTCCGCGCCCAGGATACGTAGCGCGCCTTGCGACTGCTCCAGTTCCTGTAGCGCCTTTTCCCTTGTGCCTTTATACGCCGCGAAGCGCCCGCCGGTGCGCAGGAACGGCAGGCATAGCTCGCACAGGACTGGCAGCGCCGCCACCGCCCGGGAGACCGCCCAGTCGAACTGCCCGCGGAGGGTCCGGTCATGCGCCGCCGCTTCCGCTCTCTCGTTGACTACGGCAAAGGGCAGACCCAGGCGAACGCCAAGCAGCCGCAGGAACTCCGCTTTCTTTCCGGCGCTTTCCAGCAGTGTCACGCGCAGGTCCGGCCTGGCAATGAGAAGCGGCACGCCGGGGAATCCCGCGCCGGAGCCCACGTCCAACAGGCTTGCCCCTTGGGATATCTCGGCGACGCCCAGCAAGAGGAGGCTATCCTCAAAATGCTTCTTCTGGATTTCATCCGGGTTCGTGATAGAGGTCAGGTTATACTTCTTGTTTTCTTGCAGCAGGAAGGATGCGTAGAGCGAGAATAATTCTTGGTTCATATATATGACTATTCCTTTCTGCGAAAGGCACAAAAGGGGTATGAAACCGCTTTGCCTAATCCAACGCTTTATCGGTGATAAGCTCTCCCCAGTATTTTGTTCCTTCTGCGTGATGCCTGACAAACTCCTCTTTGCTTTTCCTCCGGCATTGTGCAAGATATACGTCTATGTCGCAATCGCATTCGATGATGCGGGACATCAATGCCGTCAATCAAAGCGTCCCATGCTTTGCCGCCCAATGTCTCACAAATCTCTTGCTTCAATCTTGGAATGATTTTGCTGTCATCCCATGTGACTACATATTCGCTCATTCTAAATTACTCCTTTTCAGCGCCAGCATCAATATCTGCACGTCCGCTGGGTTGACGCCGGATATGCGGGCGGCCTGGCCCAAGGTTTGTGGGCGCACGCGTTCAAGCTTTTCCCTGGCTTCGAGCCGCAGCGACGCCAACGCGTGATAATCGAAATCGACCGGCAGGGGGACGTCCTCCAAGCGGTTCATCTCCCGCACCTGGGCTTCCTGGCGTTTCAGGTAGCCGTCGTATTTTAGGTCAGTCTCGACTGTGGTGATCCATTCTTTTGCTAATTCAGGACGTTCTGGATCAAATGGCGCGAGGTCCGCGTACTTCACCTGGGGCCTGCGCAGCAACTCCGCGATAGGTAAGCTGTGATTGATCGGCGAGGTGCCCAGTTGTTCCAGCACTTGGTTGAGCTCCTTTGATGGAGAAAGGCTGGCCGATTGGCAGCGCCGCTTTTCATCTTCAATTGCGTTCTGCTTTGTTTGAAACGCTGCGTAGCGTTCTTGAGATATGAGCTTCAGTTCATGCCCGTACTTGGTTAGGCGGCGGTCGACGGTGTCGTGGCGCAAAAGCAAACGGTACTCCGAGCGGGAGGTCATCATGCGGTAGGGGTCGTTGCAGCCCTTGGTGACGAGGTCGTCGATGAGGGTGCCGATGTAGCTTTCGCTGCGGCGCAAAGTAAATTCCGGGCGTCCAAGAATTCTATGCGCCGCGTTGACGCCGGCAACAAAGCCCTGGGCGGCGGCTTCCTCGTATCCGCTGGAGCCGTTGAATTGTCCCGCGCCGAATAGCCCTGGATAATCCTGGAACTCGAGGGTGTGCCCCAGTGCCAGGGGGTCCACGCAGCCGTACTCAATTGCGTAGGCGCACCGCATGATTTCGCACTGCTCCAAGCCCGGGATCGTGCGCATAAAGTCCAGCTGGATATCCTCCGGCAGGGAGCTGGAAAGCCCCTGGATATACATCTCCCGGGTGCGTTCGCCGCAGGGCTCAATGAAGAGGGCGTGGCGGCGTTTCTCCGGAAAGCGCATGAACTTGTCTTCTATGCTGGGGCAGTAGCGCGCGCCGACGCCCTCGATTTTGCCGCTGTACAGCGGCGAGCGGTGCAGGTTCGCCATGATAATTTCACGCGTTTTTTCACCTGTATAGGTCAAATAACATTGCGTGATTTGCCTGGGTTCGTGCGCCGCGTCAAACGAGAACGGAACGGCCTCCGGATCGCCGCGCTGTATTTGCATCTTGGAGGTGTCAATGCTGCGGCGGTGCACCCGCGCGGGCGTACCGGTCTTGAATCTGCGCAGAGGCAGGCCAAGCTCCCGCAATGAATTTGTCAGAAGAGACGCCGCCGGCATGCCGTCCGGGCCGCTTTCGTAGGAGAGCTCGCCCACGTGGATTTTCGCGCTCAAGAAAGTGCCCGTGGCAATGATCACACAGGCGGCGCTGTATTCTGTTTTGGTTCTTGTGGCAACGATCCAATGGCCTTCATCGCGGCGAACCGCAATCACTTCCGCCTGCTTGAGCTCGAGGTTTTCCTGCCGCTCCAGAGTGAATTTCATCCGGTCGGCGTAAGCGCGGCGATCCACTTGGGCCCGGAGGCTGTGCACGGCAGGCCCTTTGCTTAAGTTCAGTACGCGGCACTGGATGGCGCAGGCATCGGCCGCCCGGGCCATTTCGCCACCCAGCGCCCCCAGTTCACGGACGATGTGGCCCTTGGAGCTGCCGCCGATGGAGGGGTTGCAGGGCATATTGCCCACGGCGTCCAGGTTGGCGGTGAAGATAACCGTGCGTGCGCCGAGCCGAGCCGCTGCGAGGGCCGCTTCAATACCCGCGTGCCCTGCGCCGATGATGATGACGTCAAACATTTTTATTTTCCTATAGAGAATTATTTTGTTTCACGTGAAACATTATTGTTCCGCTAGAGCATTATTTTTTTGCGGCACAGCCGACCCAAATTATTTTCCCACGCAGAAGCTCGCGAAGACCTCATCGACGATGGACTCCGTCGCGCGCTCGCCTGTGAGGGAGTAAAGTGCCTGGATGGCGTCCTCCATACAGATGGCCACGGCGTCCAAGGGGTAGCCTTCGCGGAGGGCGCTTTGTGCGCCTTCAATAGAAGCGAGGGCGTCGCGTGCGGATTCTGCCTGCCTGTGGTTGGCGAGAATGGCCTCGTTGGGCGAGAAATCCGCCGTGCCGAACAGGGCCTCAATTGCCTGCGCGAGATCATCCATCCCCTGCCCCGTTAACGCCGAGCATGCAACGGGGGGAAATGGGAACTCCAGCGCCGTGTTCTTGGCGGAAAGATCGCATTTATTCAGGACGACGAGGGTCCGGGCGGGATCGCACCCAGCGAGCAAAGACTGGTCTATGGGCTGGGTGATGTCGAACACGGCGAGAACGAGGTCGGCGCCGGCCATGGCGGCCTGGCTGCGCTCCACGCCCATGTGCTCGATGGGATGGCCGCTCTCGCGCAGGCCGGCGGTGTCTGTGAGGCGAAGCGTCAGATTGCCTAGCTGTATAGTTTCCGTAATTGTGTCACGGGTTGTGCCGGGGATTTCCGTGACTATGGAGCGGTCGTAGCCCGCCAGACGGTTCATCAGCGAGGACTTGCCGGCATTTGGCGGCCCGACGATGGCGGTGCTCACGCCGGAAATCACGGCCTGGCCGGCGGCGCCGCGTTGGATGAGCCGGCTGAGTTGATCGGCGGCGGTACTGAGAACGGCCATGATTTGCTCCGCCCCAGGATCGTCGAATTCCTCCTCGGGGTAATCGGCCCAGGCGGCGATTTGCGCGGCTTGAAAGATCAATTGCTGCCGGATGCCTGCGACGCGCCGGCTGAGCGCGCCGCCCAGGGCAGTTGCCGCGGCCCGCGCCGCCTGCTCGGATCCGGCGCGGACCAACTGCATCACGGCCTCCGCTTTTGCGAGGTCGATGCGGCCGTTGAGGTAGGCGCGGCGGGTGAACTCGCCGGGCTCGGCCAGGCGCGCCCCCGCGCGCAACACGGCTTCCAGCACGCGGCGGAGCACGACCTGGCTGCCGTGGCACTGGAGCTCCACGACATCCTCGCCGGTATAGCTATGCGGAGAACGAAAAACGAGGCAAATCGCCTCATCCACCTGGGCAGTCGGCTGTGCCGCACCTGAAATTAGGTCTGCTGGGAAAAATTCCTCCCGATTATTGGGATCTATGATTATTCCGTAAGCCATCTTGATGTCGCGCAACTGGCTGGAGGGGCGATTTTTTCGATGGAACAGCGACTCCGCAATCGAAATCGCGCCCGGCCCGCTGACGCGCACGATGCCGATGCCACCGGGGCCATTGGGCGTAGCAATCGCGGCGATGGTCGGGCAGTGCCCGCCACCTGCGGTGGGGTTCGTCGGCTGTGCCGGCGGACAGTGCCCGCTAACAGTCGGCTGTGCCGCAACTGAATCTAAGTGCATAAAAACTCCAATTATAGGCTGGGAGGAATGTACAACGGAACATTCTCGCCGTCGAGCCGGGCGGCGATGCGAACGATGGCCTCGGCGACAATGCCCTCCCGCAGGGCGGCGCCGTCGGCGTTTTGCAGGAAGAGGCCGGCGTCCTGCGGCACGATGCCGATGAGCTGTATCTCGGAGCGGTCGATGAGTTCGTCGATCATAAGGCCCGCCCCGCGCATGGACTGGGCGCGGTCGAAGCGGTTGATGATGAGCCGGACGTCCTTGCAGCCCAAGCGCAGCGCCTGCCTGGCCGCGACGGAAACGCTGCGCACGCAGACGGGGTCGGGCGTGCTGACGATGAGGCACCGGCACGCCGCCTTGATCGCCGCGCGAAAACCGAAACCGATGCCCGCAGGGGCGTCGATGAAGACGGCGTCGTATTCGCCGCAGGTGGAAACGATGTGCCGGAGCATATCTTCGCCGAGGCCCTGCTCCGGATGAAGTGGCGCGCAGAGCAGGTGGAGGCTTTGGCTGTAGGCCATGACGGCCTGCTGCAGGGTGCAGCGGCCCAGGGCGACGTCCGCCCAGGTGAAAAGCACATGCTCGTCCACGCCGAGGATGAGATCGAGGCTGCGCAGGCCGATGTCGCAGTCGATGAGCAGCACCCGCTTGCCCCGCCGCGCCGTTTCCCGGGCAAGCAGGGCGCTGACGGTGGATTTGCCCACGCCGCCCTTGCCGGAAGCGATGCACACCGCCTGCGGCGGAGCAGTCGGCTGTGCCGCAGCTGATTTTAGGTTTGATTTTGGGAGTGGCATGGCTTGGTCCTCATTTGTGGGTGGAGTGTCGCTCCGCGATTACTTCTCTTTCTTTTCGCTGCGCTGCCGCCATTGGACAAAACCGAAGAGCACGCAGAACGCGGCGGCTGCCATCGTTAGTGCGGAATCGAGATTTTTTGAGAGGGGCAGGAAGATAAAAACTGTGCCGACGATGGCAAGCACAACAAGGAGCGCTTGCGCGGCACGGAGCAGAATGGCGTACCAGCGGTGTTTGCGAAGAATTTCGATTGTGTCCGGCAGAATGATGATTGCGAGCATGGGCGTAAGCGGGCTGCCATGGATGGGGAAGGGAAGCCTGCCCAACAAATTGAGGGTCATGAGGAGAAAAAGCGCGCAGCTGAAGACAACAATAATCCAACGGAATGCTTTTTTCATGGGGAGCCTCCTCTTTATCACAAAATCACAACAGCACATTCTCCATCTGCGGCTTTTTCATCTGGTCCAGACTGCCGAAGTAGTATTGGTAAACATCGCGGACGGTGGGGATGACGGGCCTGGAACTGCGGCAGCCCTCGCCCACGGCGATGACGGCGATTTCCGGGTTGTCGTAGGGGGCGAAGCTAATGAAGATGCCGTGGTTGAACTTCTGCGACCGGCCGTTGACGACGCGGTACACCTGGGAGGTGCCGGTTTTGCAGGCAACCTGCACGGGGAGGCCCCGGAAGATGCCCGCGGGCGACGAACGGGGGGTGAGCGCCATATCCCGCATGGCGCGGCGGACGAGCTCGTAATGCGCCTTGTCGATGCCGGTGTTGTTCAGGAGCTTCGGGGCCATATTTTCCACCACCTCGTTTGTGGCGGCCTTGCGGATGGAACGGATGAAGTGCGCCTGGTACCGGTCGCCGCCGTTGGCCACCGTGGCAGCGTACACCGCCATTTGGATAGGGGTGAACAGATTCCCCTGGCCGATGGCCGTGAGGATGTTATTGCCCGAATACCACTGCTGGCCGATGGAAATGCGATAGTCAGGGGAATCCAGGACGCCGGTTTTCTCGGGAAGCTCCACGCCGGTTTTTTGGCCGAGCCCCATGGACTGCCGGTAGGCGTTCATGTGCTGCCATCCCAGGCGGCGGCCCATGTCGTAAAAGAAGCAGTTGCAGGAATCCACGATGGCGCGGGTGACGTTCACGTTGACCCCGCTATGCAGATATACTTGGGGACAATTGAATCGCTGGTCCAGGTAGCGGTAGGTGCCGCCGCAGAAGACGGTGGAGCCGGCGCCAATCTGCTTTTCCTGCAATGCCGCCAAGGCCACGGAGATCTTGATGGTGGAGCCGGGCTCGTAGGTGCCGTCCAGGGCGCGGTTGAAGAGGGGGGCCCGTTCGTCCCGGGAAAGCGCGCCGAGGTCAACGGCATAGCGGGTGATGTCGAAGCCCGGGAAGCTCACCGCCGCGAGGATTTCAAACGTGCGCACGTCGATGACGACCACGGCCCCCGCGATGGGGATATCGGCGAAGCGCTGGGCGCTGTTGGCCGCCATGTGCTTGGGGAACACGTCCCGGATGAGGGCGTCGAGGTCCTTGTCTATGGTCAGCACGACGGTGTCGCCCTGTTGGGCCGGCTGGATTTCCGTGGCGGCGTCGCCCTTGTTGCTGCGGGTGACGGTTTTTGTGCCCGCCGTCCCGCGCAGGTAAGGCTCCGCCGCGCGCTCGATGCCAAACGAACCGAATTCGTCGTTGAGCTTGTAGCCGTTGTCTTTGTTGGCCTCGTAATCCGCGGGGCTGATGCTGCCCACCCGGCCGATGAGATGGGGCGCGATGGCGGGATAGGGATAAGAGCGAACGGGGACGAGTTCGGTTTCCACGCCTTTGTAGACGGCGCTGTTTTCCATGACCTTTGACTTTACCTGGCCGGTAACTTCCTTTGAAAAGGTGTAGGGGTTCCTGCCGCTGAATTGCAGGCGGAACATATTGAACTGCACGGAGGCGATCTTGCGGGCCATGCGCACGTCATATTCCTGGAGGCCGAATTTGATGACGAGCTGCTCCATGCAGTCCTTCGCCGTGGCGTATTCGTTGACGTCCAGGAAATCGCGGCTTTTGAGCAGGGCGATGTCCCGGGCGCTGTCCTTGCGATCCTCTATGAAGCTTGCGTTTGTGCCGTCTTTGCTAATTTTTATGGGCAGCTGGTCGATCCACTCGAGGTCATTTTCTTCGAAGAGCGCTATGAGGGAGGCGAGAAGGGTATTGCGCTCTTCTCCTTCCCTTGGAAAGAAGGGGGCCTCGAACACCATGGAAAGGCTGGGCTCGTTCGTGACCAGGGGCAGGCCGTTACGATCAAGGATGACGCCACGGGCCGCCGGGATGGGCGCGGTGCTTTGGGAAAGCGTGCCGCGCAGGAGGGTTTCCTCGCCGTGGACGATCTGGACACTGAACAAGGTGATGCCAAAGCCCGCGAGTACGGCGAGCAGCAGGCCGATGATGACGCCCGTGCGGGCATTGAGCTTGTGCAGGTCCATAAAAAACCTCCGGTTTTTTAGATATTAGGGATCAGGGGTTAGGAGGCAGGTGCTAAAGATCAACCTGAAACGAATTCCCCTGACTCCTGCGCCCTAACTTTTGATTCCTAACTTGGCCCTGAACCCTGAGCCCCGTATTCTGAACCCTGACCTGCTTGCGGGAGGTGCGTTTGACGATGAGGAGGGCGAGGCAATAGCATAGGGGCGCGAGGGCCATGGTATACGCCAGGGAGGGAAGGGAGTAGCGCAGGAGGATCAGCGCTGTGTCCCCGAACGGCCGGGAGGGCGCATGGGAACGATTGAAATAAGGCAGGGCGTGGTCAAAAAGCCAGCGCAGGAGGAGGTAAAGTACGTTGAACAGAAACATCAGCAGGGCAATGGTAAGGGGGTTGCGGTTGAGAACGTACCGCATGAGCATCGCGCAGGCGAAGGCGATGGCGGTCAAGTAAAGCGCGTGCCAGCTCACTCCGGCGCTGGAAAAATCCCATAGGATACCGGCGGCGGCCCCGAAGAGGATGCCCGGGATCTCCTGGTCCAGCACGGCGATGCACACCGCCAGGGGGATGAGCGGCAATGGCCACGCGCCGAAGAGGCCCGGCAGCCACGGCACGTTCTGCGCCATGGCGACAAGAAAGAGAAGGACGCCAAGGAGCCCCCTTCGAATATATTTCTTTCGTTTTTGCGTGGCAAGGCGCTCTGTGATGGAATTCATTCGGCTGTGCCGCAATCTCCTTTGGCATTATTTATTTTGAACGGTAGCGGCGGAAATAGAGATAGCTGTCGCTGACCATGTTGTGGGCCTTGTAGCCGACGACCGTGCGCTGCTCGAACAGTTGGAACCCGCAGGCAAGGGCCGTTTTCCGCGACGCTTCGTTCGTGCTGTCGACCGTGGCAATGAGATAAGGCTCCCTGGATACCCTGAAAATCCAATCGATCAGGGCGTTCAGGGCTTCTTTCGCGTAGCCTTGGCGCTGGTACGCTTCCGCCGTAAAATAGGCGACTTCGACTTCATGCAGGTCGCTGTGCATGCCCACGCCCACCATGCCGACCATTTCGCCGGTCGCGCGCAGGGCGACAGCGTAGCGCTGGCTTCTGCGCATGTCCCTGGACCATTTGTGCCGCGCGAGCCAGGCGATGGGTTCGTAATAATCCCGCGGGGCAGCTTTTCCCTCGGACCAGTCCGCCATGTAGCGCAGGATGTTTTCCTCCCGGGCGATGCGATGGATGTGTTCGGCATCCGCGCGGGTAAAGGGGCGGATGATAAGGCGCTCGGTTGTGATGTGCATGGGCTTGCTTACTACCAGTCAATTAAGATGATGACGTCGGTGAGGTTCCTGAAATCGGCGGCGGGGGCGACGACGGCGGTGACGGATACGGGCTCGTCGAGAATTTCCCGTACGGTGCCGACGATGAGGTCCTTGGGGTAAATGCCGCCAAGGCCCGAGGTAGCCAGGAGGTCGCCCGCGTTGATGAAGGTGGAGCGCTCCAGTTGCGGCACGACGAGGAGGCCCTCCTTCGCCCAGGGGACAGTGTTGTCTGTAACACCCATGGCGCCGGAGGCGGTGTCGTAAACGGAAACCTTGGTGTTGGGGTTTAGGATGGTCTCGACTGTTGACGAGGTGAGCTCGACTTTTGTGACGACGCCGACAAGATATTTATTAATGAGCACGGGGTCGTTGATCTTGATGCCGGAGAAGCTGCCCCGGTTGAGGGTATAGGTCGTATAGTGCCCGGCGGGGTCCGTGGCGATGATGGTGGCCTTGGCGAATTTGTAGTCCTCGTTTTCTCTCTTGATTTCCAGAAATTCATTCAGGAATTCATTTTCTTTGAGGGCCTTGTGGTAATCCACCATGCGCTCGCGCAGGGAAACGATTTCCGCGTCGCGCTGCGCGAGCTCCTCCTGCAATACGGCGGAGGATTTGAAATACCAGCCGACGCCCTGGAACGAACGCAGGAACGACGCGGAAATCCCCTGCAGCGGGCTGAGGATCAGGCCGGCCGCAGAGGTGATGGGCGAACCGCGACCCCGCAGCCCCAGCGACAGCAGGGAGCCGAGGGCGAGGGCCGCGAACAGCAGCGCGAAGGTCCGCGCGGAGGCGGTTTTGAGAAAACGTTTCACGGGCATGTGCCCGCAGACAGTCGGCTGTGCCGCACCACCTGCGGTGGGGCAGTCGGCTGCGCCGCATCTGAATGCGCCTTTCCTTATAATTTAAACAAGCATCATTACAAAACCCAAATAATCACGAGCAGCAGCATCGCGATATTCAGCGCAATCGATGCGGCACGCAAGGCTTTGCGCCGCTTGGGGATCGAAACGAACGAAAGAATAAGGCCGAAGATTGCGATGATACCGGAAAGAAAGTCGTACATGTTAACCTCTTCGATACTCGGGTCGCCGCCCAGCAGGGCGAAAACAAGGAGCGCGGTAAAGAAAAGGGCCAGCGGGAAAAACCGAAGCGGCGAGGGCCCGGCCAGCATCACTTTGCCGCAATGCGCGCAGGCGTTTGCGTCCGGGGCCAGGCGTTGCCCGCATTCGCCGCAGCGAATGGCTTCGTCCATGGCGGATTACCTCTTTTTAAAACTCTGGCGGAAGAATGCTCCGCACAGCCGATTGTCAGCGGGCACTTGCCCGCCGGGCACGCGCCCGTTTATTCGTCCGACGAAAGGCGGTACATGCGGCGGGTCTCGAGGCAGACGCCGGTGCCCTCCACCACGCAGTCGAGGGGGTTTTCGGCAATGTGCACGGGAATCTTCGTCTCGAAGGAAATGAGCTGGTCGATACCCCGCAGCAGCGCGCCGCCGCCGGTGAGCATGATGCCGTGGTCGATGATGTCCGCGGCAAGCTCGGGCGGAGTGCGCTCGAGAGTCGCCCTGATGGCGTCCATGATCTGGTTGACGGGATCCGCCAGGGCCTCGCGGATCTCTTCCGCCGTGACCTCGGTGTGCTTGGGCAGGCCGTCCATCAAATTGCGGCCCTTGATGATCATCGTGCCCTCGCCTTCGTAGGGATAGGCGGAGCCGATGCCGATTTTGATGTCCTCCGCCATGCGCTCGCCGATGAGGAGGTTGTATTTTTTCTTGATATAGTGGATGATGGCCTCGTCGAATTTGTCGCCGCCGATGCGGGCGGAGCGGGAGGTGACGACATCGCCCAATGAAATGACCGCGACCTCGCTGGTGCCGCCGCCGATGTCCACGACCATGGAGCCTGTGGCCTCGCCAACGGGAAGCCCCGCGCCGATGGCCGCCGCCATGGGCTCCTCGATGACGTCGACTTCCTTGGCGCCGGCGCCTTTTGCGGCGCCGTAGACCGCGCGGCGTTCGACCTCCGTGACACCGGAGGGGATGCAGATGAGCACCCGCGCCCTCGCGAAGGGGGAGTTGCCCATGGCCCTTCGTATGAAGGCCTTGAGCATGTCCGCCGTGATATTAAAATCCGCGATGACGCCGTCCTTGAGCGGGCGCACGGCGACGATGGAGCCGGGCGTTCGGCCAATCATCTCCTTGGCTTTGTCGCCGACCTCCATCACCCGCGGCGGGGTCGACCTCTGGTCCACCGCCACGACGGACGGCTCCCGGATGACGATGCCCTTGCCTTTGACGAGCACCAAGGTGTTCGCGGTCCCCAAATCGATTCCGATGTCCTGTGAAAAAAGCATTGCGTTTGTCCTCCCCAGTTCATTCCATGATACGCATAGTATTCCAGATAATAATACCTATATAGTATAGCAGATACTACCGGGGTTTGTCAAATAAAATCGGAGAATTTACTGAAAATTACAGGAAAATTTATGATTTGGCGGATTGGGAGCGGCGGTGGCGCCAAATTTATTTAGCGGCTTGATGCGATTTGGAAGGGCTGTCACTTTTTTTGTGGAACGCCGGAACAGCCAGGATGATTGCCGGGGTGTTCGCGATGGCACTCATTATGTTTTCCAACAGTTCCTTGGCCCTACCTCTCAAACAGCCGTCCAGAAAGTCCTTGGAGAAAATGCTTGCTTCTTTCTTAAATATAAGGTATAATAATAACAGCGCAAACATATGACAATATTTTTTGAAAGGACCCTGCTTTCATGAAAACGATACGATACGCCTTGATCGCCCTGCTGCTCATGGCCCTGCTGGCCGTTCCCGCCTTCGCCGAACCCGAGGGGGACACCGACGCCACGGTTCCGGTACAAACCGTCGCGCCCAACGATTCGGACCAGGAAGACTCGACAGACGTGGATGGCATTCAGCCTGTGGATGTGCCGGACGTCACTTTTGGCATCGTGGCCATCAACGAAACCCTGGACGATGAATCCCTCGAAAAAGAACCCCGGGACGACCTGCTGGGCTTTGAGAGCGCAAAACCAACGCCCCTGGAGTATATTGAGGCCAACGCGATTCCCTTCGCCGCGCTTGCCGCGGCAGGGCTTGCGCTGCTGTTTTCCGTCATCGCGCTGGCGAAATCAAAAAAGCAGTCCGGCCGCCGCAAAATGAAGAATTATTTTTAGTCGCTGCGCTGTGACGGCATTCAGGTGCAATGAAAATTGCAAACGAGGTTTGTATGAATTTTTGCTCGGCGCTGGAGCCCATGGCGGATATCCTATCCGCCATGCTGGAATCCAATACCCTGCCGCACGCCCTTCTTCTGGAAGGGGCAAGCGAAGCGTTGCGCAAAGATGCCGCTGTTGCGCTTGCAAGAATCTTGCTCTGCGATCAAGAGGCAGGAGGCAAAAAGCAGGAATCAGGGGATTACGGGGTTTCGCTTTTTGGGGAAGAAGTGTTCGCCGAGCCGGAAGAAACTTCGTTACCATGCGAAGAATGCGCGCATTGCAAAAAGAGCGCGCAGGGGATTCACCCGGATTTGTTTTTGCTGGAAGGCGGCGGCGGAGCGCGGAGCTTTCACATCGACGCGGTACGCAGCATGCGGCAGACCGCTTATACTTTGCCCAATGAGGCGGAATATAAGATTTATGTACTGAACGCCGCGCACACGATGACTGTGGAAGCCCAAAACGCGCTGCTCAAGCTCTTGGAGGAGCCGCCGGATTACGTGCGGATTATCCTTACCGCTCCAAACAGGCGGCAGCTTTTACCGACGGTTATATCCAGAGCGGCGTCGCTAACGCTTGGGGAATTATCTGGCGAAAATATTGACGCGGAGCACGAAGCTTTGATCGCAGCCGCCGCGCAAAAACTTGCCGCCGCGCTGCTCGCGCCCAAAACGCCATATGCCATGCTGGAAGCGACAGCGCCATTCGAGGGCGAAAAGGAGCTTTTGCGGGAAACCCTGCCTGCGCTCAAACGCGAGCTCCACGGCGCTTTGGTGAAAAACCACACGATGGCAGAGCGTGTTCTCAAACTGATCGACGGCATTGCCGACTTGGAATACACACTGGAGCGCAACGCGAACCTGAATTTGACGATCACGCAATTGGCCTATTTAGGCGTTAGGAAATAGAAATTAGGAGTTAGTATGGCAATTATCATCGGCGTGCGGTTCCGCGAGGCGGGACGCGTGTATTATTTTAACCCCGGCAAATTGCAGGTCAAGAAGGGCGACCGGGTCATCGTGGAAACCTCCCGCGGGGTGGAGTGCGGCGAGGTGGCGCAGGAGCCCACGGATCTTCCCGATGACCAGTTAAAGCACCCGCTCAAGGAGGTCATCCGCCTGGCCACGGCGCAGGACATCCGGACCGTGGAGGGCAAGGCCGAAAAAGAGGCCGACGCGTTCCGCGTGTGCGAGGAGAAGATCGCCAAGCACGGCCTGGACATGAAGCTTGTGAACGTGGAGATCAACTTCGACGGCAGCAAGATCATTTTTCATTTTACCGCCGACCAGCGCGTGGATTTCAGGGCACTGGTACGGGATCTTGCGGGGGTGTTCCGCACGCGCATCGAGCTAAGGCAAATCGGCGTGCGGGACGAGGCGAAGCTGCTGGGCGGGCTTGGCATCTGCGGGCGGCCCTTCTGCTGTTCCCAGTTCATGGGGGATTTCCATCCTGTTTCAATCAAGATGGCAAAAGAACAAGGGCTTTCGCTCAATCCCGCGAAGATCAGCGGCACCTGCGGGCGGCTTATGTGCTGCCTGAAATACGAGGAGGCCGCCTACGAGGACGCCCTGAAGAACTTGCCGAAAGTCGGCTCGTATATCGACACGCCGGAGGGGCGCGGCATGGTCACGGAGCTCAACGCCATTTCCGGCAACATCAAGGTGCGGCTGGAAAGCCGCCCGGAAGCCACGCCCATGCTCTTCCATTATCATCCCGAGCATGGCGCACGCAAGCCTGCACCCTCCACGCGGCTGATGCCGCAACTGGGCCAAACGCTTGCAGCCCACGACCCGGAGCCCATGCCCGAGCGGATCCTGCCTGAACGCGCCGAGGCAGAACGTGCCGGGGAGCG
>Ga0123356_10002219_pt1 | contig 20917 bp, 16 predicted proteins | sample TergutEmb28metaG_2_FD_92546 | JGI IMG/M metagenome (GOLD analysis project Ga0123356, IMG submission 92546) | Embiratermes neotenicus P3 segment gut microbial communities from Petit-Saut dam, French Guiana - Emb289 P3 | ecosystem: Host-associated > Arthropoda: Insects > Digestive system > Gut ... | reverse complement strand
TTTCTGGTCACACTCCCGCATATGTCAGGTCTTTGGGTATGATTTTTGATGACGAGGGAACAGCGGCTACTGCACGAAGGCCCTCGGCAGCAAAAATCATACCCAAAGACCCTCGCATCAGACTAAAGTGTGGCCAGTAACATTTTCGACACTAAACAACCTCTTCTCTACACAAAGTGTTGCGTTAGTGTTAACAAACGTGCTATAATGCATATAAATTCACAATATCGGAGGGAAATTATGAGGCTATTAACAAGGTCGGATTTCGACGGACTCGCATGCGGCGCGCTTTTAAAAGCGATGAACTTGATCGATAGCTGGAAATTCGTACATCCAAAAGACATGCAGGATGGCCTGGTCGAAGTGACAGACAACGACATCCTCGCTAACGTCCCATACGTAAAAGGATGTAAGATGTGGTTTGACCACCATTCGAGCGAAGGCGACCGCTTAGACTCAAACATAGAGTTTGAAGGCGAATGCCGCATCGAAGACAGCGCCGCCCGAGTGATCTACGAATACTACGGCGGGAAGACAAGGCTGCCTCATTTTGAAACGATGGTAAACGCAGTCGACAAGGTCGACTCTGCCAAGCTGACAAAAAAGGAGATACTGGATCCGGTAGGCTGGGTCCTTCTGGGATTCCTGATGGACCCCCGCACAGGGCTCGGGCGCTTCAGGGACTTCCGCATAAGCAACTACGAACTGATGGAACACCTCATGGACGCGTGCGCATTCAGCACCATTGAGGAAATACTCCAGAACCCCGACGTGCAGGAGCGGGTCAAGCTATACTTCGAACAGGACGCGTTATTCAGGGAAATGCTCGGAAAACACACCAAGACTGACGGGAATGTAATAGTGACCGACCTGCGCGACGTTGAGACGATCTATTCTGGTAACAGGTTCGTTATTTATAGCCTCAATCCTGACCAGAACGTATCGATTTGGGTCGTGGACGGACGAAACAAGCAGAACTGCGCGATAGCGGTGGGTCACAGCATATTAAACAGGACATGTCGTACCGACGTGGGTGACCTAATGCTCAGACACGGCGGGGGAGGGCACTTCCAGGTCGGGACCTGCCAGGTCCCATATGAAGAGGCAGACCGTATAATAAAAGAAATAGTCGCCGAGATTAAAGCAGACAACGAATGAAAAGTGGCTAGTGACTAGTGGTTAGTGGCTAGTGGCTAGGAATCAGAAACGAAACAGGAGGTTGAAGGTCAAAATGACCCTCGACCTCTTTCTCGATTGGTAAACCCCCCGTCGCCGTAGGGACGGTCGCCCTAGACCGTCCGCCGCACCCCAAAAAGGTGTGGCGTTTTTGTTTCCCGCAAAATTTCCTATTGACAACCATAAATCGATGTGGTATGTTAGCGATACGGTTAATTACTATAGCAACTAACCAACACAGAAAGGAGTGAGCAGATGCAACCGGTATTCAGCCCCTTAAAGCCTCTGTTCCAGAGCATAGCAGAGTGGCTGGAAGACGCGATCCTGTCAGGCATATATGCAGAAGACACGCAAGTGCCGTCAATCACGGAAATCTCCGTGCAATATAACATCAATCCCGCAACCGCACTAAAAGGCATCAACATGCTTGTTGACACAGGACTGCTATACAAAAAACGCGGAATGGGCATGTTTGTCGCAGAGGGCGCGCACGAAAAACTGATGGCCCGACGGCAGGAACAGTTTATGAGCGACTACATCAATCCGCTGATACACGAAGCCAGGCGGCTGCAATTCAGCGGCGAAGAACTGCAATCAATGATAGAAAGAGGGTTACGAGATGACGATACAGATTAAAAACTTAAATAAGCGCTTTGGCCAGACCCAGGCGCTGGACGACGCGAGCACTACATTTGGCGGGCAAAAGATTTATGGCCTGCTCGGCAATAACGGCGCAGGCAAAACTACACTTTTCAACATTGTAACAAACCGCCTGTTTGCCGACAGCGGCGAGGTTACGATGGATGGCAGCCCAATTGCCGAAAACCAAAAAGTCCTGCCCCTTATATATATGCTCAGCGAAAAAAACTTCTATCCCGAGGAGATGAGCGTAAAAGAGGCGATTCGATGGGCAGGACGCTTCTATCCCGATTCAGACAACGCCCTGGCAGCCGATCTGGCAAACCGCTTTCAACTGCCGCTCAAGAAAAAAATCACAGCGCTTTCAACAGGCTACAAAACCATCTTCAAACTCATCGTGGCGCTATCTGTCAACGCCCCTTTCCTTTTGCTGGACGAGCCGGTACTGGGTCTGGATGCCGGGCACCGCGACATGTTTTACAAACTCCTGATAGAGCGTTACAGCGAAAATCCAAGCACTATCGTGATATCCACGCATCTGATCGCAGAGGCAGCCAGCATTATCGAGCACTGTGTAATAATCAAGGATGGCAGGATTATCAAGGACATGCCTTGCGAGGATTTGCTTCATAACGGATATAGCGTTTCCGGCGCGGCAGCTTTGGTGGACGGGTATATGCAGCAGGGGAAAGACGTTCTTTTCAGCAGCAATCTGGGCGGTTTGAAAACCGTATCCATAAACGGCATATTGCCGGGGGCAAACGAAAGACCTGACGGTCTGGAGTTCGGCAGGATGAATCTGCAGGAATACTTTATCCACCTTATGAACGATTCAAACAGCATGTCACAAAAGGTAGGGTCAAACAAACTATGAAAACATATGATGCAATTAACGAGGCATTTCTGCATTCTGCATTATTATTTATTATTTATTCGGAGGAGGTTAAGCAGTGAATAATTCAGGACTTAAACTAGCAATGCTATACCAGCTCAGCTACATGGCAAAATCCGGCATGTATGTCTATGGCATAGCAATCGCGGTTGTTCTCGCGATACATTTTTTCGTCACAGTTTCAGTAAATAACTCGAACATAACAATGGGCATCGAAGGCGTTGCTTTTGTCCACTTTTTGATCGTCGGCATAAGCGGGATCAGGGAGGACCTCCGGTTTTTCATTCAGCATGGTTTATCCCGCCGCACCACATATCTCAGCCATCTGTATAGCAGCCTGATTTGCAGCGTTGCGCTAGCGCTATTCTGCTTATTGTTCAACTTTGTTACAGGAAACCTGCTCGGTTTTAACAGCAACTCAGTTTCAGGGATATGGTCCTTCCTGGTTGGCTGGGTCTCGCATGTCGCCGTCTTTTTCTTTGCGTGGCAGCTAGGCGCGCTGATAAGCACTATTTACTACCGCCTTGGAAAAATACAGCAGGTTGTTTTCACAGTGGCAGTCGTCGCGCTCGGAATATATGTTTTAACAAACAGCGTGATCTTTATTGTCGGAGAAGAGACCAACATAATCCAAAGGATTATAGAAAGCGCACCGACTCTGCTGGCTCCAATAATATGGGTTGTGCTGTTGCTAGGGATCATTGCCGCAACTGGAAACTTCCTGCTTCTGCGCCGCGTACAGATCAAAGACTGAGGCAGCGGACGCTAGCACAGGTGGACAGTTCATCTGTCCTGACCCTTGTAGCACCCTACCGCAACACCCCCTGCACGATTACCCTCTCATCGTCGTCGTCGCCGCTGAAGCAAGTGGAAAGAGTTATTATCTGAGCGGCGTCCGGCGGGGCGCCGTTTCTCTCGGCAAAGTCGCGGAAAAAACCCGGGACGCTGAAATCGAGCTGATAAGCAGGGTCGTTAACATCGGTTTTCCTTGCGGAAAAAATCTCATATTCTACGACCCGTCCATTTACAATTAAAGTGATTATGGGATTTCTAGCCATAAAATCCCGGTCAAGAAACCTCCACAGATCGCCAAAAAGCTCGCCGTCGCGGGAATTGTGCCCGTAAATAATTATATGCGGCACAACCTCTCCAACGCAGCGGTAATCCATAAAAAGGGCGCCCAAAGCATTCTCCTCGCCGGAAAACGAAATATCAAGATACTTTTCGTTGTCAAAGCCGCGCACTACAGGATAGTCCACAGGCGTCCCGTCGATCCTAATCCAGCAGATATAATCTGGGTTTATCTCGCGCATCTGGATGTCGAGCGCGCTGAAACGCAGAAATTCGGGTCCAAACAAACCAGCGATCTCCTGCAATGCTGCATATTCCTCCTGTGAAGCGAGACGTTCCGCCCTGTTTGCGATTATAAAAACAGCGGTCACAACAAGGATGCCGGCGCTGACAAGGGTGGCTAAAAACAGCAGAGCGACTTTAAGGACGGACAGAAAGCGGTTTTGCTTTTTGTCCGTCCCTTGCTGGATATTGCTTGAACCTGTAGGGGTTGTCATATCTAAGAGCAGCTTGCGCCCGTGCCTGCGCCTCGCCTCTTCTTAATTACCCAGTGCAGCATGTAAACACACAAGGAAACCGTCGCTAAAGTGGACAGGCATAACAAAACGATAAGCCCTGTGATATCCTGCGCTCCGGTCTGCGGCACCTTGCCAAAAGTCCCCGGGGTACCAGTTCCGCCTGCTTCACCGGCTCCGGCGCCTGTGTCTACGTTAGGGTCAATGTATCCCGGATCGACCGGATATTCAGGATACGGCGTACCGATAAAACCACCGTCGCCGGGCCCCGGTGTTGGTGGCTGCCAAGCCTGAGTAGCAATCGTGAACTGCGTGATGGCGTTTGCCCCGTCGGTGAAACGTACCTCCAGCATGTAAGTCCCGAGTTCAAGTGTTTCGAGATAGCTGGGAAAGAGCGTGACGATGGTTGAGCCGCTGCGCGCATCATATTGTGCGTTTTGGGTAAGCGCATTCCCGTTAACCCGGACGTTACTGAAAAGCGAAAAATCCTTTTGGATAGTTATTTCAAGCCCGGACCACGAACCCATGGACCAAGTGCTGCTGCCTGAAAAGCTGGAGCCGGGTTGTGCTGCCGTGCCACCGCCGCCGCCACCTCTGCCGCCGCTCCCGCCGCCGCCGCCACCGCCTGAACTGGACCAGTCGCCGCCTGAATCGCCGCTTCCGCCTGAACTTCCGCCGCTTCCTGTATCAGGGGTGCTTGTACCCGGGGTCGATGAGACTATCAATACGCCGCTCCCGGCGAGATCGCCGTTGTCGTCGTTGACATAAACATAATACGCCCCGTCCTCAAGCGGACCGACCCGCACTGACGAACTTATCCGCCCGCTGCTGTCAGTCCTTACTGTCAGCATGGCGATCATTACGGTCCGGCTATAGTCCAGAAGCCGAATGAAATAATCAGTTCCTGTAGCATATCCGGAGCCTGCATATGTCACTGTCTCGTTTGCATACGATGCGGTGATAGTTCCCGACGCCAGCGCGGAAAACGAGCCAATGGACAAAACCAGCACCAGCACGACAAACAATGATATTAATCGCTTACGCATATAAACATCTTCCTTTCAGGTCAGTTGACATCAGTTTCGCACAAACGCAGTTATCCTATCCTGTGGTGCGCCAGGATCGACGGTAAATCCGAGCTGTATAGATTACGGCTGGCAGTTAATGTATCCAATACCCAGACAGAAATCGTCGCCCCGCTCTGCCGGTATGAAATCGTTACAACGTCTGCTACTATCTGCGTGTTTGTGAGAAGCCTCGCCTCTAACGAGGGCTTGCTTCCCGCAGCAGCCTCAGTGATCTGGATGAGTATGTATTTCCCGTTCGTGCCTGCTTCGCCGGTGGGAGTGATAGTCACTGTGCGTGTCATATTGTTTGTCCCGCCGCTTTCGTTGTTGTCGATCCTGACAGTGAAAGTCGCTGGAGGAGGAGGCGGCGGGGGAGGGGGTGGGTCTGTGTCCCGATAGGATGAAACCGTGATTGAGGTAGATGCCGAGATATCTCCCTTTGCTACCGTAATGTCAAAGGTGTTGACAACAGGCTCTTCGACAGTTATCTGGACGCCAAACGCAGGCATAGCCCCCAAGCCATCAAGGAATGCCTTCACCGCTGCAGCCTTCAAAGCATCTGACGCTCCTGCGCCGCCCAGAATAGGCAGCTCGGCTATCGGGTTAACGGCAGCAATGACCATAAGTGCAGCGTCGACAGACCCCCTGTCCGATGCATCAGGGTCGAAAAAGGTTGCCGAGACATTAGCGTTTCCCGGAACAGCCAGTCCCTTTGTTACAGTTACAACGAAGGTGTTGGGCGGGGTATCTGCGTTATCTATTGCGACGTTTATAGTCACATTCAAAGCTGACATGCCTGAAATGTTTTCAAGAAATCCCTTTACTACCAAAGCTCTGTCAGTGGGACTCGCACCATAACCAAAAGCAATGGGCAGGTTTAGGATCGTTACCGGGAGGAGGCTTACCGCTTCATCCACATCCGCCTGATCCGGCGCCGTATAAGGTTCTTCGAAAGCAGTTGCGCTGACCTGCTTAGAGCGGCTGGATGCTCCTTTAGAAACCGTGACGTCGAAATCGTCTCCGGTATCATGTACAACATTTATCGTCACGCCAAAAACTGACATGCCTGAAATGGCCTCAAGAAAACTCTTCAGCACAGATGCCTTTGCAGGGCCGTCCGCATCGCTGCCGCCAAGTACAAAAAGCGTTGCAGTGACCAGTCCGGGGACAAGGTCAACCGCCTCGATCACATCTGCTTCATCATAATCAGCAAAGACGCCAACAGTTACAAGCTGCATGCTGGATGTGGCATCTCCTTTTGTCAGTCTGACTTCAAATTCGTTTCCGGGTAGAGGTTCAATAACTATTCCAACGTCAGAATAACCTGCAGGATCAAGGATTCCGCGCAGGTGCGTTTGCAGGGCGGCAACTTTGGCAGATTCATCAGCTCCAACTCCGCCGGTAACACCGACCGATGCAATGGACGCGGGTATCAGCAACAGCGCATCATCAACGTCATCCTGGTCGTCTGACGCAGATGCGCTTAAACCAGGTGAAACGGTAAATATGCAAAGAACTAGCATTATTGACAAAGCAATGCTCAATATTTTTTTCATTCAGTCGGCCCTCCAAAAATCAAACAACAGCTTTCACAGCATTCATAATCGTTCATCGGAATTTTCTGGCGAAATCTTTAGATATGTCACAAAATACTATCAGAAATGCTAATACGAAACAACACGATTCCGGAAACGAAAAGAAACAACTTTGAATCGGGCCTGATAGCAGACATCCAGCCACCCGACGATGCGCTCCGCGTCGCCATAATCAAAGAAAAAGGGGCTGTAGCAAAACGCGACCAGGGGACGCCCAGGTGTGCGTCCCCTACAATATACGGTTAATCGTTGGATTACAAACCGCTGTATGTAGGGGTCGCACACTGGGCGACCCGCGTGTTCTTCGCTTTGCTACAGCCCTGCCTGATGACATTGTGGATTTTATTGCAAAAAACACATCAAGCATTTGATTAAGCATTAAGCATTAAAATCCGCCGCCTTATCAAGGATCACCGTCACATCAGGGTGCAGCAGAAGGAAACAAGCCGGGACGTCTGTATGGACCCGTCCCTCAAAAAGCCTTTCTGCTATCTGCGCCTTGCCGGCGCCGCTTATGAGAAGCAAAATGCTCCTGCAGCGGAAAATCGACCCGAGACCCATAGTCAAGGCACGTCTTGGCTGCTGCTCGCCAGGACTGAAAAAACGGGAATTAGCAGAAAGCGTGCTCTCGGCAAGCTTGGTCAGATGGGTTCCGAGAGGGTATGAAGCGGCAGGCTCATTAAACCCGATATGGCCATTCAGACCAATGCCCAGGAGCATAAGGTCAATGCCGCCTGCTGCCTCGATCTCCGCGTCGTATCTGGCGCACTCGGCCCGGGGATTATCCGCCTCCCCGTCTGGAAGCGACATCGAGGCAAGATTTATCTTGTCAAACAGATTCGTCCGCATGAAATAATCATAGCTCTGCGGATGCCTTTTTTCTATGGGATAATACTCATCGAGGTTAAAAGACCGTGCCCGCGAAAAGTCCATATTCCCCGACTCAAACCTCCGCACAAGCTCCTCGTAAAGCCCAATAGGCGTGCTCCCGGTCGCAAGACCAAGCACGCTGTCGGGCTTTTTTTCAAGCTGCAAAGAAAAAACATCAGCCGCCACCCGGCACAAATCCTCATAACTATCACAAACGATCTTCTTCATATATCAATAAACCTCTAAAAAAATCAACGATTACGTAGGGACGGTCGCCTCGACCGTCCGCTGACGACCGTGGCGGTCGTCCCAACATGGTGAACACGCCTAAACGCTCATATCCTTAATTCACAATTGTGAATTATGAATTATGAATTATGAATTGCGCGACGCTAGTCGCGCAGCGCCGCCTGCGCCGCAGCCAGCCTTGCGATAGGTACGCGGAACGGCGAGCAGGAGACATAGTTAAGCCCGATCTTGTGGCAGAACTCAACGGACGACGGATCGCCGCCATGCTCGCCGCAGATGCCGATCTTTATATCAGAGCGTGACTTCCTGCCAAGCGTAACAGTCATTTCCATAAGCTTGCCGACGCCGGCCTGGTCGATCCTCGCAAACGGGTCAGACTCGAAAATCTTCTTTGCATAGTACTCGTCGAGGAACTTCGCCGCATCGTCGCGCGAGAAACCAAACGTCATCTGCGTCAGGTCGTTTGTGCCAAACGAGAAGAACTCAGCCTCCTTGGCTATTTCGTCTGCAGTGAGGCAAGCGCGCGGGATCTCGATCATAGTTCCGACCAGGTACTTAAGGTCGCTGCCTGCTTCTGCTATAAGCTCTTCGGCAACCTTAACGACGATGTTTTTGATATAAACGAACTCTTTGATCTCGCCGATGAGCGGGATCATTATCTCTGCGAAGTTATTCCATTCCGGGTGCGCCTTCCTGACATTGATCGCAGCCTTGATAACGGCCCTCGTCTGCATCGCGGCGATCTCAGGATATGTCACGGTGAGACGGCAGCCGCGATGGCCCATCATCGGGTTAAACTCATGCAAAGAGGCGATGATAGCCTTTATCTCCGCAACTGTCTTGCCCTGGGTCTTCGCAAGCGCCGCGATATCGTTCTCGTCGGTGGGCAGGAATTCGTGCAAGGGTGGATCGAGGAAACGGATGGTCACCGGCGTACCCTCCATTGCGGTGAAAATGCCTTCGAAGTCAGACTGCTGCATCGGCTCAAGCTTCTTGAGCGCGATCTCGCGCTGCTCGACAGTCTCGGAGCAGATCATTTCGCGGATGGCAGGGATGCGGTCATGCTCGAAGAACATATGCTCAGTACGTGTAAGCCCTATGCCCTCGGCGCCAAAATCGCGGGCAGCTTTTGCGTCCTTGGGAGAATCGGCGTTTGTCCTGACGCGCAGCTTCCTGTACTTATCTGCCCAACCCATGATGCGCTCGAATTCGCCGCCGATAGACGCCTCGGTTGTTTTGATCGCTTCGCCGTAGATGTTGCCTGTCGATCCGTCAAGGCTGATCCAGTCGCCTTCTTTGTAAACTTTGCCGCCAAGCTCGAACTGCTTGTTCTCCTCATCCATCTTAATGGCGCCGCAACCGGCAACGCAGCATGTGCCCATGCCTCGCGCAACAACGGCCGCATGTGATGTCATGCCGCCGCGGACGGTCAGGATGCCCTGAGCCGCCGCCATGCCCTCGATGTCCTCCGGCGAAGTCTCGAGACGGACCAGCACGACCTTTTCGCCGCCGTCGGCTTTCTTTTTCGCGTCCTCGGCAGTGAACACAGCTTTTCCGCAAGCCGCACCCGGCGACGCAGCAAGTCCCGAACCGATAGGCGTAGCCGCCTTAAGCGCAGCGACGTCGAATTGCGGGTGCAAAAGCGCGTCAAGCGACTTTGCATCTATCATCAAAACGGCGTCCTTGTCAGTGATAGCACCCTCGTCGACCAGATCGCAAGCGATCTTCAGCGCTGCAGCCGCAGTGCGCTTACCGTTGCGCGTCTGGAGCATGAACAGCTTCCTGTCCTCGATTGTAAACTCCATATCCTGCATGTCATGGTAATGGTTTTCGAGAATATCGCAGATTTTAACGAAATCATTAAACGCATCGGGCATGACCTCGCTGAGTTGATTTATGTTTTTTGGAGTCCTGATACCAGCAACGACGTCCTCGCCCTGAGCGTTCATCAGGAATTCGCCATAAAGCTCCTTCGCCCCGGTCGCCGGGTTGCGCGTAAAAGCGACGCCGGTACCGGAAGTCTCGCCGAGGTTGCCAAACACCATCTCTTGGATGTTTACTGCCGTGCCCCAGTCGCCGGGGATGTCATACATGCGGCGGTAAGAGATGGCGCGAGGGTTGTTCCAAGAACGGAAAACAGCCTGAACAGCACCCATGAGCTGAGTTTTCGGGTCGTCCGGGAAATCGGCGCCGAGCTTTGACTTGTATTCTGTCTTGAATCTGTGCGCAAGCTCCTTGAGATCGTCGGCGCTAAGAGCGGTGTCCTCAACGATCTTAAGCTCATCCTTAAGCTCGTCGATAAGCTCCTCGAAATACTTCTTGCCGACCTCCATGACAACGTCCGAATACATCTGGATAAACCTTCTATAGCAGTCCCACGCCCAGCGCGCGTTGCCGCTCTTCACGGCGACGGCTTCGACAACCTTCTCGTTCAGGCCGAGGTTGAGGATCGTGTCCATCATGCCGGGCATCGAAGCGCGCGAGCCGGAACGGACAGAAACGAGCAGCGGATTTTCCGTGTCGCCGAATTTCTTGCCTGAAAGCTTCTCGAGCTTGTCGATATAAAGCATGATCTCATTCTGGATAGCATCGCTGATGGCCTCGCCATCGTTATAATACTGCGTACACGCCTCAGTAGTGACTATGAAACCCTGCGGAACCGGCAATCCAAGACTGGTCATCTCGGAAAGGTTTGCACCTTTTCCGCCAAGGAGTTCTCTCATCTTCCCGCTTCCCTCGGAAAACATATAAACATACTTATGACTCATAAAACACCCTCCAAATATTTGATGGGATTAAAATCCCAAATACACGTACCAGATATAATAACACAATAGTTTAATAAAGGAAAAGGAAATTTTAGCGAAATGTAGAAAATGAATGCTTTTCTTGTTTCCGGTCACACTCCCGCATATGTCAGGTCTTTGGGCATGATTTTTACTGCCGAGGGAACAGCGGCTACTGCACGAAGGCCCTCGGCAGTAAAAATCATACCCAAAGACCCATAGTCAAGACTAACATGTGACCAGACGCGGACAGCCGCCGGAGAATAGTGGATATGATCCACATCTTCGGCGGCTGGCAGCTATCACGTGACGCTCATGCGCCCTCTCCGTTTAGACGTCAGGAAAAGAGTTGAAGGTTTAGAATCTGGTGTTCTGGTGCAAAGTTACGCCGGACACAGTGTATTCTATATTAGTGAGTTCAGGGCTGTAACCCATTACGTATGGGAATTCGCATATGCCGAACCACATGAGATGCCTGCTGTGCAACTGCAGAACTTCATAGACAAGATCCTGACGTGCAGCGAGATCATAAGTAGAGTTCATTCTCGTTGCAAGTTCATGATAAGCGTCGCGCTCCGGACCGACCCAATCCTGTGGGATAAATGCCGGGTAGTTGCCAAGAATGTCGGCAGGCAGATTGCTGGGGGCAACAGGCTCATTGATGGCTATATCATACTCGTTGACACTTGTCACAAGGAAGCCGAAGTATGTTGCCTGATCGTAGTTAATGATAGTGGAGTTGACCCCGATAAGCTCAAGACCGTTCTGGACGACCTCGGCGGCAGTAACGTAGTTCGGGTCGCCATTAGTAACTATCCGGACAGTTTTCCCCACGAGGCCGGACTGTTCCGCTAGAGCTCTCGCTCTTTCGATGTTGTATCTGTCCACATATGCTTCATGCATGTTCAGATAACGATCCTGCATTTCAAGAAAATGCTCAGAGAAGCAAACACGAACAAGATCGGCCCTGCCGCTGAACGCAACGTCCGAGACTGCCTGGCTGTTTATTGAAAAGGCGACCGCCTCACGTGCCGCAACAGAACCGAGAGGACCGTCGGCGCCCAAGTTGAACCATGTAGCCAATGAAGCGCCAAAGTTCAAAACATCGACTTTCAGGCCGAGGGATTCAACGTAATCAGCCTCCATCATGGGGATGAGCGCCATGTCTACTGCGCCTGTTTCAAGCGCGTTGACCCTCTGTGATTCTTCGGCCAGGCACCTGAAGTTGATCGTTTTGATTTCTGGCGTCGGGCCCCAGTAGTCGTCGCGGGCCTGAACGGTAACATGGCTGTTTACCAGATAGTCCGTAACAACGTAGGCGCCGGTTCCGACCGGGTTTGTGGAAAAAGTAGCGGGATCATATGTTCTATGATCGACAATTCCCATCTGAACCGAGCCCGGTTCCTGCGAGGGGTCAAAGTGCGTGTAATACACATCGAGAGTATACTCATCTACAACCCTCGTCCTTTCAACGTCGATGCATTTGACGTTCAAGTATGCTCTGGCGTCTGCTTTGTTGATTCTGAATGTGAACAGAACATCTTCAGCAGTCAGTGGGTTGCCGTTTGAGAAAGTCACACCTTCGCGGATTTTCAAGGTGTAGCGAAGGTCGTCTACCCTGTCAAACGCAGTAGCAAGCACCCAGATCCTCTCGCCGGTTCTGAAATCGTAATCCCAGAGTGGTTCCGAATAGGTGCGCAGAACGCTCAAATAGCCGCCTTTACCCGTCATGAACATGGGATCCAAAGTGCCGGGGTCCAGGAATACGCCAACGTTTAGCGTGTCTCTCTTTGCGGGCGTTGTTTCCGCAGGGCTGCCGCCGCCGCATGCCACGACAGAGGCGATCATCAGGCAGGCCAACAGCAGAGCAACCAGTTTCCGTACATGTTTTTTCATTTGTGAGTCCTCCATTTTCTAATTATTGTTGTCAGTTTTTTCGATTTCTTCGATTGCTTTATATCTGCAGCACGCGACGAAGTGCCCTGGCGAGCATTCCTCGAGTACTTGCATTCTTGAACAGTCCGAAGCAGCATACCGGCACCGGGCCGCAAAACGGCAGCCGGGCTTGGGGTTTATAGGAGATGAGATTTCTCCGCGTAAGAGTATACGTTTGGTTTTTTTATGTATGTCCGGAACGGGAACTGCGGAAAGCAGCGCCTTGGAATATGGATGCCGCGTGTTACGGAAGAGCTCATCTGACGGCGCCTTTTCAACCATTTGCCCCATATACATAACCATGATGTCGTCAGATATATATTTTACTACCGATAAGTCATGAGTGACGAACAAGTATGCAAGTCCGCGTTCCTCCTGCAAATCCAACATAAGGTTGATGATCTGCGCCTGAATTGAAACATCCAGAGCAGAAACCGGCTCATCGCAAACGATGAATTTCGGTTTCAGGGAAAGGGCGCGGGCTATCCCGATCCGCTGCCGCCGTCCGCCGTCGAGCTCATGAGGGTATGAATTCTCAAAACGGGCAGCCAGACCCACTGTATCCATTAGAGCCCGCGTCTCGGCCTGCATATCATTTTTTGACATAATGCCCTGCATTTTCAGCGGTTCCATTATGGCTTCGCTGACCGACATGCGTGGGTCAAGAGAAGAATACGGATCTTGAAATATTATCTGCATTTGCTCGCGAAGCTTACGTAATGTGCTTCTTTTGGGGTTTGTTATATCCTCGCCTTCAAAAAATATCCGGCCGTCAGTTAAATCCAGAAGATGCAGTATCGTCCGGCCAAGAGTGGTTTTCCCACACCCGGATTCTCCGACTACGCCTAAAGTCTTTCCATCCTCAAGAGAAAAATTAATTCCATCCACGGCATGGAGCCAGCCGCCGGAGGTCTTGAAATACTTTTTTAAATCCTGAACCTCAAGCAATGTCGCCATATCAAGCCCCCCCCGCGAAAAAACACTTGACGATATGCCCCGGCGCTATTTCGATTTCCTCGGGAGACGATTTTGAACACTTTTCACTCGCATCCGGACAGCGGTCGTAAAACCGGCAGCCCTCGGGCAGATATGTCGGGTCAGGCATTAGCCCTTTAATAGGTTTGAGCCGGTTCTCAGTTGCGTCAAGCCGTGGCAGCGAACCGAACAAACCTAGTGTGTAAGGGTGGTTTGCGTGGTCAAAAATATCCTCCGTCGAACCACGTTCAACAATTTCTCCGGCATAAACGACAGCTACGCTTTCACAGAATTCTGCAACGACGCCTAAATCGTGCGTTATCATTACGACTGACGTTTTGAGCTTATCCTTCAAAGACTGCATCATTTCGAGCACCTGCGCCTGAATCGTAACGTCAAGCGCCGTAGTAGGCTCATCAGCCAGCAGTAGTTCCGGGTTGCACGCAAGCGCCATAGCTATGACCACGCGCTGCTTCATACCGCCGGAAAACTGGTGCGGGAAGTCCTTAAAGCGCTCCATTTGTATGCCTACCATCTCCAGCATGTCGCAAGCGCGTTTCTGCGCTTCGGCAGCGGAGACGCGGTTATGCAGCTTGATCGTTTCGGCAATCTGATAACCAACCGTTTCAATCGGGTTTAATGCCGTCATTGGATCCTGAAATATCATCGCGATCTTGTTTCCGCGGATTTTGCGCATTTCCCGTTCCGAAAGCTTCATAAGGTCAATTCCGTTGTAAAATATTTCCCCGGAGACGATTTTTGCAGGCGGCGTCGGGAGTATTCGCAGGATGCTCCGCGCAATCGAGGTTTTCCCTGCGCCAGTCTCGCCCACCAGACCTATCGTTTCGCCTTTCTTTATTGAGAGATTAACATGGTTTATGGCATAGATGACTGCTTCATCGGTATGGTATTCCACAGCCAAATTGCGTATCTCTAGCATGTTTTCCCTTTCCATACGGTTGCCTTCCATTCAGTCGACTAGTTTTTCAGGCGCGGATCCAGCGCATCGCGCAATCCGTCACCAAGCAGATTACATGCCAAAACGCTGATCATAACGCATATGCCTGGGTACAATGCCAGCGTCGGGTGCTGGCGCATGACGTTTCGCCCGTCAGCAATCATCGTGCCCCACTCGGGAGTCGGAGGCTGCACGCCAAGCCCAACGAAGCTCAAGAGGGATCCCGCAAGTATACACATGCCGACGCCCATAGTGATCTCAACCATGACAGGCGCCATAGCGTTTGGAATGATATGCTTGAGAATAATTCTGGCGTTGCCGGAATTGATTGCCCTTGCAGACTCAATAAACTCTTTTTCGCGGACGGTAAGCACCGATGCGCGCATAAGCCTCGCATATCCGGGCACGCTGCTGATGCCGAGAGCGATTATGGCGTTTTGTAAGCTTGGCCCTAAAATAGCTGCAAGAGTGATACATAAAAGCAGCATAGGGATCGCCTGATAAATATCCAAAACGCGCATACACACATTATCAGTCCAACCACCGAAATATCCGGCGATCGAGCCGATAGTAATGCCTATCGTCGCCGCGATCGCGACGGCGATCAGTCCCATCTGGAGCGACGCCCTTGTACCGAATATAAGCCTGCTCAGCAAGTCCCGACCCAGTTTATCCGCGCCGAGCAGATGCTCACGGCTCGAACCAGCATACGACGCCGTGGAATCCTGCGTCGAATAGTGGTATGGCGCCAGCACAGGAGCGATGATCGCAACGATCAGCAGCAAAACCAATACGATAAGCCCGGCAACTGCCAGCTTATTTTTTTTCAGTCGGCGCCATATATCTTTAAGCCTCGATTTTTTCCGGGTCTTCCTCAATTTGGTTACCAGCCTTTCGGTTCTTATTTCTCTTGCGTCCGTACTGAGAGCGGATTCGAGGATCAACTATCGCAAAAATAATGTCAACAAGCAGTATAACCAACGAAAACATAACAGAAAGAATAAATACGCTTCCCTGTATGACAGGATAGTCCCTGCCCTGCAGACCGGCTAATGTGTATTGACCCAAGCCGGGTATCCCGAAAATGACCTCCGTGATCAGTGCGCCGCCAATCATAAGGCCGAAAAGGCTTCCAATAACCATTATTACAGGAATCAGCGCATTTTTCAGAGCATGACGGTAGATGACCCTGCGATCCGGGAGACCCTTTGACTTTGCTGTCACAATGTAATCCTGGCGGATTACTTCGAGCATATTGGAGCGTGTTTGCCTGGCAATGGTCGCAATAAAACCGAGCGACATTGAAACAACAGGCAATACCCAACTCTGCCATGTTTCGATTCCAGATATAGGAAACCATCGCAATTGAACCCCGAAGAATCGTACGAGTAGCAGCGAAAACCAGAATACCGGCATGGAAACAAAAAACAGCGCAATAAACATAGCGCCGTTATCTTTCCATGTATTGTGATGTGTTGCCGCGAAAATGCCTAGAGGGATTCCAAGAATCACAGAAAAAGTGATACTGATGCCCACGAGGATCAGCGTATATGGAATCCGCAGGATCATATCGTCATAAACCGGGCGTTTTGTTAAGTATGACGAGCCAAAGTCTCCGTTGATAACCCCGCTTAAAAAGTTCAAATAACGAATGTAGATTGGATCATTGAGCCCTAATTGATCGCGAAGCGCCTCTATTCTTTCCGGAGTCGCCTGAGTACCCAGCATCATGCTGGCGGGATCGCCGGGAGTTATTTCTAATAGCAGCAATACTACAATCGAGATACCCAGCAGAACGGGTATCATCAAAAGCAGCCGCTTGATAATGAATATCAGCATAGCACACCGCACCTATCTCGACTAAACAATACTAATGCCAATACCGATGTTAACATAGAAACCATGCAGTAGCAAGCAACGAAAGAGTGCGTGCTTGTCAACGGAATAGTGACAGTTACTAGTGACAGAATTGCAATATGGCGCCATCACCCTATGGCAAATGCAAGTCCAACACTGCGGGTTTACCACAACGAACCGCGTCCAATGCCTCCTTGATTGCAGGGATCACGTCGCCCGGCTTCGTCACGGCTCGGCCGTAAGCGCCGGCACCCTGCGCGATCAAAGCATAGTCTGGGCGGAATTCGGCTGCGGCTTCAGTTAAATACAAATCGCTAAGATTATCGTTTCCGGTCATCATCTTCTGGCTCATGCGCACCACGCCGTAGCCATTGTTGTTGCAAACGACAGCAAGGAACGGGAAACCGTATTTTGCCGAGGCCCATATGGAAGCAGTCGGACAGCCCCAGATAAAACCGCCGTCAGACATAAAAGCAACCACCACAGTCCCGGGCTTTGCGGAAGCAGCGCCGAGCGCGGCGCCGGGCGCCCAGCCGATTGCCCCTGATGGGCAGCCGAACCATGTGCCGGGTTTTGAACGCACGACTTGCTCAGTAACCGAAGCACAATGGCTGAGCGTATGATTCAAAACGATCGCATCATCGTCGATGAGCTCGTTTAGGCAATGGCAAAAATAATCAGCAGAAAGAGGCTCTTCGTTTGACTGGCTCTGCGCCGCCGTGTACCAGCCCTTTCTTATTTCATCATTACGCGCGGCGATCAGCTTATATCGCTCATCAAGCTCCGCCTTCTTCTCTGGGGTAATCTTGTCGTTAATAATCTTTGTAAGCGCCGGGATGGCCTCGCGCGCGTCAGTCTTAACGAAAATATCAGACCCCCGCTCCCACAGCAGGCGCCCCTGTGTAAGTGGGTCGACATCTATGTGAAGGATTTTAGCATCCGACCGGAGCGGCGGCGCGCTTCTCACATATGGCATAGCATAGTCAATTGCCAGGATGACGTCAGCTTCATCAAACCCTGCGTCCTGCTTACGGCTGCCGCCGATCTGCTCGATGCCTATGCAGAGAGGATGGTCGGAAGGAAAGTTCATCCAGCTATATCCTGTCAGCACAGGCAGACTCAAAGTCTCCGCAAGCTTGACGAGCTCGCCGACATTTTCGGGATACCTGCCGGCATTACCGCTCACGAGAAGCGGGTTTTTAGCTTCCAGGAGGATATCAGCCATTTTCCCCAGAATCACCGTGTCGGGCTTCAAAAGTGAAGATTCCGGCTCCGCCTTTGGCACGACGTCAGGTTTCTCTATGTCCTTGTATAGATAATCCATCGGAAAAGAAATATAAACAGGCCCCGACGGTTCCGTGCAGGCGATGCGGAAAGCCTCGGCAAGCACCTCGTGCAGGTCCTCGTCGCCGCTGAGCTTTTGGTCGAATTTCACGCTGTTGCGCACAATGCTCCCCTGGTCGTACGGCAAACCGTTCCAGAGGGTGCGCTTTACGTCGATCTCCTGATAAGCAGCCAGTATAACAACTGGCACGCGGCCCCATTGAAGGTTTTGAAGATTTCCGCCGATCTGCAGGCTACCCAATTCAGAATGGACCAGCACAACCTGCGGTTTTCCTGTGACCATATATGCACCATAGGCCGCCGAAGCAGTCACCGCCTCATCGAGGCATAGTATGAGCTGCGGCGCTATTCTGCCTTCCGTGCGGGCTGTGGCCACATGCAGTTGTATTGGGTTGTGCTCGAAACCCGGATTTATAAAGACCTTTTCAACGCCAAAAGAGTTAAGTATTTCAATAAAGGCTTCCCCGCTGTTGTATTTTGCCATATCGCACCACCTTATTTCTTAAAGACATTGACCTGTAGCGGGCAGTTTGCTCTGGGAGTAAACTGCCCGCTATGGGCCTTGTACCTTATTTCTTTAGCTTTGGATCAAGTGCGTCGCGCAGGCCATCGCCAAGCAGGTTAAACGCCAGGACTGTGATCATTATAAACAAGCCCGGGAAAAACATTAGCCATGGAGCGACGCGGGCGAAGTCCCTACCGGCTGAAATCAGCGCGCCCCATTCGGGATGCGGCACAGGAACCCCAAAACCGAGGAAAGAGAGTGACGCGGCGATGATGATCGAAATACCAAGGCTTGCCGTGACCATTACAATGACAGGGGAAAGCCCGTTCGTAAGAACTTGGGTAAAGATGATGCGGACATTCGAAAGCCCGATCGCACGCGCAGCCTCGACAAACTCCTGATTCCGCAAAGTGAGGATCGAGGCCCTTGTTATTCGTATGAAAACAGGTATAGCCGTCACCCCGACCGCAATGATCAGATTCCTGAGGCTATGACCAAGAACGGTGACGATGACCATACCGAGAAGGATACCAGGTATAGACGCGATGACGTCCGAGACGCGCATAATGATATCTTCAGTGAGCCTGCCGTAGTAACCGGCGATCGACCCTAGTAGAACTCCGAAAAAAGCAGCGATCGCCACAGCGCCGAACCCGATCACCAAAGAATATCTGGTGCCGTAAATCACGCGCAGCAAGGAATTGCGGCCATTATCGTCGGTGCCGAACGGGAATTGCATGTTCGGCGGCGTGAACCTGAGTCTGGCATTGCCATAGGTGATCGACTCCCAACTGATGAAAAACGAGCCGATCAGTAGCAAGAGCAACGCGCCAAAGATGAGAAGCCCAACCATAGCGCCCTTGTTTTTCCTGATCCTGTAAAAGATATCGCCCATCTGGCTCCGCTTCTTGTATTGCCTCATTATGGACTTGAATTCTGGAGCCCCGCCGTCTGGAGTCTCTTTTCCGCTCAAACCGGAAGCCTGCTTCGTTTCAGCTGCACTGGCCTTTTCGTTTCCGTCTTCGGTTTCAGCCGCGCTTATGACAGAGCTGACCTCAGCGGGAACCGCTGTGGCGACGACGTATTCGTCTTTTACTGCTGCGGCATATATATCAGGAGCCGGCGCATCCTGTTCTGACGCGTCTTCGATATGGTCAGTCCCAGTTAATAACGAGCCGCCTTCGTCTATGTCCGCCGTCATCACAGTAACACCCGTGTCCGGCTCGGCGGAATCCGGCACAACAGGATCGGGTGCAGACGTTCCGTAGGAATCGCCGCCGGCGCGGCCTGCAAGTGCGATTGCGGCCCGTTTCTTTCGTTTTTTCGTAGTATATTGAGCCTTTATCCTGGGGTCGATAAACGCATACATCAGATCGACAATCAGCTGCACAAGCACATATAATATAGTAGTCATAATTACGCAGCCGAGCGTCGCAGTAACATCCCGCGCAAGCACAGCCTCAGCGGCCATCCTCCCTACTCCGGGCCATGTGAAAACCGATTCGACGACGACGGCGCCTGCAAGCTGGACGCTGAGCGCGGTTCCGAGCGTCGTAAGTATCGGAATCCAAGCATTACCAAGCGCGTGCCTTCTGATGACAGCCTTTTCAGGTACGCCTTTTGCTCTCGCCGTTCTGAGGAAATCCGCATTCAAGACCTCAAGCATGCTGGACCGGGTCTGCCGCGTTGTTGTCGCCATCAGGATAAGGGCGCTGCAAACAGCAGGTAAAATGAGACTCCGCAGACCATGCCTATTGTCTCCTGCGGGCAGCCATTGAAGCTGCAGTGCAAAAAGGAGGAGCAAAAGAAGCCCCACCCAGAAAGCCGGCATCGACATGCCTATGAGGGTGAAGGTAGTCGTGATGTTGTCCGCAAGCTTTCCGGCGCGTTTCGCGGCAAAAATACCGAGCGGGACAGCGAAAACGGTACCAATGACGAGTGCGGCGAAAGACAGGACCAGCGTGTGTGGAAGCCGAGTAATGTACATATCCCACACGCGCATCTTGGTGACGTCAGATACTCCTAGGTCACCTCGTATGAGATTGAACATATAGAGGGCATACCTGTAAAACATCGACCTGTCAAGGTTATATTCCGACCTTAGCGCGTCGATATCCGCCTGCGTCATATTGCTGTTGATCATTGCGTCGACAATTGTGCCGGGAGCCAGCTCCAAAAGCGAGTAAACAATGAACGAAACGGCAATAATAACCGGGATCAGCCACAGAATTCGTTTAATCACGTAGCGAAGCACTCATCTTCCCTCCTTTTATTTAACTTTACCTGGATAATATGCATGGGCCCGTTGAGGTCTTGGGGCATAATTTTTGATGGCGAGGGAACAGCGGCTACTGCACGAAGGCCCTCGACAGCAAAAATTATGCCCAAAGACCCTTGCGCAAAACAACAGAGTATTATCATACCTCAGATAACTCATTCTACCACTGCTGGAACCTCAAGTAATTGTGGAATAAAGCACAAAT
>Ga0123356_10002218_pt1 | contig 20923 bp, 18 predicted proteins | sample TergutEmb28metaG_2_FD_92546 | JGI IMG/M metagenome (GOLD analysis project Ga0123356, IMG submission 92546) | Embiratermes neotenicus P3 segment gut microbial communities from Petit-Saut dam, French Guiana - Emb289 P3 | ecosystem: Host-associated > Arthropoda: Insects > Digestive system > Gut ... | reverse complement strand
ATCCAATCGATTTTTTAAGGAGGTTATTAAATGATGACTGATACGGTACTAAAATGCAAAGGATTGGATATTCTATCAGAAGCGCTTGGTTTAGTTGATACCGAACGTTTTATTTCCCTTATATTACGTGAACCGTTTGATTATACCGAATGGCAACAAAATTTATATAATAACGTTTCTTTAGAAACTTTTTATAATAACGTGAAAAACTTCACACCCAAAACCAAAAAGATAGGCTTTACCACAGACTGATTGAAATTCCCCCATCCCTCATTCCCCATTCCTCATTTCTCACTCTTTCTCCTTTCCTCACTGCGGCTTCGCCGCACCCCCTTCCCCCTCCCCCATCATTGTGGTATGATGAAACTGCCCTGCCAGGAACCATGCGAGCAGGCGCCGCCCAACCCTGCCAGGTCCGGAAGGAAGCAACAGTAAGCGGAAGCCTGTTGCGCCGTGGAGCTCTTGGCGGGGCTTTTATTTTTAGCCGTTACCGTGTATACTGCATTTATGGCAGATTTGAAGACTCCTGTGTATGAAGTAACCGCCACAAAACGCCGCCCCAAGACCTTTGACGAATTGGCGGGGCAGGAATTTGTGGTTTCTACCCTGAAAAATTCGCTGCAAAGCGGCAAAATAGCCCATGCGTACCTGTTTTCCGGGCCGCGGGGCTGCGGTAAAACCAGCGCCGCCCGTATTCTGGCCCGCTCGCTGAACTGCGAAAAAGGGCCGGGGATCCCCTGCGGCACCTGTGACAATTGCACGTCAATCAGCCAGGGCGCCAGCATGGACGTTATCGAAATTGACGGCGCATCCAATACCGGCGTCAACGATGTCCGGCAGATCAAGGACGAAGTGCTTTTTCCCCCGCAGGCCGGGCGATACAAGGTATACATTATCGATGAAGTGCATATGCTGACCAACAATGCCTTTAACGCATTGTTAAAAACGATCGAAGAGCCGCCGCCGTATGTGGTGTTTATTTTTGCCACGACAGAACTGCACAAGGTACCGGCAACGATTAAAAGCCGCTGCCAGCAATTTAATTTCCGGCTCATACCTATCGAGACCATACAGGGAATACTGAAAAATATTTGCGGCGAAATGGGAATAGAGGCCGAGGACAATGCCTTATTCTGGATCGCCCGGGAATCCACCGGCAGTATGCGGGATGCGTTTACCCTGTTTGATCAGGTGGCGTCTTTCAGCGGCGGCCATATCCGCGAGGAATTGATCCGCCAAAAACTTGGACTCGCGGGCCTGGAAAAAATCAACGCCCTTGCCGAAGCCTGCGCTGCCAATGACACCCCTGCGGCCTTTGCGCAAATCGACACCCTGCTCGCATCGGGCGTTGCCATTGAGCAGTTGATTATCGATCTGGCCGGCTATTACCGCAGTCTGCTGCTTTTGAAAAACGGCATTACCCGCGAATCGCTGCTGGGCTATAGCCCCAGTCAATTTTCGGCGCCGGTACTGGAAGCCCTCGATTCAATGCGCATGGAACAGGCCCTGACCATTCTCCTCAACTGTTATCGCGACATACGGTATTCGGTGTCGCCCCGCTTTGAACTTGAGACGGCGGTTTCAAAACTATCCTGGCTCAAAAACTGGGTATCCCCGCCGGAACTTAAGGCCGCGCTGGACAAGGCGTTGTATGCCCTGCACGGAACCGCTGTACCCAATGCCCCTCCACCACAGCCTCCGGCGCCGGAACAAAAACCGCAGGGTAATACGGCAACACAACACGGGCATAACAATGAACAGTCGCTGGCAGCGGAATACCGGCGTATGTTAGCTGCAAAAGCGCGGCTGCCGCAGGGAGAAGAAGCGGGCAGCGAGGAACAGGACGATGATGAACCCGCCTGGAGCGGGATTATCCATAGCAATGAGTCGCCCGTTGACCGGGTAACCAGAATAATTCCCGGCACAGTGGTCAATTAAGAGAGGTACCATGAATTTTAATCCTTTAGACTTAATGAAAAATGCTCAAAAAATTCAAGAGCAGATGAGCGCGTTCCAGGATAAACTCGCGGCCATAAGCGCAAAAGGCTCTGCCGGCGGCGGCATGGTGGAAATTGAGCTGAACGGCAAATTTGAAGTATTAGCCGTGCACATAGCGCCGGAAGCCGTTGAAGGCGGCGATGCGGAAATGCTGGAGGACCTGGTAATGGCGGCTCTGTCCAACGGCCTGGAAAAAATACGGGAAACGATAAATGGCGAAATGGGGGCTATGGCGGGAGGCCTTATGTCTCCAGGCAGCGGAATGCCCGATTTCTCCGGATTGATGGGAACTTCATGAACCCCGGCGCCGTGGGCACTGGGCCCGTTGGACCTAGGTCCACTGGGCCTAACGCCATTGACCGGTTGGTTGCGCTGTTATCAAAACTCCCCGGCGTCGGAAAAAAAAGCGCTTCCCGAATGGCTTATCATATTCTTGACGGCAGCAGTGCCTACGCAAAAGCTCTGGCGGAAGAACTTGCCGCCCTGCATCAGGCAATTCGCCGCTGCGGCACATGCGGCGGCTTTACCGAAACAGACCCTTGCCCTGTGTGCGCCAACCCCGACCGGGATCATACGCTCATCTGTGTCGTTGAACGCGCCCAGGACCTTCGTGTTATTGAAGAATCTCGTGAATTTCATGGTGTTTTTCATGTATTGGGCGGCCTTATCGCCCCGCTGGAAGGAGTTGGCCCCGGCGATCTTGCCATTGGAAAACTGATCGCCCGCATAAGCGGACACAATGTAAAAGAAATAATCCTTGCCCTTAATCCCACCGTAGAAGGCGACACCACCGCCCTGTATTTACAAAAAATACTCAAAGAATTCCCGGTTGAAGTAACCCGTCTGGCATCAGGTCTGCCCGTAGGCGGCGATCTTGAATACACCGATCGCCTCACCCTCTCCCGCAGCTTCCGCGGCCGCGTTAAAATGTAAAAATGTAAAAATTACTTGACATTGTTGTTAATATTATTTACAGTAGACAAAATCTACTTTTATTAAGGATGTAACATGAAACAAAGCAATCAAACTCCCGGAACCGCACTAAAAGCCCTGTTAAAAAAACACGGCCTGAATTGCAACAGACTTGCCAAAGCCATCAATATGAGCAATGCGATGGTACGGCTCATGGTTCTTGACGAATCACCCATTTCAGTTGCTGCGGCATTTCGCCTTGCAAAATTTTTCAAAAACCAGCCGGAATACTGGCTCAATCTGCAGTTGCGCTATGACATGGACAAAGCTGCCAAAGACAAAGCGCTTGCCAAAGAACTGAAAGACATTTCCGATGTCAGCAAATATTCATTTGTACGGAAACCCCACGCAAAAACGGCGGCAAAAAAAGGCAAGAAAAAAGCCAGCGCATCAAAGACAGCGTCAAAGACGGCATTAAAAACGGGTAAAAAGAAAACCAGCAAAAAGAAACCAACACTCGCCGACAAACGCAAAGCCGCCGCCAAAAAACCCGGCGCAAAACCAGCAAGAGGGAAAAAAAAATAGGGAGTAGGGACTGGGGACTGGGGACTAGGGAGCGTTGTTAGAAAGCATTGCGAGTTACTCACTCAATCAGATTACAAACAGTATTGTTACAAAGCATAACTGCTTACAAATACGCACAGATATCGAACATCGCTCCCTGATCCCCAGTCCCTAGTCCCCAGTCCCCATTATTAGCAAATGGCGTTCTTCGTCTAACATCGGGACCGGGCAGGGCAATAGTTTCCACTGTATTGGTAAATCTGGCAGGGTTTGGGTGAGCATTGCCATTTCTGTTTCGGTTTTGCTGCGGCGGCCTTTGTATGCCGCTAAAACACCGCCTGCACTGCAAAGCCTCAACAATCTTTTAAATATTTTTGGCTCCAAAGGCCGGAAGGCCCGAAACGTTACCAACGCAAAACGGCCCCGCTGCGCCTTTTCCATTTCCCCTTCTTCCACAAAAGTATTGCAAAGATTCAACACGGTTTGTGTATGGCGCAAAAATCCTGCTCTGCGGCCCATTCGTTCAATAAGAGTACATTGTACATCCGGCAGGACAATGGCAAGGGGAATGCCGGGCAGACCGGCGCCTGAGCCAACATCGGCAATGTGCAGCTGCCGGGCAGAATCGGTTTGTGTTGCAAGGCCTGTTTCCTTAATGAGTATTGCCAATGGCGCAAGGGAATCGAGGATGTGCCTGACGATTAATTCCTGCCGATCATTGGTTCCCACAAGACTCAACGCGGGATTAAACCGTTCGATTTCGGCAATGTATTGATTAAGCAGCTGCAGAATGACTTCGCGGCGGGGGCTGATAAGATGGTCTACTCCGGGATCGTTTTGGCAAAGCTGCAAAAGACCATCGGAAAGGATATCCGGCATTTAGGTTAGTATTTTACGGAGGTCTTCTTTCCAGGTACCCGTTTTCTGGACGATTGCCATCACTCCCATCGTTTCAAGATACCTGTTTCGTACTTCATTGCTATTGGCGGTAACGACAATAATTGATACCGGCTCTGGGGCAAAAAAAAGCCGTTTGACCAATTCTTCACCGCTCATATCCAGCAGTTCCAAACCGGTGATAACACATGATACATTTCCGGCGGCAACCAGATCCAGGACATCCTCACCCCGTGCATAACTATCGGATTCGATGCCCAACTCCGCCAGGAAAACCTTCATTATTTTACGGAAAAACCCGCTGTTATCAACGTGAATTATATGCCTCATCTTACCCCCGAATTCAAATATAGCAAAAAAAAACGCTGGTGACAAGGTAAGAATATATGCTATTTATGATAAATTCCATCCCCTAATCCCTCCCCAAACAACAGCCGATAATAGAAAAATATGAATGCGCTTCTGGTTTTATATGCCGGTAATCTGTCCGGGGAGGCGATCCAGCCACTAGTGGGGGATACGCACAGTTTGTCTCTTGCACTGCAACGATCCCGCAGTTTTCCCGGAGTGGCCAAAACAGTAGTACTGACAGGGCCGTCAGGCTTAAGTCTGTTGGGCTTAGATTCGGCCATTTCAGAAGGAATTTTGATTGAAAAGCGGGATTTCTGGACGGTAAAAGCCCTATTTGAGACGATTGCCGTCCATTCCGAGGGCTTCGATTTCAGTTATTTTGCCTGGGCCGACTGCCCTTTCCTTGATCCGGCGCTTGCGGGAAGGCTTGCGGAACGGCACCTGCGCTACGCCGCCGAATATTCTTATGCCGATGGCTGGCCCTTAGGCCTTGCCCCGGAGCTGCTTTCGCCGGGAACCGCCGCTATTCTTGCCAAAATTATTGGTGAGAATGACGCCTCTCCTGGAAGTGGCCCAGTAGGACGAGATGCCCTGTTTTCCGTGATACAAAAAGACATCAATGCGTTTGACATTGAAACCGAAATTGCTCCGGTAGATCTCCGCTGCCACCGCCTGAACCTCTGCGCCGATTCCAAACGCAACTTGCTCCTGCTGCAACGTTTTGTGGAATTTACTCTCATTTTCTCTCACAAAGGCACAGAGGCACAAAGAGGTGAAGAATGGGAAAAAAGTGTACCTGACACTGCAGCGATCGAGCGCATTATTGCGGAAAAGCCGGAAATACTCAGGACGCTGCCTGCTTTTTATCCGATACAGGTGTACGGCGGCTGTCCGCAAAGCTGTTCATGGTGTCCCTGGCCGCAAGCAGCCGGGGAAGCAGTTACCGAACGGCGGGATTTCATGGAAGCGCGCCAATTCGAGTCCCTGCTGGAAAAAATTGTTGCCTTTTCCGGCGACGCCGTTATCGACCTTTCCCTTTGGGGAGAGCTTGCCCTCCATCCCCAAAAAATGGAATTAATCGCAATGGTCTTGCGCCGGCCGGAACTTGCGCTGGTAATCGAAACGTCCGGCATAGGCTGGAAGGATAGTGAACTGGAGCAATGTGCGGAACTTGCCCGCAAAGCCGCCGCAAATACCCGAAAGAATGTGCTGCCGCCGCTTTCGTGGATTGTCTCGCTGGACACTGCCGATCCGGCGCGGTATACAGAGATTCGCGGCGCGGGTTTTGCCGAAGCAAATGCCTGCGCGCAAAAGCTCCTCTCCCTTTTCCCCAAAGATGCGTATATTCAGGCAGTACGAACTACAGGCGCCGAAGAAGACATTGAAAAGTTTTATCGTTCATGGAAAGAGAAAACTCCCAGCATCGCAAATATCATTATCCAAAAATACAATGATTTCTGCGGGATACTGCCCCGGAAGCAGGCATCGGACCTTTCCCCGGTACTCAGGCAGCCCTGCTGGCATCTCATGCGGGATATGCCGATTCTGATTGACGGGACGGTTCCTGTTTGTTTTCAACAAAAAGATATTTTAGGGAATGCCTTTACCGAATCGTTTGATGTAATGTGGGAACGAGGCCACGGTTTATATATCGAACAGACAGAAAAAACATATAATGCTTTATGCGCGGAGTGTGATGAATACTATACCTTCAATTTTTAATAAAACACTCCCTTCGTATACTGTTGTTGGCGGCAGGGATATCGGCTTCAGTGGAAGCCGCGGATTCCATGAAAACCGCGGATCAACCGGACTTTCCGCCATATTGTTAAACCGCGGCAGAGCTTTTTCCCGGCGGAATTTATTCTACGATCTTGAAAAAACCGGCTTCGATACCATAATCTCAATAGAGCCATTTCCTCCTGCGTATGATGTCGAGGAACTGGCTGCGCAATTTCCTTTTGTCCGTTTCATATTGCTCCAGCAGCCACTCAGTTTTGGGGAACAAATAAATCTGGCAGTATCCGAATTGGATACCCCGTTGTTTTTTGTCCTGTGGAACGATCTGAAATTCGTTGCCGGAGGCAGCGCCCGGAGGATGGCGGAACGGCTTCTCTGCAGTGACAATGGCTCCGGGGAAAACGAGGCGCACTATAAACGATTCTGTACGGTTCCTGTTATCCAGACTTCACGTTTTGTAACGCTTCCTACCCTGATGGTTCCCGCGCTGCAACATAAAAAAATACGGACTCTGTTTCTTGGGCCCACCAGCGAAGGGCTGCTCAGCCTGTACCCTTTTGACGGTATAGGTATATATGATCGCAGCCGTTTTATCCGCCTGGGAGGTTTTGACGGAACTATTAAAAGCAGTTATTGGCAGTTAATGGACCTGGGCTTTCGCGCCTACCTCTGGGGCGAGGAAATTTCCTCTACACAGACGCTCAAACTTTCTTACGAGACAACGATTCCTGCCGAAGAAAATACAGACGGTACGGACTATAAGCGTTTTTATCTCAAAAACCTTGCGCCGGTATTCCAGGGCGATTGCGCCCGTCTGCCGGTACGCCGCTTTCCCGGCTTTTTACTGCGGACAGGCGGCGGCATTTCCCGCAGTTGGGAAGATTTTTCCGAAAGCCGCCGTTGGGTATATGACAACCGTTTCCGTTGGCAATATGCCCCCAAAACCGTTATAAACCGCTGGGACCCGGTGTCCGCTGAAGAACAATTTTTCCCCGGAAACGGGAGATATTAATCATGTCTGTCATTGACGTGGCTGTAATACTACAGGCCCGCCTCGATTCCTCACGTCTGCCGGAAAAAGCGCTGCTGCCTTTGGGAGGGAAACCCCTCATTGTGCGGGTGATGGAAGCCCTGCATAGAATCCCCGCCGGGCTGCGGGTGCTGGCCTGCCCCGAAGATTCCGTTGCCGCCTTTACGCCGCTGGCCGCCGAAACAGGCTTTACCCTGTTTGCCGGCCCCAAAGATGATGTGCTGGGCCGCTTCTGCCTTGCCCTGCGCGCATTTGGCATCCAGCACCTGATTCGGGCCACCGGCGATAACCCCTTTGTATTTACCGATGCCGCCGCAGCCATTACCGCCGAAGCCCTTGCTCTGGGCGCAGACTATGCCGGATACAGTTGCCTCCCCCTGGGAGCAGGGGTCGAAGCGGTATCCGCCGCAGCGTTATTTCATGCAGAAGCAGAAGCCTCCGCTTTATATGATCGGGAACATGTCTGCCCTTATCTCTATACCCACCCGGAACTGTTCCAACTCCACCGCCCGCTTGCCCCCCTGCGCTGGCAGGGCCCCGATTACCGGCTTACCGTAGACACCCCGGAGGATTACCAGCGCGCACAGACATTGTATGCTGCCCTGGCTTCACTCGGCGAAGAACGGTATCAGGGAACAACGATAATGAGGATGTATAGGGGAATCGGGGACTGGGGACTAGGGATCGATGTTTGAGAGTAATGCGGATTACCAACAAACTAAGAACAAGGAACAATAATAAAATGCAAACAACCAAAAAAAATATCGAACAACAAACCCCAGTCCCTAGTCCCCAGTCCCCAGTCCCCATCCTAATCGTTCCCGCCTGCACACCCGGCCGCGGCGGAGGACACCTAACCCGCTGCATAGCACTGGTGCAAGGGCTGCGCGCATTAGGCAAAGACGCATACCTATTCATTGACGAAAATAACCAACCCCGCATAAACGAAATTCTAGAAACGGCACAGTTCCCTTGCGGCAAAGCCGCATCCTCATTTCTCATTTCTCATTCCTCATTCCTAAAATGGCAATGTATTGTGCTAGACTATTTCCAAACCTCACCGGAAGTACTTGCCCGTTGGTCAGCCATTGCCCCCGTCATCGGCATTGACGAAGGCGGCCCCTGCCGAGACCGTTTTGATTTTTTGATTGATATACTGCCAAACCTCTGTCACACAAAACCAAATATCACTGCTCTCTCTCTGCTGCCGTTAAAAAAATCACAAACAAAAAAATCCTCATTCCTCATTTCTCATTCCTCATTATTTAAAGTATTAGTTAGTTTTGGACAAGAGGATACAGCGGGATTAGGGCTCGCGGTCACGAATGCGCTCGCCGCAAAAAACAGTAACAATATGGAAATCACCTGGCTACAGGGAAAACTGGGAACCTCCCCCACTCCCCAATGCGGCGTTGCCGCACCCCCAGTCCCCAGAGCCTTCGGCAACTGCGTACCCCAGTCCTCACTCCCCAACCTTGCCGAACATCTTATTGAGTACGATCTGGTCATCACCCATTATGGGCTTACGGCATTTGAGGCGCTGTATGCGGGTGTGCCGGTACTGCTGGTTTCGCCAACTGCGTACCATGAAAAACTGGCGCATAAAGCAGGTTTTTATTCACTGGGAGTTGGAAAAGCCAAGGCGAATAAAATTGCTATTAATCACCCGTTCATTCACCAACTGCAAAAACGCTGCGCCGCTCTGGCTGCAAGGCATACACTCGATCACCCGCCCCGTCAAAGCCTTGCGGAATTGGTTAGCGGCTTTGCGCCAATCGTTAGCCGCAAATGTATTGCCTGTGGCACCGCCCGTGGCGCCGACTCACATAACCCAGCCATTGCCCGATTCCCCGAACGCAGTTACCGCCGCTGTAAACGTTGCGGGGTAATCAGCATGAGCCGGCTTAACCCGCCGCCCATTACCTACAGCAAAGAGTATTTCTTTGAGCTATACCAACAACAATACGGCAAAACCTACCTCGAAGATTTCCCTCATTTAATCGCAATGGCAAAACGACGCTTGAAAGTGATTAAGGGGACTGGGGACTGGGGACTGGGGACTGGGGAAAGACCATTCCTGCTGGACATTGGGTGTGCGTATGGGGCGTTTTTGGCGGCGGCGCGGGAGGAAGGCTTTGCGCCCTACGGCATTGACCCCGCAGCAGACGCCATCCACTATGTAACCGAAACCCTCAGCATCCCCGCTACCCAAGGCTTCTTCCCTGAAATAGGGACTGGGGACTGGGGAATGGGGACTAGGGAAAGTAGTTTGAAAGAAAAGCAAGTTACCAACATATTCAGACAACAAACAACTAACCCCAGTCCCCAGTCCCCAGTCCCTAGTCCCTATACCGTGATCACTCTCTGGTACGTCATTGAGCATTTTCAGGACTGCGTTCCCGTGCTGGCGGAAATACGAAAGCTGCTCAAACCCGGCGGAATGGCGGCCTTTGCAACGCCTTCGTTTGCGGGAATTTCGGGCCGCAGATCGCTTAAGCGGTTTCTGGAACACAGCCCGGCGGATCATTGGACGGTCTGGTCCCCGGCATCAAGCAGCAAAGCGCTGCAAATGGCCGGTTTCACCGTGCGAAAAATCGTCAACAGCGGACACCACCCGGAACGTTTCCCGTTTCTGGGAACATTCGCCCGCAGCAAAAAAAGCCCGCTGTACTGGCTATTGCTGGCAGTCAGCAGGATTTTTTCACTGGGCGACACCTTTGAAGTATATGCGGTAAAAAATGAGCAATGAGAAAAGGTGTCAATTCCTCTTTTCCCTTCCCCTGCAACCTAAACCCGCTTGGGGGGTCTCAATGTATCATGACAGTAGAAAATTCATTGGCGCTTGAGTCGCCCAGAGCGATAACGCTCCCCTTATATTCCATTCGCGAGGAAATAGTAAATTCGATACTCCACGGTATTGGCGTGCTGGCTGCTACGGCGGGCTTGGTGCTCCTTAACCTTAAAACCATCGGTATTTTGGGCGGTCAAAGAGGGGGCAATATGGATATCGTTGCCGCCCTGATCTTTGCCATCACCATGATTGGTATGTTCCTGGTATCAACCCTGTATCATGCAATACAACACCAGGACGCAAAAAAAATACTGCGCAAACTGGATCATTCCATGATATTCATTTTCATAGCCGGAACCTATACCCCTTTCTGTTTAACCGGCCTCCAGGGAGCCTGGGGTTGGAGTATCTTTGGCTTCCAGTGGGTTATGGCTTTTACCGGCATTACGCTCAATTTTTTGGATTGCAAAGCCCTTAAAAAAATAGAAATCGCCGCTTATGTACTGATGGGCTGGGCTCTTGTCGTGGGTTTTGTCCCGCTATTTCGCTCGGTACCCATTCTCAGCATTATCCTGGTTATTGCCGGAGGAATCGCCTATACAATGGGGATAATCTGGTACCGCAAAAAAAGCCTTAAATATGCCCACGGCGTCTGGCATGCCTTTGTAGTATTGGGCGCAGTATTACACTGGTTCTCGGTATGGCATCTGCAATAAAAAAAGCAGAAAATTAATGCATTAATATGCCACATATGCTATAATAGCCTCATGGCGATAAAGGTTACTTCAACCCGTAACGGGGATATAAAAGAGATAATCGAGGGAATAGAGCAGCCCAATATAAAGATTATACTCTACTTCTTTTCACCGTCCTTTGAAGAATACAAACCGCAGGAAGCCCTTACAAAGGCTTTCCCGTCAGCCATATGTGTCGGCGCGTCCATGATTGGCGGCTGGTCCAGCAGGGGCGCTATTGCAACCGGCATTACCGCCATGTCCCTGTCCTCCGATGAAGTTGATGCAGTGTATGTATCCTTTCAGGAGGGGGTAAAAAAAGACCCTGTCATGGCTGCCCGGACTGCCATTGCCGAACTAAAACAGCAAACCGCAAAAGAAAAAATCAACCCCGATGAATTCCTTGGATTAATCTTTTTTGACGGCCTCTGTCTGGGGGAACTGATCATGAAGGAATTTTCCCTGGAAGATGAGCTCAATATGGCCTTTGTAGGCGGGGCAGCCGCGGATGAACTGAGTTTTACCAAAACCATGGTCAGCGCGGGAACACAGCTTTCCGGAGACGGCCTTGTCGCAGTAATCCTGAAAATGAAGATACCGTTCTTCTTTAACCACTATGTACATTACCTTCCCACCGATACCTCCTTTATTATCACCAGGGTAGAAACCATGAAACGGATCGCCTGGGAAATTAATGATGAACCCGCGGCTGTTTTTTACGCCAAACAGATTGGTATAAACGATGTAAGCAAGCTGAATGCGGATGTTTTTGCCAAACACCCTTTGGGACTCAAGTTCGGAGACAGTATCTATGTCCGCAGTCCCAATGCCGTTATCGACGGCAAGGGGCTGCAATTTTACTGCTATATCGAAGCGGGCACCAAGGTATATATGCTCAAACAGGGAGACATTATCACCAATGCCAGAAAAAGCCTGTTTGATGCGGAGCAATTTCTTCCCGGCGTACAGGGTTGTCTTCTTTTTAACTGCGTACTGCGTTACCTTGAACTGAAAGAAATCGGCAAAATCAACGCTTTTAACAGCGTATTCAACAATCAGGCAATGATTGGTTTCAACACATACGGTGAAGAACTCTTTACCCATCACAACCAAACGCTTACCGCCGTATTTTTTGGCACACTGCCGGAAGAAGGAATGACAGACCCCTACAAAGCCAAGCGGCTTTTCCACTACACCGACAGCAAGCTCAAATCGCTGGTCTTTGATATTGTCAGCCGAAGCGAATTTTTGAACATTACCATTTCCTACCTTAAGAAAAGCATCGATACGGATAACGAAACAACCATTGCCAATTACGCAACCCTCAGGAAAAGTCTGGAAGCGATGATCGAGCAGTCAAATATATCAAAAGAAGATATTGAAAGGATGCTCGTTGTCTATCAGAACAATGTGGATAAAACCGGGGAATATGTCTTCAGCATCGTTGATGAAATAAGAACCCAGAACCACCGTCTGGTAGAATTGCGGGAAGAGGCGGAAACGGCAAACCGCACCAAAAGCAGCTTCCTTGCAAGCATGAGCCACGAAATACGCACGCCCATGAACGCCATTATCGGAATGGCCGAGCTGTTGCTGCGAAGCGAACTTTCCGATGAAGCACGAGCGTATGCGCAGGACATCAAACAGGCGGGGAACAATCTTATCTCCATCATTAATGATATTCTTGATTTTTCCAAAATTGAGGCGGGCAAACTTGAAATACTCCCCATCAATTACCTGCTTGCCTCCCTGATCAACGACACCACCAACATTATCCGCATTCGGCTTAAGGAAAAGCCTATCCGTTTTTTTACCAATATCGATGGAAAAATACCCCACAGCCTCATCGGAGACGAAGTACGGCTGCGGCAAATACTCCTGAACCTTTTGTCAAATGCGGTAAAGTACACAGAGACCGGGCAAATTAGCCTCTCCATTACCACACACAAGCAGAGCAATACAAAAGTCTGGCTCAAATTTATCATAACCGACACAGGCAGAGGTATCAAACCGGAAGATCAAAATAAACTCTTTGGCGAATTCATGCAGGTTGACATCAGAAAAAACCGGAATATCGAGGGGACGGGTCTGGGGCTTGCAATCACCAAACAGTTGTGTACGCTTATGGATGGCAGCATTACGGTGGAAAGCGAGTACGGCAAGGGCAGCTCATTCACGGCGATTATTCCCCAGGGCATTAATTCAGAGGACCCTTTTGCGATGGTGGAAGAGCCGGAAAAAAAGAGGGTATTGGTGTACGAAGGGCGGCTTGTGTATGCCAGATCAGTATGCTGGTCGCTGGAAAACATGGGTGTCCCCTATACCATGGTCACCAATCTGGAAGATTTTATCGCAGCGCTGCGGGAAGAATGGTACTATATATTTTCCGGTTATGGCCTGTACGAAAATATCGTAACCGCCATAGAGCAGTCTGATATACCATTCCCCAACGGGAAAAAACCGCCGCTGGCGCTCATGGTGGAATGGGGAATCGAAGACTATATCCACGATGTACGCTTTGTGTCCCTGCCGATACAGTCACTATCAATAGCAAATGTCCTTAACGGCAAGGCAGATAACAAGAACTATTCCGAAAATTCCGGGCTATCCGGCTTAATCCGGTTCACTTTCCCCGACACACAGATGTTGGTAGTAGACGACCTCGCTGCCAACCTTAAAGTAGCCGAAGGTTTGCTGGCTCCCTACAAAGGCAAAGTAGATACCTGCTCCGGCGGATTACAGGCAATCGAACTGGTAAAACGTAATAATTATGACATTGTGTTCATGGATCACATGATGCCCGGCATGGATGGCATTGAAGCAGTGGCGCATATCCGGGCCAAGGAAAAAAAGCATATTCCCATTATAATGCTTACCGCCAACGCCGTTGCAGGAATGCGGGAAATGTTTTTGGAAAAGGGCCTGGATGATTTTCTTGCCAAGCCCATAGACATAACCAAACTTGATGACATACTGGTACGGTGGATGCCCAGAGAAAAAAGAGAGACTTCAGAGCGGAAATCCTGCTCCCCAACGCGAGAAAACCGCCCCCCTACCCCCCAGTCCCTTATAATCCGCGGTATTGACGTACAACAGGGAATAACCATGACCGGCGGCACTCTGACCGGGTATATACAGGTACTGACCATATTCTGTAAAGACGCGCAGGAAAGACTGCATCTATTGCAAAAAATGCCCATAACCAGTAACCTGACGGAATTTACGACCTATGTGCACGCCTTAAAAAGCGCTATGGCTTCAATTGGCGCGGCGGATCTTTCAGCGGAAGCAACAAGGCTTGAAGCTGCCGGAATAGCCCATGATATAACCTTTATTCAGGATAACCTGACCATTTTTATCGGGCACCTTGAAAAACTGATAAAAAACATTCGCTCCGCCCTGCAGATTTCGGAAGAACACCTTACAGACCAAAACTTCGGCAAGTCCCGGCAGCAGGTTCAGGAAGCAAACTTTGACCCTGCCGGAGACATTTCCGCGTATATTCCCATTTTCCGGGAACTCGCAGAAGCTCTCAAATCCCAAAAAGCGGAAGACATTGACCATATTATGGAAAAAATACATAAAAAACCGCTGGACGCACACACAAAAAAAATAGTGGAAACAATATCCGATGACGTGCTTATGACCGAATTTGAGAGCGCCATACAAACCATTGATACATTCATCAACACAAATCGGTAAGGGAAGAGGTTCTTGTTTTTTATGGAGGAAAAAAAGCAGCTTGTTATTTTGGTAGATGATAATCCGGCCAATCTCCGTATCGGAAAAAATATTCTGGCAGAAAAGTATACGGTTGCCACTGCGCCATCGGTGGAAAAACTGTTTGGGCTTTTGGAAAATAACCATCCGGCGATAATCCTGCTGGATATTGATATGCCGCAAATGGACGGCTACGATGCCATAAAAATTCTTAAATCAAACGGCCAGACAAGAGATATTCCCGTAGTATTCATTACCGCCCGCACCGAATCCAACGATGAGCTGAAAGGGCTTTCCATGGGGGCTGTTGATTACATCATGAAACCGTTACAGCCGCAGTTGCTGCTTAAACGTATTGAAGTCCATTTGCTGTTGGAAACCCAGCGGAAATCTCTGGAAAAACAGGCGGCGGAACTGAAGTACTTCAACGACAATTTGCAAAAAATGGTAGAGGAAAAAACCAAAAATGTGCTGGAACTGCAAAACGCCCTGATAAAAACAATGGCGGAACTGGTAGAATGCCGGGATGACATTACCGGCGGTCACATTGAACGCACCCAGCGAGGAGTAAAAATCCTGCTGGAAGGAATCACCAAAAACGGCGTTTTTCAGGAAGAAACAAAGGGTTGGGATGTGCATCTGCTCATTCAATCCTGTCAATTACACGATGTAGGAAAAATATCCATAGCCGACAATATCCTTAAAAAACCGGGAAAACTCACCGAACAGGAATTTGCGGATATGCAGAAACACACCAGCTTTGGAGAAAACGTCATTGAAAAAATTGAAATACTGACCACCGAAAGTGACTTTCTAAAATACGCGAAAATTTTTGCCGCAACCCACCACGAAAGATGGGACGGCAAAGGATATCCCAAAAAACTCAAAGAACATGAAATCCCCCTATTGGGCCGCATCATGGCAATTGCCGATGTCTATGATGCGCTGATTTCAGTTCGTCCCTATAAAGAACCCTTCACCCATGATGAAGCGGTTCAAATCATTATCCAGGGGAACGGAACCCAATTTGACCCGGTTCTGGTTGCGGTATTCAACCAGGTAGCCGATCAATTTAAGGGTTAACCACAAATTTTTATGGAACAAATAATCATACTTGGCGCCGGCATTATGCAGGGGCCGGCAATCAGGATAGCCAAAGAGCTGGGCTTTTTTACCATAGTGGCAGACGGCAGCGTGGCCGCCCCCCATATTGGGCTGGCGGATCAATTTGCGCACATCGACCTGAAAGACAAGGAAGGAATCGAGGCCTTTGCCCGCTCGTTACCAAGCCTGGGCGGCATCATGACCGCCGGCACCGATTTTTCCGCCACAGTCGCCTGGGTAGCCGAGCGCCTTGGCCTGCCCGGCATTCCCTACGAAGCAGCCCTGAACGCATCAGACAAAGCCCGTATGCGCGCCTGCTTCGACAAAGCCGGTCTGCCATCACCCCCATACACCACCATTACCAATACCAATTCTTCCCCCACTCCCCACCCCCCACTCCCCACTCCCTTTCCTATCGTCATCAAGCCCGTGGACAATATGGGAGGACGGGGCTGCCGCCGGGTTGATACCATGGAAGAATTCCATGAAGCGGCGGCAGATGCCCTGCGCTTTTCCCGATCCGGCAGGGCCATTGTGGAAGCCTTTATGCCCGGGCCGGAATTTTCGGTAGATGCCATTGTGTACCACGGCGAAATCATCATTTGCGGTCTGGCCGACCGGCACATCTATTTTCCGCCCTACTTTATCGAAATGGGCCATACCATGCCCAGTTATTTCCCCCCCGCGCAACAGGAAGCGATTTTGGCAGCCTTTTGCGCCGGCGTTCACGCCCTGGGATTGGCAGGCACAGACAGCATCGGCGCGGCAAAAGGCGACATAAAACTGACCCCCAACGGCCCCATGCTCGGTGAAATTGCCGCCCGGCTTTCCGGCGGTTATATGTCCGGCTGGACCTATCCATATGCCTCGGGGGTGGAGCCAACCCGCGCCGCCATCCTTGCCGCAATGGGCCGCAAACCGGAAGGCCTTACCCCCCTGAAAAACTGGACCAGCGCCGAGCGGGCATTTATCTCCATACCCGGTACGGTCAAAAAAATAAGCGTTTGTACCACAAACCAACACGAACCAACACAAACTATAAAGAATATGTTTTTTCGCGTGCAAGAAGGCGACAAGGTCAATTTCCCCGAAAACAATGTCTCCAAATGCGGCAACATCATCAGCGCCGCCCCGGATGCCGCCACTGCCATAACCGCCGCCGAAACCGCCGCCCGCTCCATCCTCATCCATCTGGACCCCACAGACCAGGAAACAGCAGCGTTTTTATTCCCTATTCATCCTCAGGTCTTCCCCCCTGACGCCTTTCAACTTGACATTGAACTCAAAAAAGCATTGGATTCTCTTCCCTTTGCGTCCTTTGCGAACTCCGCGCCTTTGTGTGAGAATATTCCAGTAATTGCCTTCCCCGCATTCACCGCCTCGAACCTCACCGACTACATGGGGCGTACGGTGGCAGAAAGCCTGCAGGCAGTACGGGAACTAACCGGGCTTTCTTTACCGGAAATTACGGAAGAAACCCTCAAATTGGCCGATAATAATAGTAGATTCCTGGGGAAATCGTTCTGGGCAGCCCTTGTCCGGGGCGGCTATCAGGGAGCGGTGTACTATATAGAGGGGAACCATTGTATAAATCCATAGGTATATTACTGACTCTATTTTTATTAGCCAACCTGCTTTTTGCAGGCCCTGTCCATGCGCAAACTCGCGTGTATACCCTTGACGAAACCATGCGCATACTCTATGCCGCCAATGGCGACGGCAAGGAAGAATTCCGCTGGGACCCTTTTTTCCGGGAAGGCTCTTTTATCATCGGCGGGCATTACGGGGCATTTTCCACCGCGCTTACGGCAGGAGAACATGGCTTTTTCATGATGGACAACAGGGATATTTACCCTGTCCCCCTGCCCTGGCAGCACAAGGGCGAACTGGTTTTTCCGGAACGCTTCATAGATATCGCAAAAGAAGCCTTTGCCCGCAGCATCAGCGAAGATTCCTCCCATTACCGCATCGCCGCCATTATCATTGACCCCGGTCATGGGGGCAGAGATTCAGGGGCAAGCAGGACCTTTACCATCAACGGAAAACGGTTGAATGTCGTTGAAAAAGACATAACGCTGAATGTCTCACGGCAGCTCAGAGATATGCTCACCAAAGCATACCCCGACAAACGGATACTCATGACCCGTGAAAGCGATATTACCGTATCCCTTGACGAACGGCCTCTTATGGCCAATGCCGTCCCCATCAGAAAAAACGAGGCCATCATCTATATCTCCATTCACGCCAATGCCTCTCAGGACAGAAATGCGCGGGGGTTTGAAGTATGGCATCTTACCCCCGGACACCGCAGAAACCTGCTGGACGACTCGCAATTTCCCGATGCCCCCGAACTGCGTCAAATAATGAATACGCTTACTGAAGAGGCATTTATTACCGAAAGCATCAGAATTGCCAATTCAATCCTTGACTCTTTAACAGTCGTAATGGGCAGCGCCACACCCTCCCGCGGCCTTAAAGCAAATGACTGGTTTGTAGTGCGGAACAGCCGTATGCCGGCAGTGCTGGTGGAGCTCCCTTTTGTCAGCAACCGGGATGACGCGCTATTATTGACCAACGATGCATACTTGCATAAATTGGCCGATGCGCTGTATAAAGGAATTGCCGGTTTTATAGGCGATTTTGAGCGTTCAGGAGGGTTTATCGCCACGCGATGAACAGCAGAATAAGGGACTGTTTGCATTTTCTCCATACATACAGAAAATGGCTGCCGCTGGCTTTTCTGGCAATATTGGTGATCACCGCTTTGATCGAATTTGCCGTTTTGGGGCTTGCAAGAAGAACATTTGTGTTCTATGCTGATGATGGCAAGACCATAACCGTTGAGGAGAGGATGCTCCGGGGTTCCGCAAGAAGCCCACTGCACCCCCCTTCCCGGGAAATTGCCATAACCCGGTACGTCCAGGAGGCGCTTTTAGGGCCGGTTTCCCCGGATTCCTTGCCCCTGTTCCCCCGGGAAACAAGGCTATTGTCCTTATTGTACCGAAATGGGGTGGTTTATGTGGATTTTTCAAAAGATGCCGCATTGCCCCCTATAGAAAGCGCATCCCTGGATGCGTCTGCAGCCGGAGAGGTTTTTACCAACCTGAAAACCCTCCATTCCGGCATGAAAAGGAACTTTCCTTTTGTCAAGGAATCGCGCTTTTTTATTGCCGGAAAAGCCGCCTATCCGGGCGAATTCCGGTAAATTAAAAAAAACGGAAAAAGTGAATTTTGAGCGTTTTGGTGTTGACAAAATAATGCAAATTCGCTAGAGTGTAAGTAACGCTAAATTTTAGATCAATATGAGTTGATCAAGATGATTTATTGAAAGGAGCTCAGCATGAAAAAAATGCTCATTTTTGTCGCCATCGTATCATTAGTGACCGGGTCCCTGTTCGCTGATGAAGCCGTTCTCATCGACTTCACCCTGTTGGCAACAGGTGGCGAAGGTGAACATGAGGCTACCATGATGGACTTTTCCAACGTCCGGTTTGGGGGGTCATTTACCCAGGACCAGAAGGACGCAATGAAAACGTCACTTGCCATTGAAAACTGGGAAGTCGTACTTGCGCCGTCTGCCAGAACTGTAGACAACATGGTAAGAAGCCGCACCCGGGAATCCGAATCAAAAGAATTCGGCACCGTCATGGGTGTTCGGGTCCGTTTCCCCGTGGAACCCTACAATTCGTGGGCCATTGTGAAACCGCCTTTTGAAATCCCTGCCTATGAGCCAGCGGAAGAAGGCGATGACGAACGCGGCAGCAGGTTCGAAGGTGGTTATGGCGTCATAAAGAACGTCGGAACCATTAAGTCCGTTGCAGTCAATGTATATGGCTTGAATTTCCCCCACGGTCTTTCAACCCTTATCCTTGACCAGACTGGAAACCAGAGGTCTATGTTCATGGGTTACCTGAACTTTGACGGATGGGCTGAACTGGTTTGGGTCAACCCCGCTTACATTCAGGAAGTACGGAATCGTGACCTTCGTCTCTTCCCTCTGTATCCGGATTCCACGCCGTTCATCAAGTTCGCCGGCTTTGAACTCAAGCGCGATGCGATGCACCGCGGCGGTGATTTTATCACCTACTTTAGAGACGTAAAAGTTATTTACGATAGAGCAGTACTTGATCCCGATCGTGATATTGATGACGAAGAAATCTGGAATATCATTGGGGAACGGGAAACTGCCCGCAGGGTATGGGAAATGGAACGCTTTGGTCATAATCAGGTACTGCGCTATCTGGATGCCCAGAAACAAGCTACCGAACCTCCGTTTGGCAGCCCTGAGCGCGATCAGTAATACCAGAATAGCCGATATGTTCGGCTGATATTAAATGGGAAGCTGCCTGACCACTAAATCCAAGATTTAGGTGGTTGGGCAGTTTTTTTATATATGAAAGATAATAATAATCAGACAGCGGTTATCCCCAAAACAGGAGCAACTCCCAACAGAGAAGCTCTGTTGCAAATATTTGAATCCGGCTCTGAGGCCAGATATCTGACTGTCAAGGATGTCGAAGGCCGTGTGGAACAGGCGCTGATATCCCTATCCTCCCCTCCAACCATTAAGATACGCATAAAAAAGTTTTACAGCTATTACAAAAAATATTTGCGTATGGCTAAATCGGGCGTTACCAATCCGCAAATTACCGACCTTATGGGGCTTAGAATCGTCTGTCCTTTTATTGAAGATCTTTCAACCGTTGAATCTTTGATAAAAGAACATTTTAATGTGATTGAAACAGAACGAAAAGGGCATGATACCTTTAAGGAATTCGGGTATGAATCGACCCATCTGTTGATTACGATTCCGGCCGATATTATCCAGGCAAGAGGAGAAGCCGGCAGTGATGTGCTTGAAATACAGGTACGCACTATTCTGCAGGATGCCTGGGCAGAGGTTGAACATGAGTTGGTATACAAGGCGGAATTCAACCCCTACGATATGCCGATGAAACGCAAACTTGCCGCGGTTAATGCAAGCCTTTCCCTTGCCGACATTGTTTTTCAGGAGATACGCGGCTACCAAAAGGCGCTGACCGGTCAATTGGGCAAGCGGCGGGAAACCTTCTACCAAAAAGT
>Ga0123356_10002217_pt1 | contig 20923 bp, 19 predicted proteins | sample TergutEmb28metaG_2_FD_92546 | JGI IMG/M metagenome (GOLD analysis project Ga0123356, IMG submission 92546) | Embiratermes neotenicus P3 segment gut microbial communities from Petit-Saut dam, French Guiana - Emb289 P3 | ecosystem: Host-associated > Arthropoda: Insects > Digestive system > Gut ... | reverse complement strand
TATGTACTATCGCAAAATAAAGATAATCAAATTGAAGAACTACGTAAACTTCTTATGCTTCACATTGAAAATACAGATTATAAAATATCAAAACAAGATAAAACAATAGAAAAAATCATCATTGCACTTAACAACCTCATTGAAACACCGCCAAAAACTAAAAAAATTGGCTTCAGCACAAATTAAATCAGAAGTCTCTTGGGTAATTCTTCCTTTGCGTCTTGGCGAGAGTGAATTCCCTGAGAGTGTCAGTCACTTTTTTCCCAAAAGTCACGAGGTGATAAAATCTGTGTGTTTTTATATTGTTTTATATCAAAATCAAGATGATTACCGCTAATTAAAAAATCGGCATTACATTCATCAGCCAATTCCAGTAATTTGTTGTCATCTTTGTCTTTAAATATAATGAGGATAACTCTTTTGAATAAGAGATGAAACAATAATATTTGTATCGAGGATTATTTTTTACAATTTCTTACTGCATTTATTTCAGAATTAATTTCATCTATAGACATGTTCGAAAGACCTTGACTATCAGCAAGCGAAACACAACGTCGTAGTGCTTGCCGAGCCATCTGCCGTTCTATTAAATCAGCAAATTCAGAAAATGGAATATTATCTTTCAAAAATCCGAAAGCATTGTATTCAACTTCTGATATTTGAACATTGATAGATCTCATAACTTTACACCTCATAAATTAACAAGTCTTAATTAAATAGTATAATACCGATTATTTTTTGTCAAATGTAGTGGTGACTAATACCATGATAATTATCTGCTGATAAACACGGAACCTCAACCGAGCTTGTAAAGCGAAGGTTCTCCTCTTGATTTTCACGGATTAAGATGAACTTAGTAAGTATAATCCGCGGACACTAAAGTTACTCTTCCTCCGTGAAACTCCAAGCAACTTTAGTTGCAGTACTCTGTGGTTAAATTCTTCTTCCTCTGCGCTCTTTGCGGCTTAGCGTCTTTGCGTGAACTCTTCTTGTATTAATTCTTCTGCGTTTCATGTGTAATGTTTCGGGTGGTAACGCAGGTGTAACAGGTACCACTTTTTCGTAGTGTCGTTAGGTGTCATGATACGCTATATGTGGTAGTGCATGGCATTTTTTGAAGAATTTATAATCACAAAAACGTTCCTTCGGAACGCTCACGAAAAATCACGAATAAATATCGAAGTAAAGGTTCGTGGATTTTCGTGTTAAAATTCTTGATTCTTTTCTTTGCGGCTCTGTGTCTCTGTGAAATTGTTGGCAGTCACTAAACCTAATTTCTTCATCAAAAAAACATGTTATTAAGCGTCAAAAATATACCTTATGCTTTCATTAATTTTATCAATAAAACTTTTTGGTAACATTGAAATATGTTCTGTTAATCTTGTCCTATCAATTGTAGCAATTTGAGAAAAATTTATAACCGACGTTTTATCTAAACCAGAAACACCTTTTTCCAATATGATGTTTCCAGGCATTTGAGCAAGTTTCATATTTGATGTGATAACAGCGCAAATCACAGTATTTATAGAACTACGATTGAATAAATCATTTTGAATTATTATTACAGGACGAAGTTTTCCCGGCTCAGAACCATAAGGATCATCGGGTAAGTTAGCCCACCATATTTCACCTTTTATCATTACCAGTCGTCACCTTGTAATGTTTCCATTTGAGCTCGATATATACCCGGATCTAATGACGTATCTACTTCTTTGCAAACTTCATTTATTTGCGCGATTATTAAATCGTCATTTGACGGTTGATTTAAAGCAAACTTAACAAGGCTTACCTCTGCTAGATTTTTTAATAATTGCATAACCGCGATATTTTCTACTTCAAGAGTTACTATTTGTTTCATAATTCTAATCTATCTCAAAATACATAAAATTTCAAGTAATATTGCATAAAAATTTTATAGGAAAGGTAAAACTTAATAATATAGTCCACGGAAAGACGCGGATTTTTATAAAGTAGCGCATAAATACCTATTACCGTTTTCCCTTTGCGCCTCTGCGTTCTTGGCGTCTGCGAACTAAAGTTCGAGCGTGAGTAAATTCGAAAAAAGGTGACAGGCACCTTTTTCATGTTCATTTGTGTGTTAACGCACAAGATTTCAACTTTTTTTCCTGAAAACTGTGCGTTTTACACGGATGTTTTAATTTTAAAAGCGGTTGATAATTTGGTATATATTATATGGTTTTTTCAGAATACAAAGGAGTTTATTATGAAGAACACAATTAAGTTACTGGGAATAATCGCGTTTATTACAATAATCGGGCTTGTTTTTTTAACTTGTGATGATAGCGGCGGCGACAGTAATAATACAAAAGTACCAAGTGAATTAAGAGGTACATGGAAATGGACTAGCGGCAACATAACCTGGACTACGGTTTTAAAATCCACAACTATGACAGTTACTCACGCCGGCTACCCTAACGCGAAAGATAATGGAACTATTAAATCTACAATAATCGAATTGGAGCCATTCGCGGTACCGGCACCATACAATGCTACCTTTCCAAATGGTTATACAATGACATTTAAAGTTACATCATCAAACTGTTCATGCGCATCTAAAGATGATGAAGGAGTGTTTATTTTTGCTGTTAACGCCGCCAGAACTCAAGCTATTGATGTAGATTTGGATATTTGGATTAAACAATAATTAACTGAAACAGCTGATATGATACGTTTATGTGATAGTGTCGGTTTCAATCATTTTTATCAACCTGTTATCAGCCAGGAAAGAAGCATGATCACAAGTAAAAGAAAAAAAACAGCGGCGGCATAAGTCCAGAACGGTAGAGGTTGAGCCGGCTGATGATATTTTTTTGTTCGAGGTTGTTTAATCTGTTTTGATTTTGATGATTTAGGCGCGGGAGGAGCGGAATAACCGCACATCGGGCAGCCGTTTTGAAACATTCTGTCAGGACCTGAATAGGTGCAGGAAGGACAGCGTATAGAGGCAAAGTGGCGGCCGCAGTACGGACAGAGTTTTACTTCGCTGCCAACTTCATAACCGCAATGATCGCAAAAAAAACGTGGTTTTTTCTTCATAAACTGATACAGATATTATCGGTATATTTTACGCGGGGCAAGACGCGGAAACGCCTTTATTGGGACATTCCTTACACGGACTCGCGGAAGCGCTTTGTTCGGTTTTTGTTTCTGTCTTTGTATCGGTTTTTTCGGTATTGTTGCTTTTGCCGCCGGCATTATTGCCGCTTTTGCTTTTGTCGTTTACATAAAAACCGGAACCTTTAAAAATAACCCCGGCTCCGCCGAAAATGAGCCGCCGGATTTCTTTGCCGCATTCAGGACAATCTTTTAACGGCTGATCGCTCATGGCTTGAAAAACCTCAAAATTATGCGAACAGCTCTTACATTCGTATTCATAAGTAGGCATGACTGTATTCCTTATAAACTAAAACATAAACATATTCAATACATGAACAAGCTCCGCTTCGGTTAAAATAGCGGTTTTTATATCAATGATGTTTCCATTTTGAACAGGCGGATTGGATAGAAATAGTTTGGCAATCGGATCATTTGACGCGAAATTGCCCGCCAGGTTTAATACAGCTGCTGTGCCGCGGGCATAAGTCGCGTTGTTAAACTGAAGCCTAATCATCGCTTCGTAATTTACATCAACTTCATATAGGTTGATAAAAAACTGCTGTATCGGAAACCTGAACCCAATTTGCGTTAACGCTCTCGCGATTACGGGACCAGGGTTTTCGATCCAAAAAGAAAGCGGAGAATCTTTACGGAATGAATTAAATCCTTCGGGTATTTCCTTGCCGGGAAAAGCGGCAATAGGAAAAAAAGGGTCGTCTGTTAAAGAAGACGCTATAAAAGCCTGCTTTGATGACATTGTTATCGAAAGTTTATTCGCGCTTGAATGCCAGTATGATTGATTTGCCTGCGTACGTACGCTTTGCCAGTTTTTATCCATATTGAACGCCATGCCTGCCATTGTGCTTGGATAATTTCCCCACGCGGCAAGCTGGAAACGCTGTCCGCTTTCTTTTGGAAAAAGCGCGGCTGCAAGATAATCTGTTCTATTTAACATTTGACTTGCCATATCGTCGTTTAATTCTTCAAGCGGCATGATGTCCAAAATTGGACGCGCGCGTTTTACATCGGCAAAAATATAAACTGACGCGCCATTGTTTAAGGGTACGTATTTCGCGTCTTCCAAAAACGCGTCCGGCACCTTTGGAATAGTTTGGCATGAGATAAAAAAGAAGAGGATCACGCAAAGGCGCAAAGGCGCAAAGGAAGATTTGAGGTTTATGCTTTGATTTCTAATGATAATTCCTAATTTCTCTTTGCGTTCTCTGCGTCTCTGCGTCTCTGCGAGAAAATTTTCCGAAAAATTTATGCTTTTGATATTTTTACCTGCCAAGGTTCATCTCCTGCTTCTATCGGGATTTGTCCGTCAGCTTTGACCCATTCGGTTTTTACTGCCAAAGTTTCCGCCGCGACGCTTTCTCCAAATCGATCCCATGCTTCTTTTAAAGAGTCACTGCCATATAAACAAAGTTCGACGCGATCTGTAACCGATAAGCCCTGCTCTTTTCTTGCGTTTTGTATGCCGCGGATAAGGTCTCTAACATCTCCTTCCATAGAAAGCTCGCGGGTAATTTCTGTGTCCAATCCTACCGTGAGAGTTCCTTCGTTTAAAACACGCAGATTCGCTTTTTCATTTCTGCGGATGTCAAGTTTATCTATCGTTATTTCAAGCGCGCGCGTTCCGCTTTCGCAGGGAACATCAATCGAAAGTGAAGCGCCTTCGATAACGCTTTGAATTTCGGCATGACTGAGCGCTTCTATGCAGGCGGCAGCGGCTTTCATATCTTTTCCAAGTTCCTTGCCAAGCGCGCGGAAGTTTGCCTTTACTTCGTATTCAACCAAATCTTCTTCGTTATCAGAAAATATTATTTCTTTTACATTGAGTTCTTCACGGATAATGTCCGCCATTTCGATTAATGATTTTTTTTCATCCTGATTTCGCGTAACAAGTTCCGCTTTACGAAGAGGCTGTCTCATTTTTATATTGTATTGCGACCTTAAAGAACGTCCGATTGAAACAGCGGACATTACCGCTGCCATGCGAAGTTCCAATGCTTTGTCACGCCTTTTTTCTACCGGTATTGGAAAGTCTGTTAGGTGAACTGATTCTTTTTCGCTTTCCAGCCGAAGGTTGCGCCAGATAGCGTCTGTAGTAAACGGCATAAAAGGAGCCGCGATAGTTATTAGTGTTTTAAGCGCTTCGTACAACGTACCGTACGCTTCCAGTTTGTCATTGTCGTTTTCCGAACGCCAAAACCTGCGGCGAGAGCGGCGAATGTACCAATTGTTTAACAGGTCAATAAAACGCAAAATAGGATCGATAGCTTTACTAAGATCGTAAGCTTCTAACGCGCTGCCTGTTTTTTCTACAAGTGTTTGTACTTCCGAAAGTATCCATTGATCCAATGGATTTACTGGATTTTCGGGAGCTTCTGTCGCTGTTACTTTATCAATATTCGCGTAAGTTATAAAAAAGCTGTAAGCGTTCCAAAGCGGGATAATGATACTTTTCATAACTTCGCGCACACCTTCATCGCTGTAACGCAAGTCATCCGCTTTTACTACGGCAGAATGTACCAAAAAAAGCCGCAAGGCATCCGCGCCGAACAAATTAATTACTTCGGTAGGGTCTGTATAATTGCGAAGGCTCTTACTCATTTTTTTACCGTCCGTAGCAAGAACAAGACCGTTTACAACACAGTTTTTAAACGCGGGTTTTTTAAATAACGCCGCCGCGAGAACTGTTAGGGTGTAAAACCATCCTCGTGTTTGATCGAGTCCTTCGCTGATAAAATCTGATGGAAAATGAGCTTCGAAAAAATCTTTGTTTTTAAAAGGATAATGATTCTGCGCGTAAGGCATAGCCCCTGATTCAAACCAGCAATCAAGAACTTCTGGTATACGATTCATTGTCGATCCGCATTTACACGTGATTTTTATTTCGTCTACAAAATGTTTGTGAAGATCATCGGGGTAAACTCCTGAAAGTTCTTTTAATTCGGCGCGGCTGCCAATACAAATTGTTTTCGCGCATTCAGAACATCGCCAGATTGGAATTGGATTACCCCAATATCGGCTTCGGCTGATTGCCCAGTCGCGCGCTCCTTCCAGCCATTTTCCAAATCTGCCGTGTTTAATATGTTCGGGCACCCAATAAACCTGATTGTTTGCATCTAACAAGTCCTGTTTTATTTTTTCTACACTTACAAACCACGAACCTACAGCGCGGTAGATAAGAGGACTGGAACAGCGCCAGCAGTGCGGATAAGCGTGAAGAAGCTGATCGCGTTTTAAAAGTTTATCTTCTATTTTAAGTTTTTCGATAATTCCCTTGTCCGCGTCTTTTACAAAGAGTCCCGCGAAATCAGTTACTTCGGAAGTAAACTTACACTCCGCGTCGACAGGGCATATAACAGGTATACCTGTTCCTTTTAACACACGAGCGTCATCTTCGCCAAAACCTGGAGCGGTATGCACAATTCCTGTGCCGTCTTGTGTTGTAACAAAATCTCCTAAAAATACACGAAAGGCGTTAGGTGTATCAGAAAAATACGGTAAAAGCGGTTCGTATGAAAGACCTGCAATATCCGAACCTTTTTTTTGCCAGATTATTTTGTATTCTTTAAAATATGAATCAATACGTGTATGCGCGAGAATGTAATTACAGTTAGTTGATGTATCTTCTATTAATACATAATCGATATCAGCACCCATTGTAAGAGCGAGGTTTGACGGCAATGTCCAGGGAGTTGTTGTCCACGCCAGCAAATAAGTGTTTCGCGGAATGTTTAATTCTTTTTTGTTATCTGACACTTTAAATTTTACAGTTATCGCCGGGTCATGCACATCTTTGTATCCGCCAAGGTTAAGTTCATGATTGGAAAGAACCGTAGCGCATCGCGGGCAATACGGCAGGATGTAATGACCTTCGTAAAGCAATCCTTTATCCCAAAGAGATTTCATTACCCACCAGATTGTTTCCATGTAATCCGGTTCCATTGTTTTATAATCATTATTAAAATCGACCCATCTTCCAAGACGCGTAATCGTAGTCTGCCATTCTTTCACATAACGCAAAACAGAAGCGCGGCAAGCTTCGTTAAAATTGGCAATACCGTATTCTTCGATTGCGGTTTTTGATGTTAGATTTAATTCTTTTTCAATTAAATTTTCAACAGGAAGCCCGTGACAATCCCAGCCGAAGCGCCGCTCAACTTTTTTGCCTTTCATGCACTGATAACGGGGAATTATATCTTTTATTGTACTTGGAACAAAATGCCCAAAGTGCGGCAGCCCTGTAGCAAAAGGGGGACCGTCGTAAAAAACAAATTCTGGCACGTTTTTTCGCTGTTCAAGAGATTTTTCAAAAATACGGTTTTGTTCCCAGAATTCAAGAACTTCTTCTTCAAGTTTAGGGAAATTTACTTTCGCGTCAACGGACTTATACACATGTCTCTCCTAATTAAAATTCAGCAACTTTTGCCGCTTCAAATTCTTTTTCGATATCTTCAGACGGTTTTTTAGTCTTTAAGCTCACGAGTAAAATCACCAAACATGAAATGATAAACGCGGGAAGCAGTTCGTATACATTTAACATATCGTGAAGAGGGCGGATAAAGTTACGCCAAATTAATACAACGCCGCCGCCTGTTAACATTCCCGCAACTGCAGCGGGGAATGTTGTGCGTTTCCAGAAAAGAGAGAATAAAACTAACGGACCAAAAGACGCGCCAAGACCTGCCCAGGCGTAAGCTACAACCTGGAAAATTGTATCGTTACCTGTTGCCGCGACAATAATTCCAAAGATTGTTACCATCAACATGGTGATACGCGCAATCCACATAACTTTTTTCTCGGACGCGTTTTTGTTAAAAATGCCTTTGTAAATATCGTTCGCAAGCGATGAAGAAACAATCAATAAATATGAATCGCTTGAACTCATACTAGCCGCGAGAATTCCTGATATAATAATACCTGCCAAAAGCGGCGGGAAAAATTGCTGTGACATCAATATAAAAATACTTTCAGCTTCATTACCTGTCGCGTATTCTCCCGCGAATAATGATCTTCCGATAAGACCGATAGCAACAGCCGCCACCTGAGCGATAAAAACCCATGTAACAGCAATTCTGATTGACTGCTTTAAACTGGAAGTTTTATTTACTGCCATAAACCTGACTAGAACCTGAGGCATTCCAAAATACCCAAGACCCCACGCCATCGTACTGATGATCGCGATAAAAGTTAACGAATGTCCCGCGGAAAATTGAGGCACGCCGTTAACAATACCTGTTTGCTCCGCGATACCAAAGAAACTCATAAAGTTAGGAAATTCTTTTAAGTTTTCATAAATACCGGAAAATCCGCCCGCGTGATGAATACCAAAAACCATAACAAGAGTAAGGGATGTTACCATGAGCATACCCTGAACCATGTCTGTTACTCCGACTGCTAAAAAACCGCCAATCAAGGTGTAAGCTAAAACAACTAAAGCTCCTATTATGATCATGATTACCATATTAAAACCAAAAAGATGTTGAAATAATGTACCTACAACAATAAACTGCGCGCCGACATAAATTGAGAAAAACAAAAGACTGATAACTGCCGCGATCGCGAGTAACACTCTTTTATTATCATGAAAACGTTTACTGAAAAATTCCGGCAACGTAATCGCGTTATCTGCAATTTGTGAATAAGAGCGTAGTCTTTTCGCGACTAAAACCCAGTTAACCCATGTGCCGATAAAAAGACCGAGTATTGTCCAGAACGCGTCTGCAAGTCCAAAGAAATACGCGACTCCGGGAAGTCCCATCAAAAGCCAGCCGGACATATCCGAAGCTTGCGCGCTTAACGCAGTCAGCCACGGACCAAATTTTCTTTTCGCTAAAAAGTATTCTTCCGGGCTTTCATTTTTGTGACGTAATGAATACCACAAACCCATTGTGATCATCGCTGCCATGTAAAGTCCAAAACCAATTAACATCTGATAATTACCCATAACCTCTCCTTTTATTTTCCCTTATTTTTTCTTGATAACTTCAAAGCCGCAATATGGAACGAGCGCCTGAGGCAGTTTAATAGAGCCGTCGGCTTGCTGGAAATTTTCCAAAATGGCGATAATGGCGCGTGAAACAGCAATCGCCGTTCCGTTTAACATATGAACAAATTTATTTTTGCCGTCTGTGTCTTTAAAACGAACATTTAATCGCCTTGCTTGATAATCTGTACAATTGGAAGTTGATGTAACTTCTCCCCATTCGCCGCCATTGCGCCCGGGCATCCACGCTTCCAAGTCCCACTTACGGTATGCGGGAGCGCCTAAATCGCCGGTACAGGTATCAACAACCCTAAACGGAATGTTTAAGCCTTCAAAAATTTCTTCTTCTATAATACGCAATTCTTCGTGATGTTTTTCAGAATCTTCGGGTAAACAAAAAACAAACATTTCCAGTTTTGTAAATTGATGTACGCGGTATAAACCTTTGGAAAACTGACCTGCCGCCCCTGCTTCGCGCCTGAAACAATGAGAAAGACCTGCCATACGCAAAGGAAGCATTTCCCTTGTTAGAATATTGTTCTGGTAATATCCGCCTAATGTGATTTCAGCAGTTCCTACAAGGCAGGTTCCTTCGTCTTGAAGCGAATAAATATTAGACTCGGCTCCGCGAGGATTAAAACCGATACCTTCGATTATTTCCTCTTTGGCGATATCGGGTGTTATAAATGGAGTAAACCCTTTTTTTTGTAAAATATCTAGCGCGTAACGCACAAGACCAAGTTCTAAAAATACGCCTTCGTTTTTTAGATAGTAAAATTTAGTGCCTGACACCTTTGTAGCGGAATCAAAATCGATTATATCAAGGTCGACTCCCAATTTTACATGGTCAACCGGTTCAAAATCAAATTTTGGCGGCTGCCCCACCCTTTTAACTTCAAAGTTGTCTTTTTCTTCTTTGCCGACAGGAGCCTGCGGATGAGCCATGTTTGGAATTTTCCGCGCTTCGGTTATAAGCTGTGTTTCCGCTGCCGCCAGTTCAGTTTCCATAACAGCGATTTCTTCTTTAAGTTTTTTCCCTTCTTCGATCAGAACATTTCGCTCTTCCTGGGAAAGCTTGCCTTTCATGGCATCGGCATTCGCGTTTCGTTTTTGTTGTAACGATTGTAAACTGGTAGTAAGTTCTGTGCGTTTATTGTATAAAACAGCTACAGATTCGACATCAGCTTTCATAAAACGGTTGGTTATATTCGCCTTTACATCCGCCATATTTTCAATAATAAATTTATAATCTAACATGAAAACACTATAGCAAAAAACCAAAAAAAATACTAGCATAAAAAATAAAGGAATAAAAATGAAAGTATTATTAATTTGTGATGATTATTATCACCCGGGTCAGGTAGCGATTGACGGAATTGAACCTTTAAAACAAAAAGGTTATCAATTTGACATAATTTTAAACGCGAATGATTTTTCTATAGAAAAATTACAGCAATACCCTGTTGTTTTAATATGTAAAATGGATGAAGTATCGCAAACAGACAAACAACCCTGGAAAAGCAAGGAAATACAAAACGCGTTTATAGATTTTGTCGAAGGCGGAGGCGGACTTTTGGCTGTTCACAGCGCTTTAGTAAACGGCAAAGACACAAACGCGCTCGATAAATTAATCGGCTGCAATTTTTTAGGTCACCCAAACAATTGCCCTGTTTTAGTCCAAGCTGTAAAGCCTCATCCTGTAACTGACGGAGTAGAACAATTCTGCGAAACAGATGAACATTACAAAATAGAAATAACCGAAAACGACGCCGATGTTTTACTTGCTTCTCATTCACCAGCGCAGGGAGAAGAAAGCAAATATGAAACAGAGCCGTACTTTAATTGCAAAGCGGCGATTTACACCGCAGGATATGTTCGCGCACAAGGCAAAGGAAGAGTTTGCGTTTTAACACCCGGGCATACATTGGAAGTTTGGTTAAATCCGCAGTTTCAAAAATTACTGGACAACGCTTTAAAATGGACAGCAGGGAAATAATATAGTATAATATAAATAATGTACTATAGGAGGAAAAAATGGGTAAAAAAGTTTATACAATAAATGGTAATTTATACGTGATTGATGATGAAACTGGAAAAATAAAAACTGTTCAAATAAAAGACGAACAGGTGCCTCAAAGAGATTTGGACGAATTAATAAAGATTTTAATGCAAGAGGCAAAAGACAAAGAATAACTGCTTTTATTATTTGACCATTTCTGCTTGTTTATCTTTATTGATAATTACTTCTATTAATACAGGTTTACCTGAAGCGAGGATAGAAGAACTTTTTTCAAGCGCTTGTAAAAAAGATTCTTCATCCTCAGAACGAAAAGCAGGTACATCATAGGCGGCGGCAAGTTTAACAAAATCAGGGCAATTATTGTCAAGGTTAGTTTCGTAATAATTTGCTTTAAATAGCAGCTTTTGCCACTGGCGTAACATTCCAAGAGTGCCGTTATTAAAAACAATAATTAATACAGGCAATTTATATTTAACCAACGTTGCCATTTCCGCGCTGTTCATACGAAGGCACCCATCTCCTGTAAAAAGAACTACAGGCAAATTTTGATTTGCTAATTTAGCCCCCGCGGCAGCGCCCATTCCAAAACCCATAGTACCCATTCCGCCTGAACTTAGAAAACTTCCCGGATTTTTAAACGGATAATACTGAGCTGTCCAAATTTGGTGCTGACCAACATCAGTAACTATGATCGCGTTTTCACCTAATGCCTTTGCGGTTTCCTGAATTATAAAACAAGGATGTAAGGCAGCTTTAGCAGCCTTAGTTTTTTTGGAAGCCGCAGGTTTTTTGTTTAGGGTTTCGCTTTTCCATGTATCCATTTCACTACTCCATTCTGAAGAAAATCCCGCGGGGATTTTTTTAAGAAGCTGCGTTAACACTTCTTTTAAATCTCCAATAATAAAAATGTCTGAATTTACATTTTTATTAATTTCAGCCGGGTCGATGTCTATATGAATAATTTTAGCGTTTTTAGCGAATTGATTTACACCGTTTGTTACACGATCAGAAAAACGCGCTCCAAGTGTTATTAACAAGTCAGATTTACACAAAGCCTTACTGGAATCGATAGTACCGTGCATTCCGATTAAACCCGTACACAATGGATGATCGTGAGGTATACCACCCATACCCATAAGCGAAAGAGCTACAGGAGATCCTAATATTTCAGCTAACTTTTTTAATTCCGCGCTTGCGCCTGAACGAATTATACCACCGCCCGCGAAAATCATAGGGTATTTTGAATTTTTAATAAGTGTTATTACATTTTCAATATCAATATCATTAAACTTGTATCGCATGGCTCTATCAGAAAAACGCATAGCTCTCTGTTCATTGTTCTCTGTTCTCTGTTCATTGCTATATTCACAAACAGCGCTGCTAATATCTTTTGGAATATCTATTAAAACAGGACCCGGTCTTCCTGCTTGCGCCACAATAAACGCTTCGTTTATAATTTCCGTTAAACTATTTACATCTTCAACAATCCAGTTATGTTTAACAATCGGCATTGTTATGCCTGCGATATCCACTTCCTGAAAACTGTCCTTGCCAAGCAGTGATGTTCCTACATTACCTGTAATTACAACAATCGGAACAGAGTCTACAAACGCAGTCGCGATTCCTGTTACAAGATTGGTAGCTCCAGGTCCCGATGTCGCGAGACATACACCTACCCTTCCTGTTGAACGGGCGTAACCGTCAGCGGCGTGCGCGGCGTGTTGTTCGTGGCTTACCAGAATGTGACGGATTTTATCTTTGTATTTGTAAAGCTCGTCATAAATATGCAAAACAGCGCTTCCCGGTAATCCGAAAATTGTATCCACGCCGTTTTTAATTAGAGATTCTATAAGTATTTTCGCGCCTGTATATTTCATTTATTTTCACTGATTAACATATATTCAATTGAATCCATAAGCGCGATACGACTCGCGTCGATAATATCGGCGCTTACTCCGATTGTATTCCATGTTTTTTGCCCGTCTGTGGATTCAATTAAAACACGAACCTGAGCGGCGGTAGCGTCTTTGCCGTCAATAACACGCACTTTGTAATCTTCCAACCTCATCTTTGAAAGACCGGGATAAAAACTTGTAAGAGCGCGGCGCAAAGCGCTGTCTAACGCGCCAACAGGACCCACTCCTTCCGCGGCGGCAACTTCAGACTTGTCTCCCACTTGAACCTTTACCCATGCGTTTGAACACTCTATCTTGCTGCCTTTTGGGTGTTCGCTCATTACACGATACGCTTCGATATTAAAAAACGGCGTATAACGTTTCAATTCCCTTAAAATTAAAATATCAAAACTCGCGTTCGCTCCTTCATAAGCCCATCCTAACGCTTCATGGGTTTTTAATTTTTCGGCTAACGAAATAACCACAGGATGATCTTTATCTATAGAAGGTTCAATTAATTTTACACGTTCCGCGATTGCGGCGCGTCCGCCTACTTCGCTCATTAAAAGATGGCGTTCATTGCCGACAGCAGACGGATTTATATGCTCAAAAGAAAGATTTGTTTTTATTACACCGTCCGAGTGCATACCCGCTTTATGAGAAAAAGCATGTGTCCCAACATATGGCATATCATCGCTTATAATTACATTCGCTATTTCCGCTACCCGCCTTGTCATCTCTCCGATACGCTTAAGATTTCCCGCAGGCAAGCAATGTAAAGACATTTTTAGTTCCAAGGTTGGAATTAATGCCGCGAGAGATGTATTACCGCATCTTTCGCCGAAACCTACAAGTGTTCCCTGAACATGAGTAAAACCTTTTTGTATTGCGGCAATTGAATTAGCGACAGCCAAACCGCAGTCATTATGAGCGTGAATTCCAAATACAGTATTTGGCATTAATTCTTTTACTTCATAAGCCGCATCTGTAACTTTATCTGTTAAAGTTCCTCCGTTTGTGTCGCATAACACTATTGAATCCGCGCCTGCGTCAAAAGCTGTTTGTATTGTAGAAAGAGCGTAAGATTTATTTCCAATGTAACCGTCAAAAAAATGCTCGGCGTCATATATAACACAGCGGCCTTCCTTTTTTAAAAAATCAATTGTTTCGGCTATCATATCAAGATTTTCCTGCGGCTGCGCTCTAAGCACTTTATTCACATGTAAGTCCCAGCTTTTGCCGAAGATAACAACTGTTTGCGTACCCGCGTCTAAAAGAGAGCGAAGCTGGATATCGTCACAGGCTTTAATCCCTTTTTTACGGGTTGAACCGAAAGCGCAGATTTTTGAATTTTTTAAATTTAAATTATCCGTTAGGCGAAAATATTCCATATCTTTGGGATTACTGCCTGGATTTCCCGCTTCTATCAATGTAACGCCAAGTTCGTCTAGAGTTTCTGTAACAGCAAGTTTGTCACGCAGTGAAAATGTTATACTTTCACCCTGCGCGCCATCACGCAAAGTGGTGTCAAGTATTTCAATATCAAATTTATTTGTACTCATTTTAATTCAAACTCCATGGCATTAATCGCCGACAGATATGCCTTTATAGAAGATTCTATCACATCGGTTGAAACACCGCGACCGTTCCAGCGCCTTCCGTTCAGCGATATTTTAACAATTGTTTCTCCCTGCGAGGATGAACCGCCTGTAATCGCGCCTAAGTCATACAATTCAAGCTCTGGTTCTTTTCCTACAATTTGATTAATAGCTTTAAAAATAGCGTCGAGAGGACCATCCCCCATCGCGTTTGCGGAAGAAAAAACACCTTCTTTATTCTGTAATCGAATATCACCTTTCGCGCAAGCCGCGGAACCTGTATTTACAGACCAATGAACGAGCTTCCATGTTTCGGGTACGGAAGCTGTATTATCCATCACAAGCGCTTCAATGTCGCGATCGTTTACTGTCTTTTTTTTATCTGTCAGGTTTTTAAAACCTTCAAATACTTTTTCAAAAGTTTCATTGTCGATTGTTATATTTAATTCTTTTAAACGTTCTTCAAAAGCATGGCGGCCTGAATGTTTGCCAAGCACAAGACTGTTAGACGAAAACAACATCCCTTTTGGAATTCCGATTGACTGCGGTGTCATAATTTCGTATGTTTGCCTGTTTGTAAGAACGCCATGTTGATGTATTCCCGCTTCGTGAGCGAACGCGTTTTCGCCTACTATTGCCTTGTTCGGCTGTATTTTTACTCCTGTCACCTGCGACACAAGACGGCTTACAGAATAAATTTTGGTTGTATCGATTTTGGTATCGGCATTTATATAATCGCCCCGTACCTTTAATCCCATAACAAGTTCCTCAAGCGAAGCGTTGCCTGCCCGCTCTCCTATGCCGTTAATCGTACACTCAACCTGATCCGCTCCGTTAACGATAGCGGCGATACTGTTAGCTACAGCAAGTCCCAAATCATTGTGACAATGCACAGAAAGACAAACTTTTTCGATTCCTTTAGTATTTTCTTTCACATAACGTATACGTTCGCCGAACTCCTGCGGCATAGCGTAACCTACAGTATCGGGAAAATTAACAGTAAGAGCGCCTGCTTTTATTACTTCTTCAAATACTTTACAAACAAACTTTGGGTCGCTTCTGGAAGCGTCTTCCGCGGAAAATTCGATATCATTACAAAATTCTTTAGCGTACTTTACACAGGAAACAGCCTGCTCCAGCACTTGCTCTTCTGTCATTTTTAATTTGTATTCCATGTGAAGCGGGCTTGTCGCTAAAAATACATGAATACGCGGGGAAACAGCGTTAGAAAGCGCTTCCCAGCCCGCGTTTATATCTTTTTCGAGGCATCTGCACAAGGCGGCAACCGTGCAATTTTTTACAATAGAAGAAATAACTTTTACCGCTTCGAGATCCCCGGGACTGGAAACGGGAAAACCGGCTTCGATAATATCGACACCGAGTTTTTCAAGGCGCTTAGCGACTTCAATTTTTTCCTGTAAATTCATGCTACAACCCGGAGCCTGTTCGCCGTCTCTTAAAGTTGTGTCAAAAATTTTGATTATACGCATATTCTTTTTTATGTTATAATAAAAAAAAGGAAAAATCTATGTATTTATGCGTTGGTGAAGCTGTAATTGATATGTTTTTGCATGATAATGTTTTTAAACCCCTGCCAGGCGGATGTTCCTATAATACATCCATCGCCATAGCAAGGTTAAATAGTAAGGCTACATTTTTCGGGCGGCTTTCCAAAAACTTTTTCGGCGACATTCAAGTTAAACGTTTACAGGAAAATAATGTAAATGTCGATTTATTAATCCGAAGTAATGAAAACCCTATTTTAGTGTTTATAAAAACAGAAAAAGACGGACAGCCACAATACGCTTTTTACGATGAAGGAACAGTAGACCGCTTGCTTTCAGTTGAAGAGCTGCCTTCAGTTCCAAGCGAGATAAAATGTATTATCTTTGGTTCTGTTTCCATGACAATGGAACCCATCGCGACTGCGATCGAAACTTTAATACAAAAAGAAGCAGCGAAAAAAACAGTTATTTCGTTTGATCCAAATATACGTCCATACTTTATTAAAGATCGGGATTTTTATATAGAACGTTTTAAAAAGTGGGCAAGCTTTTGTACAATCGCTAAAATTTCCAGCGAAGATTTTGAATATATTTTTCCGGGTTTAAAACCAGAGGAAGCTCTGGAAAAAATGCTTGAATTAGGAACACATCTTGCGATAATCACGCTTGGTCACGAAGGTTCAATGGCGATGCTGCGCTGTGAAAACGGTAGTGTAATAAAAGCCTTTGCTCCCGGCATTCAAATTCCAAAAATTGCCGACACTGTGGGAGCGGGAGATACTTTCCACGGAGCGTTTCTCGCGCGCCTTGAACAAATTGGTAAAATGTCGCATAACGCTATTGTCAATTTAAACGAAGCTGATTTACATGACGCTCTTTGTTACGCGAATAAAGCCGCCGCTTTTGTCTGTACAAGATACGGAGCCGAGCCGCCTACAATTAAAGAGATGAATGAAGATATAAAGAAAATTTAAGTATTTTCCCTAAGCTCTCGCAGTTCCTGTAAAGTACGGAGTTTCCAGATAGCTTTTTCCTGAATTTGACGGACACGTTCGCGGGTAATGCCAAGATATTTTCCTGTTTCTTCAAGAGTAAGAGGATTTTCACCTGTCAGACCAAATCGAAGTTGAATAATTTTCATTTCTCTTTCAGATAACTGCGAAAGAATCCCGCCCATTGTTTCCTGTAATGTCATGGAGAATACCATTTCAAAAGGTTCCGCCCGTACATCATCTTTTATTAAATCCGCGAGGCGGGTTAGATTTCCATCATCTACGATAGTATCAAGGCTTGTAGTTTCCTGAGATAATTTTACAATTTCTTTTACTTTGGAAACAGGAACGCCAAGATATTCAGATAATTCTTCTTCGTTTGGATCCCTTCCAAGATCATGTGTTAGCTGCTTCGCGACATAATAACATTTTTTAATTGTATTAAGCATATGAATGGGTATACGAATAACACGACCCTTGTCAGCAATACTTTTAATGATAGCCTGTCTTATCCACCATGTTCCATAAGTAGAAAAACGGCAGCCTCTTGTATAATCAAAACGTTCAACAGCTTCTATTAAACCGATATTTCCTTCGTCAATTAAATCCAAAAGAGAAAGTCCGCGGTGCTGGTAATTTTTCGCGATAGATACAACAAGGCGCAAATTGGCGTTTATCATCGCGTTTTTGTAATGTAAAAGAGCGCTGTCTAATGCCGCTTTTTCAGATGTTTTATCGGCGCCGCCGGCACCAGCGCAGCCATCGGTTTTATTTTTCTTTTTTTCCGATTCATATTCTTTTATTTTAGCGCGCAAACTAATAATTTTTTCGCCGATGTTCTGTTCTTCCTGAAGAGTCAAAAGCGGAAACTTCGATATCTGCCTGAAGTATAACGCCAGCGGATCTGATTCTTTTTGAGATTTTAATCTTTTATGATTTTTATCCAGTAACTTCCTGGAACGTTTACCAACTTTTTCAATTCCAATCTCCATCACTTACCTCTTAAGTCCTTAAATTATTTCCAGCTCTGGGTGCCAACGCGGGATCCATGGGTGTTTCATTTCGAAAAACCATGAAAAAAAGCTGTGGTCTATCGGATACCGAATTAATACCCAATTTTCCCAATTCCATCCCAGGTGTTATTCTATCACCTACATTAACAGTAATTGTTTCACATCCGCCGTACATGTAATAATATCCGCCGGTCGTTTCTACTATTACTACTCTGCCAAATTTTCTCCAGGGTCCAGCGGATACAACATTCCCTTGAGTCAAACTCAATACAGATTCAAATTGTTCACCTTCAACAACAACACCCATTTGGTCTGTCATATAAGTTATTTCCTTTGGAACTACAGGCCACCTTAAAGCATAAAGACCGCTTGGCGCTCGATTACCGGAGGTATTAGCGCCTACGGTATTATTAACAGGCAGATTATTAGTAACCGCGGTTGTACCATGCCCCGGTACTTTTATCACATCACCTGCTCTAAGAACATGATTAGAAGAAAACCTGTTAATATCCAATAAATTTTGCAATGTAATCCCGTTGGTTCTGGCAATACTAAAAAGCGTATCGCCTCTTATGACGCGATAATCGACCAGCGATTGAGTATTTGTTAATGGTAACGGCGCGTCGTTTGATGACGGTATCACAAGCCTTCTTCCCGCCTGAAGTGTTGAAGGATCTGTTATGCCATTAACTCTCATAAGATCAGCTGCGATTACTCCATATAATCGGGAAAGTGAATAAATAGTTTCACCTCTCCCGACTACATGGATCAGCTCATCAGAGGCAAGCGCGCCGGAGGAAAGGACGCTTACCAGTAAAAATAATAAAATAATTCTATGTAGATACTTCACGGCTCTTCATTATCGGCAGAATTCGCGTAAATCTTCAAATTTTTCAATAATTATAGGCAATTAGTAGCTAAAAACTCAAAAAAAATGATATACTCAAACACCGAAGGGGAAAAAATGGATAATTATATAAGACCCAGCTGGGATGAATATTTTATGGAAGTCTGTGAAGCAATTTCCAAACGGGCAACCTGTGAGAGGGGAAGGTCGGGCTGCGTTATCGCTAAAGACAGGCAGATTTTAGTCACAGGTTATGTAGGCGCTCCAGCGGGACTTCCGCACTGCGACGATGTGGGACATCAATTTAAAAAAGTACTTCATGAAGACGGCAGAGAAACCACCCATTGCGTAAGAACCGTCCATGCCGAACAAAACGCCATTTGTCAGGCTGCTAAACAAGGTATTTCCATTGACGGCGCTACCCTTTACTGCCGTATGACCCCATGCAGAACATGCGCCATGTTGATAATTAATTGCGGAATAAAACGTGTGGTCTGCCAGCGCCGTTATCAGGACAGCGAAGATTCACTTGACATGTTTGAAAAGGCGGGAATTGTAATCGAGCATTTAAACGACGAAGTCCAAAAATATTGAATTAGCTTGATTCAAGTATTATTCGATATTTTAAGTAAATTTCTTCTAACGTTTGACGAGGACCGGGCGCGTTTACTTTTTTCCGTAATGTGCAAGAATCTCGTCTTTCGATAAAAAAGTCGTAAATCGCGCTTGGGTCGCGATCATCAAACATTGAATATACGGGTTTGGAATCAAGGTATGATCTCACTTCATCATGGCTTACAGATGTTACTCCATAACGTTTTAGCCTGCTTCGAACCTGTAAAATTTCTTCATACGACAAGCCAAAAAGAAATTCTTCCAATGCCCATCTGGTATTTTCGTTTGTGGATTCTTCTTTAAGGAATTCTACCCATTCGGTTTCTATCCCCATGTCGATGGAAATACGCAGCAATTCCGTATTACCGTCCATCGTTCCAAAACTTGGCGGAGCGGAATCCCTCGCTGTCCAAAGCGAAGAAAGCGCCATAAGATGATGAATACTTCTTGTATCCTTGCCGCTGTCCCAAAGCGCGATTAAATCATTTACAAGTTTTGATTTAGTGTTATCAGAAAAACCTGGATCATCCAGACACGAAAAATAAACATCTTCCGCCATTAAAGTAAAAACAACAGAATAAGAAATGTTTTTCGCAGGGGTATATAAATTGTCATTTCCCTTTGTAAGCTTGGCAAGCAGGGAAAAAGCGTGAAATTTCGCTATTAAAAAACTGCGAAGAGCCGCGACTTTAGCGGGAGTGCGCAACAGGTGGTTGGAAGCTGAAAAAAAGAGCAATGATTCGGCAAGTTGATTTTCATCAAGAAGAACATCTCTTACAAACTTTGTATCTTTAATGGAAGGATAATCAAAAACCGCTATTCCAAGGTTACGAAGCCTCGAAAATCTTTCATGTACCAGGTTATAATCCTGAGGATCGCCTTCTTTTAGCCAATTTTCAACATTTTTTATTAGTATTTCTTCATCATCCGATAAAACCTGTGAATTTTGTTCGCCCGATGAATGAGGTGAAAGCTGCTCCATAATATTAAAATTATAGTACAAAAAGTAAGAATTTACAAATTTAATTTGCGCGTTAATACTTGCGTTAATCATCCTTGTAACATATAATGATGCTTATATTAGCGCACTGTCGGACACCTAAAGGTGTCCTTGCATTATTCATCTTGGTTACTTTTGTGTGTGCTACAACGTTTAGGCTTTAGTTCATCCACACGACTACGTCGTGCGGTTAACTGTTGGGGAGTGCACCGGTTTCGACTGGTACGTCTTCGGGGTATAGATTGCAGATGGAGCGCTCATCTCCTGATTGGGCAAAAATTTAACTGCCAAAACTGACAGTTACGAATACGCCTTAGCTGCGT
>Ga0123356_10002215_pt1 | contig 20927 bp, 14 predicted proteins | sample TergutEmb28metaG_2_FD_92546 | JGI IMG/M metagenome (GOLD analysis project Ga0123356, IMG submission 92546) | Embiratermes neotenicus P3 segment gut microbial communities from Petit-Saut dam, French Guiana - Emb289 P3 | ecosystem: Host-associated > Arthropoda: Insects > Digestive system > Gut ... | reverse complement strand
TAACCGTTGAAAAGATAGCTATGCATCCTACAACAATTATGGTTATTATAACTGCGGTTTTTACGGATATTCCGCGAAAAGGTTTCTTTGTGGTTTTTTCCGCCGCAGGTTCTGCGGTTTCCTCTGCTGTTTTTACCGGCTTTTTGCTGTTAACTGCCATTATCTTCTGCTTTTATACCAGTTATCAATGCGCTTCCCTCTCAGCTTTATATACCAGAGCAAATAAGCGCATAGAGACACCGTCAGTAATATCGATACCCACATGACAACCATCATGCCTGTGATATCCATAAGTCCGGTTTGCGGTACATTACCGAAGGATGTGCTGATTATCATATTCAAATCCGCATGACCGTCCGAAAACTCGGCGCGGAATGTGTGTGTGCCCGCCGCAAGCGTTTTGATATATTCTTCATTCAGCGTTATTATCGTACTTCCCGCTGTAACAGTATAGTTAGTTGCCGCTACAACAGCACCTGCTTTGGTGAGCCGCACAAACTTGCCATGCTCAGCGTCAACCCTTGCGGATGATGTGCCCGAGCCGGTCCATGTTCCGAAATGAGAGATTACACGATGTGCTGTGCCGCTGCCCGCTCCGCCGCCGGTACCTCCGCCGCCTGCTCCACCGCCAGTACCTCCGCCGCCTGTGCCGCCGCCGGGATTGTCTCCGCTGCCACCACCGCCGCCGCCACCGCCGGACCAGTTGGCTGTGACAGTCACGTCATTTGATGGCATTGGGAACGTTGCAGCTGCACCGTTTGCGTTGGGTGTAAAGGTAACAGATGGAGATGCTGTCCAGTTTACAAAAGTTTCTCCTGCAGGCGCTGTGCCCGCATTCAGGCTTACAGTGGCCCCGGGTGCATACCAGCCATTACCGGTCGCGCCCGTTCCTCTGCTGACAATTGTAACTCCGAACTGGCCTGTCGGTCTGTCACCGGAAGGCCCTTGAGGAGTACCGCCGCCCGGAGGAGTACCGCCGCCGCCACTGCTTGCTGTTATGTTTACGCCGCCGGCAGCAAAGTTGCCTGACAGCACACCGTTAACCGCGGCTGAAGAAGTGCTGGCAGGAGCGCCGAATCTCGGAGGAGGCGTAAAAGTAAGAGATATGCCGCTTTCCGTGAGCGGAGCATCCGCTTTTACATCAAAAATCAGATTGACGAGCGGACCGTCGCTTGTAAACGGGGTGTTGGCATTAATAAGAGGAATCCATTGCGAACCTTGTGTTGTAGTTAGCTGATAATCTCTGTTAAGAGGCATCCGTGTTTCTACCGAATCCACACGGGTAAGTGTCAGATGATTCGCATTATAATTGGCAACCAATCCGAGTGCTGTAAAGCCCAGTGTAGCGCTGTTTCCTGTGACACTCACAGGAACAACAACGCCTGTCTGTCCCCGCTGCGCTGTTACGGTGCCGACCGAGAATGTCAGCCCGTCACTTGCCGATGCCGTCACCGGCAAAATCATGCCTGATAGAAATATTAAAATGAGTACAATTGTTAATAGCTTTTTCATCATACGTTCTCCGTTCTACCCGGCATCCTACTCTTGGGGGGGTGTGCTCTGATTCGTATCCAACGGTGGCTGAGTCGGTTGTGAGAAATACCTGGAGAGTATCTCTAGGTCTCCGCCATGCGGATCCTCTCCCTTTTGACTGATTATATTTCCTGCCTCCGGATTTGGCAGTGAAGAAACCTGGCGGTTGACAAATCTCGTCAGAAGGACAAGGTCGGCGAGATTGAGCTGACCATCACCGTTAACGTCACCGAGCCTTAGCCTGTTCTCGTCAACAAGCATAGTAAACTCTCTGTCTATTCTCATTGACCCCGGCAGATTTAAGCCGAGAGTGAATGTATATATACCTGCAGCTGTGGGCCCGCCGCGTTTACTGGTTATGATTGAGGTTCTGCTGTTACCCGTGAAGAATTCCATACCGGGCGGGAATATATTAAACGGTTTCGCGGGGTCGGGAACGGTAACATCCACCCAACTCATCGACCTGCCGCCATCGCCTAAATCGGCGTCAGCCAAAGACACAAAACCACTGGAGTCTTCATCACCTTCAACGCCCAGATTCGCGCTTTGACTCCACACAGGAGACCGGGCGAACTCTGAAACGGCTTTGATGTAAACATCTCCGTCCGCGTTAGCCCCGCCTGATGTGTAGTCAGGCATTTTTAGCAAGGTAAATCCATGTGAACCTTGTAATCTCCATCTGTTCCCGATACTCGCGTATGAGTTCGAATTTGGAAGGTCATCGTCATTGGAATCTACGGGGTTTTCTATCACTTCCCACCGTACAAATCCGTTAAGAGCGGGTACTCTTATCTCACCGTCGGTGCCCGGCATAACCGCGCGCCTGTACCTGTACGGATTTCCATCCCATGATGATGGAGTCCAGTCAGTGTCAACTATTTCTTCGCCGGGTTTCTGCAAGTCGGGCACAGTAGCTCTTCTTATAAAGCCTCTGATATCCTCACCGTTATCAATTACTATATTCAGGTAACGCCTCGCCCATACTCTGATGTTATATTCCTGCGCTATCACCGCTTTATCGATATTCGGATTTCCTGGTGAAATAGCGTTTATCTCTATAGTAAACGGGTAATCTCTTGTTTTACCCTTTAGTGAATCATCAGGGTCATCGGCTGTCGGCATACCTCTTATAGTGCCCATTTCACCAAGGTCAATCAGCCTCATCGGATCTTTGTCAAAGTCAGGATTGCTGTGCGGCAATTTTGTGGCGTCAACAGACCATTTCCAGTCAATTAAAGGTCTTGTTGGCGGTGGAAGTTCCGGTGGTTCCGGATTTATGGGAAATCCGCCCGCACGGATAGAAAAGTCATACGCTCTATCTATCGGCTCTGACGAGTCGCCCCGCGTATCCATAGCATCAGGCAGATTTTGGGTAATAAAGTGCGGAGGCGGTATTATAGTGATTCTATAGTCTCTTACTACCTCTCCTATAAGAACACTGGGATTGGCTGTATAACGCACCGTAAAGCCAAACTCTCCGTCTTGTGTCGGACGCCCTGTTATCGTAACAGCTGAGTTTGTTATAGTAGCTGTCGGAGTACCAAGACCTGTCGGTAAGCCCGGTATTATATCAGGCGGTAAGTTTGCTGTATTATGTATACTCCATGTCCAACTCGTTGCGGCAATGGCATCTCCGCTTGCGTCAAGTCTGACTTCATAGTTTTTATTTGTATTTGCTATACCGTCAAACAACTCCGCAGGTGTTGTTACTGTTGCTGTAAATGGAGTAATCACAGGCTGTGGCCACACTTTAAGAGTCAATAACTGCGTAGGAAGAACAATCGATTCAGTACCAACACCACTTCGCGCCAGAGAGATGATAAACCGGTACACACCCGGCGTTCCCGTGCTATCTCCTATATCCACTCCGCCGCCTGTTAACGCAGCTTGTGTCGGTGTGCCTTGTATAGCCCAGTTAGAGCCGTTAGGCAACTCCCGCCATAGATTCAAGCCGGTGTCCATCACATTTTTATCTGTAAAATCATCATGTTGAATACCCGCCAATACCCAGGTGCCGGGCGTAAAATTAGCAACAGCAAGCGGAGTGTCATAATATACCCCGACCATAGCAGCCGGTATGCTTGTTGTTATAATTGAAGGTTCACCTGTGTTTGGTTGTATTGTGATTCTGAACCAAAATGTATCGCGTTCCCCATCTAGTGTATTTGTCGCAGTATCCCACTGTTCAATAGCAACGCTGAAAACAACCGTTCCTACTGTTGTCGGTTCACCCTCAAGCCGGCCTCCGTTAGGTATCATATCTACGTCTCTGGTAACAGCCCATCCTATACCATCTAATGTTGGCGATGATAAATCCCAATTAAACCGGAGATGCTTGCCGGGATTAACCGGTATATCAGTGGTACTAGGGTTGCTAAATGAAATGTAAAACTGCTGACCAACAAACTGGTCATCCAAAAGTTGCGGTGTGCCCGGCCGCGGAACAATCGCTCCCGTTGACATCGGCACAGGAACATTTCCATGTTCATGCATATCAAGATATGCCATTATCATTTCATTTTGGTTTTCATCGTTTATTTCAGGAATTTCGCCTTCATATAGCGCGGCGATTGAAGGCTTTTCATCCGGCATTATAAAGGATACATAAGCGTTCTCTTCTCCGGTTTTTTCATCGAAAAGCTCAACGTATGCAAAGCCCGGGTCAACATCCCAACCCATAAAGCCGGTGGCGGATACGCTCAGTACAGCAGTTTCTCCGGGTAGGACATCCCATGGGATAACCGGGTAATAGTGATAAAGCCCTGTCTCTTCCGATTTGGTCGCGACACGCTGCCAGAAGCGGTATTTATCCTCTTCCTCTTCTTCAATCATATCAGCGACTAATAGAGTGTCTTCCGGCACGTCGCTGTCTGCAACAGTGCTTTTCAGCGGCGCGTCGTTGCTGCTGCCTCCTCCGAAAATAATAATACCGGTAATAACCATCGCAACAGCGCAGACCGATACCAGTAGTGTCAGCATTAATGCTTTTATAATTTTCATAGCTTTATCCCCTATAATAAATATCCGTTTGGCCTTTTATCTTATCGTTTACATAAGGATATACTTTTCTACGGTGTATTATACACCAAAAGTATCAAAAACGCAAGTGTTTTCAACATATATGAACAATCTGTGACATCGTGTACAACAAGTCAACATATTTGCTCCTCCATCGATATATCGGCACAAATCAACATAAACTTTAGCAAAAACTACAACATCTTGTGGAAAAAATGAAACAACCACAAGAAAAACTTGTTGACTCTTGTGCCGCGCAATAGTTTATTATGAAAACCACTTTACGGAATATGGAAAATGAACTCATGGAAATGTCCTTACTGCAAAGCGAGTTAAAATCGCTGAAACGAAAACACGCAAAACTGCAAAAAGATTATGAGAATGTAACGCGTCTGTATCAGCAAGCTGCCGCGCTTAGGGATTTTAACGAGAAAGAAAAAGAAATCCAAATGCGCTACAATCTGTTACTGCGCGACAACATTCCCGACCATATTTTCCTCCTGGATATGAACTTAAGCATTCTGGTCTGCACAACATCAATCAAGCTGAAAATCGGGCGCGAGCTTATCGGAGAACATTTTTTGCGTGTTGTCAGCGGCTGTTATGGTGATGACTTTACAGACGAGCTTGAAGCCGCGATTAATGAAGTATTTCAAACCGGGGTAAGCCAATCTGTTGATACGCAAATAAATAACCATAATTATAAAGCAATTGGTGATCAGGCTGAATATTTTTCATTCAGAATCACTCCGGCACTTCAAAATGAAAAGATAGGCGGCATTATTGTGCTGGCTCACGACAACACTGAAATCCATAACGCCAACGTACGCGCGGAGTCGGCGGCAAAAGCAAAAAGCCGCTTTCTGGCAAATATGAGCCATGAAATCCGCACACCGTTAAACGCTATTGTCGGGATGACAAGCATCGGAAAAGCCGCGGCGGACAAAGAACGTATGATTTATTGCTTCAACAAAGTCGAAGCCGCTTCAAAGCATCTTCTTGGCGTAGTTAACGACATTCTGGATGTTTCCAAAATCGAGTCGGGCAAGTTTGAAATGTCTTATATAGATTTCAGCTTTGAGAGAATGCTGCAAAAAGCTGTTGATGTCGTCAGCTGCCGGGCAGATGATAAAAATCAGCAGCTCACTGTTTCAACCGACAGGCGGATACCGAAATACCTTATCGGAGACGATCAGCGATTAACTCAAATCATTGCGAATCTGCTCTCAAACGCGATAAAATTTACGCCTGCCGACGGTTTGATTAACTTGAGTACGGAGCTTTTAAGCATAGAAGGCAGTAATTATATAATTCAAATCAGTATCTCCGATACCGGAATAGGAATCAGCAAGGAGCAGCAAAGCAAGCTTTTTAAAGCCTTTCAACAAGCCGAAAGCAATACAACACGCAAGTTCGGCGGAACAGGGCTCGGGCTTGCTATCTCAAAAAACATTGTTAAAATGATGGGCGGAAATATATGGGTTGAATCCGACGAAGGAAAAGGCGCGACTTTTTTCTTTACATTCAAAAGTGAACCTGCCGTAATAAAGACAAAGCACATAGAAATTGAAGAAGCACATGAAAATCACATAGGCAGGTTTGACGGCCGCCGCATCCTTCTTGCGGAGGACATTGAGATAAACCGCGAAATAGTGACAGCGCTTTTAAAACCTACAGGGCTTATTATTGAATGCGCGGAAAACGGCAAAGAAGCCGTCAGGATGTTCTGTGAGACACCCGGCCGTTATGATATGATTTTTATGGATGTTCAAATGCCCGAAATGGACGGTCTGGAAGCAACCCGGCGCATCCGCTCATCAGGCATACAGGAAGCAGGATCAATTCCTATCATAGCTATGACAGCCAACGTATACCGCGAGGATGTCGAAAAGTGCCTCGGAGCCGGTATGAACGACCATATCGGCAAGCCTCTGGATATAGATGAAGTCATAAAATTTCTACATATATACCTGAGTTAATGTTGAAAGAATGTGTCAAAACTGTTATCCTAAGAGAACTCTTATTATATATTATCAAACGCTTTAGCGCTGTAAGGTAGATAGATACATGATTCTCAGAAGACTATTATGTTTTATTGTTGCTTTGTCCTTTCTTGTTGTGTTTACGGAAAGCCTCGGTCAGGCAATTTCGGTCTTTCAGGTCGATGAGCGGCTGATTTCCGAAAGTGCTATTTTAATTGACGGTGACACGGGGCAAATCCTTTATGAAAAAAATATGCATGAACTGATGCGCCCTGCCAGCATAACAAAAATGATGACCGTACTTTTGGCGTTGGAACTCGGTGATTTGGAAGATACCGTGACAATGACAAGCTCGGCATGGCGCGGCATTGATCCGACTGCCGCACGTATTTCTCTCATCGCGGATGAAGAGATAACGCTAGAGGACGCAATATACGCCACGGCTGTGGTGTCCGCAGCCGACACATCAAACGCTATCGCGGAGCATATCAGCGGGTCGGTGAGCGATTTTGTGGCACTTATGAATCAGCGCGCAAAAGAGCTCGGAGCTTTAAATACGAACTTTACCAACGCCCATGGAATGCCGGACGACAGACATCTGACAACCGCGTATGACATGGCGCTTATTGCTATGGCAGCGGTAAATACACCCGGATTTAACGAGATTTTCTCCGCGCGCCGATACAATATACCACCCACAAATGTACAAAGGACAACAAGAAGACTGCGAAATCAAAATCAAATGATAAGCGGCGATTTCAGATATACGGGCTTTCTCTCCGGAAAAACCGGATGGACAATAGCCTCTCAGCACACACTTTTCACCGCCGCGGAGCGCGACGGCAGGACACTTATCTGCATCTCATTAAGAACCCCAAATGTTGACGACAAGTACAAAGACACTATCATGCTGTTTAACTACGGCTTTAATGAGTTTGAAAGTGTCACCTTTCCCGCTGCAGAACTGGAGAATTTTTCACTTCTTGACGACAGCGGGCGTGAAACAGTGGAGAGTTTTACAGTTGACGAGGATTTCACATGCCTGATCCCCAAGGTATTTTCAAAGGAGCAAGTTATAATTGAATATATAATCGAAAGCACTGAAGACGACGAAGATAACGAAGACGGCGACGACGGCAACAACAGCGAAGGTGACGCGATTGAAAATCCCGCAGAAGAAGTGGATGTCAGAATCGTCTTAACCCTGAGAACATCAGCCCTATGGACAGGTGTAAAAGACCTAGGTGAAATAACGGCGACTGCACGTATAATTGAGCACATTGAAGAAGAGGATATCCCGGAGGAAGAGCCGCCCGAACCGGAACCGTCTCCCGAACCGACACCCGCACCGGCACCGGAGCCGGTTCCTGATAACCACGAAAATGAAGACGCACGTATAGAAGAAGACCCTCCGCCGGAGCCGGCTCCGGTTTGGGTCCAAGTCTTAAAGGACGCAGGTGTGTTTATTGTCCTTTTTGTTATAGTTCTATGCTTTATTATTAATAAAAAACGGCGGGACAAGCGTACAAAATGAAGCTTTATACGCCATTGACGCCATTTTTCATGCGTAGTTCATCAAGCATCGAGTTTCTTAACTGCAAATCCCTTTTCAGTTGTTCAATAAGCAGAAGATTACTGATACGCCGCAGCAGCAGAGGTCCGCAGAAAGGTTTGGTAACATAGTCCACAGCGCCGAGATTTAAACCCTTCACAGCACTTTCCTCATCATCTTTTGCGGTAAAGAAAACAACAGGAATGTCTTTATAGCGCGGGTTTTCTTTCATGGATTCAAGGACATCATATCCGTTTAACCCGGGCATTTCGATGTCTAGCAGAATCATATCGGGTATAAACTTTTCCATAAGCGCAAAGAGTTTTGAACCCGAAGGCGCGGGATATACCTCATAGAAAGCCTTCAGCAGATTTCTTACGATAAATAGATATGATGCATTGTCGTCTACGACAATTATTTTTTTGCGTCTAGTTGCCAAGCTTTATGCCCTCCGCCTGTTTTCATTTATTCGGCGTTTATTCGCCGTAATCTGACAGTCTTTCAACAATCTCGTCAAAATTCATCTGCTCCGCATTTTCGCGCAGCCACACTACAAGCTCACCATCCGACTCGTAATCATATTCTTCAAGTTCATCAAGAGCCGCGTCAACATTACTCATTTCGTAGTCTTCACAAGCCTGGCGAAGCCTGCTGAGTATATCGCTGTCCGGCTTGTCTTTTTTTGGCTTTTGATTATCCGCGTCTATTTCATTAAGCATTTCATTGATATCTGATATAAGCTTATTAGCTGTTTCAGCGAGTTTGCCGTTGTTTGCCGTTATATAGTCAAAGTCCCCGGCAATTGCGGCTTTTTCCAATCCTTCCGCAATAGTAGCGGTTTCCTCCGCACAGATTCCGTTGCTCGAGCCTTTTATCCCGTGTACGGTTGTGGCGTAATCCTTGATGTTTTCATTGTTTACGGAGCGGGACGCTTCAAGAAGCGGGATGGTATTTTTTGCGTAAGAACGCAGCACATCAACATATGCTTCTTTATCATCATAAAAACGTGAAAGACCTTTATTGATATTCAGTCCGGAAATGTCTTTATTTAATGCCTGCCAGTTTTTGTCATCCGCGTGAACGGGGTATTGGTTTTCTTCTGTGCGGATGTAGAGCTCTTCCTGCTCCTTATCCCTCACCCATTCGCGGATAACAGCGTCTAAATGCGCTATTTCTATGGGCTTTGAAATAAAGGCTTGAAATCCTTTTTGCAGAAACATCTCTTCATTCCCGACAATGGCATTTGCCGTAAGAGCGATAATCGGGATATTTTTCGCGTAATCGCTGTCTATTTCTCTTATCCGCCCTGTGGTTTCTATACCGTCCATTACGGGCATCATATGGTCCATAAAGATAGCATTGTAGCGGACTCTCTTGTCGAGGATTGCCTCAATGGCTTCCTGACCGCTTGTAACACAATCGATTTGCATATTATAAGGCTTCATCAATCCTCTGGCTACGTCAAGATTTGTCACAACGTCGTCTACAATCAGTACATGCGCATACGGCAAATGAAGCCGTGTCATAGTCCCCAACTGACGGCGTTTTTGCTCGGAATACTTCAGTTGCTTAAGGCTTTCGATTACTTCCGGACCGATTACATCATCGGTAGTTTTCCTTTGAAGCAGCCGGACTGTAAAGACGCTGCCGGCTCCGTATTCACTTTCCGCTTCAATTGAACCGTTCATCTGTTCAACTAACCTTTTAGATATGGAAAGCCCCAGTCCTGTTCCTTTTATCTGGCGGTTGGCGGACATATCCATTTGAACGTAATCGTTGAACAGGTTGTTTATATCTTCTTTTTTTATGCCGACTCCTGTGTCACGGATTTTAAATGTAATCCAAACAGGCTGTGACTGCTGGCTACCGCTGCTGCCTTTACCATTGGTCCTCCTGCCACCGCCGCTACCGCCTTTGCCACCACCGCCGCCGCTGTCGCTTCCAGCTGCCGGTATCGAATCTTCATCATCGGCACAACTAACAGTCAGTTCCACCGTTCCGGCAAGCGTATATTTAAACGCGTTTGACAGGAAGTTGGTTAAAACCTGTTTTATTCTCAAATCATCGCCGTAAAGCTGCGCGGGCAAATTCTCACAAATATTCATTATAAACTCTATGGGTTTCTCGCCCTTGTGCAGTATACTTTGAGACACGGCATCGTTTATCATACTCGGAGTATCGTACTCCACCGGAACAAGTTCAAACTTCCCTGCTTCTATTTTAGAAATGTCAAGAATATCGTTTACGGTACTTAACAGAGTCGCACCCGCATTGTTTATTTGCGCCAGCCTGTAACGGCTTTCTTCATTTAAACCTTCGTCAGTATCAAGCACCAAATCCGATAAGCCGATTACGGCGTTTAAAGGCGTGCGTATCTCATGACTCATATTCGCGAGAAATTCGCTCTTTGCTTTATTTGCTTCTTCCGCTTCTCTTCGTAGCTTTTCTGTATTATGCAGTGTCTCTATTTCTTCGGAAACATCCATTATTGTGCCTAAGGTGCGAATCGCGTTGCCGTTTTCATCTCTTATAGACTGCCCGGTCGCGCGGATGTATGCATACTCACCGTTTTTCTTCTTCGCTTTGTATTCCGGGTCGAAGGCTGTATTTCCGGTGGTGTCTGCTATGTGGTTGTTAATCTTGTCTGTCACCATTTGGTAATCATCAGGGTGCAGGCAGTTATTAAAGCTGCTTAATAAATTCGGGAAGTCGTTTTCATCGGTATATCCCAATATTTCTCTGAACTCTTCGGAATAAGTGATGAAATTTTTAATATTCATAGGATCGTCACGGATTATTTCCATATCCCACAAACCGATTCTTGCCGCCTTATTAATAAGGTTTATCTTCGCAAGCTGCAGCTCGTTCATTTCGTACGCCCGGATAATGTTCTGCTCACGCGTGCGTGCTTCTGATATATCCATCAATGCGCCCGCAATGCGGCTTACATTGCCTTTACTATCGTATATCGCTTCACCGCACGCCCGAAAATACGCATACTCGCCGTCCTTGCGGAGCAGCCTGTACTCGGTGTCATAATGTATTTCGCCGGTCTTGTCCGAAACATGCTCTATAACTTCCTCAATCGCCTTCTCCTTGTCGTCCGGATGCAGACGGCTTTCCCAACTGTCAAGCGAATTGGGGAAATCATTCTCGTCCGTGTATCCGAGCATATTTCTGAACTCATTAGTAAAAGTAACGGTATTATTGGGGTTGAGAAAATCATTATTTGTTATGCTGACATCATACAGTCCGATTTTTGTCGCTTTAACAACAGCGTTTAGTTTAGTCAGTTGCAACTCGTTCGCTTTTTGCGCTTGTATAAAATCCTGTTCCCGTTTGCGCGCATCGGTTATATCATAGGCATAAGCGATTATCGCAAAGCTGTTTTTAAATGGGATTTTCCGAAACTCAATGTTCAGTACTCTTACCTGATCTCCTAAATGAAGCTCTGTTTCAAATTTATCAACGCCTTCTTTTGCAGCCGTAATAAGCCTGTCTTTCAGAGTTTTGGTTTTCCGCCCGTCCGACTGGAACTCCGGCAGGCTGTTTGAGACACGCTCCGCAAACCCCTCGATCATCTCTTCTTTTGTTTTGAACCCGATGAAGTTCATCGCTGTGGTGTTACAGTCAACCACCTCAAAACAGTCGTTAAAGAGGATATTTATATGAGGGCTCGAGTTGAACATAGCCAATATTGTATCCTGCGCCTCATGAAGCTCACGCATAATCCGGATACGTTCATAAGCGGCTTCAAGCTCAGCTTGAGAAGCCATCTGTTCAGCACCTTTTGCGTTTTGTTCAGCCGGCTGTGATCCGTTTTTATCTTGTGTCATATACTCATACTCCCGCGTCAGACTTGACTAAGCATATATGCTCTTAATCAGTGTGTTTATACTATGTCGCATATGGATAAAAATATGTTCAATTTTGACATTATATCACAATTATCTGCTCATAAAAAGCATTATAGAATCAACTGTAAATAATATCTTTAATAATCGTGTTGACATAGCATGTTTCAATAACTATTATATAGGTAATAAAGTTTCGCGGATTGCTTTATAGAGGTTGTCAAATGAAAAACGGAATCGTAAAAATCTGGGTATGCTCGGCTTGCCAAAAAGAATATCTCGACAGACCGCTCATGTGTACGAAATGTAAAAAGCTTGAGTTCGAGGTAAAATACGGCGGGCAAATATCAGATGCCGAAGAACTGAGCAAACTGGTTTATGCCTATAGAGAAAAAGACTATCAAGAATCTTTAAAAGCTTTCACCAAGAGTTCCGGCGGAAAAGACAAGTCCGCTAAAGGTTCCGGCGATGGTTCAGACAAAGACAAAAAGCCCGGCAACGAAGAGAAGCCGGACATAAATAAAAGAACGCGGATGTAAGTTTTCTATTATCTGCTTTTTCCGCGTCCGTCTATTAGCATAGTTTTTTCGAGTACTCCCTTGCGTATGCCGTATAATGTATCGTGCAGATTCACTGTTGAGCAGCAATGGGAAGGAATATACTCGATTTTTTGAAGATATGAAAGAGAATCATTTTCGTCTTTGATTTTTCCGTGTTCTTCGTTAAGTGAAGTGACAATAAGCCCGGGATGGCCTTTAATAACAGGCCGTCCTTTTGTTATGCAGCAAACCTTCTGACCGGCATCGGTAATCGCGATACCCGGGCGTTTATTAATGACTGTCGTCAGCACGGATAATGAGTTTTCAAAACCCAGATCCAGTCTTTCATAGTCGGTATCCATAAAAACATATGAACCTGCCTGGATTTCGGTCCATATCGTATTATCTCCTGTGATATTATAAGTTCCCGTACTGGCGCCGCTGATTTCTTTTGCAGTTATCCCGTTTTTTTCCAGATGCGTTTTTATATTTGTAACCGTTTCTATCGCCTCATCAACACCGCGTTTTCTGGCGTCCAAGTCCGCCTCATGGCTGATTTGTCCGGCATATGCCTGAAAGCCCTCAAAAACAAGTCCGGGTGCGCTCATGATTTGATTGGCAAGCAGAAGAGCCTCTTCCTTGGTAAAAATGCCGCAGCGGTTCATACCGATATCGATTTCTATAAAAATGTATATGGTTGACCCGCATTTTTCCGCCGCTTTTGATATATCGGCAACATTCTCCGCGTTGTCAACACAAACCGTGATTCTTTTTGAGCGCGCAAGTTCCGCAAGGCGCCCGAGCTTTTGAGTATCAACGACCTGATTTGCAATCAGAATGTCTTCTATACCCGCTTTCGCAAGCACCTCTGCCTCGCTTAATTTCGCGCATGTTATGCCTTTAGCGCCGGCCGCCATCTGCATCATGGAGATTTCGGTGCATTTATGTGTTTTAAAATGCGGCCGCAGTTTTGCTTTTCTTTCCGTGAAATAAGCATCCATTTTTTGGATGCTGTCTTCCATTATATCCAAATCAACCAGAAGCGCCGGTGTTTCAATCTGCTCAATGCTCAGCTTAACCATACTCATATCCGCTTTTCTAGTTTATTTACTGAATGCGTGATTGCCAATCCATATTACATCATTTTGCGTTCTGGGAGATGTAGCGAAAAACATGTAATCCCTGCCTAGCACGCTCGAGCCGCCTAATGCTCTGTCCGCTGCCGCATAGTCTGCGGATGTCGGGTTTCCTCTGTCTGTCATAAGAATATCTTTAACTGTGAACTGCACACCCCATCTGGTATCAAATATCACTTCTTCAACCGTGTTTGCGTGATTCCAACGCGATGACCTCATTCTGTTTAAAACAACCTCTGCCACAGCCTGCTTTCCGTCTGCACACTCATTAGGTGCCTCGAGTTTTACAAGCCGCGCAAGCAGTTCACGGCTGCTGGTCCCTGCCGCAGAAGCGCTGCCGCCGCTTGATTGGGTTTGTGTTCCACGGGATGCGGAGTTTGAGTTGTTCCCGCTTGTATTGCTGCTATTTGTGCCGGTTCTGCTATTAGAGCTTGAGGCTGTTGTTTCGGAGTTTCTACGGCTTGCCGCCGCGGCGGCTGCCGCTTCTTTATTCCTTTGCTCAATACGTTCCATGATGGAAGCGAGCTCGCTTTCGTACTCTTCCAATAATTGATCAATCTGTTCGTTTTTTACCAGAAGATATTCCGTGCCTACAACTCCGTCATCCCCGATAAACTGCTTTATACGCTCCAGCTCTCCGATTTGATTGCTCACTGTTGCTTCGTCATATTCATCTTTTCTGTCCGTATCCGCGATTTCGTCAATACGTGATGAGTAGTGTTCTTCAAACCATTCTATTTGCAACGAAAGCTCCGAGTCAAACTTGTTTAGGATGTTATTTATTTCATGTTGAGCCGCCGCTGTGAAATCTGCCTCTTTATACTGTTCAATGAACGAGTCAATCATGCCGTATAAAACAGCGCTTCTCTCCGTATCAATAATATTTTCGTCATTTATTAAGCTTTTTAATCCGGCTAATTCTTCAACCCGCGCTTCATTTTCGTCAAATCTGAGTGAAATAAAATCATCATAAATAAACACTACATGCTTATCATACAGGTCCGCGAACAACTCAGCTCTATGTGCTCTGTCAACAGTTTGTTTATCACCTGTGGTTTCAAAAAAGTCACTGTACTTGTTTATATCCGCAAAGACATCTGAAAGGTACTGTTGAATTTCGTCATTATTCACGGTAACATCTTCAGTAATCTCTTCTACCATGCTCAGGTAATTGTAAAAGAACCAGTCAACAATATGACTCATCGCCCCGGAGAACTCTGAGTCTATTCTTTCGCATTGCAGAGAATTGTTTCCAAGCTGCGTTTGAAAATCTGACAGCGCCACAAATGCATTGACTTTGTAAAATCTGTCGCTCGCGCCGGCAACTTCAAACTCATTAAGCAATCCGTCAATTGCATGAATAACTTCACCTGTATGATGCTCTTTCATCTGTATTTGCGAGTCCGGAGTAAGAGAGACGGACACAGCAACAACACATATGAGTACAGCCAGTATTATTGTTCTATGCAGCTTTATAAAGAATTTTTCTGACTTCATAACCATTGATCCTTGGTAAACTTGTTACAAAATGTAGCATATTGTAACATAATGTATTATAAAAAGCAAGTCCGGTATCAAGTATGGTATAATGAAACCAAAAGTTACTAAATCAATATTTTGAGAGGTGTTTTATGACTGCAGAGAAGATTGTTGTCGGTGAGAAGTTTCCGCTTGACGGATTGTTGACACTCCCGGACGGGGATGGACCTTTTCCGGCGATTGTGCTTGTGCATGGGTCCGGTCCTAACGACATGGACGAAAAGGTCGGTAACTGTTATTGTTTCAGGGATTTCGCAGAGGGGTTCGCAAAGCGCGGTATTGCCACAATCCGTTATGACAAACGCACTAAAACCTATGGTAAACAGATGGTCACGAGTCCGGATGCAAGCAACATGACTGTTTGGGATGAGACAATAGAAGACGCTATTTTTGCGACCGAGATGCTGCGAAAAGACCCGCGTATCGCTCAAGATAAAATTTTTATCGCAGGTCATAGTATGGGTGCTATGCTTGCCCCGCGAATTGATGCAGAGGGCGGAAATTACGCAGGGCTTATACTTCTTGCAGGCTCGCCGAGAAGGCTTGAAGAAATAATGATGGAGCAGCAGGATAATGCAATAAAGAACCTAAACCCTGTTCTCAAATGGATTGCCAACAAGCAAATCAAGAAGTTTCGAAGCAAATTTGACGGAATGTATGAAATGTCCGATGAAGAAGCGAAAAACACTACATTCATCGGAAAGTATAATAAGCTCTATTACTTGAAGGAATGGGGTTCAAAGCCCGCCGCGGATTATCTCGAAAAGCTTACAAAACCGGTCTTGATAACGCAGGGTGATAAGGATGTCCATGTCTCCGTAGAAAATGATTATAATGGTTATAAAAAAATAATGGGAGACCGCCCAAATGTAACATTTAAGCTGTATCCCGGTTTAAATCATCTTTTCATGAAAGTCATATACGGCACTGTGAACAAAGTCATGAAGGAATATAAAGTCCCGCAAAAAGTGGAAGAGTACGTAATGGACGATATAGCGGACTGGGTGAAAGGCTGCTAAACATTCCCTATTAAATACATCACTGTTTCATGTATTTGCCCACAATGGTCAGCAGGTACTCATATGTTGTCGGTTTTACGATGAAGTCGTTACATCCATTGAGCATAGCAGCGGTAACATGGTCCCGTGAGGAGTTGCCTGTCAGAAATACCACCGGTGTTTTAGAGAATTCGGCAGAGGTGCGTATTATCATTAACAGCTCAAACCCGTCCATTTCAGGCATATCGATGTCAAGCAGGAACAAATCGGGTTTTTGTGATTTCATAACGTTAAGAGCTGCTTTTCCGCTTGGAACTGCGATGACCTTATAGTGTTTTTTTAACGCGCTGTTGACAAACGACAATATCTCCGGCATATCATCTACGGCTAATATAGTTTTGGACAGGTTTGAACCAGCAAGCCTGTCAACTGCATCAATATGCTTTGCCCTTAACTCATAAGCTGCTCTTTTTGCATCTTCGAATTTTCTTGCGGCAATCAGATTCATAATCCTAAAGTAAGATGGCTCTTCTTTATCATGCTCTGCAAGCTTTTCTAGCATGCTGCGTGCTTTTCTATTTTCACCGTCATCTAAAAAGTTGCAAACTGTCAATATATTTCTTGCCATGTCGGCATGTATCTCTATCTCGCTGACATACTCGCTGGCAAACCCTCCCGCATTTTGTGCTTTTTGCATTCTGACGGACAATGAAAGGACATCGGTTATAAAAGGTTTGAGCATCTTTTGCGCCACCGGCAGTTTACTTTTATCCGACACACAATCCATGATTCTTTGTGCTTCCGACTCCAAGCCGTTGGCATACACATTCTGCAGGAGTTTAAGCATCTTGTTCATAGCATCGGTAAATATAATCTCCTGTGTGTCAAAATTTGATAAAGTATCTTCAATCGTTTCGGTCAAATTCGGCACTGTGTCGATAAACTCATTTATAGCAGGAACGATTTCTTCCTGTTTTACTGTATTTTCCACCCATAATCCGGGAATTCGATGGTAGTATCTGATTACCCTATCTTCCATTTAACATTTCCTCCAGTTTTACTATGTTACTTAGTGCCTCTTCACAGTCAAAGGCTTCAAATGCAAAAACAATGTTTTGGAGCAGTTCGTTTGTTTTTTCATCAGGGTCAGTGCCGGCAAATGGTGAAATAAGCTCCAGCCCGCTGTCGCGGTCATATGCTTCAGCAGCGGCTTTTGCCTCGGAAAGTTTCGATATTAGTTTTTTCGAACTGTCCCCGGTATTTTCCGGGTTGGGTTTTGCTCCCTGTTTAAGAGCTATGTTCAGGTTTTTCTCCAGTTCACTCAGACCCGACTTAAAAGGCGGGTATTTTTCGTTACAATATTCCAAGTCATTTTCCAGAGCGGCGCGTTCAAGACCTGCTGCCATGCTCCCCAATGCTGATGAGCCGATGTTTTTTAACACGCTTTTAAGACCGTGCACCTCAACAGCAAATGACTTTATATCGGACTCGATAAACCTATCCATTTTTTCTATTCTTTCAGGCAAAAGCCGTACCGTTAGCTTGACCGTGTCTATATATACATCTTCCATGGAATTCATCGCTTCAAGCGCGGACTCTACATCGAGTCCGGGGATTTCGCCGAGCCTCGATAAAACCCCGGCAGCTCCGGCATTGCCTGCGTTTCCGAGCCTCGGGCATTCGTCCGCTCTCGGGCACTCGTCCGCCCATTGGCAGTTCTCATCCTGCGAAACATGAAGATTACTTGCTTCCTTTTGACGTTTTGCGTCCTCAAGAACTTCCGGCGTCTGCTTGTCACGAATAAAGATATTCAGCACCTGATTGAGCTGCCTCGTGTCGATGGGTTTTGAAACAAAGTCATTAAACCCGTTTTCGATGAAAAACTCCTTCATGCCTGCTATCGCGTTTGCTGTCAGTGCCACTACAGGGTTGCCGTACCCTTCCTCGCGCAGTATCTTTGTTGTTTCAACACCATCCATCCCGGGCATCATATGATCCATGAAAATGACATCATACACCCCGCCTGCACGGACTTTATCAAGCACTTCATACCCGCTTGACGCCGTGTCAATTTTGAAGCCGTACGGCTTCATCAGCCCCTTTGCGACAAATAAATTTGCATCTACATCATCTACTATCAGGACGCTTCCGTATGGCATATACTCACGTTCAAGTTTTTTTCTTGTTTCTTGTGATGTAAACTTAAAATTGCACAGCTTTTCAGCAAGCTCTTTACCAAGAGCCTCGGCATCTGCAGATTGTTGCAATAGGTACACCTTAAAGGTCGAACCGACGCCGGGTTCGCTTTCGGCTTCTATTCTGCCGTTCATCATCTCAACAAGACTTTTTGTGATGCTCATGCCGAGACCGGTGCCTTCCGTTTTACGATTTGCCTCTTGATTAAACATTGCGTATTCGTCATAGAGCGTTGCAAGTTGTTCCTTTGTCATTCCCTGCCCGGTGTCTGCTATGGTAAAAACGAGATAGACACCATCCTCGCAAGGCTCTGAGTCAACTCCAAACTTCACAGACCCTTCATCTGTATACTTAATGGAGTTTGAAAGCATATTATTTAGGATTTGCTTGATCCTCAGGTCATCACCTAATAGTGCCGAAGGCAGCGTTTCTGAGACTTCGACCACAAATTCCAAGGGTTTTTGCCCGATACGCATGATATTCAGGCGAGCTGTATCATTTATGAGTCCGGCTGTTTCGTACTTAACAGGTACAAGCTCAAGTTTTCCTGTTTCAACCTTTGACATATCCAGAATATCGTTAATAATACCCAAAAGTGTCTTGCCGGAGTTATTTATTCTGTCAAACGAGTCCAGCACCTCGGGCTTATGAGTATCGTTTTCAAGCTCAATATCGGATATACCGATAATCGCATTCATCGGTGTGCGTATCTCATGACTCATGGTTGCGAGAAATTTGCTCTTTGCCTCTGTTGCGCTTATGGCAATCTGCTTTGACTCATTTAGGTTATTTGTCAGCAAGTCGGAATGTTTTGTAATCCTGCGAAGTTGCTTGAGAGCACGCTTATATTCCTTTCCAAGTTTTTCATATTGGCACTTATCAACAGTATTTTCATTACTTATTGATGCCAAATGATCTGTGAAATGGTCAAGAACTTTTTGTTCATCCGCGTATAAATCTCCCATGCAATTACAGCCTTCCATATATAGTTATTGCAGCTATTTTTCAGTTATTTCCTATTATGATATTGAATTCAAGCTCTTCCATTTCTTCCTGATAATCCTCGCCGCATTCGATAAGCATATCATCGTCCTCATCGGCGACAATCCAATTCACTATCATCTTTTTGTCGGCAGCATGCGCGTCCATAGCTCTCATTATATTGTATAACTGCTTTGTTGTTGAACTGTTGAAATATTCCATTGCACACTCAAAAGTTAAATCGCCGGCATCGGACGCGAGATATTTTTCAAGCCATTCGTTGACTTCCAGGAAAAAGCCGACTACGTCCTCAAGGTAGCTTTCGCCTTCAAAACGCATAAACCCCTTTTCTTCGTCAATGAGGACATATGGTGTTGTTTTCGTTCTTTCTAGTTCTAATTTGTACGCCATTATGCACCTGCTTCCTTTGCGATTTCAACGTACAACGTGAAATAAGTATGGTTTTCGTCAATTGGCTCAAGCGTATATTTAATTGGCGCAGTCGCACGTCTTGCAATTTCGATTAGCCCAAGGCCCGCACCCTTGCTTTCGGGGTTATCGTTTTCGCCCCGCATTTTTTCTTTCTGATATTGCCGCAGTTCCTTTTTATCAAGTGTGTTCAAATGGTCAATCTTGCTCTTGATATTCTCTGCACTACTGCTTGTTATTGCATTTCCGGTTTGAATAAAATAAGCATTGCCTCTATTTCCCAAAGCCAACATACCTATTGAAACTTCTTCGGTATCCAACTGGGTGTAGAGTTCTTTTTCCGCCGAATGCATAATCATATTTGTTGTTTGCTCCACAAAAACCGAAAAAATAGCTTTAGATGCTCCGCTTGGCAATTCATCACCTGCTAAACTTGTTTTGACCATTTCGGCAATGCCTTTTATTCCGTCAATCCATAAAGGACCGTTGTAACTGATGCTAATGTTCATATCCTTGAACTTGTCTGTATACTCCCGCATATTTAATACCATTTTAATTGACCTCCATAAAATTAATATATGTGTAACGATTGCGCCCGTTTTGCTTTGACATGTATAAAGCCTTATCCGCCTGCTTGATGTAATCTTCGCCGCTCTGCGTATGCAACACTTCACTTGTCGTTGCTCCGATAGATACAGTTACGCACTCCGCCGCTTCATTTTTTTCATGGGTGATGTTTTTCGCCCGGATGTTTTTAAGTATCCTGTCTGCTATTAGCCGCGCGCCGCTCTCGTTCGTATCCGGCAGAATTACGGTGAATTCTTCACCACCGTAACGTGCCGCGAAATCATCAGCTCTTGACAGGCTTTCCGCGATGGCTTCCGCAACAATCTTTAAACACGCATCTCCCTCACTATGCCCGTAGGTGTCGTTATACTTCTTGAAGTAGTCAATGTCCATCATTAGTACGCTTAGTTCGCCACCGGAGCGTGATATTGACTTGATTATCCGCGCTAAATTTTCTTCCAGAAACCGCCTGTTATAAATACCTGTCAGCACGTCGAAATGCACCTTGTCAAGTAAATCGTGTTTGCTTGTGTTTAAGGTCATTGTCGTTCTGTCGGAGACCTTTGTCGAGCGGCGTAGTTGCTTTAATAATCTGCCATATTC
>Ga0123356_10002214_pt1 | contig 20933 bp, 19 predicted proteins | sample TergutEmb28metaG_2_FD_92546 | JGI IMG/M metagenome (GOLD analysis project Ga0123356, IMG submission 92546) | Embiratermes neotenicus P3 segment gut microbial communities from Petit-Saut dam, French Guiana - Emb289 P3 | ecosystem: Host-associated > Arthropoda: Insects > Digestive system > Gut ... | reverse complement strand
TGGCGCGAATGCGTCGTGCTGGACGGCAGTCGAGACGGGGTCGTGTCAGCGAAACTGGGCGGGCGAGCCCAACTGGCGTGCGGGCGCTTCGCGAGTCGCGTCTGCATGTACCGCACGATGACTGGTCTCGACTACCGAACCGACAGCCCGCGATCCGTGCGTTGGTTACACCTCGACCTTATGCCGAGGCTTCACAGGGGCGCAGCCCTTTGGCCTCAAACGATCCAGCCGGACCTGGGTCGTTCAACGATGTGAAGATGACGGGAGGAGACAAGATGTTTGGAATGAAGCGCATCAGCATCTCCCAGCAAGAGCGTGGTCTGAAGCTCTGTGATGGCAACTTCGAGACCATTCTCGAGCCGGGCGTGTACCACATCTTCGATCCGTTCGAGCGGGTCGAGATGCGGTTGTATGACGTCACCGTGCCGGAGTTCGAGCATCCGCGCGTCGATCTGTTCGTGCAGGAGTCGCGCGAGACGATTCTGAAGCACTTTCAGGTCGTCGAGCTCAGCGACCGAGAGGTCGGGGTCGTGTTCAAGAACGGCCGCCTCTCGGGAGTGCTGTCGCCGGGAAAGCGCCAGCTCTACTGGCGTGGACCGGTCGAGATCCGGGTGGAACGTCAGGACATCACGAAGGAGCTGGAGGAGTGGCGCAGCCGGATGAGCTGCTCGGCGCGCCGGCCGGGCCCGCCCGTTAAGATCGGGCGCCGGTCGGCTCGCCCGGGCCAGCCGCATCTGGCCGTACCCCCGCGGTGGATCCCGCGGCGCGAAGAGCAGAGCGCGAGGCTTTATCTGAAGGGATGAGGGAGGCCTTGGCGCTCGGGAGGTGACCTGGAAGATCGGGAAGCTCGAGCTCTCTATCGAGTCTCGATGAGCGTTCTGGACAAGACCCAAAGGGTGTAACAGCAACTCGCGCCCGGCGGAATCGTCCGCCGGGTATTTCTTTCGGGAGCGAGGATCATGACAGTCCACAAGCTCGGTGCTGAAATAACTACGGGGCGAGGCCGCCCCTTCGCCTCGGCGTCTCGTCCTGGCACACCCTGTCAGTCTTGGCGAGGCCGGTGCTCACGGCATTGATGACGCGAAGCTCCGCCGGCTGGTAGTCGTCACAGACGCCCGTGCCCCCCGCGACCAAGGACTTGCCTGCTTGAGGATGGCCCTGTACCTGCCGTGCTCGGGCGAAGCTGCGCCTTCAGTGCGGCATTGATCCGGGCCAGCTTCGCGCGAGAAGGCGTAGGCAGGGGCTGGGAACGTGAGCAGCCGAACTTGAGCATGGTCAACACCGGCATCCGTAGCTTCGCGCTGCATAGTCAAGGTGACTCTCTGTTCCATCCTCTTTCGCATGCGGTTGCATGGCTTCGCTTCCAGGCGCTGCAGAGTCACAGCGAGGCGCGGCAGGCGGCCTGCCCATTCGCAACCACCGAGGCCGTGGAGTATGATTCAGCAACAGCAGCACGGGGACGAACGAATGCGCATAGCAACTGGGATTTTGGTGTGGGTGACGCTCACTCTGGCAGTTACAGCCAGCGCCCAGGAAGCATTCGGCCCGCAAGCAGCCCCGGCTGCGGCACACTCATTCTCGGTAGGCACGCTGAAGGTCACAGCGCTGAGGGACGCCCAGTTCGTTGCTGCCAACGACGGCAAGACCTTCGGCGTCGATGCTGGCCCGGCGGCGGTGAGCGAGGTCCTGCGCGCCGCCCATGCGCCCACCGACCGGATCACGCTCAGCGTGAACGTCTTGCTGGTGCCGATCGGGCAGCGCGTGTTGCTGCTCGATTCAGGCCTCGGCCCGAAGCTGCACGGGGGTCTACTTGCAAGCCTGCGGCAGGCCGGTGTGTCGCCGGATGCCGTGACCGATATCCTGATCACACACACGCACCCCGATCACGTGGGTGGGCTGCTGGATGCGAACGGCGCGCTCGCGTTCCCCAAGGCGACGATACGGATGGCGAACGCGGAGTGGGCCTGGCTGCAGCAGCAAGGGTCGGCGGAGCTTGTGAAGGCGATCTCGGCGCACGTGCAGGCGTTTGAGCCCGGCGCAGAGCTCGCACCCGGCGTCAAGTCGCTCGCCATCAAGGGCCACACGCCCGGCCATGTCGGCTACGAGATTGTGTCAGGGCAAGCACGCCTGCTCGATATCGGAGATCTCGCGCACAGCTCCATCGTATCGCTCGCGAAGCCCTCGTGGACCGTCGCGTTCGATAGCGATGCCGCGGCCGCCAAGAGCACACGCATGACGATGCTCTCGCAGCTGGCCAAGGATCATGAGCTCGTGTTCGCGCCCCATTTCCCCTACCCTGGTGTAGGCCATGTTGTGATGGCTGGAGACGCGTTCGCCTGGCAAGCAGCAGCTCACTGAGCGCGCCACTCGGCATGTAGCACGAGCTGCTCGCCGCCATCAACCAGGCTCCGGCACTTGCCCGCCGCCCGAGTCTGACAGGGCCAGGAGCTGCGGGAGCAATTCAGCCAGCTCCCGTGGGCTCGCGCCGGTGATCACGTACTCGGCGTCGCCTCGTTTCACCTTGATCTTCATGTTCTTGTGCCGGTTCAAGAAATCACCCAGCACGCCGATCGCGCTCGTCACTCCCCGAGTACCGAGCAAAGAGATGGCCAGTGCGGCGAGCGTGCCCACGGCCTTCGTGCCCGGAGGTGCGGGCTCCATCTGGTGCCGCACGTCGAGATCCGGCGCCGTCAATAGCTCCTGCGACAGGACGCGCAGCGCTGCATCGATCTCGGCGGGATCGTAATCATCGCCATCAAGCTGAACGACAATGGGGTCCATGGACTTACCTCGTTCTGGAGAGTTGGGTGATCCGCTCGGTCAAGATATCTGCTCCAGACCGCGCGCGCACGATGTAATCCTCCGCCCCAACCATGTGTTTTTTGCGCACCACGCAAGCCCTGGCGTATCCCCAAATACCGCAGGACGTGGACCCATCCGGCCTGATTCATCTTTCCAGTCAGCAGCTTACAGGGTCCTGGCCGACCTCCAAGGCGCCCAGGAGATCGCTGCCGCGCGTTGTAGAGAGCTCCCGTGCCACATCGCCGGGAGGTCCGCTGAGGGACATCGGTCCCGCCGCAACCGGGGCAGCCGCGCCGATTGGGAGTCAGGCCGTGGCGCGATCACCCTCGCGCCAGTGCTGCACCGCGGACGGTTCGGAGGTCTCCGTATCGGTCGCATCGCAGGAGCGCCGGCGCAGTTTCGGGGGCATGCTTTGTGGACACTCGCGTGCGCGCGAATAGCGATCCTGCAGCGCAAGGGCCAACATGGCTCACGGCGTATATTGTCAAGCAGGGATGTGCGCACAATGTGTTCAGTGCGTAGTGGCGTGCAAATCAATCAGGCCTAAGCGAACAGGACTGCTTGTCTCTGGTAGCACCCAGGACTCGCCGGACCGCCGCGGCCGCTGGAGCACAGGTGGAGCACTCTGTCGATGCGATGAGCGCGGACTGCCGGGTCTTCAAGCCTGCGGCAGAAACCGTGTCGAGTGACGCGATCACATACCAAGTGCGATGGCAGCTCGAGCTTGGGGGCGTCGAGCTAGTTTCCTGCACAACGACGATGTGAACGTATGGCACATGCCGATCGTCTCGTCGAGGTGAGGGCGCTGCGGGCGGGGAGCGGCTACCTGATCACCGACCGCCTGGTACTCACGGCCTGGCACGTGGTTCGGCCGGGAGCTGGCGAGGAGGTGCCGTCGCAAGTACGAGTCCGCGTCGAGGGCCGTATCGGTCCGGGCAACAGGCCATCGAGCATCGAGGAGCCCGCCAGCTTGCTCTGGCCACTGAGCGAGCCAGGTGAGGACCTCGACTTCGCGCTGCTGCTACTGGGGGAGCCCCATGATCTGGGGCCGATCTGCTGGGCGCCACTGGGAGATGCCGGACGGCTCGACGTGCATGCGCTTGGCTACCCTGACGCGTCGATCGACCGGTCGGTGAACACCCGCGACACCAAGGAAGTGAACGGCTGGACACATCTCGGCGATCGCCTCAGGGAGCGCCGGGAGGATCGCGGGACCTTTGCGATTCGGCTACGCGATGAGGACCAGCCCGAAGGGACTCCCGCCAGCGCCTGGCCTGCAATGTCTGGCGCAGCCGTGTTTGCCGGAGAGGCGCTGATCGGTGTCATTCGCCTCGTGCTGAAGCAAGGCCCGCGCGGAGTGCTGGAGGCGCTACCCGTGGAGCGCCTCTTTGGCCGTGCGGATGTGCAGGATGCCGTGCGTCGCGCAGGCTGCGCGCTCCCGCCACGGGTCGCTGCCATGAGCTCCACTGCAGGCGCCGATCAGAGCTTGACCTACCGCTGGCCGCAAGCCTGGGACTTTGAAGCCTACATGGAGGAGAAGCGCGGCGAGTCGTTCGCAGGCCGTGAATGGTTGTTCAGTGAGATCGACCAGTGGGCCTCGTCCGGTGAGGCTCGTGCGCTGCTCGTGCGCGCAGACTTCGGGGTCGGCAAGACGGCGCTGCTCTCCGAGTACATACGCCGGCACCGCGGGCACGCGGTGATCGCCTGGTACTTCTGCCAGCACGACACGCAGGCCACTCTGCGACCCGAGACCTTTGTGCGCAGCATTGCGACGCAGCTCGCTCAGGCTCTGCCAGCCTACCGGTGGGCGATCGAGGCCAGCCTGGACCTGCAAAAGCGGCTCGACGAGGCAGCCTCCGACCCCGCAAGCGCGCTCGAGGCTTGTGTGCTTGGGCCGCTGTCGAAGTCACCCGAGCCCGGGGGACCGCGATTGCTGCTGATCGATGCCCTGGATGAAGGGCTGGAGCTCGATCCGGGTGAAGGCAGCCGGCGGGTGAACATCGTGGACCTGCTGGCACGCAAGGCTGCGCGATTCCCGTCCTGGCTACGGGTCCTCGTCACCTCGCGCCCCAATCCTCAGGTCATCACCCCGCTCCGCGCAGCATTTTCCTTGAGCCAGATCGATGCCGAGAGCACCGGCAACCGCGAGGATCTGCGCCGATTCATCCTCGCTCAGGTATCAGGTGCAGCCGTTCGAGAGCGACTTCGCGAGGCTGCCTTCACGCCTGAAGGATGCGCGGATTTGCTGCTGGAGCGCAGCGGCGGGAAGTTTCTGTTCGTGGTGCATGCGCTGCGCGATCTAGGAGGGGGACGGCTGTCGCTCAGAGAGCTGGCGCAGCTGCCCCCCGGCATGGATGCCTTCTACCTCGACTTCTTCGAGCGACGCTTTGGTCCTGCCGCAGAGAGGTATGGCGAGGCTCGCAAGCTGCTTGGGGTGATGTGCGCGGCTCGAGAGCCGCTGTCCCGGGCGGAGCTGGCAGAGGTCCTGGGCGACAACGAGCAGGCTGTGCGCGCCGTGCACTCGCGCCTGCCCGACTTCCTGAGGTTGCGCGCCGAGCGGCTCAACTTTGATCACGCCTCCCTCAGGCAATGGCTGACCCAGGAGGACGAGGATGGCATCGCGCGGGCGGGCTGCTTTGCGGTGGATCTGCAAGAGGCCCGGTCCAGTATCCGTGGCTGGGCGCTGGCGCGCGTGCGAGCCGGCACGGCGCACACCAGTCCCTATCTGCTGCGCAATCTTGCCGCGCATTTTCAAGACGATGCGGAAAAAAGACGCGAGTATGCGCACCTGCTGCTCGAGCGGTTCGAATGGTCGCAGGCGCGACTGGAATCCTCGGGTGTGCCCGGGTTGCTGGCCGACACCGAGCTGCTCAAGGGTCATCCCGAGCAGGCCCTTCTGCAGGCTCTGGTGCGTAACAGCGAGCTGACCTTGAGGCGGTCAGCCAAGCAGTGGTGCGCACAGGTGCTCGCGCGGCTCGGAGTCGGCGAGGGATCGAGCGTCGGCCTGCAACACCTCGTGTCCTCGGCGAGGAGCTGGCTGGCGCGACAGGCAGCCGCCAGTGAACTCCTGGTGCCAGCAACTCGCAGCCTCCATCTGGTGAAGGGACAAGATCGAGTACTCGAGGGATGCCAGCCGCTTGCCGTGCTACCCGATGGCCGTATCGTCTCGAGCGCCAACGACGACACCGTGCGGGTGTGGGACCCGAAGCAGCGTGCCGACCCGATCATCTTCAAGGGCCATTCGCGCGAGATCGAGGCACTCGCGGTGCTGCCCGATGGCCGCATCGTGTCGGGCGCCTGGGATCGCACCGTGCGCGTGTGGGACCCGACGCTGCGGACCGAGCCGATCGTCCTCGAAGGGCATTCGGCCCCCGTCGTGGCGCTCGCAGTGCTCGCCGACGGCCGCATCGCCTCGGGCGCCAACGACGACACCGTGCGCGTGTGGGACCCGACGCGCCGCGCCGCGCCGCTCGTCTTCGAGGGACATTCGGACATACTCCAGGCACTGGCGGTGCTGCCCGACGGCCGCGTCGCCTCGGGTGGCAATGACAACACGGTGCGGGTGTGGGATCCGGCGCAGCGCGCCGCGCCGCTCGTCCTCGAGGGACACTCGGCCCCGGTCGCGGCGCTCGCGGTGCTGCCCGATGGCCGCATCGTCTCGAGCTCCTGGGATCGCACTGTGCGGGTGTGGGACCTGATGCAGCGCGCGGCGCCGATCGTTCTCGAAGGGCATACGGAATCCGTCGGGCCACTCGCGCTGCTCGCCGACGGGCGCATCGTCTCGGGCGCCGATGACTGCACGGTCCGAGTGTGGGACCTCAAGCGCCCCGGCGAGCCGACTGTCCTCGAGGGACACTCAGGCTGGGTCTGGGCGCTGGCGGTACTGCCCGATGGCCGCATCGCCTCGGCCTCCCTGGATCGTACCGTGCGGGTGTGGGACCCCACGCTGACATCCGAGACGATCGTCCTTCAGGGTCACTCGGAGGAGGTCAAGGCGCTCGTGGTGCTGCCCGATGGCCGCATCGTCTCGGGCGCCGACGACAGCACCGTGAGGGTGTGGGATACGACTCACCGCAGCGAGACGCTGGGCTTCGAGGCGCATCCAGGGCCGATCGAAACGCTCGTTGCGCTACCTGACGGACGCATGGCCCGTAGCGCTGCGAACAACACAGTGCAGGTGTGGGACCCGCAGCGACCCGCCATGACAATCGCCTTGCAGGGACACGCCGGCGAGGTCAGGGCACTCGCCGCGCTGCCCGATGGCCGCATCGTCTCGGCGGCCCGGGACCGAACCGTGCGCGTCTGGGACCCCAGGCACGAAGCTGAGCCGCTCGTCTTCAAGGGACATACAGGGGCGGTCGAGGCGCTCGCGGTGCTGCCCGACGGCCGGATCGTCTCCGCTGGCTGGGACCGGAGCGTGCGCGTGTGGGACCCCGAGCTGCGTGCCGCGCCGGTCGTCTTCAAGGGTCATTCCAACCGGGTCCGTGTGCTCGCGGTGTTGCCCGATGGCCGCATCGTCTCGGGCGCGCTGGACCACACAGTACGCGTGTGGGACCCGACGCAACGCACCGAGCCTATCGTCCTCGAGGCACATTCAAGCAGGGTGCGCGCGCTGGCGGTGCTGCCCGATGGCCGCATCGTCTCGGGGTCCCGGGACCGTACCGTGCGAGTGTGGGACCCCACGCTCACGAGCGACACTGTTGTCCTGGAGGGCCATTCGGACTGGGTCTGGGCACTGGCAGTGCTGCCCGATGGCCGCATCGCCTCGGCCTCGGCCGACAGCACCGTGCGAGTCTGGGACCCGACGCTGCGGACCGAGCCGATCGTCCTCGAAGGCCACTCAGGCGAGGTCCGCTCGCTCGCGCAGCTGCCCGATGGCCGCATTGTCTCAGGCTCCCTCGATAGCACCGTGCGGGTGTGGGACGCGGCGCTGCGCGGGACGCAGCATTCCTTCATCGCGGATGCGCCGGTACGTTGCCTGGCCATCCTCCCTACCGGGCTGATTGTGGCAGGTTGTGCTGACGGGACCGTCCACTTGTTGCGTGCTGGCGGCTGCCCCGAAGGTGAGTGACCAGCCAGGCGCCTGCACCCCTTCCAGGGATTTTGAAGCCCGTTTTTGGCACTTCCTGAAACCTATTGACAGCTCTGGAACCAGTAAATTCAGGCATTCGTGAAAGGCAGAGTGCCGGGGCGTCTCCTTCCATACCACCATGCTTCAGGGTACTTTTTCATCCACGCTTCATCCGCTGGAACCCTGGAGACTTCGATGGCTGACCTTTCCACCCCTACCGCCCGCAACCGTCTTCCCGCTCGCAAGGCGCCGCACTTCGCCAAGCTGGGCAAGGGCTGCGCCCTCGCGTGGTATCCCATGAGCGGATCGTGGGGCGCGCGCTTCATCGACGGCGACACCCGCGGGGTGACGCAATTCGATGGTATCGAACTACTCCCGCCGACCGAGCAATTCAAGGCCGCGACCGCTGCCGCTCAGAAGTGGCTGGCCACCCTGCAGGCCGCTGCGAAGCTGCACGGCATTATCCGCGTGCGTGGCTGCGTCGTTGAGGTAATCGAGGCCGGCGTCTCCTGAGACGAGACCCAGCGTCCGCGCATCGGACATCGGATGAGTCGAGTTGTCTTCGCCGGCGCTCGGGGTGCGCCCGCCTGACCCATGCGCCCGCTCACAAGGCGGGCTTGCGGTCCTTCGCCTTCTCCACCTCGGCAGCTGCCCAGCGCGCATCCGCATCCCTGACCGCCGCGGCATGGGCGGCAACACGGCGGATCGAGACGGTCAGGCTCGTGACCATTATGCCATCCCCGTTGAGGGTGGCATGGATCGCCAGGACACACGGCGACACGCCGGGGCCCTCGCAGGAGAAATCAGCGTCTTGGCTGGAGGCTCGCTGCGCCGTCGGCTGGCCGGCGCCATCCCAGGCCCACCCCAGCTGCAGCAGCTGAGGATGCGACTCACTGTCGAGGGTGCTGGCGCTGAAAGGCTGCCAGTCGCCGTTGACGATGAAAGAGGGTGTGCCGTATTTCTTCTGCAGGCTGTTCAAAACCGTGCGCACGGTGGGCTGGGTGGCCTGATCAAAGGACTGCGTCTGATCGATGAAGAAGACGGTCTCCCGGCCCGGCTCGCCGAAGCTCACCAGTTGGAAATCCACCTTGGCGACAGGCTCGTCTCCAATGGACGTATACGGTGGTACCGCCTGCAGCCAGACGCGGGTGCGCACCTGCCCCTCGTAGTAACGCTTCCTGTTGGGAAGGAGGATGTCGCTATTGAAGGCTGTGCGCTGCCTGTAGCGGGCCTGCGGGTCCAGGCACTCGAGGTAGAGGATCGCGGTGTCGAGCGAGGCGCCCGGACGCAACCCGCGGATGTCGTCGACCGGCGAGCCGCTGGGGCGCGCCGGGAGCTGCAGGTGCTTTGGGCAGTCTGGATGGTCAAGGCCGTCCGCGGCAGGCGCGGGGGCCGCCTCCAGGCGGGTGGACAACAACAGGAGCACGGCAGGCAGGAGCCATGGGACGCTGGAGGGTTTCATCGCTGTACGTTCCCAATATCACGGCCAGGGGCTTCACGATAACACCGCAATCCTGTATGGAAGGTGGACAAAGCATTAACAGCTGTTCACATCGGCCACTGGAGCGGCCAGCAAAACCCGTCGAAGCCGCCCGTCGTCGAACAGCACGCTGTACTACGAACAAGGATACCAGCAGGTCAAGGCATTGTCGGATGCCAAGGTCTTCAAGATGCCCATGCGCCTTGTCGGCCTCAGATGCAGCGGCATGACCTGTAGCGCCGCTTCGACCTAGGACCATTAACTGCCCCACCTGCGGGCGAAGTCATCCGCGGTAACATTGAAGTCCGACGGTTGCACGTCCACTCTGTGACCTGTGCGCGATGGCGCGGTGTCGCCGGGCAGGTTCCCGGCATCCGGGCAGGCTGGCAGGACGGTTTCGTTATTGCCAAGCTTGACGTCACAAGGCCGCATGGCGGGTGGGCGCAGCCGGGCGGGTTCAGAGCCTGACGTGTCTTGCAGTTTCAAGAAATGCCACGTCGGTTCAGAAAGCGCTATTTCATCAGACATTCATCCCGTTTCATTTTTACCGAGAATTGTAGGCCTTCCTGCATCCCTGGCAGGGACGAGCCGAGCCTCCTCTATAGCCGCACCAGTCCACCGGACCCCGCGCCGTGTTGCATCGCGAGGCCACTTACTGCTCGCTTGACCACCAGCGCCGTCGACCCTGACCAGCTTCTCGCCACTGTGTCGACATCGACGCCCTCGTTCACCTGGATTGCCGATACCACGACCTCTGCCAGACTGGTGTGATCCGCCAGGCGCAGCACGCGCTGGCCCAGCAGCTCGGTCCACTTCGCCGTCAAATCACGAAGATGATGCCGCGCATAGTTGCCTTCCTCGACGATGACATGAAAGACGTGATAGGTCCGCCCCACCATAGCCAGCAAGTCAGGTGTGCTGAGATCACTCTGCAGTGCCGAGCTCATCAAGCGTCGCACATGCCCCTCCAGCAGGAGCGGCGGCGGGGGCTCATCGCCCACGGTGAACAAGTAACCCTTGCGGCCGCGCTTCTCGAAGCAGTCGATCGCGGTACGTGTCGCCGCAAAGTACCAGGGCAGGTTGTAGCTCTCGAAGTCATTGCAGCCGCCGCCGTGCTCGAGATAGATCTGCTCGAGCTGCCGGGCGATGCGGATGTCAGCCTCGAACTGCGTGACCTGCAGGGGGGCGCTATCGCACCACGCATCGCCTACGCCCATCGCCATGATGTGCGGGTCGCTCACCGGCTTGCGTGCGAGCAGCTCCTGCACCAGGACCCCCAGCCCGCGGCGCGCCAGCGCATCGGCAATCATGCCCATCGAGCCTGTCACGTCGAGCGCGACGATGATGGCGTTCGATGCGGGGTTCTCCTTCGAGTCGCGCGACTCCCGGACACCGCACAGTCGCGGGTCGAGAGCCGGATTGAGCTTGAGGCCGGTGAAGATCGAGGCCGTCGAGCGGCCGGCGGTTGAGCCTGCGTAGGCTGCCCAGTGACCGGGGTCCCATCGTGCCATTCCCATTGCTCTCTCCTCATTCAGGGGTGTGTGGATAGATCTGCTTGGGTGTGATGTCCAGTCGGACAAAGCGCCGCTCGCCGAAGGAGCGGTACAGCGAATCGCGCCATAGTTGATAGTCGCCGACTGCGCTGCCGGAGCTCGGGTGCTGAAGCCAGTCTGCCATCGGTTGCGGTACGGAGGGGTCGCGCAGTAAACGCACGCCGCTGGCATCGCCCAGGAGCTCACGCCCGGTGGCGCGAATCAGCTCGAGGTCGCAGCGCTGGGCGGCAATCCGGGTGTTCACGATGTCGTGCGGCACAGTGTCCACGGTTCGCTGCGGCAGAGCCGTCAGGCGCCCCCCGGTGGGCGCGGCATACCACCAGCCGCCAAGCAGGGCGACGGCATGACGTTGCGGTGAGACGAACACAGTGTCAGGGCCGATCGCGTTGTGCGTGATGCCGGCCCACTCCAGGTAGCAGGCGAGGTTGTACAGCGCGCTCAGCATCCAGGCCACGTGGCGTGGCGGCACGATACCGTGCAGGTGATCCACAAGATCGGCCAGGAGCACCGTGTCGTCTGGCTTCTGGAGCACGAGCGCGCAGTGCTCGGCCCCTTCCAGCGCAGCCTGTACCTGCGGCAGCCAGGGCGATATCTGCTCCTGCATGCTCTTCGATGCGAAGGGCAAGGTGCGCAACATCCGCAGCGCCGCCGCATACAGATCGGCTGCATCGGGAGTGATAAGGAACGAGACGAGCTCCTTGCCGATCAAGAGCTCGCCAAGCTCGAACGTTCGGCGCGCAAAATGCTTGATCCGGTACTGCCGCCCATCGCCTCCAGTCAGCACGCGCTCGCCGCAGGCCGGCCGCCATCGACCGGATGAGATCTGCTCACGCGCTGCCGCATACAGCGCACCGATGCGCTGGAAGACCTCGGTGGCCTGCGGGTCCTTGCTGCGGTCCGGGTGCCACCGCGAGGCCAGCTGGCGGTAGAGCTGATGCACGGCGACCTCATCGCCGGGGAACAGCAGCTCCGGCCTTGACGGCGCGATCCGGAGGATGGCTGCGGCGCTCGTCCAGCCCGCAGCCTCTGGAGCGGGATGAGCTGTCTTGCCCAGCATCGCTCACCTATTTAGTGTCTCTGCACCTCTATATTATTGGTACACTACCACTAAGTAGGCCGAACTGCAACAGGCACTCAGGGCACGCTGTGTCAGTCACGCACATTCGACACGGTGGCTTTGGTGGTCGTGCACTTATCGAAGGACGGCTGCTCATGCTTCCCGTGCGCCCAGCACCCCCGCGCGGCCTGCGTGGAGCACCTCTGGTATCGCCAGGAAGACTCAAGGAGCCGCCATGTGGAGCTGGCGAAGCCCCCGCCCCCCCGTCTCAGCTACCGGACCAGCATGCCTGAGTCAGGTTCGCAGACGGCAAATGCGCTGACGCAATAGGCAAAGAATGTGGCAGAGCCTTTCAGTTCAGCAGCTGACATGTCAAAGCGAGCATCGATCGGCCGCGCAGGGCCCGCCGCCGGATGGCTGCGCATGTCCGCGCTCGCTGGTTCAGTTGGACTGATGAAGATGGGAGCCGGCAGCCAGCGGCGGCACCGGAGATCTGTTGCGTTCCCGCCTCAAGCACACGTGAGCCTCCCAGACACACGTTATGGTCTTGGCGACGGCGCATCGGCTACACCTTCCCGAAGGGCGTCCCGGGAAAGGCCGCCGTTGCTATACGTCACCGGCCACGGTCTCAAGGACAGATTCACAGGATGCTCCGCTGCGCGGGAAAGATTGTGCAAGTGTAGTCTGTGCCGCGCGCCCCACCGCAAAGGAGATCCAATCTGCCGGCCCGGTACTGCGCGGTCGCGCCGCCCGAACAACGTCGGTGTCCGCTTCCGACACGTTCGGGGCGAACCGACGGCAGAGCGTACCGGGACCAAGGTCACAGCCTCAAGGCAGGAAGTCTTCAGAGCGTAACGTTGTCCACCCCCGGTGGTGACATCCTCGTTCTTCGTCGGGCTGTCCGCGCCTATGCCTGCCAGTCAACGGCGGCGCCTGCTGCGCCAATGCCGCAAGATCAGGTGGCACCCGCGGCACGTGCACGCGCCAACGCCTCGAACGGGCGTGGGTCAAAGAATACTTCGCTCTCGCGGACCAGCCCGTCCTCGAAGCGAAGAAGCTCCGCCGTGCGGCAAATCCCGATAGGCGCACGGCATATGAAATCATAAACAAACATCGCACTGTCGCCAGACACAAATTGGGCGCGAACATCAATCCCCTCGAGCAGGGGTAGCATGCGTGCGACCGCGGCGACATAGGCAGCGCGCCCGGTGGTATCGGCATTCGGGCTACGGAAGTGAACTTGCGGATGTACGTGGGCGGCAATGCCGTCGAGGTCCTTGCGTGCCCAGGCGTCGATATAGGCCTTGCTCACCTCTTCAATTGACTCGCTCATGACCTTACTCCCACAAGTACGTTGTGTGTGCTAAAACATAGTTCGCCTGGTACGCGCCTGCAAGTACGGACAAAAAGGATACCGCACCATGAGCCGCGGCGGCTCCTGATCAGACAGAGGGTTGCTCCATGACGCACAGAAGAGATCCGACGGAACTGCGCCTGTGTCCGGCGATCGGCTTCAGCCAGATCCTCGGAGGCAAGTACAAGCTGCGGATCCTGTGGGCGCTGAACCGGGGCCCGCACCGGTACGGCGAGATTCGCCGGTCTCTCCTCAAGGGTACGCTCGGCAAGCCGATCACACCTCGAGTCTTGAGTCGCGAGCTCAAGGAGCTGCAGTCCCGCGGCCTCATCCACCGTGAGCAGCTCGAGGGGATACCCCTGAAGGTGAGCTACACGCTGACCGAGCGTGGCAGAGGCCTCGCTCCCGTGCTCAAGGCTATCGTCGACTGGGGCCTGACCGGCGCCCACGAGGAGATCCTCGGCTTAAGAACCGAGGCGGATGCCTGAGCGAGAAGGCGCGAGCCGGTCCTCCCGTACCCGTACCGGCCCAGATCAGGTCTTCTTCTTCTGCTGCTGCTGCTTCTGCACCAAGGAGTGTGCCTCCGCCTCGGGAGCGTGCAGGTACCAAGCGCAGGCCCCTTTCACCAGATCGGTGAACGTCAAGCCGTTCTGTTGCAACCTCGCCTTGACGGCGGTGAGCAATGTCTTGGGTAACCGGACCTGGACCGGGACGAGATCCTCCCGCGATTCGATGTAATCAAGAGGGGTCTTGCCACTCGCCTTCATAGCTGCCCATCGCTGCGGAAACGCCGTGGGCAGTTTGACATCGGGTCGAGTTTCAAGTATATCATTACACCTGTAATGATCATTCATCAATACAAATCATCAAGCTTGGGAGGCAAGGCATGGCTATCGCGAGCACACACCCGAAGATTGCCCTCGTCACCGGAGCGAACAAGGGTATCGGCTATGAGATTGCCCGGGCGTTGCTCGGGCAGGGGATGATCGTCCTGCTCGGCTGCCGCGATCCATCGAAGGGCGAGGCGGCGGCACAGCGGCTGGCATCGAGCAGGGACACCGCCCTTGCGCTGGAGCTGGATGTGACTCGTCGTGCGACGATCGACGCCACCGCTGCCTACATCCGCTCGAGGCATCAGCGCCTGGATATCCTGGTGAACAACGCTGGCGTCTCGCTGGAGCCGAGGGGGGCGGCCAGCGAGGTGGATCTGGCAAGGGTGCAGGAGGTCTACCAGACCAACGTCTTCGGCGTCATAGCGGTCACCCAGGCCATGGTGCCGCTGCTGCGGCTATCGGCTGCCGGCCGCATCGTGAACATGTCGAGCCGCCTGGGCTCTCTCACTCTGCTGTCCGACCCTGCTACACCCTGGTCAAGGTTCGGGCTGCTTGGCTACAACACCTCCAAGACGGCGCTGAATGCCATCACCGTGATGTTCGCCAACGAGCTCCGCGATAGCGGTGTGAAGGTGAACGCCGCTTGCCCGGGATACGTCGCGACCGACCTCAATCGACACTCCGGTTATCTTTCGCCGGAACAGGGAGCACAGATCGCCGTGACGCTGGCGAATCTGCCAGCCGATGGGCCCACGGGTGGCTTCTTTGGCCAGGAGGGCCCGCTTGCCTGGTGACACCGGCACCTCCATGGCGAGCTATGCCCCGGCTGACCGTCACAGCCCATCGAGCAGGCGCTCGCCCCCGGTTCAGGTCCCTAGGCGATGCCCACCTGCATGCCGCTCGCGTGACCGTCGCCAGCACACGCACCACCCGCGAGGGATGAAACGCCGCTTGTCTCGGCAGCGGCGAGCGGCTCGACCTCATCCCGGGTATTCGTCATGACGACGCGGCCAGCCCTGGTAGGCGCTCTCGTTGCGGCCCTCCGGGGTCAGGTCGAGGTAGTGATTGGCGTCCAGCAATGCGTCCAGACCACGGGCATATGTCGAGTAGGTGTGGAACACCTTACCAGCCCCATCCTTGTAGAACACGCTCACTCCCGGTAGTTCCTGGGAGATGTATTTGGGATCGCTCGTGATAGTGCCGAAGTTGTACTCGACTCTTCCCTGTCCGATCTGCTGCTCGGTGAATGAGACATGAAAGTCGTAGTTGAACTCGGTGTCGAGGGATGACACCCACTCAAAGCTCCAGCCCATACGCTGCTTGTAGGCCAGAATCTTCTCGAGCGGCGCACGCGAGGCCGCAATGATCGTCACGTTATGATGAGCCAGATGCCTGGCGGGTCCGTCAATATGCTCCGCCTGGAAAGAGCAGCCCGGGCAGGCCGCCTCCCAGTCCGGTGCGAACATCAGATGATGGACGATGAGCTGGCTGCGGCCGTTGAAGAGCTCGTCCAGGCCCTTGCGACCATTGCTCGTGTCAAACATGTAGGGCTTCACAACGACAAGCCAGGGGAGCGCGCGCCGCTGCGCCGCGAGCGTATCGCCGACACGCATGTGTGCCTTCTCCTGCGCCAGCAATGCCCGGCGCGCCTCGAGCCACTCCTCACGCGAAACAGTCTTGTTTGGCTGCATGACAGGTCACTCCAGAGGTGGGTATCCGATTGCGCAGAGCTCGCTGCGCTACTTCATTGAACCATGCCAGCACGAGAGCCAAGCTCGCTTGCCAGCCGATAGGCAAACTCACGACCGCGCTCACTGGGGGTGTGTAGTAGCAGCATTTCGTCACAGGCGAACGCAGCGCATGGACGAGTGCACCGTCGGCGAGGTTGCGCATCAGCGCTTCGGCTGATCGCACCGTCTCGTCTCACAGCGCTTTACTCTCCTACCACTTCCCGTATATACGGCTCGAGCTTGTCAAGCGCGCCCTTCCAACCCACTTCGTGGCTGGCACGGGAGGCTTCCGTCTTCAGAAGCGCGTGCGTGAAAGTGAGCTCGGTGCCGTCGTCAATCGGCCGCAGATCGAACTCGATCCGCGATTCCTGACCAACCTCGTCCGGCGCGCCACCCGCGGCCCAGCGCCAGCTCATCACGATCCGCCGCGGCCTTGCGATCTCCAGATACTCGCCGCTGGCCTCGTGCTCGCTTCCGTTCAGCATCCTGAAGCGCACGCGGAAGCGTCCACCGACCTGCACTTGTGTCTCGGCGAACAGGACGGGGCCCGCATCGGGTCCCCACCAGCGAGCGATGGCCAAGGGGTCAGTGAGCGCGTCGAACACGATCTCGGGACGCGCCATGATCCGGCGCACCAGCGTGAGGCTGGTCAACGCGAGTCCCTCCGGCGCACCGCTGCCTCCTGTGCCTCGGCATAGGCCGCCAGCCGATCCAGGCTCCCCGAGCAGAAGCGCTCGTGCCGGCGCAACCAGTCCATGGCTTCGCTCATCGATTCGGGTACCAGACGCACCATGACTGTTCGGCCCTGCTTGGAACGCTGGATCAGACCGGCATCCTCGAGCACATCGAGGTGCTTCATGACGGCCGGGAGCTTGATCGTGAAGGGACGGGCAAGCTCGCTCACCGACACAGCCTCCTCCTGCTCAAGGCGAGCCAGGATGGCGCGGCGAGTCCGATCGACCAGCGCCGCGAAGGTCCGGTTCAACCGCAACTCATAGTTCACCATATGGTGAACTATGGGCGCACGAATCCCGCCTGTCAAATGAACCCGTCCAGCCAGACACGAACCCTTCCCCCGACGGTCAAGCCCGGTGCGATGCGCGTTGCGCCAGGCCGTGTAGAGCGAGCAGTCGGCTCACGGTCATCGCAGGCAGGCCCCTTCGCAGGGCGCAGCCTTGATGAACCGGCAGGTCGAGGGCTACTTGTAGCTCAGACAAGCACCGGCATCCCCGAGTCCGAGCGGGCACCTGACCACGTTCAGTCCTGGCCCTCAGTGCGATACCACGTCAGGTGCCCGAGCGCGCTACCCCGCGCTCGAGATCGAGCTCACTTTTTCGGCTCCTCGAACAGCTCGACGAACATCCCAACTTCCGGGTCGCGGACCATCACCACCCGGGTGCCGCTGCGCATGGTGACGATGCCGCTCTTGGAGACAGGCTTCGCGCCCGCAGCTTCGGCACGCTTCAGGAAGTCATCCAGAGCCTGCACCTGGAAGCCGACGTAACCAACGCCGATATCGGTGATCTTGCTGGGCTCGACGGGCTTCTTCCTGTTCTGAAACTCGACCAGCTCCAGGTACAGACGCGAGCTGGGCGCTGCCGCTTCCGGAAAGGACTCGTTGAAGAAGCGCAGTATGTTGCCATGACCCCCGACTGCGGAATCAAAGAAGTCACCTTGCAGCCAGGGAGATTCGCGGGATTGCAGCTGGCCACCGAACAGCGTGCCGTAGAATGTCTTCGCCTTCTCGGAGTCCAGTACGACGAGGCCCACGTGGCTCACTCCCGGCAGGAAAGCAGCGCGCGCGGGCCGGCCGTCCTTGGCGGGAACAGCCGGCCGCTCACCGATCAGCTCGATGTCCAGGCCATCCGGGTCCGTCATGTAGGCCAACAGCCCCTTGGTCTCCCCGGGAGGGGCGATCAGCTTCGCGTCCCAGGAGCGTGCCCTGAGCATTCCGCTGGCCCGCAGCTGCTCCCACACTGCATCCGCGCTCGGAACGATCAGGCCGAAGTGCGTCACGCCAGGGTCCCACGGTGTGTGGTCGGACAGGATCTTGCGGGGAAGCCCTTTCAGCTCACGCAGGTAGACGACGAATCGCTGGCCGGAGGCGGTGTTGTTCACATACATCTTCGCCATGCGCGTCTTGATCCCTTTGACCCCGTACAGGCGCTCGACGACATCATCCTGGCGCCATGCGGGATCGGCCGCCGGGTCCTGACTGAAGCCGATGGCTTTGTAGAAGGCGACCGAGCGATCCAGGTCCGAGACCATCCGCCCCACGAACGCGAGACCCAGAACCCTGGCCTCAGGAGCCGAGGACTGAGCGTGTGATGGCAGGCAGAGCGCCCATGACAGGCAGGCCGCCACAAGGGCGGTGGCGAATCGAATCATGACAGTGCCCCCTCGAAATGACGCAGCTACCATATTACTGGAAAGCCCGCACGATGGATCGGGCTGGATGCACCAGGCAGGTCAGTGCCCGGCGTGACGCCGGAGGTCGGCAGCCTCGGCCGGTGCGGCCATGGGGTCGGTGTCCAGGGCACAGATCGAGTAGGACCGGCTGCGGCGGTACGAGCGAGTCACAGACGCGGATGTGCTAGGCTCCCGCCTCGTCCGAGGCCTTAATCCATCTCCAGAAGGGCTCCGGTGCACGCCCGCTCCGAGGTCCCAGGGGTTGCGACCATGCTGACGATGCCGGGCCTTCAATTTCTGGTCCTCTATGTGATCACGGCGGCTCTTGCGTATCTTCTGGTGCGCATCAGCATTGCGTCGCGCGAGCGGGAGCGGGTTGCCGCAGAGCACCCCCAGATTCGTGACCCCTACCTGATTGCTTACCTCCGCGGTGGCAGCGCAGAGCTCATCAAGGTTGTGGCTCTGGCACTCACTTTGCGCGGACGGCTCAAGATCGAAGGTCCCACGCTTCAGGCGGTTCAGCCGTTCGATTCGCCCGAGGCCGCCCTGCCTATCGAGAGCGCCGTGCTCAGGGGTTGCAAGGAGCCTGCCAAGCCCAAATCCCTCGTCGGGATCACAGCACCGGCTGCGAGCGAGTATCAACGGGAGCTCACCCAGCGGCACCTCCTCGCCGACACGGAGGTATTCCGAGCGCGCCGGACTCCTGTGCTTCTGGCAATCCTGGTTCTGATCGCGCTCGCTGCCGCAAAGATCGCTGTTGCGTTGAGTACCGGTCACCGCAACATCTGGCTGCTGGTGCTGTGTGTCGTCGTGGTAGTGATCGCTCTGTGCACACAAATTGGCGCACGCCGTACACGGGCCGGCAACGAAGCGCTGCGGAATGCTGGGGAGCTGTTTGCGGGCCTGAGGCAGCGTAGTGGCCAGCTACAGCAGAGCGACGTGGCCGAGGCGACGCTAGTGGCTGCGGTGTACGGAGTGTATGCCCTGCCGGGAGTCAACCTCAGGGCCTGGAGTAGACTGTGGGCTCCAGCGCAAAGCGGTGACTCAGGCGGCTGCGGATCCTCTGACAGCGGCGGGTCTTCTGACAGCGGCGGTGGAGCTAGCGGCAGCTGTGGCAGCAGCGGAGGCAGCGGCTGTGGAGGATGCGGAGGCGGACATTGAGAACAGCCGATCGAGTCGGGCTAGGGTGGCGCGGAGCTCTCGCCGCCAGCATCTATGTGCACCTCGACGCGGTCGATGTCCTGGAGGTTCTTGCTGACGACTACTTCCACTCCTCAAGGCGAACTCTGCGTTCGATCAGGGCACTGGGTCGCGACGTGCCACTCGTTTGCCATGGAGTCTCGCTCGGGCTTGCGTCCGTGACGCAAGTGAGCCTCTGGCGCATCGAACGCCTGGCCAGGGTGCTCGAGGCCATCGAGCCCGAGGAGTGGTCGGAACACCTTGCCCTCGTGCGCGCCGGCGGCTATGAGATCGGTCATCTGGCCGCGCCTCCCCGCAACCCGAGCACGGTCGAGGGTGCGGCGCGCAACGTCGCCCACATCCAGCGTGTCGTGGGGCAAGCGCCCGCGCTCGAGAATATCGCCACACTCATTGCTCCGCCGGATTCCCCGATGTCGGAGCCTGAGTGGGTCTCGGCCATCGTCCGCTCCTCGCCCTGCAAGCTGCTGCTTGACCTTCACAATCTGCACGCCAACTGTGTCAACTTCGGTCATGATGCGTACGAGCTTCTCGGACAGCTCCCGATCGAGCGGGTGAGCCAGGTACACTTGAGCGGCGGAGCGTGGATCGAGCACCACTCGGCCGAGCACGGCGTCTTTGCACGCAAGCTGCTTGATGATCACGTCCATGATGTGCCGGACGTGGTCTTCGCGCTGCTCGGTGAGCTGGCCGAACGCTGTCCCGAGCCGCTCACGGTGATCATCGAGCGCGACGGCCGGTATCCGCCTTTCTGCGCCCTGCTCGAGCAGCTGGACCGAGCGCGCCGGGCCCTTGCCGAGGGCCGTCGCCGGCAAGCGACCCTTAGTGGAAGTCTCCTCCATGAGCTCGCCGCGGTTTGAGGCGTTTCTTGCCCGGCTCTATGCCGATCGGGTGTTTCTGGAGCGCTTCCTCTCCGATCCCGTCAGCGCCATGTCGGCAGCAGGTCTTGACCTGCGCGAGCAGCGCGCCGCTGCGAGCATCGACCGTGCGAGCCTGTTGCTTGCAGCGCATAGCTACGCGCGCAAGCGTGCAGCACGTGGCTGGCGGGGCCCGCCGAGATCGAGGCTCCGCGAACGGCTGACAGAAGCAACGCGGACTATGCTTGCGCTCGCGATGAGTCGGGTTCGCGGGTGGATCAAGCGACGGGTCTCGGGATTTCCGGGTGGCCGCGCCCATTGAGCCACGATCCTTGCGAGACCAGCGTCAAAGGCGCCCCTTGCGGTAGCGGCGGTGGCCGCTCGATGCCCTGAGCTCTCGCCGTCTCACCGTGCGATATGATGATCGGACCGAAGGTCGCGATACTGCCACCGTCGGGCGGCACCATGCGCCCTTGTCAGAGCCGCCTGACGCCTTTTTGAGCCCGCAGGATGACTGAATGACGCCTACAGACCGCGCTGCCTACGCCAAGCTGCTCGAGACCGGCATTCTGGTGGATTTCGAGGTTACG
>Ga0123356_10002213_pt1 | contig 20934 bp, 18 predicted proteins | sample TergutEmb28metaG_2_FD_92546 | JGI IMG/M metagenome (GOLD analysis project Ga0123356, IMG submission 92546) | Embiratermes neotenicus P3 segment gut microbial communities from Petit-Saut dam, French Guiana - Emb289 P3 | ecosystem: Host-associated > Arthropoda: Insects > Digestive system > Gut ... | reverse complement strand
TGAAACACCTCGGGGCCACCGTCATTGGGACGGTCGGCAACGCCGAGAAGGCGACCAGCGCGCGGGCCAATGGCTGTGACCATACCATCCTCTATCGCGAGACCGATTTCGTCGCAGCGGCAAGGAAGATCGTACCGGAAGGCGTCGCCGCGGTGTTCGACGGCGTCGGCAAGGACACGTTCATGGCCTCGCTGGATTGCATGCGCCCCTACGCGACACTCGTCTCCTTCGGCAACGCTTCCGGGCCGGCACCGCCGCTCGATATCCGGCTGCTGAGCCAGAAAGGCTCGCTGATCGTCACGCGCCCGGGACTGACAAGCTACGTCGCGGATCGGGCCACCTACCAACGCGCCGCCGCCGAATTGTTCGACCTGGTGGAAAGAGGCGTCATCCGCTTCGATCCGGCCAACGCTTACGCGCTGAAGGACGCGGCGCAGGCGCATCGCGATCTCGAAAACCGGAAGACAACCGGGTCGGTGGTGCTGGTGCCCTGAACCCGCTTCAGTCGCCGGTCTCGAGCCAGCGACGCTCGCGCGCATAGAAAGCGGCCACCAGATCGGGGCGATCGTCGCCCAGCAGCTCGGGATTGAGCCGGTAGCCGCGCTTCAGTTGCGTGTAGCCCATGAAACGATAAGACGGGCGCAGCGTCCTGACGATGTCCCAGTCCACCGGCAGCGGGTTGCGCGGATCGGTGCACTGCAGATTGTCGCGCTGATAGATGCCCTCGAACGACGCCAGGCGCCAACCGTCTTTGTTCCGGACGACGCGCGAGAAGAAACGGCAATACTGGTGGAAATCGAACTCGACGCCGTCGAAGGTCAGCCGGTCATAGATGAAGGCGGGGCTCTCGACGATGGCGCGATCGCCGACGATCCGGTGCGTTGCCGGCATGATCCAATGCTTGCCGGACGATCCCTTCAGCATCTTTTCGCGCGACTGCTCGACAAAGCCGGCAATGTCGCCGTCGTACCAGCTGGTCCGCACGGGCGCCCCCGGAATGTAGCAAGCGAGCAGCCCGGGCCAGTCCTTCTGGTCGCGGCAAAACCGCTCCCAGCGCACCAGATCGAAGATCTCGGTGCGATCGAGCAGGGCGTCGATCCTGGCTTCGCGGCTGCGCTCGGTCATCCCCTTCCCTCCTGTCGGTCGATCATCGCAACGCGGCCGCAGACATCCCGGCGGCCCCATATCGGCGCAATTGCCGCCTCGCTGCAAGTGCCGGCGGTCGGGAACGTCAATCCCCGCCTGGCGCCGGCGCCATAGAAAAGGGCTCTCCGGGTACCCCGGAGAGCCCTTCAAAGCGTGAGAAAGCTACGATTTCAGCGACGCCTTCACCTTTTCGGGGGTGAAGGGCAAATCCCGCAACCGGACCCCGACCGCATCGTAGACGGCATTCGAAATCGCCGGGGCAACCACCGTCACGGCCGGCTCGCCGACGCCGACCGGTGTGTGCCCGTTCGCGAGGATGTGGATCGTGACCGGCGGGACGTCCGCCATTCGTATCGGCGTATAGGTGTCGAAATTGGTCTGATCGAGCAGACCGTTGTGCATGGTGGCCTGTTCGTGCATGGCGAGGCTGAGACCGAAGAGCGTGCCGCCTTCGACCTGCGACAGCGCGCCGTCGCTGTTGACCGGCAGGCCAAGGTCGATCGCGGTCGTGAAGTGCTCGACCTTGATCTCGCCGCTCTCCTTGTCGACGGCGACCTCGGCAACGCCGCACGTCCAGGTCGGCGTGTCCCGGAAGTGGGTGGTCGCGGCGAGACCGATGCCGCGGCCGGGACCGAGGCGACGATGCTTGCGCTCGAAGTCGGTTTCCTTTGCCGCCTTCCTGATGACCGCGGCAATACGCTCCGCGCCGCCGACCGACATCGGCACCGAGCCCGCATTGAGCCCCGTCGCGGTCAACAAGGAGAGACGCAGCTGGACCGGGTCTTTGCCGGTCTTGCGCGACAACTCGTCGAAGAAGCTCTCGAGGGCGAAGAAGGTCCACGCTGTCGCAACCGAGCGCAGGAAGCCGGGAGGCGTCGCCCGTTGACCGAGATCGTTGGTGATGTCACGCGCGGCGTAGTTCGGGATTCCGTACCAGGAGTCGCTGCCGCTCATCGAGCTGGCGTCGACCTTGTACTTGGCCCCCTTGTCCTTGCTGGGCGTGAGCAGGGCCGGTGCCGCGCGCTCCGCCGACGATGCCATGCAGACATCATGCGTCAACGCGACAACGTTTCCTTTCGTGTCGATGCCCGCGCGGAGGCGCTGATAGGTGATGGATCGATAGAAGTCATTCCGCAGATCCTCGTCCCGGGTGTAGATGATCTTGACCGGGCGCCCGATCGCCTTGGCTGCCAGGACCGCCGGTATCATGACATCGACATCGTCGAGCCGGCGTCCGAAACCGCCGCCAAGATACATCTGGTGGATCACCACCTGAGGCGGTTTGAGGCCGGTGGCACCGGCAAGCATCGGCTGGTGGGCCGCCTGCAGCTGGCTCCCGGAATAGATATGCAGCGTGCCCTTGTCGAAGAACGCGAGCGCGTTCATCGGCTCGATCGGCACGTGCGACGCGAGCGGCGTCACGTATTCCGCGTCGATCTTGACCGGAGCGTCGTCGTAGGCCTTTTTGGGATCGCCGATCAGCCAGTAGAGGCCGCCGGCATCGGAGTCGGCGACGAGCTCCTTCGCGTGCGCGAGAATGTCTTCGCTGCTGACATTGGCGTTGGGGCCGAGGTCCCAGTCGACCTTGATGGCGCGCGCCGCCTTGATCGCGGTCGGGAAATCGTTGGCGATCGCGATGACATAGTGGGTATTGACGCCGAGCGGGTCGGGCACCGAGACGTAGCGCTGATATCCGGGAATGTCCCTGGCCGCGCTGTCGTCGATCGCCTCCTTGTCGCCGTTTTTCTTAGGCTTGGCGCCGATCCGCACCGGCGGACGCACGATCTTCCCGTAGACCATGTTGTCGACGAAATAGTCGATGCCGAACATCGCCTTGCCGTTGGTCTTCGCGGGAATGTCAAGCGCCAGAACCGGCTTGCCGAGAATCTTGTAGCCGCCCTTCTTGATCGCGATCTTCTTGAGCTCGGCGTCCTTGTAAACCTTGTCGACCTTGCCGGTCGCCACCAGCTGGGCATAGCTGACTTTCTCGCCGTTCCTGGCGATCACCCAGCCCTTGGCGGCATGGACGTCGCCTGGCTTGACGCCGAGTTGCTTGGCGCCCGCATCAAGGAGCGCGAGGCGCCCGGCGGCGCCAGCCTGGCATGCGCCCATGAAGGTAGAGAGGATGCTGGTGCTGCCGCCGGTGAAAAAGGCGGTGAAATCGGGATAGTCGAGCCGCATGTTCTTCCACTCGACTTCGAGCTCTTCCGCGATCTCCTGCGCCAGCGCCGTGCCGACATGCTGGCCCATCTCCGACTTGTTGACGTGCACCGTCACAATACCGGCGGGCGAAATGGTGTAGAGCATGGTCGGCGAATAGTTGTCGGCGGCGAAGGCCGCGCTCGCCGTACCAAGCACGCTCGGCCCGATGACGCAGCCGATAGTGAGGCCGGCGCCCGCGGCGGCGGTGCCCACCAGGAAATGGCGGCGCGAGACCTGGCTCTGCATTTTTCTTTCGATCGTGTCCATGTCCGGCCTCCTAAACCCTGCGCATCTCTGCGGAGGCGCGCTTGATCGCCTTCTTGATTCGAATATAGGTCGCGCAACGGCAGAGATTGCCGTTCATCGCGGCCACGATCTCGGCATCGGTCGGGTTCGGATTCTTCTGCAACAACGAGGCCGCCTGCATGATCTGGCCGGACTGGCAGTAGCCGCATTGCGGCACCTGTTCCGCGATCCATGCCCGTTGCACGGGATGTTGACCCCCGGGATCAAGCCCTTCGATGGTGGTGATTTCCTGGCCCGAGGCCTCTTCGAGGCTGGTCTGGCAGGAGCGCACGGCGACGCCGTTGAGGTGCACCGTGCAGGCACCACACAAGCCGGCGCCGCAGCCGAACTTGGTGCCGGTCATCTTGAGGTTTTCGCGGATGACCCACAGCAGCGGCGTGTCGTCGGGCATGTCGACGACATGCGTAAATCCATTGATGGTGAGAATCCTCATGTTGCTCCCTCGCGTTAACTCCCTATCCGTCCGCCGACGGGCCGACGACCAGAAATCGCCACCGAACCCGCCGGCACAGCCAGCCGTCCGTTGCCGCAGATTTCGGTATTTCGCTCGCCGGGCCCTCCCATTCAGCGCCGATCGCTCGTGTTGGCTTCGCTATGGCGCCGCCTTGCCCGATGGCCGCAATCTGTCGCCGCCGCACTTATTTCCAACAACTTCGCATGGTTGCAGCGTCGCAAATCACTGTCAATAACTCAATTGGCAATCACTCGACGAGAACCCGGCATTACTGAACCCCGGGCTCGTTATATTCTTATGAATATTACGAACCCGAATCCCGATAGACCGGGTCGCGGCCGGCGCCAGCATCGCCGCGGCGCCGCCTGGACCGCCCGCGCACCCCGAGGCTCCCCTGGTGTCGCGGACACAGCGCGGGCGCCTTCCGGCTCTGCGGAAGCCCGCCCGATCGATCTTAGGCAAACTATCGGCCGGCCGCCTTCAGATAGGCCAGAAGATCGTCGAGCGCCTGCGGATTGTCCACGGCGCCGGATGCCATCCTGGTTCCCGGCACCGCCGCCGGGGGATCCGCCAGAAACTTTCTCAAGGCCGCCTCGTCCCAGACGATCCCGGAGCTCCTCATCGCTCTGGAGAAGCTGAAACCCGGCGCCGTCCCCGCCTTGCTGCCGAACAATCCGTGGAGCGACGGACCGATCCCGTTCTCGCCCGCGGCGAGCGAATGACAGACTGTGCAGCGCCGGAACACCGCCTTGCCGCGCGCGGCGTCACCGGCCGCGACGGCCGAGGCTGCCGATCCGAAGGCGACCAGCAGCGACACGAGAGCGGCGGTTCCGACCCGCACCCTCATTTCGTTGCCTCTTTCAGATAGGCGATCACGTCGTCGACCTTCTTCGGATCGCTGATGCCGGCGAACAGCATCTTGGTGCCGGGAACCTTTTTCTGCGGATCGGGCAAATAGGATTTGAGCGCTTGCTCATCCCAGGTGATCCCCGAGCGCCGCATCGCCGGCGAATAGGCGAAGTTTGGCGCCGTGCCGGCCTTGCGCCCGAACAATCCGTGCAGGCTTGGCCCGATCCGGTTCTCGCCCGCCTTGAACGAGTGGCAAGCTTGGCATTGCATGGCGACAATCTTGCCCTGCGCCGCGTCACCCTGGGCATGTGCCGCCAGCGAGACCAGGCTCGCGCCGACCACGACAATGATTCCCACTCTCACGACGTTCCCCTTTTTTTTCAACACGTTCCGGACGAGGAGTTGCACAGGCCGGGCGCGAGAGCAAGGCGCGCGTATGGATCGGGCGGAAAAAATCCCGACCCGGTCGCGCGACCGGGTCGGGCCGGGACTCAGAAGTTGATTTGTGTTCTGGCGGCGATGGCGTTGAAGGTGACACCGCCATTGAGAGTGAGGGCACCGGTTGTGGTGTTGGGGAGGAGGCGGTTAGAGACGTTGACGTGGAGGAAGTCGAGCATGAAGCGCAAATTGTTGTTGGGATAGTAGTTGAGACCGATCGACCAGGTCTGCTGATAGCCGCCCGCGACGCCGCCGGTGGAGCTCAACAGCCTGCCGAAGCCGGGGTTGTCGTCGTTGAGAGAGATGGCGCTGTAACGCGCCGCGATTTCGAGGGCGCCCCAGCCGTCGCCGTTCAAGGACAAGGGCCGCTCGGGGATGACACCGGTATAGGCGCCCGAGCTCGGCAGGTAGTGACGGGTGCCGCCGATGGAATAGCTGATCTGGCCGTAGCCGCCGTTGAAGCCGAGGGTCGGGGCAAACCGCTCGCCGGCGGCGAGATACTGGCTGACCATGTAGTGGAAGAACTCAGCTTGGGCATAGAGGGGACCGATGGCGCCGGCGAATTCGAGGCCGGTCACGTTGGCCGACTTGCTGTTGATGCCTTTACAGGTGTTGCCGGTGGCGGTCGCGGTCGAAGCCTGGCCGCAGGTCACGAGGAAGATGGTGGGATCGACGCGCAGCTCGGGCCGGTCAAAGAGCTGCAAGCTCTCGGCGTTGGAGGAGCTGCGCGGGGTGAAGTCGAGGATGTTGTTGACGCCGACATGGAGGGAATAATCCGCGCCCTGGAGGAGCTGGTAGGTGGCGCGCGTCACCAGCGCCGTTTGCGCCGGCGTCGGGCACGAGGCCGACGCGGCAGCGTTGGCCTGGGTCGTCGGGGTCGCGGCGCAGGACGAATCCAGGGCACCCGATTGCGGACCGGTCAGATAGGCGCCGAGCCAATAACGGTCATTGTTGGAGCGGGCGCCCAGGGCGGCGCGGAAATCGCCGCCGCCGAACTCGGTCTGCACCACCTGCGACGACGAGCGCTCGAGGAACATGATGTCGTTCGAGCTGGTCGCCTCGTCGAGATTGGAGGGGACGTCGATATAGCCGAAATCGATCGCCACCGGGAAGCGCTGGCCGTGATTGTAGAAGCCGTTATAGGTGATGAAGGCGTTCTCGACACCCGACAGGGCGCCATTCAGGCTGGACGCGTAGGCGGGCTGCAGCCTGGTGTTCTGCGCTGCATAATTGTTGATGTTGACCGTGTCGACGGTGTTGCCGAAATCGTAGATCAGGGCATAGGTCCAATCACCCATGAAGCGGCCGGTCACGCCGATGCGCGCGCGCCGCGCGTTGAACCCGCTCAGGAGGTCATCGCCGCGCGCGGTCGCGAGGCCCGAGCGGGTGTTGAGATAATCGGCGGCATCGAGATGCAGCCGTCCGGTCAGCTCGATCGTGTTCTGGCCGTCGGCGCTCGAGAAGCCGAAACGGTTGTTCGCCGATTGGGTGACCCGCGGCGCGTTGGGCGGCAGGGCATGCGCCACCGCCTGCTGGGCCGCCGCCTGGGCCGCCGCATTCGCCCGTTCCTCGTCCCGCTGCTCCTGCTGCTGCAGCGCCTCCAGCTTGTGCTGCATCTGCGACATCTCCCCTTTCAGGAGATCGATCTGATTGTGGAGCGAGGCGTTGCTGTCCTGGGCCACAGCCGGTTCGAGGGGCAGCCACGGCGCGGTCCCCAGCAAGAGGCCGCCAAGCGCAACCGCGACACCCAACCGCATCATCGTCATCATAACCCCCAAACTCTCTATTGTATGCGCTGTATAGTTAATCGATTAATACCATAGATTAAAAGAAAAGAGCGGAGCCTGTCAAACCCTTCGCCGCGGCACGCTGCCGCCGGGTTAAGGTTTTGCCTTCGGATCGGGAGGGCTTCGGATGGGACCTTTAGCGGGTGTGCGGATTGTCGAGCTCGCGGGAATCGGGCCGGCGCCGATGTGCTGCATGCTTCTGGCCGATCTCGGTGCCGATATCATCCGCGTCGACCGGCTCGAGCCGAGCGGCCTCGGCGTCCCGGCGCCGGACAAGTACAAGCTCCTCCATCGCAGCCGTCCCGCGGTCGCCGTCGACCTGAAGCAAGACCGCGGCACCGCCCTCGCCTTGCGCCTCGTTCGCGAGGCCGACGCGCTCGTCGAAGGCTTTCGGCCCGGGGTGATGGAACGGCTGGGGCTGGGGCCGGATCGCTGTCTCGCCGTCAATCCGCGTCTGGTGTACGGCCGCATGACCGGCTGGGGGCAGACAGGGCCGCTGGCGGCCAGTGCCGGCCATGATCTCGATTACATCGCCCTCGCCGGCGTCCTCCATGCCATCGGTCGTGACGGACAAAAGCCGACCCCGCCGCTCAACCTAGTCGGCGATTTCGGCGGCGGTGCGCTCTTTCTGGCGATGGGAGTGCTGGCGGCCCTTCTCGAGACGTCGCGCTCGGGCAAGGGCCAGATCGTCGACGCCGCCATGGTCGAGGGCGCCGCCGCGCTCCTGACGCCGTTTTTCGGCCTTTACGCCGCCGGCCAGATGAAGCTCGAGCGCGGCGTGAACACGCTCGACTCCGGCGCCTTCTTCTACGAGACCTATCAATGCGCCGACGGCGAATACCTGGCGGTTGCCGCGATCGAGCCGAAATTCTATGCGGAATTGCTGGCGCGCCTCGAGCTCGATCCGGCGGCGCTGCCGAAGCAGGACGAGCGCACGCGCTGGCCCGAGGGCAAAGCCGCGCTCGCCGCAAGGCTCAAGACCAAAAGCCGCGACGAATGGCTGCGCCTTTTCGAGGGCAGCGACGCGTGCGTCGCCCCGGTGCTGTCGCTGGCCGACGCGCCGCGCCATGCCCACGCCCTGTCGCGCGGCAGTTTTGTCTCGGTCGCCGGCATCACCCAGCCGGTTCCGGCGCCGCGCTTCAGCCGCACCGAAAACGCGCCGCCGACCGCGCCCGAGCCGCCCGACGCCGCCGCGCTCCGCGGCTGGGGCCTCGATGCGGCAGAGATCGCCGCCCTACGGGCCGACGGCGTCGTCGGATGACCGGATCAATCGTCGAACCAACAATCAGTCGGCCGGGCCTTGCGTGCCGACGCTGCCGGCCGCGCCCGCCATGGCGGGGGCGCGGTGACCGCTGACTTCGGCGCCGGCATAGGGCGAGAGATTGATGAAGAAAAAAAGGCAGCCCAGCGAGATCAGGCCGACGGTGATGAACGCCGGCGTGAAATCGCCCGCCGTGAGAGCGGCGCCGGCCCCGATCATCCGCGTGACGTGGAGCGCGAGCGCCCCGGTGCCGACCCCGATGCTCATCGCCAGCTGCTGCGCCATGCTTTGCAGCGAGGTGGCGCGGCTCATGCGCGACACCGGCACATCGGCATAGGCAAGCGTATTGACGCTGGTGAATTGCAGCGAACGGAAGAAGCCGCCCGCCAGCAGCACCGCAAAAATCACGAGATGCGGCGTCCACGGCCGGAACAGAGCCAGCGCCGCGATGAACCCGCTGGCGACAAACGCATTGCCGATCAGCACATTGCGAAATCCGAAGCTGCGGATGATGGGAGCGGCCGAGGTCTTCATCAGCATCGCGCCCATGGCGCCGGCAAAGGACAAGAGCCCGGAATTGAGCGCCGACATGCCGAAGCCGAGCTGAAACAGGAGGGGGGTCAGAAACGGCGTCGCCCCGACGCCGATGCGGAAAAAGCTGCCGCCGACCACGCCGGTGAAATAGGTCGGGATCTTGAACAGGCTCAGATCGACGAGCGGGTGGGCGTGGCGCTGCGCGTGGCGGCCATAGAGGCCCAGCAGGACGGCGCCCCCGACCAAGAGCGATGCCACCACCACGGTCGGCACGGCGCCCCGGCCTGCGGTCTCGAAGCCGAACACCACGCCCGCCAGACCCAAGCCGCACAGGATGAACCCGCGCCAATCGAGCGGCGGCCGGTCCGGCTCGCGAACATCGCTGATAAAAATCGATGCCAGGACGATGCCGAGAATTCCCATCGGGATGTTGATGAAAAAAATCCAGCGCCAGGAAAAATAGGTGACGATGAACCCGCCCAGGACCGGGCCCATCACCGGCCCGATAAGCGCCGGCACCGTGAGATAGGTCATGGCCCGCACCAGGTCGGACTTGGGCACGGAGCGCATCATCACCAGGCGGCCGACCGGCACCATCATCGCGCCGCCCATGCCCTGGAGGATGCGGGTCGCTATCAACTGCCAGAGCGAATGAGAAAAGCCGCAGCCGATCGAACCCAGGGTGAAGACGATGATCGCGGTGCGGAACACGGCACGCGCGCCATAGCGATCGGCAAACCAGCCGCTGGCCGGAATGAACACGGCGAGGCTGAGAAGATAGGACGTGATCGCGAGATTGAGCCGGACCGGATCTTCCGCCAGGGCCCTGGCAATCGTCGGCAGCGCCGTCGAGATAATGGTCGAGTCCAGATTCTCCATGAACAAGCCGCAGGCGACGATCATGGGAATGAGGAACTGGCTCGGCGGACGGAGCATGATTGGTGTTGATCTTGAGGACGAAGGGAAATCGCGGACGCAAAAAAACCAGTTGGGAACTGCGGTGCGAATTTACCACACCTCCGGCGCCGGGATCTGCGTTGTCGCCAATCGTGTTATGCGTTTGGGCACGCCCCGGGCGCGGGTGCCGGGTCCGCCCGCCTCGACCGCGTCGGCGCCGGGTGCGGCCACGCCGCCGCGGAGGCGCGAGGCCGCCGCGCACGCGGTCACGCCTCTTGCCGCAAGCGGCCGACGAGGTCGGTCATGTCTTCCGGCATGTCGCTGGCGAACCGGAGCGCCGCGCCGCTCGCGGGGTGCGTGAACCCCAAGCGATAGGCGTGCAGGGCCTGGCGGTGAAAAAACCGGCGTGCCGGCCTCGTGCCGTAGGTCGCGTCCCCGATCAGCGGAAACCCGGCCGCGGCGAGGTGAACGCGAATTTGGTGGGTGCGGCCGGTGGCGAGCCGGCATTCGAGCAACGCCGCCCTGGTGCCGAAGGCGGCGAGGCGACGGTAGCGCGTGACCGCCTGCTTGCCGCCGCGCTCGACCACCGCCATCTTCTTGCGATCGCGCGGATTGCGGCCAATCGCCCCCGCAATCTCGCCGCTTGCCGGCGGCATGCCCCATACCACGGCCCAATAGGCCCGCTCGACGCGCCGCGCTGCAAAGTCCGCCGTCAGGGCGCGATGGGCCAAATCGCTCTTGGCGACGACCATGAGCCCGCTCGTGTCCTTGTCGAGCCGGTGCACAATGCCCGGACGACGGACCCCGCCGATCCCGGCGAACGTGTCGCCGCAATGCGCGATCAGCGCATTGGCCAAGGTGTGGTCGGGATTTCCCGGCGCCGGATGGACGACCAGGCCCGCCGGTTTTTCAACCACGAGAAGATGCTGGTCCTCGTAAGGAACGACCAGCGCCGCCGGCTGCGGCTCAAGCTTGTCGGGAACGGGCCGGGGCAGGATCACGGTGAAATCCACGCCGCGGCGGGTCCGGGCCGAGGGATCTGTCGCGGCGACGCCGCCGCAACGCACCTGACCCGTCTCGATCAGGCGCTTTGCCTGGGTGCGCGACAGCGGTGCGAGCGTGCGGGCGAGAAAGCGATCGAGCCGTTCGCCCTCGTCGGCACCGGTCACGGTTACCCGGCGGGTGTCGTCCATGTTAAGCCTGTCGATCGGCCATTTCGCGGCAGCCGGGAAGCATGCGGGCGCTCAAGATTCTTGTCGTGGTTCTGGGGGTGTTGCTGCTCGCCGGTGTCGTCGGGCTCGGTCTCGCCATCGTCAATCGCCTCAATCATAGTCACCCGGCGCCGGCGCCGGCAACGGCGCGAGCAATGGCGCCCGGCGGTGCGCCGCGGTTCGTCACGCTGCCCGCAGGCGCCAAGATCCTCGGCGCTCAAAGCGACGGCGACCGCGTCATGATCCGGGTCGGCCTTGCCGATGGCAGCGAGAGGCTGATGCTGCTCGATTGGAAGACCGGCGCGGTCCTGTCGACGCTCAATCTCAGATAGGCTCGGCCACCTGGTCGGGCGGCAGCGCCGCGATCAGATGGCCGACCGTTTCGCCGGACACGGGATGCCGCCAGTCCGGTGCAATCTCGGCGAGGGGGCGCACCACGAAGGCGCGATGCGACAGGCGCGGATGCGGCAATGTCGGTTCCCCCTCGCCGCCTGCCTGGACACGCCCGTCATAGTCGAGGAGATCGAGATCGAGCGTGCGGGGGCCGTCGCGCATGCGCCGCTCGCGGCCGAACTGCGCCTCGATGGCATGCATCAGCGCCAGCAGGTCGCGCGGCGTCAGTTCCGTCCGCACCGCGATGACCTGGTTCAAAAACCAGGGTTGATCCGATGCCGGCAGGGGCGCGCTGCGATAGCGGCGCGAGCGTGCCGTCGTCACCGCGCCGGCCTTCGCCAGCGCGTCGAGGGCGGCGGCAATCGTCGCGGCCGGCCCACCGCGCGCGCTCGGCAGATTGGCGCCGAGACCGATCAGAATCATCGCCGCCTCTGCGGGTTGAGTGCTATGCTTGCCCGATATTTCATCGGCCCATGGCCCTTATCATGGAGCGGATTGATGATGTTTTATCCGCAAGAAAGGATTGCTCTCTTTATCGACGGCGCAAACCTCTATGCCGCGGCCCGCGCCCTGCAATTCGACATCGACTATAAGCGCCTCCTGGCGCTGTTCGGCTCCCACGGCCATCTGGTGCGAGCCTTCTACTACACCGCGCTCCTCGAGGACCAAGAATATTCGCCGCTCAGGCCGCTCGTGGATTGGCTTGACTACAACGGCTATACGATGGTGACGAAGCCGACCAAGGAATATACGGACGCCACGGGACGGCGGAAGATCAAGGGCAATATGGATATCGAGCTCGCCATCGACGTCATGGAGATGGTGCAATATCTCGACCATATCGTGCTGTTTTCGGGCGATGGCGATTTTCGCCGTCTCGTCGAGGCGGTCCAGCGCAAAGCGGTGCGTGTCACCGTTGTGTCGACGATCAAATCGGCGCCGCCGATGGTTGCCGACGAGCTGCGGCGTCAGGCCGACATCTTTGTCGACCTGCTGGACATTCGCGGTCAGATCGAGCGGCCCCATCATCATGACGTGCGCTCGCCCGTATTCCATGTCAGCGAGTGAAGCGCCGCCCCCGCCGGACCATGATTGTCCCCTGTGCCCGCGCCTCGTGGATTTCCGCCTGAAGCACCGCGCGGCCTTTCCCGACTGGCACAATGCGCCGGTGCCGAGCTTCGGCGACATCGACGGACGCTTGCTGATTGTCGGCTTGGCCCCGGGCCTGCGCGGCGCCAACCGCACCGGCCGGCCATTCACGGGCGACTATGCCGGCAACCTGCTCTACGCCACCTTGCTCAAATTCGGCTTCGCCCGGGGCCAATATCGCGAACGGCCCGACGATGGTCTGGTGCTGGTCGACTGCCGGATCGCCAATGCGGTGCGGTGCGTGCCGCCGGAGAACAGGCCCGAACCGAGCGAGATCAGGACCTGCCACCGGTTTCTCGCCGCGGAAATCGCGGCCATGAAAAGACTGCGGGCGGTGATGGCCCTCGGCAAGATCGCCCATGACGCCGCCGTCCGCGCGCTCGGAGGCAGGAGCGCCGCTCATCCGTTCGGCCACGGCCGCATGCATCGGATCGGCGCTATCGCCTTGACGGATTCCTATCATTGCTCGCGATACAATACGAACACGGGGCGTCTCACGACGGCGATGTTCGAGAGCGCTGTGGACGGGATCCGGCAGCGTCTCGACTGATGCGAGGTGTCGACGCCTGCTCTCGCCGCCGCTGTCTCCCGGGGCGGCCGGCCGCTAACCCCGTTCGCGCATGATGCGGGCGCGGTCGCGCTGCCAGGTACGGGCCTTTTCCGCTTCGCGCTTGTCGGCCTTGCGCTTCCCCTTGGCCAGACCCAGCGACAGCTTGGCCCGGCCGCGGCCGTTGAAGTAGATGGCGAGCGGTATCAGGGTCATGCCTTCCCGGCTGACGCGTCCGAGCAGCCGGTTGATCTCGCGCCGGTGCAGCAAGAGGCGCCGCGCGCGTTTCGGCTCATGGTTGAAGCGCGCCGCCGGATACTCCGGAATGTTGGCATTGAAGAGAAAGATGTCGCCGTCTTTGTCGCCGGCATAAGCTTCCGCGATGCTGGCCTTGCCTTGACGCAGCACCTTCACCTCGCTGCCCATGAGAGCGATGCCGGCCTCGAACGTATCCTGGATGAGGTAGTCGTGACGCGCGCGCCGGTTCTGCGCGACGTAACGTTCGGTGCCACGCAGCGCCATTCCCGTCAGTTGAGCAGCCCCGCGCCGGTCATCGCATCCCGCACCACTTTCTGCGCGTTTTCGCTCGCCGGCACGATCGGCAGCCGCACGTCGGGCGACGATTTTCCGAGCAGCGACGCGCCGTACTTCACCGGCGCCGGGCTGGCCTCGACGAACAGCGCTTCATGAAGCGCCGACAGCCGCGCATTGATCGCTTGCGCGCGCCTTACATCGCCTTCCCGGAATGCGGCATGCATATCGGCGCACTGCCGGGGCGCCACGTTGGCCGTGACGGAGATGCAGCCCGTCCCGCCTTGCATCAGATAAGCGAGCGCGGTCGCGTCCTCGCCCGACAGCATGATGAAATCGTCGCCCACGGCAGCCCGCTGACGCGGCGTGCGCGACAGCTCGGTGCAATCCTTGACGCCGACGATATTCGACAGCTTGGCGAGCCGCGCCATGGTCGCGACGCTCATGTCAACGACGCTGCGGCCCGGAATATTGTAGATGAAAAGCGGAATCTCGATCGATTCGGCCACCGCCTTGAAGTGACGATAGAGGCCTTCCTGCGACGGCTTGTTGTAATAGGGCGTCACCACCAGAACTGCGTCGGCGCCGGATTTCTGTGCGTTCTGCGCCAGGGAAACAGCTTCACTGGTGGAGTTGGAACCAGCTCCGGCGATCACCGGCACCCGCCCCTTTGCGACTTCGACGCAGAGATCGATGACCCGGTGATGTTCCTCGTGGCTCATCGTCGCCGATTCGCCGGTCGTGCCGCACGGCACCACCGCCTCGGTGCCTTCCTTGATCTGCCAGTCGACGAAGGACTGAAAGCCCCTTTCGTCCACCGCGCCGTCGCGGAGCGGCGTGATGAGCGCGGTCATGGAGCCCTGAAACATCTTCTATCTCCACTCGGTCACAGGCTTGAGGACGGTGTTGTCGCGCAGCGACGATACCGTTTCATATTCTTAGGGGCAACGGCCGCCGACGGCCCGGCGACGCGACGCGTCGGTTGTGTTGAAGGGATGAGCCGTTAGAATGTCTTCAGAATGTCTTCGAAAATAAATATGCACATGCCTGGAGCGCCGGCGCGCCTGACCGCAGGGATTCGCTCATTGCTCTTCGCCTTCGCGGCAGCGGTCGGAATCGCCGGTCCCGCGCACGGCGAGCTCAGCGACAACGACCGCGTCCTCTATCGCCAGGCCTACATGGCGGCGCAGGCCAACAATTGGAACCAGGTCTGGACCCTGACCAAGAGCGCCAGCGACCGGTTTCCCGCGAAGCTGCTGTTGTGGGTCGAGTTGATGCGCGACGGTCCGGAGGTGCGGTTCGAGCAGCTCCGGGATTTTATCGCGCAAAATCCCACCTGGCCGGGCTTGATGGTGCTGCGCCGTCACGCCGAGCACGGGCTGCGCGATCAGAGCGACGCCGCCGCGGCCGAATGGCTGCGCCGGTATCCGCCGCTGAGCGCTTTCGGCAAGATGCGCCAGGCCGATCTCGACATTGCCACCGGGCACGAGGCACAAGGTGTAGCCGAGCTGCGCGACGTGTGGATCGAGACCAACTTCGCCCCGGCCGACGAAGCTGCATTTCTCCAGCATTACGGCGACCGCTTGCGGCCCCTCGATTATGCCAAACGCCTCGACCGCCTGCTGTGGGACGGCCGCGATATGGATGCGCGCCGCATGCTGCCGCGGGTGAGCCTGCCCCAGCGTGCCCTCGGCGTGGCCCGGCTGGCGCTGCTCACGGGCACGCCCGACGCCGAGCATCTTCTCGCTGAAGTTCCTGCGGATCTGCAGGGCGATCCCGGCCTGGTGTTTGCGCGGTTGCGCTGGCGCCGCCACAAAGCGCGCTACGACGAGGCGATCGCTCTGCTCGACCATCCGCCGTCAAATCTGGTCCGACCGCTGGCCTGGGCCGGGGAACGGCAGGCCTTGGCCCGGCTCGCGCTGAGCGAGGGCAATGCCCGCGTCGCCTATCGCCTGGCGGCGGCGAATGGTTTGAGCGAGGGTCCGGCATTCGGCGAGTTGGAGTTCCTCGCCGGGTGGGTGGCGTTGCGCTTTCTGAAGGATCCGGCTACCGCCTATCAGCATTTCGTGCGGCTCTATGATCACTCCAAGATGGCGATCAGCCGGGCGCGCGGCGCCTATTGGGCGGCGCGGGCCGCGGCTGCAATGAAGCGACCGGCGGATCAGGCGAGCTGGTATGAAAAGGCCGCGGCCAATCGTACAACCTATTACGGCGGGTTGGCGGCAGCGGCGCTGCGCGACGAAAGCACCATCAAGATCGAACGCGAGCCGGAGCCCGGCCGCGAGGCGGTCGCCGCTTTCGAGCAGAAGGAGCTGGTGCGGGCGGCGCGCGACTTGGCCGCAATGGGCGATTCCGAGGATGCGCGGTTCTTCCTGTTCCAGCTCGCGCAAACCGCGCAAACACCGAGCGACTATGTCCAGGTCGCGCGCCTGTCCCTGGCGCTGGAGCGACCCGATATGGAAATGATGGCGGCCAAGCGCGCCGCCAATGACGGCGTCGATCTGTTCGCCGAGAATTACCCGCTGGTGCCGCTGCCCCCGGGCGGCAGCGCGGAAGCGCCCCTGGTGTTGGCAGTGACCCGCCAGGAAAGCGGCTTTGATGTGGGTGCCACCAGTCCGGCGGGAGCGCGCGGCATGATGCAGCTGCTGCCGTCAACCGCAGAACGGATGACGAAGGCGCTGGCGTTGCCCTTCTCGGCACAGCTTCTGACGGAAGACCAAGTCTACAATATGCGCCTTGGTCGCGCCTATCTCGACGAGCTGCTGACCGAGTATTCGGGTTCCTATGTGCTGGCAATTGCCGCCTACAATGCCGGGCCTTCGCGGGTCAATCAGTGGATCGCGCAATTCGGCGATCCGCGCGCGAAGAACGCGGATGTGATTGATTGGATCGAATCGATACCGCTGTTCGAAACGCGCAATTACGTGCAGCGCGTTCTCGAGAACCTGCAGGTCTACCGCTTCGTGTTGGGCGATGGTCACCCCGCCTTCGCGCTGGTTGCCGACTTGCGCCGGTGATCGGCCGTCAGGCCGCCCGCGGTGCGGGTCGGCACTGCGCCCCGGCGGCGCGGCGACGATCGCTCGCTTCGGATCCTGATTGCGACCGGGGCTGGCCGGCGAGCCCCCGCAAACCCGCCGCCTCGGCCCGACCTCGATCCGGGACTGTCGGGCAAGGGGCGTTGTGCCGGTCGCGATGCCATGTCGGCGACAGGTTTGCCGCTGAGATCGTCGTCTCCGTTGACCGCGCCGCGGCGGCGCCTATTGCGTCGCGCCGACACGAATGACGTTGTCGCCCGCCCCCAGAAACTTGGCGGGATCGACCGGCGTGCCGTCCACCACCACCTCGTAATGGACATGCGGACCCGTGCTGCGGCCGGTGCTCCCCAATTCGCCGAGGGGGTAGTGCGCCGGCACTCTCTGGCCTTGCACGACAAACACGCGATGCATATGCGCATAGCGCGTGACGATGCCGTGGCCATTGTCGATCTCGACGAGGCGCCCCCATTGACCCTCGGCTCCGGCCTGGATGACGACGCCGGGCGCCGTCGAGAAAATGTGGGTGCGATAGGGTGCGGAGAGATCGACGCCGGTATGGAAGCCGCGCCGGTGATTGAAGGGGTCTCGGCGCGGTCCGAACGGGCTTTCCACGCGGTAATGATCGAGTGGCGCGCGCAACGGCAAAATCTCGGCGAGCCTTTCGAGGAGCTTGTGTCGCCGTTCATCACTCCCGGCGGTGCCCAGTGGCACGAAGGGTCCGCCTTCCGCCCCGCGCGCATCGCCGGTCTCTTTCAGGAGGCGACCGAGATCGAGCCCGGTCGAAGCGATCAGCGCCTCGATCTTGCTCGCCCCGCCATGCAGGCTCGCCGGCGGCGCGTTGGCCGCGGCGCGCGTTTCGGCCAGAACGATCCTGGCAGCCTGGGCTATCGTCGGCGCTGAATCGTCCAAGCCCTGATTCTGCCGGGCCAGCAGGCGCTGGCGCTCTACCGCCACCGCACTGAGCCGCCGGTCGATGCGCGCCAGGTCGGAATTGTATTTGCCGGTTCCGAGATTGTTGGCGTGAGCGAGGTCCTGTTCCAGCGACTGGATGCGCGCCTGCAGCGCGACCTGGCTGGAGTCGGAGTGCCGTTGCAGCTCGGCATCCTTTTGCTGGGCACTCACCAGTTCGCGCTGGATGTCCGCGCGATCGGATTCGAGCTGCGCCCGTTCGGCGTCGAGCGCGCCGATGCGCGCCTGCGCTTCCGCGAGCGCCTTGGCCCGCTCGGCGTCAAGCGCCTTGAATTGCTGACGCACATCGGACACCGCACGATCGCGCTCGGTCTGCAGCGACGCGATCCGCTGCTCGGAGCCGGCCAGCGCCGCATTGAGGCGATCATTGTCTTGACCGACGGCTTCCGCTCGGCTCTGCGCTTCCGCCAGTGTGTCGCGCAGCGCGTCGATCTGTTGATTGAGGTCCGTCCTTTCCCGATTCGCTTGCGCCAGCATGTGATTGCGGGACAGGACGACACTGCCAAAATGTTGGAGACGATAACCGAGATAGCCGAGAAAAAGGACGGTCACCAGGGCGATGGCCAATGCCGTCACTTGTCGGCTTGCGGTTAGATTAATGTAGATGACCCGGCCGCCGCGCCGGAACAGGATCTGAAAATCGGGGAAGACGCGCTCGCCCCAATCACTCACATCTTTTGTTATCAATGTCCCTCCGCCTTTGCTTTGCCTGTCGCCGTTGTCAGCACGGCAACTGAGCTTATCGTCGTTCCGCGGCCCCTGCGGGGACAGTCGCACTCGATCACGCTCATGGGCTCGTTCGACTCCGAAGCAACATCTTGATGTCGAGCCTCACCGTTTTTCTGTTGGGAAGTTATCCACTTACTTCGCACAACGCAAGGTTTTGGATCGATTCCGAGTCACGCGTGCGATTGTGCAATTGCCGGCGGGCCGAAGAAATAACCCTGCGCGAAATCGGCACCGAGCGCGCGGAAGGATTCAGCCTGTTCCGCGGTCTCGATCATCTCGACGATCACGCCGGCACCCGAGCCACGGCTCAGGGCGATGACATGGCTCAAGATCGAGCGGTCGTTCGGATTGCGCAGGCAGGAGCGCGCGAAGAGGCCGTCAATTTTTACATAGTCGACCTTGATCGAGCGCAGATAGTGAATCGAGGTCGCGACCGCGCCGAAATCGTCGAGACAAACCTTGAAGCCGATCTGGCGCAGACCCTGCACGGCCCTGTCGACGGCCTCGATGTCCCTCACCACCGCCGTTTCCGTCAACTCGAACATAAGCCGCGCGGGAAGATCCGGACGATTCGCCAAAAGGCCGCGCAGCTCCTCCACGAAAGCCGCGCTTTCAAGCGAGCGCCCGGAAAGATTCATGGCGAACGGCGCTGCGGCCGCGGGCATCTCCTGCGCCAGAGCGACGGCGCGTCTGCAAACGGCGAGATCAAGCTCGGTGACGATGTCGGCGGCCTCGGCCAGCGCAATCCACTGGTTAGGGGGACCGCCATCGCGGAACCGAATGAGCGCCTCGGTGTGGTGAACCTTGCCGGTGCGGAAATCGATGATCGGCTGATGCGCGAGATCGAACTCGGCGTGCTCCAATATCTTGCGCAGGGTCGCGATCCGGCCGGTGGTCTCGACCATGAGCTGGGTCAGGCTCGAGCGGCGCAGGAGAGCGAGCGAGGAATCGGCACCGCTTGCCAGCCGCCCCATGACATAGACGGCGGCGGTCGCAACGACATCGGAGCGGCCGCTTCCGGGGCGCAGCCGAATGGCGGTCGAGGTCAGCTGCAGCGGCTGCGCCGCGGGCGCCAGCTCGGTTGCCAGCCGGCGCGCATGACGCCGCAAACCGCCGGCATCGAGCGGACCATCGTGGAGAATGCCATAGCGCGCGTCGGAGATACGTCCGACGGCGAGGACGCGGCCGCCGAAGCGACGGTCGCTCGAGAGGCGGGCAAACAGCCCCTCTTCGATCTGTTGCATCGCGTCGCGCATGTCGGGCGGCGGACCGTCGATTGCCACCAACGTCAGTCGTCGCTCTCCGGCACCCGTGCCTTGGAATTTCTCGCGAACGGTCGCTGCAAACGCCACCGGACTTTGCAGGCCGTCGACGGTACCCACGGCACTTGGATTCGGCGCCTCTTTCACAGCGTCGCCGTGCGCGACCGCGAGGAACAGCACGGTGTGGCCATTGGGCAAGGCGCAGCCGCCGAAAATCGTCGCCGGCTCGCTGTCCTCCTTCAGGTGGACGACGGCCGGCATCATGTTGCCCTGATGACGCATGCGCGCCAGGCGCCCTTCGGCCACCGGACGATCCTCGGCGGCAAACAGCTCGGCGAAGGGGCGGCCGATCAGAGCGCCGGGCCCCGACGGGGCGACACGCTTCGTCGCGCCGCCCAGAAAACTGATCTGGCCCCGCGGGTCGGTCTCAATGAGGAGATCGGCTGCGCCGAACATGAAGGAGATGAAGCGATCGTACGCCGTCCCGGCTTCCGCCTCCCGGATCGCGCGGAGGTCATTTCGCTCAGCCACGGTCGGCTCCTTTTGGTGGGCGAAGACTGAGCAGCTTTTCGCCTGATTTCTTTAAGAAGAGGATAACACCGGCGGCCGATGGAGAAATGAGCGGAAGTTGCGGACGGCCTTAAAAGGTCAAGGCGGCCCCGCTGCGACGCGCGACCGCATCGGCAGCGCGCCGCGCGCCGGCACCGGACCGACGGCTTTCGCCCATGGCCGAACGCGCCGCCGATGCCTCCGATATCGGGATGCAAGCAGCGAACCGGTCGTCATCGGCCAAACCGCAAGCGGGACATTGACGACCGAGCATCCGTCGCGGCGGCTGCGCGCGCCCGGAACTTACCGTTCCTCGCCATCCCGACGCCGGCGCGGCAATGTCGCCTCACGACGAAAGCGCCGTGACGCCGGCGGCCGAAGGCGTCTGCGCCGTGATCGCGCCGCAGCGATTTGGCTTAGGGCACCGCCGAGGATGTCCGCGCCGCGGACGACCGGCGTGTCGCCGATCGCCACTGCTCCGGGCTTGGGCCGCGGTTCCTCAGGACTTGCTCGGAACGTGCAGAATCTGGCCTGGGAAGATCAGTTCCGGATTGCTGATCCGGGCTTGATTGGCGTGATAAATCTCGACATAGCGGCCGCCATTGCCATAGCTGCGCCGGGCAATGCGCCACAGCGAATTGCCCGGCTGAACGATCACGCGACCGCTCGGGATCTGCTCCGGCAC
>Ga0123356_10002212_pt1 | contig 20934 bp, 15 predicted proteins | sample TergutEmb28metaG_2_FD_92546 | JGI IMG/M metagenome (GOLD analysis project Ga0123356, IMG submission 92546) | Embiratermes neotenicus P3 segment gut microbial communities from Petit-Saut dam, French Guiana - Emb289 P3 | ecosystem: Host-associated > Arthropoda: Insects > Digestive system > Gut ... | reverse complement strand
TCCAGATCGACCACCCCGATGCGGTCGCCAAACCCGTTAAACCCGGTCTGGGTTCCTCCCACATGCAGCGTCAGGTAGACCAGCGTGAACACGGCCAGCACGAAGAGGAAAAACGCCCCTCCACCAATCAAAATCCAAAGCAGCGCGCGCGAACGTCCTTCAGACATGTGGAAAGTGTAGCATTTGGCCGAGGGACGGACGCATTCGTCCGACCAGCGAAGGCGAGAGCGAAACTCGATCCCGCTTTCCGCTCCCAGCCCTGGGTTATTCCGACGCGCGAGCGCGGCGAGTGAGGAGGAACCTGCCGGGCCGGCACAAATTGTCAAGCAGAGAGTGTAATGACCCTTAACGCCGCCGGTTGAACCGCAACCTCGACCGGTGTCCGACACACAAACTCCCCGTCGGCGTAAACCTCAAAAGGCCGCTTCGTCTCCACCCTCAGCCGCGGCGCCTGAAAATACTCCACCTCGCGGATCGCCAGATGCTTCCCCGCATACACCCTCGGAAACAGGCTAAGGAATCGGAATGGATCAATGCCGCCCACCTGACAAACGTCGAGCACCCTGTCGTCCATCTTGGCCCGCGGCGCGATTTTCATCCCCCCGCCATACAGCGGTGTATTGGCAAAAGCAGCCAGCAGCGTGGGTTGATCACTCGAGATGGTCCAGCTTGCAGTCGCAGTCTGCCCGTCACCCGGCAGCAAGATCTTCAAGGGGAATGGAGCAAACGTAAAGATGGTCGAAAGCAGGGCCAGCACATACCCGCCATTCCCTCGCAGCCATCGCGGCAGCCGGTTAGCCCGCCGCGCCACCTCGGCGTCGAGTCCGATGCCGGCCACGCAGCAGAAGTAGCGCGCGCCCAGGGCGGCACTGAGATCGGGCTCGGGCGTTTCCCCAACGTCGAGCGGCGTGATGATTCCCAAATCAATCTGGCGCACATTGCCGGCGTCGGCGCAAAACTTCTGCCAAGCCCCAAGCGAATCGCGCACTCCCCGCAGTGCTAGTGAACCAGCAAAGTCATTGCCGCTTCCAGCAGGCACAACTAGCACCGGCAGGCCGAGCTGGACCAGCTGCCCCAGATGCCGATGCACCGTCCCATCGCCGCCAAATACCACAATCGCATCGGCGTCAGCGGCCGAAGCAGGCATCGCGATGCGCCATTCGACAGAGTTGTCGGTCTGAAAGGGCCTGAGATCCGTGACCGAACACCCCAGCCCGAGAATTGCCGCCGCCCGCATATGCGGGGTTTAAGGTAGCAGAATCCACCAGCCCGGGGACACAAGTCTCCTGCCTAAGTGGCTGAGAGCTTGATTCGCTTGATCGATCGCCCGGCGCGAACGATCAGTGGGCGGGGAGGGCTGGGAACAGCAAGTTTGGGTTTGTCCACTAACTGTTGGTCAATTTCAACTGCTTTCTGTTTTATCTTGCGGCTCCCATCGGAGGCGGATTCCGCGAGTCTGGCTTCGACCAGCAACTTGTCGATCCGAACCTGCACTGCCACGTCTCTTTGGCGATCTTCGGGCAGGACCAGGACATCAGGCGGCGGCAATTGGATTCCGATCGATTCTCCGGAGCCAGCCAAAATCCTGGAGATCAGGACAGTGACGTTTTCCAGCGCTTCCGGCACCTCATCCTTCTGAAACTGCCTCGCCCAATCCTCCCCCGCCTTGGCCGCCGCCTCCCCCGAATGAAAGTCCGCCACGATCCTGCGGGCCAGATCCTTCTTCGCCTGCATCGGATGGGTCTCGCGCTTGATCTTCTCGATCTCTAAAACCTGCACATCGGTCAGCAACTCGTAGTATCTCCACATCATCTCGTCGGAGATGCTCATCACTTTGCCATACATCTCGAGCGGCGGTTCGTGAATGCCAATCGCATTCCCCAGCGACTTCGACATTTTCTGCACGCCGTCGAGCCCCTCGAGAATGGGCGTCATCAGCACAACTTGCGATTCCTGCCCGTAAGCCTTCTGCAGATCGCGGCCCACGAGCAAATTGAATTTCTGATCCGTCCCGCCCAATTCAACATCCGCTTGCAAAGCCACCGAGTCGTATCCCTGTACCAGTGGATAGAGCAGTTCATGCACCGAAATCGGCTTCTCCTCCTGAAAGCGTTTGTGAAACTCCTCGCGCTCCAGCAGCTGCGACAGGGTGTATCTGGCAGCCAGCCGCACAAACTCATCCGAGCTCATGGGACCGAACCAGCGGCGGTTGAAATCGACCACCGTCTTTTCAGGATCCAGAATCTTGAACACCTGAGCCTTGTAGGTCTCCGCATTCTGCTCAATCTGCTCGCGGGTCAGCGGGGGCCGCGTCGCCGACCGTCCTGTCGGGTCGCCAATCATCCCGGTGAAATCGCCGATCAGAAAAATCGCCGTATGCCCGAGATCCTGAAAGTGTTTCAGCTTGCGCAGCACCACGGTGTGTCCCAAATGCAGATCGGGAGCGGTCGGGTCCATCCCCAGCTTCACCCGCAGCGGTTTGCCGGTGGCACGCGACTTCTCGAGCTTGGCGCGCAAATCGCTTTCGCGAATAATCTCCGCCGCGCCCTTCTTGAGATAAGTAAGCTGTTCGTCTACTGAAGCAAAGTTAGTCATGAGAAAGGACATTATAAGGAACCGGCGCAGAAAGCCCGAATGCCCTGGCAAGGTCGCTGTGGGTCCCGGCTGTCCAGCCAAGCAAAAGCGCGACGGCGTGCGGTCACCGCATCAGCCCGCTAGAATGGCACAAATGAACCTGCAAATGAACCTGCACATCCGAAGAGCGGTTTCTGGCGACATCGGGCGACTCCGCGAGGTAATCGAAGCCTCAGTCCGTGGCCTTCAGGCCGAAGACTACACTCGGACCCAGATCGAAGGTGCTCTCCAGAGCGTGTATGGTGTCGACAGCCAGCTCATCGCGGATGGTACATACTTCGTCGCCGAAATTCGACCAGCCAACCGTGACGCCGCCGAAATCGTCGCCTGCGGCGGCTGGAGCAAGCGCAAAACGCTCTACGGCGGCGATCAATATGCCGGACGCGAAGATTCCCTGCTCGACCCCGCCCGCGACGCCGCCAAGATCCGCGCCTTCTTCGTTCACCCCAATTGGGCGCGGCAGGGAATTGGCACGCTCATCCTCGAAGCCTGCGAGAAGGCGGCCATCGCCGCCGGCTTCCGTACCCTCGAAATGGGGTCGACGCTCAGCGGAATCGCCTTCTATCGCGCCCAAGGATACGTCGAAACAGAAAACCAATCCGTGCCATTGACCAATGGCGAGTCGCTGGCCATCGTGAAAATGGCGAAGACGGTGGGCTAGAATCTTTCGTAACTCGCGCGCCCGCGCTATTTCTTCCGCGTCTTGATCTTGTTCATCTCGAAACGTCGCCCCACAATGTCGAAGTTCCCTCGCAATACGATGTTGATCGCTTGCGTGTAAGCGATATGTTCCTGCTTGAGGATGCGCGCGGCCAGCGAGTGCTCGTCATCTCCCCTGAGTACCGGGACCGTTTTCTGCACGACGATCGCCCCGTGATCCAGTTCCTCGTCCACAAAATGAACCGTGCAGCCGGAAACTTTCACGCCATAAGCGAAGGCTTGCTCCTGCGCCTCCAGTCCCGGAAACGCCGGCAACAGCGAGGGATGAATATTCAAAATCCGCCGCGGAAACTGCTCGACGAACCAGGGCGAGAGCAAGCGCATGTATCCGGCCAGGCAGACCAGTTCGACGTGATTGTCCTTCAGAGCCGCGACAACTTCACGATCATGGTCCTCGCGCGCCTTGCCCTTGGAAGGAATCACCAGGGTCTTCAGCCCGCGCTGGCGAGCAGTCTCGATCCCCGGTGCATCTGCCTGGTTGGAAATGACGACCGCAATCCGCGCGTCGGCAATCCGTCCTGCGTCAACACTGTCCGCGATGGCCGTGAAGTTTGAACCGCGCCCAGAAAGAAGTATGCCCAGAGATTTCATCGAGAACCGTGAGATTCGTCTCGGTTTCTCCACGCCAACATCATAATGTAGGAAAGCCGGTGTCTCTGGCAGGAGAGATCCGTCCGTACCGCACAAATCTTTTGGTCCCGGAGTTGCCGGTCATCTGCCCGGCGGATTGCTGTCTGGCGGCGGCCCGCCCTCGGAAATCTCCGCCAGGAGCTTTTGATCCTCGCCGGCCAGACTCAGCGGCAAAGTGGCGTATTCGAGGCCCTGAGAAGAAGCCTGGCCTTCGGTGACGATATATTCGATGAATGCTTTCACGATTTGCTGCCGGGCCTCATCCCTGGCTTGCCTGGGTACGAGCAGGTAAGTCAGACCGGAAATGGGATAAGCCTCCCTCGCGGTTGCGGGAGCATCCACCACCGGATTCCGCACATCTTTCGCCAACTCCCACTGAAAGGCGTCAATCGCGGCGGTGGCGCCCAATGCCGTGGGCTCGACCCAGGCGCCCGCCTGATTCTGAATCTCAGCGACCGGCAATTTGTGGGCGGTCGCGTAGGCCAGTTCCACGTAACCAATGCTGCCTGCCGTCTGTCGAATGGCATTGGCCACCGCCTCGCTGCCTCGGACTCCTGTGCCCACCGGCCAGTTCACCGAAATGCCGTGACCCACGTTCGTCGACCAATCAGGACTGACCTTGGCCAGATAAGTGGTGAATATGTTCGTGGTACCGCTGCCGTCGGAGCGGTAGAAGACCACGATCGCGTGATTCGGGACTCTTATGCCCTGGTTGTCCATCTGAATGGCCGGGTCTTGCCACCACTTGATTTGCCCAAGATAAATCGCAGCCAGAGTCGACCCGCTCAATCGCAGGCGCGACTCAAGCCCGGGAAGGTTATAAACAATACAGACAGGGCCTCCGCTCTCGGGAATCTGCACGAGTGCCGGCATGCTTTTCAACTTCTCGTCATCGAGAGCTGCATCACTGGCAGCAAAGTCCACCAATCCCTGCTTCAAGAGCTCAATCCCGCTACCGCTGCCAATGGCCTGGTAAGTGATTTGAACTCCGGGGTGATTGCTTTGAAACCCGGAGATCCACTGTGTCATCGCCGGGTTGACGAACGTCGAGCCGGCGCCCGTGATCGTGATGTGCTGGGTCGGGCTACGCGAAGAGTTGCAGCCGAGAGTGACCGTGGCGGCAAGAATCAGGCAAACCACAGCGATCGAAACTGGCGTGTTCGACGAGCGCTCGGTCGTGGACATCAAGTCCTCGGACGTAATCATTGACTATCATGGTTGCCCGCGCGGAGAACTTTTGTTAAATGAATGTGAAAATCGAATTATCGGAGCGGAAGTGGCTCCGCGTCGCAATCGCCGAACCGAGCCCGGAATTGTTCAGGATGAGCGGGCGGGTTTTGCTCGCCGGTCTTCATCGCCGGTCATGCTCGCCGGTCATGCTCGCCGGTCATGGCTGCGATGGATTTTGTGGCTCCAATCCGCTCAAGAGTTCTGTCAGTAACTGTTGATCTTGTTCGCTCAGGCTCGGAGGAAGCTTCGCATATTCGAGTTGCTCGACCGAATTCTGTCCCTCGGTGATCACAAACAGGACGAAATCGTACACCACTCGTCCCTTGGCGGGATCTTTCGGTTGCTTCGGCACGAGCAGGAAGGTCAGGCCTACGATGGGATAGGCATCTTTGGCGGAGGAGGGAGGATCAACAACGGGAGTCCTCACGTCTTTCTCCAGCTCTTCATTAAAAGCCTCAATCGCCGCCGTGGCTCCGGCCGGGCTGGGCTCGACCCAGTTTCCCGCCTGGTTCTGTATCCGGGCGACGGGCAGGTGGTTTTGGGTGGCGTATGACAATTCGACATAGCCGACCGCCCCCGGCGTCTGCTTCACCAGTCCGGTCACGCCTTCGCTGCCTTTGCCGCCCAAGCCCACCGGCCAGTTCACCGCAAGACCCTTGCCCACCTTCTGTTCCCACTGGGAGCTGACTTTGGCTAAATAGGTGGTGAAAATGTTGGTGGTGCCGCTTCCATCCGCGCGATGAACAATGATCACAGGATCGCTGGGCAGACTCACACCCGGGTTATCTTTTCGGATGGCAGGAGCCTGCCAGGTCTTGATTTCTCCCAGGAAAATCTTCGCCAGGGTTGTCCCACTCAGTCGCAACGGGTCCTTCAATTCTGGCAGATTGTAAGTGATACACACGGGTCCGGCGCTTTCCGGAATCTGCACCAGCGGGGGCATGCTCTGGAGCTCATGATCGTCGAGTGCCGCATCGCTGGCTCCGAAGTCGATCGTCCCTTCCTTCACTTGGCGAATGCCCCCACCGCTGCCGATCGATTGATAGTTGATCTGAACGCCCGGGCGACTCTTCGAGTAATCCGCAATCCAGTGACCCATGATCGGATAGACGAAGCTCGATCCTGCCCCGATGATCCTGTTGCTCTCCGCCGATTCATGATGGGATGAAGTACACCCCGCCATCAGCGCCCCGGCCAAGGCGAGACAAAGAACGGGAATGTAACGATGATGAATACGGGTCACGGAACCTCCTCGAGCCTCACCGCTGGCATGACTCCAGCCCGATGACCCGAATGTTAAAGCGATGTAAATTAAAGTGGGGGAGTCAGCTGTAACTCACCTTGCGCTCGCCCTTCACGATGCGCCCGATGGTATAAGCCTTCTCGCCCACGCGCTCGAGCACCGTCTGCGTTTTCTTGAACTTCGCCGAGGGCACCACCAGCAGCATTCCCATCCCCATGTTGAACGTACGCAGCATCTCCTCCTGGGTTACGTTTCCCAGCTGCTGCAGGTGTTCGAAGATCGGAAGCACCGGCCACGAGCCGAGTTCGATGACAGCGGCGGTCCCGCGCGGCAACACCCGCGGCAGATTCTCGGTAATCCCTCCGCCCGTGATGTGCGCCAAGGCCACCAGGCACTGGGCATCAATCAACTTGCGCAGCGTCGGCCAGTAACTCTTGTGGGTGCGCATCAACTCATTGCCGACTTTGTTCTTGATCTCGTTGACGTAGGTTTCGGGCGAATACTTCGCCACTTCAAACAACAGCTTGCGGGCCAGCGAATACCCGTTGGTATGCAGCCCATTCGATGGCAGCCCAAGAATAATGTCCCCGACCTGCACGTCCTTGCCCGTGATGATCTTTTCGCGGTCGACCACGCCCACAATAAATCCTGCCAGATCGTACTCGCCGTCGCGATAAAAGCCGGGCATCTCCGCCGTCTCGCCGCCGATCAGCGCACAGCCGTTGTGTTTGCAGGCGTCGGCAATGCCCTCCACAACCTTTTCGGCGACGGCGGGATCCAAAGTCCCGGTCGCCAGGTAATCCATAAAAAACAAAGGTGCCGCGCCCTGCACGGCGATGTCGTTCACGCAGTGATTCACCAAATCGCCGCCCACGGTCGAGTGCAAGTCCATCTCAAACGCAATCTTCAGCTTCGTCCCCACCCCGTCAACGCTCGAGACCAACACCGGGTCGGTGTACCTGGTTTTGTCTACCGCAAACAGCCCCCCGAAGCCTCCGATCTCGCTCAGCACGCCCTTGGTAAATGTCTTGTGTGCCAGATACTTAATGCGCTGCTTGGTGCGGTTTGCGCGGCCGATGTCGACACCTGCGTCGGCGTACGTGATCGGCGTCGGACTGGACGTGGGAGTTTTTGGCACAGCTTCTTCTGTCTGCCTAGAAATCAATGCGTGGGATACGACTGGGTGCCGAAGGCAAATTCCTAACTAAGGACGCTCATTGTAGCACGTTCGCAGTGGAGACTTCGGAGGGAGACCAGGTCTGATCGAATCACGCAAGTACACGAAGGACACAAGACTCAAAGATAATTTCCAACATGAAAAGACTAAAGATTTAAGGACACGTTGGTCACCAAGCCCCTCAGTCAGGCTGTCGGAGTGACCGCCTGCCCTCACGGTCCATCCTTTTCAGGGACGATGGCGATTCCAAAACGACGCCCAGCACACACACTAACCTGGTCATCCGCGGACGCGCACGCCCGTTCGTCACCACAGCCCGGGACTAGTGAGCGATGAAATCGGAGAAGAAGTAGGCTAGAACCCCGAACAACGCCAGACCACAGATGCTATAACAGGTCAGGACCCAGGCTCCGCGGCCTTCGTACTTCCTGATTGAGGTGGTCGTGGTAGAGGACTGCTCCGTAGAGGGAACGACAGGGGCCAGATCTTCCATGCAAACCTCCTGACGGAAAGATCGTGGCGCAAAGACTTTATGCGTCACGCCTGCTCCCGTGTCACGGCGGGAGCAAGACTACTGGGCGTCAGTTTACCCCCGTTTTTGGTGGGCGTGGCAGAAAAATGTGATCTTCCTCACAAGTACTAATATGAAAATACATATTGCCAATGAGAAAATAAACCGGATAGCGAGCCAACTTTCCGGCTAGGATGAGTGATCTCATTGCCTGTCGGCGCCTGTTTGCCAGTTGGAATCACGACTCCGCGCAAGACTCATTGCTCTCTATCGTTCTCTTCGATCCCCTGTGCATGGGATAATGACTTGGGCCATCTCACAACTTATGCGTAATTGCTTTGCCGCGCTCCTATTCGCGTGTCTGTTGGCAGCCGCCGCCAGCGCGCAGCAGCCAGCCACGCCGTCACCATCGTCGAAATCCGCCGAGGTCGAGGGTCAGAACCCGCAAACCACCAAGAGCGGAGACAAATCCGCCGGACCACCGGCGGAAAAGCCGGCCGACTCGGCCAAAGCTCAAAAGGATCACGACTACTCACAGGAGTCGTTCGTGATCGAGCAGATGCACTCCCACTACCGCTTCGAAGCCGACGGCACCGGACGCAAAGAAACCGTCGCCCGCATACGGGTGCAGAGCGAAGCCGGCGTGCAGCAGTGGGGGCAATTGCTGGAGGGATACAATTCGGCCAACGAGAGCGTGGAAATCCCCTACGTTCGGGTGGTCCGAGCGGACGGCACCATCGTCAAGGCGGGCACCGACGCCGTGCAGGATCTGAGCGCCCCCATCGAGCGCGAAGCCCCGGTCTACACCGACTATCGTCAAAAGCACATCACCGTCCCCGGCCTGCGTCCCGGAGAGGTCCTCGAATACGACATGGTCACGGTGATCCACACTCCGCTGGCCGCCGGCCAATTCTGGGCGGAATACGAGTTCGACCAGAGCAACATCAACCTCGATGAAACGCTCGATGTCGACGTGCCCGCGGGCCGCGAACTCAAGCTGAAGTGCAAGCCCGGCATGGATCCAAAGGTCACCGAGGCCAGCGGACGCCGTATCTACCATTGGCAGAGTTCGCACCGCGAGCGCGAAGATCCAGACAAAGACAAGGACAAGAAGAAAAAGAAGCGCCACCTCGACGATGACCGCCCCGACATTCAACTCACAACCTTCGAAAGCTGGGAGCAGCTGGGTCGCTGGTACGCCAGCCTGGAGAAAGACCGCCGCATGCCCTCGCCCGAAGTTCGCGCCAAAGCGGAAGAGTTGACCAAGGGCCTCACCACGGATATGCAGAAAACCGAAGGGCTCTACGACTACGTGGCGAAAAATTTCCGTTACGTGAGCCTCTCGCTCGGAGTCGGCCGCTACCAGCCGCACGCCGCCTCGGACGTGCTCAAAGACCAGTACGGCGACTGCAAAGACAAGCACACGCTGCTGGCCTCGTTGCTCGAGGCGGAAGGCCTGCACGCCGACTCGGTCCTGATCAACTCCAGCCGTAAGCTCGATCCCGATGTTCCCTCGCCCTCGCAGTTCGACCACGTCATCACCATGCTGCCCATGGGCGCACAGGAAGTCTGGATGGACACCACCGCCGAGGTCGCGCCCTTCCGCTTGCTTGCCTACACTTTGCGGCACAAGCAGGCGCTGGTGATCCCGCCCGCCAACGTTTCTAACGCGGTCGCGCCGCACCTGGAAGAAACTCCCGCCGACACGCCGATGCCTGATACCGAGAGCTCGGTGATCGAGGGCAAGATCAACGACATCGGCAAGCTCGAAGCTCACGTCGGTTACGAATTTCGCGGCGACGAAGAACTCCTGCTGCGCTCGGTCTTTCGCCGCGTTCCGCAAGCCAACTGGCAGAAAGTCGCCGAGAATATCAACTCCAGCCTGGGCGGCGACGTGACCAACCTCAAAGTGAGCGATCCCGCCGCCACCACCGAGCCTTTCACGCTTTCCTACGATGTCTCCAAGCCGAACTTCCTCGACTGGTCGAAGAAGAATACGCAGATCGTCTTGCCCCTGGTGCAGTTCAATCTGCCCGAAGTCGATGACGAGGACGGCGATCCCGACCCCGACGACGCGCTGAAGCTGGGCCCCAAAGCGGAGTACAGCTACAAGATCAAGCTCACGCTGCCCGCGCAATACACCGCCCACGCCCCGGTCGCGTTCTCGTTGAAGCGCGACTATGCCGACTACCAGGCCAGTTATCACATCGACAACGGGGTCTTCAGCGCTGCACGCAAGCTGACTCTGCGCGAGGACGAACTCCCGGTCGCGCGCACCTCCGACTACCAGTCGTTCCGCCGCGCCGTGGGCTCCGATCTCGACCAGAAACTCTCCGTCGAAAATGCCAACGCTGGAGGCATGGTTCCTCCCGCCGACATGAAGGTCGAAGATCTGATTGAGAGCGCCCGCGCTGCCGGGGAGGCCGGCAACCTGCAGCTCGCCGAAGTCCTTTTGCAACGTGCCACCGAAGTCGATCCCAAAAACAAGTACGCCTGGAACAATCTCGGTCTGGTTTATTTACAGATGCGCCAGGACGACCAGGCCATTCGAGCATTCCAGAAGCAGATCGACGTCAATCCCTACGACGAATACGCCTATAACAATCTGGGCCGCGTCTACTGGAACGATCGCAAATACGAAGAAGCCGTCAAGGCTTTCAACAAGCAGATCGAAAACAATCCGCTCGATAAGTTTGCCCACTCCAATCTCGGCGCCATGTACTCGGAGTGGCACAAGTACGATCTCGCCGTTCCGGAGCTGGAGAAGGCCGTCTCGCTCTCGCCTGAGAGCGGCGAATTGCAGGTGAGCCTGGGCGACGCCTACCTGAACCTCGGCCAGGACGAGAAAGCGCTGGCCGCCTTCGACCACGCGGTGGAGTTGACACCGACTCCGCTGGTCTGGAACAACATTGCCTATCAGCTCTCGCTGAAAAAAGCACATCTCGACCGGGCGCAGCAGTTTGCCGAGTCGGCTGTCTCCGCCACAGCCGCCGCCCTGCGCAATATCTCACTCGACCATGTGTCGAAAGGCGATCCGGCCCTGGTCCAGTCCCTGATCGCCTACTGGGACACTCTCGGCTGGGTCGAATTCGCGGATGGCAACTTCGACAAAGCCGAAAAATACGTCAACGCAGCCTGGACGCTCGGCCATCACGGCGAAGTGGGCGACCATCTCGGCCAGATCTACGAAAAGCACGGCGAGAAAGACCTTGCCCTGCGCACCTACGCGCTCTCGCTCAATGGCCTGCGCCCGGTTCCAGAGACCCGCGGGCGCCTCGCCAATCTGGCCGGAGGCGAAAGCAAAGCCGATGCCGCCGTCGCCCGCTACAAAGACGAACTCGACAAGCTCAACACCGTCGACGTCGGCAAGGCCACGGAAACCGGCAACGCCGATTTCATCGTCCTGTTAGGCGGCGGACCTGGCCCCGCGAAGGTTGAAGCCGTGAAGTTCGTCAATGGAGACGAGAAGCTGAAGTCGTACTCCGACGCTCTCCGCAAAGCCGACTACCACTTCACCTTCCCCGATGACACGCCGGTAAAGGTCGTGCGCCGCGGCACGCTTTCGTGTTCGCTCGTGACCCGCAGCTGCAAGTTCGTCATGATCCTCCCGGATGATTTCCGGACGGTGGACTAATGATCGAACCGCCGCATCCGGAACCGAAGCGAATCCTAGGCGCACCCGCTGACCACAAGAACTGCAGGCTGGTCGAAACGCTTTACAAAACGAAAATTCCGGAAACGACCGCGTGGGTGGATCATTTTTTTGAACTGACGCTCGGCGAAGAAACCATCGACGGCAAGCCGCGATACTTCGTCCGCGAAACTCATTGTCGCTGGGACGCGGTCGCCCAATATATTGTCCGCGTACAGTACACGCTTTCCCCCCGCGGTGGTTTCCCCACCATCGAGGAAGCCCATGAAAGATACAAGCAGCAGCGAATGGCCCGCGCCCAACGTGGCTTCGTCCACTGCTACGCCCCCAATTACGAAGCCCCGACCTACCACCGCCGGTACGTGAGAATAGAAATCGCCCCTCCAGCGAGGCCGGAAGAAAAAAATTAGGTGAGGGAGAAAGGGTTTCGTGTGGGGGCGCAGCCGCCCTCGGTTCCCCGGAGCTCGCTCGCTTGTCTTTGCCGGCGGCCCCCGCATTGCAGCTTTCCAAATTTCAGCCGATGATGGCCGGTCTCCGCCTGTGCCAGTCCGTCGCCTGCTCGTACGCATAAGCCAGCCGCAGCACCAGATCCTCGCGCCAGTGGGGCCCGGCAATCTGCAGTCCGATCGGCAACCCGCTCTCGGTAAATCCGCAGGGAACGGAAATTGCCGGCAGCCCCCAGACGTTGAAGGGCCGCGTATTGCGCAGCAGGCACAGCTCCGCCGGGCGCAACGCCTCCGGATTGGCCTTGAGATCGGCGATCGAGGGAGCCGGCAGGGGCGTAGTCGGAGTGACCAGCAAATCGAAATCCGCGAATACACGCCCAATAGTGCGTCGCGCCTCGTCCAGTTCCCGCCGCCGCTCGATGTACTCCCCCGCCGACACGCTCTCTCCCTTACGAATTCTCCCGAGCGTCTCCGGGTGATAGAGCTCGGGATTCCTGGCTACATTTTCCGCATGGTAAGCGTAAGACTCGGCGGCCTGCAGCGTCCGGTCCGTCGGCACATCGAGCTTCACTTCTTTCACCTCTGCCACCAGCGTCTCGATGCCACCGAGCGCATGCTCCATCGCTGACGCCACCTCCCGATCAAGCTCGGCAAAGAAGTAGTCCCGCGGCACCCCCACACGCAGCCCCCTGGCGCCCTCCTTCAGCCCCGAGATGTAGTCGGTTACGGGAAGATCTGCGGACGTAATGTCGCCTGCGTCGTACCCCGCAATGGCCTCGAGCACGATCGCCGCATCCGCCACGCCGGCCACGATCGGTCCCACATGATCGAGCGAGGTCGACAACGGAATTACTCCCCGCATCGACACGCGTCCGTAGGTCGGTTTCAGGCCTACGCATCCGCATAGCGCGCCAGGTTCGCGCACCGATCCCGCGGTGTCGGTCCCAATCGCAGCACAAGCCAGCCCGGCCGCGACCGCGGCCGCGGATCCGCCCGACGACCCTCCCGCAATCCGCTCCCTGTCCCAGGGATTGTGCACGTCGCCGAACCGGCTGATGAGCGAGCTTCCTCCATAAGCGCACTCGTGCAGATTGTTCTTGCCGATGATCACCGCCCCCGCCACGCGCAATCGCCGTACCACTTCAGCATCGTGCTCGGGCAGACGCGAGTCGTACAGAGCACTCGCTGCGGTCGTCGGCACCCCGCGAGCATCAATCAGATCCTTCAGGGCAATCGGAATGCCATGCAGCGGCCCACGCCATACCCCGCGTGCTATCTCGGCTTCCCGAGCGCGAGCCTCCTCGAGCGCCGGCTCAGCCATGGCGCCGATAAATGCATTCAGCCTGCCATTCAGCTTCTCAATCCGGAGCAAGCACTCGCGGGTAATCTCAAGCGGAGAGATCTCTCCTCGTCCAAGCCGGGGTGCCAGATCAGAAATGGTCGTAAACGATCCCATCATTCAGCGTGCCCGATTGTATAAGGAGCTGTTCTTCTGTGCCTCTGCGGGTGATTGTTTTAATGATTCCGTCCCACACCCAAAGTCCTATAATGAACCCAGCTTTTTCTGAATTCGGGAGCTCGAAAAATGGCAGAGATGACGATCGCTCCTGTCGCGACCCACGGTTTTTTCGTTGATGGCCGGTGGCAACAGGATGGCGACATCGTCGAAATCCGTGCCCCCTACGACAACAGCCTCATCGCCCGCGTCACCGAAGGCCGCAAAGAGCACGCCGAAGCGGCCATCCGAGCGGCGGTCAAAGCCTTCGGCACCACCCGCCGCCTCCCCGCCTTCGAGCGCCAGAGAGTCCTGCGCCGCATCTCGGCCCAAATAAGCGAGCGCAAAGAAGAATTCGCCCGCACCCTCGCCCAGGAAGCAGGTAAACCCATCAAAGCCGCGCGCACCGAAGTCGACCGTGCCATCTTCACCTTCAACGTCGCCGCCGAGGAAAGCACGCGCATCTACGGAGAATATCTCCCGCTCGACTGGCAGGAGTTCACCGCCGGACGCTGGGGTATCGTCCGCCGCTTCCCGCTCGGCCCCGTCGCCGGCATCACTCCATTTAATTTCCCCATCAACCTGGTCGCCCACAAAGTCGCTCCCGCCATCGCCGCCGGATGCCCCATGGTGCTGAAGCCTGCGCCCCAAACCCCCATCTGCTCCCTGCTTTTAGCCGAATGTGTGCAGCAGGCCGGGTGGCCCGACGGCGGTCTCAACGTCCTGCCGCTCTCCAATGAGGACGCTGGTCTGCTCGTCACCGACGACCGTATCAAGCTGATCAGCTTCACCGGCAGCGTCCCGGTTGGCTGGGACATCAAGCGCCGCGCCGGAAAAAAGAAAGTTGTCCTCGAACTGGGAGGCAACGCCGCCGTCATCGTCCACAACGACGCCGACCTCTCCTACGCCGCCGACCGCTGCGTCACCGGAGGCTTCGCATACGCCGGTCAGACCTGCATCTCCGTCCAGCGCATCCTGGTGGAGCACTCGGTCTACGGAAAATTTACCGACCTGTTTGTGGAAGCAGTAAAGCAGTTGAAAACCGGCGATCCGCTCGATGAGCACACCGACGTGGGCTCGCTCATCCGCGAAAGCGACGCCATCCGCACCGTGAATTGGATCGACGAAGCCGTGCATGCCGGAGCCCGCCTGCTGTGCGGAGGCCACCGCAAGAATCTGGTGGTCGAGCCCACAGTCCTCACCGGCACCAAGCCCGACATGAAAGTAAACTGCCAGGAAGTTTTCGGCCCGGTCGTCACCATCGAGCCCTACCAGGATTTCGACCAGGCCCTTCGTCAGGTCAACAATTCCCCCTATGGCATGCAGGCCGGAGTCTTCACGCGCGATGCCAAGCTGCTCTTCCAGGCCTACGAAGAACTCGAAGTCGGGGGCGTTATTGCCGGCGACGTCCCGTCATTCCGCATCGATCACATGCCCTACGGTGGCGTGAAAGACTCCGGCTTGGGCCGCGAAGGCCTGCGCTACGCCATTGAAGAAATGACCGAACCAAAGCTGCTCGTGATGAATCTGCGCTAGCCGATTTTTTCGCATTCTGGGCGCAACCTCCCTGCCCGTCATGTCATCCCCAGTTTAGGGAAAATGCTGCTGCAACAGCTTTTTTACTTTTAACGAATTTTCAAAATCGCGCGACAAAGCTCAGAGAAATATTTATAATTCCGAGTTCAAAATAAGCAGCTCACGGAAAACCAGTGGGTGGTTTTCTATCGCAACCAACAACTAGCGAACGGAACAGCGGACAAACGTAAGAGGGACCAAACTCCGCCGGATCTCTTCAAGCCAGTCTCATAAAGAGAATGTCGCAGATCTTCCATCGCAGTACAAATACACTTTCGCGCGCCACGATTTTCGGAGCGGTCTTCGTTGTTGCGATCCTGGGATGGGTCCTCTACGTCGTGCAGTCATCCCCGTTTGTCACTTACGCGGGAGTGCGCAAGCCCCAGCCTGTTCCGTTCAGCCATCAGCATCACGTTACCGGGCTGGGCATCGACTGCCGTTACTGCCACACCTCGGTCGAGACCTCGAGCTTCGCGGGCATTCCTCCGACCAAGACCTGCATGAACTGCCACTCGCAGATCTGGACAAATGCCCAGTTGTTAGAGCCGGTGCGCGCGAGCTACCGTACCGGTCAGTCGCTCGAATGGACGCGCGTCAACCAACTCCCCGACTTCGTCTATTTCAACCACAGCATTCACGTGACGAAGGGAGTCGGCTGCAACACCTGTCACGGCCCAGTCGACACCATGCCGTTGATGTACCAGCAGGAAAGCCTGCAGATGGAGTGGTGCCTGGGCTGCCATCGTGCCCCGGAGAGGAATCTCCGCCCGCGTGACCAGGTCTTCAACATGCGCTATCAGCCACCCAGCAGATCCAACGTGGTGAGGTTTGATGGCACGGACTACACCGACCAGGACGCACTCGGTGCGGCCCTGATCAGTAAGTACAACGTGCGCAGCGTAAAAGACATCACGAGCTGCAGCACTTGTCATCGCTGAGAATTGGAGTGGGCGCGGGCTTTAGGCTGGCGCTTGGGGGAGTCATTGAAATCGCGCTTTCGCTCCTGGTAGCTGGCGAAGCGGCATTCGTTAGCCCAGGCCGTAAGCCCTGGGCAGGAGCACAAACGTAAGCAACCACCGCATCACCACCGAATGACGAACGACGAAAAACACAACGGCGGCCTGATCCAAATCAAAACCCGCGAAGACGTCTGCCCCGGCAAGAAGCTCACGCTCGCCGCGGTCCGCGAAAAACTCGAAGCCGCCACCGCGCACGACGAACGGGAAAAAACCGGCCCTGAATATTGGCGCTCGCTCGAAGAACTCGCCGGCAGTCCCCTATTCCAGCAAGCCCTCGATCGCGAATTCCCCAAAGGCGCTTCCGAATGGCTGGACACCGTCTCCCGCCGCGGATTCCTCAAGGTGATGGGCGCATCGCTCGGCCTCGCCGGCATGACGGCCTGTACCAAGCTGCCGCTGGAGCCGATCGTCCCTTACGTGCGCCAGCCCGAAGGCGTCATCCCCGGCCGCCCGATGTATTACGCGACCGCCGTCACGCTCGGCGGATACGGCAGCCCGGTGCTGGTCGAAAGCCATCTGGGACGCCCGACCAAGATTGAAGGCAACGACCTGCATCCTGCCTCGCAAGGCGGCACCGACATTTTCACGCAGGCTTCGCTGCTCGGGCTCTACGATCCCGACCGCTCGCAGAGCGTGGTTTCGATGGGCGACCAGCGCTCGTTTCCATCATTTCTCGAGGCCATCCGCGGCCCGCTTGCCGGGCAAAAATCGCTCGCAGGGGCCGGCGTCCGCATCCTGACGACGACGATCACCTCGCCCACGCTCGCCGACCAGCTGCGCAATTTCCTGAAAGTTTATCCGCAAGCGAAATGGCACGTCTACGAGCCGGTCAATCGCGACAACATCCTCGAAGGCGCGAAGCTGGCCTTCGGACAGCCCGTCGAGACGCGGTACGATTTCTCGAAAGCCGACGTCATCGTCTCGCTCGACGCCGACTTCCTCTACGCCGGATTCCCCGGCAACCCCCGTTACATTCGCGACTTCGCCGCCCGCCGTAATCCCGACAGCGGTAACATGAACCGCCTGTACGTCATCGAGAGCGCGCCCAGTTCGACGGGCGCCAAAGCCGATCACCGGCTGCCGGTGAGGGCGTCGGAGATCGGGGGTCTGGCGTATTCCCTGGCATCCTCGGCATCGTTCCAGGGGGCGGAGCATGCCGGGCGCCTCATCGCCGACGACCTCAAGGCGCATCCGGGATCTTCCGTTGTTATCGCCGGAGATCATCAGTCGCCCGACGTGCACGCCCTCTCGCATGCCATCAACGCCAGGCTGGGCAACGTGGGCAAGACTGTCTTCTACACTGACGCAGTCGACGCGAATCCGGTCAATCAGGTCGAATCGCTCAAGGACCTCGTCGCCGACATCCAGAGCGGCAAAGTTGACGTGCTGATCATTCTTGGCGGCAACCCGGCTTACAATGCGCCTGCCGACCTTAACTTCGCCGACGCGTTGAAGAGCAACCGGGCCCCCCTCCGCGTGCACTACGGCCTCTATCAGGACGAGACTGCCGAACTCTGTCAGTGGCACGTACCCGCAACCCACGAACTCGAGTCGTGGGGAGATGCGCGCGCCTACGATGGTTCCGTCAGCATCATTCAGCCTCTGATCGCTCCTCTTTATAACGGCAAAAGCGCGATCGAATTTGTGGCGATGCTCTCCGGTCAGTCCGACGCGACCGGATATAATCTGGTTCGTGCCTATTGGCAGAAGCAGCACGCAGGCGCCGACTTCGAACCATTCTGGCGCAAGTCACTGCATGACGGATGGATCGCGGGAACAACCTTTGCTCCGAAATCGGTGACGGCAAAATCGGCGCCCACGGCCCCGTCGGACGTAAACCGTTCTGGCGCCAGCGCCATCGAGCTCAACATCCACCCCGACCCCACCATCTACGACGGACAGTTCTCCAACAACGGCTGGCTGCAGGAACTCCCCAAGCCGATGTCCAAGCTCACCTGGGACAATGCCGTCCTGATGGGCCCGAGAATGGCCGAGCGCCTCAACCTCGCCAGCGGAGACGTGGTCGAACTCGAGCTCAACGACAAAAAGATCAAGGGCCCCGTCTGGATCCAGGCCGGGCATCCCGACAACTCCGCCACTATTACGCTCGGCTACGGACGCACCCGCGCCGGCCGGGTCGGCACCGCGCAAGGCTTCAACGCCTACCCGCTCCGCACCAGCGCCGCTCCCGGGATCGCCTCCGGCGTCAAGATCACCAGGACCGGCGAAACCTACCCGCTCGCCTCCACCCAAGGCATGCAAAGCATGACGACGCCCAACGGCGATACCCGTCCGTTGGTTCGCGAAACCAGCCTCGAGGAATACAAACAAGATCCTGATTTCGCGCACAGGGAAGTGCCGGAAGTTCCGAAAGATCTCTCGCTCTATCCGCCCTATCCCTACGACAAACAAGACTACGCGTGGGGCATGTCGATCGATCTCAACAAGTGCGTGGGCTGCAACAACTGCATGCTGGCCTGTGTGTCGGAGAACAACATCGCGGTTGTGGGCAAAGAGCAAACGCATATCGGCCGGCACATGCACTGGATTCGCGTCGACGCCTACTACCAGGGCGACCGCGACAACCCACGCGCCTTCTTCCAGCCCGTCCCCTGCATGCAGTGCGAGAACGCTCCCTGTGAAGTGGTCTGCCCCGTCGGCGCCACCAGCCACTCGACTGAAGGCCTGAACGACATGGTCTATAACCGCTGCGTGGGCACGCGCTACTGCTCGAACAACTGTCCCTACAAGGTGCGCCGCTTCAACTTCCTGCTCTTCCAGGACTGGGACACGCCGCAATACAAGATGATGCGTAACCCCGACGTCAGCGTCCGCAGCCGCGGCGTCATGGAAAAGTGCACCTATTGCATCCAGCGCATCAACGAGCGCCGCATCGACGCCGAGACCGCATCGGTCCGCCAAGGCACGCGGGTCAAGATTGGCGATCCGGGCTACGAAATGCAGACCGCCTGCCAGCAGAGCTGTCCGGCCGACGCGATCGTCTTTGGCAACATCAACGATCCAGACAGTCGAGTTTCCAAGCTGAAAGCCGAGTCCCGAAACTACAGCCTGCTCGGCGAACTGAACACGAGACCGCGGACGACGTACTTGGCTGAAGTCAGAAACCCGAACCCGGAATGGGAAGCCAGGAGCTAGAAGCTAGAAGCGAACACATGCCAGAGGAATACAAATCGGCCGCCATCGAACGCGCCCCGGTCATCCAGCCCGGACACACCTTCGGCACCGTCACGGAAAAAATCTCCGCCATCGTGCTGACGCGTCCGGCCTCCAACGGATGGTTCGTGGGCTTCGGCGTCTGCTTCATGCTCACCATGATGCTGCTCTATGCCATGGGCTACCTGTTCCTCAAGGGCATAGGCATCTGGGGCGTGACCATCCCTATCGGTTGGGGCTTCGCCATCGTCAACTTTGTCTGGTGGATCGGTATCGGCCACGCCGGCACTCTCATCTCCGCCATCCTCTTATTACTGCGTCAATCGTGGCGCAACTCGATCAACCGCTTCGCCGAAGCGATGACGCTGTTTGCCGTGGCGTCCGCCGGAATTTTCCCCGCCATTCACGTCGGGCGCCCGTGGCTGGCTTATTGGCTTTTTCCCTATCCCAACACCATGCGCGTGTGGCCGCAATTCCGCAGCCCGCTCATTTGGGACGTTTTCGCGGTCTCAACCTACGCCACCATCTCCGCGCTCTTCTGGTTCACCGGGCTCATCCCTGACTTCGCTACGCTGCGCGACCGCACCGACAAGCGCGCATTGAAGATCGTTTACGGCATGCTCTCGATGGGATGGCGCGGATCCGCCCGCCACTGGCATCGTTACGAGACGATGTACCTGCTGCTTGCCGGACTGGCCACCCCGCTGGTCCTGTCGGTCCACACTGTCGTCAGCTTCGACTTTGCCATCGGCATCGTTCCCGGATGGCACACCACCATCTTCCCGCCGTACTTCGTGGCCGGCGCCATCTACTCCGGCTTCGCGATGGTTCTCATGCTCGCCATCCCGATTCGCAAGATCTACGGCCTCGAAGACTTCATCACCTCCCGCCACCTGCAGAACTCCGCCAAAGTCATGCTCGCCACCGGACTGATCGTCGCCTACGGATATGCCATCGAGGCGTTCATGGGATGGTATAGCGGCGACCGCTACGATGCCTTCACCTTGTGGAACCGCCTGCACGGGCCGTACGCTCCCTGGTACTTATCGTTGCTCGCCTGCAACATCTTTATTCCCCAGGTGCTCTGGATCCGCAAGCTGCGCACCAACCCGGTGGCGCTGTTCATCATCTCCGGCGTCATTCTGGTCGGCATGTGGCTCGAGCGCTTCATCATCGTGGTCGTCAGCCTGCACCGCGACTTCCTCAACTCCTCGTGGGGGATGTACTACCCCACGCGTTGGGACTGGATGACCTACATCGGAACCATCGGCATGTTCCTCATGCTGATGTTCCTGTTCCTGCGGGTGCTGCCCGCCATCTCGATCTTCGAGATGCGCACGCTTCTGCCGGAAGCCGAGGTGAAAGAGTAAATGGCGAAGCGCGATCCCATCTACGGCATGATGGCCGAATTCGATTCGGCGCAGGCGC
>Ga0123356_10002211_pt1 | contig 20935 bp, 13 predicted proteins | sample TergutEmb28metaG_2_FD_92546 | JGI IMG/M metagenome (GOLD analysis project Ga0123356, IMG submission 92546) | Embiratermes neotenicus P3 segment gut microbial communities from Petit-Saut dam, French Guiana - Emb289 P3 | ecosystem: Host-associated > Arthropoda: Insects > Digestive system > Gut ... | reverse complement strand
ATATCAATGATACAATTATATATCTCAAGAGGGATTTGCGGGATATCGCCGTTTTCATTTATCCAACCTGTTCCGAGTTCGGTGCCTAATGTATGCGCAAACACCCCGTCTGTTATTTCCCCGGCCCGCTCTGATCCAGCCAGTTCAACCGCTGCTGTGTATGCCGCAAGAGAGCCGTCATTTGTTATACGAACAACCCCTCCGGGCCGGCAATACCCCAGCAGCATCTCGTTGAAGTTTAAGAGTTTCGAAAACTCTCCTTCATAGTCGGATGAGGCTTGCCTGATACCTCGTGTTTTCATGGTTTCGCCCCCGACGATCCTGTTTTTTATTACTACATCAGGAAATCCGACACCGATCCCATCCGGTGAAGCAGAGCTCCCAAGCTGAAAACAGATCTTCTTTACGAGCTTTTCGATCGCTTCAGTCATTTGCTCGATTTTTGTCATACCTGCAGGATTCCAGTCATACTCAAAAAACGAAGAGATAGTACCGTTTACACTGCTGACTGCTTTTATGTCCGTGCCTCCGATATCCAGACCTATCAGAACCTTATTATTAGTTGATTTAATTGCTTTCCTGAACATTTCAACAGTATTTCCCGTTATCTTTGTGCTTGATGTATCTGATTGATGTTTGTTTTGGGTTACAACAAAACTAAACGGTTTGTATCCCATCGTTGCATTTACACGATCTGCTACGTTTAGAATCATTCCATAACCCGTTCGATCTGTTCGTTTGATACCCGTTTGAAAAACTTCATCCAATGAGTCACACAACTCTTTTACAAAGTCATCATCACGAGAAATACCAATAGTCATCTGCTTTCCACCGTATGTAGAAATAATATTGTATATATTCGCATAAAAGTAGTCGCGAACAAACGACTTTTCCTGAGTACCATTCGGATACTCAATAGGAATAGACCGGTTATAAGTTTCTCCAACAGGAGTCTCGATGGTACATTCAATCGTTGCACCATAAGTCGCAAAAGCGTCTCTTACTTCGTTTATATAAACGCTTTCACCTTGTTTTGCCCGCTCTATAAAGCTACTTATCCGGTTTTTCATTTTGTTACCCTTTTCGACAGTTTAAGCGGTGAAATCGACTCTCCGTTTTCGAGTACCCGCATGTTGCCTCCTGATATCTCGTCTATCAACATAAGCCTTCCGTCCGGATCTTTTGCAAACTCCAGTTTGATATCAATGAGTTCCAGATTTTTTGCTTCCAAATCGGCTTTAATAACTTCACAAATATCTTTCGTCATTGATCTTAAGGCTTCATACTCACCGTGGTTTAGTATACCGAGTGCAACAAGCGCATCTTCGTTAATTAGGGGATCTCCGCGCTTGTCATCTTTGAGCGTCATTTCGACCAGAGCATCGAGAGTTGTTCCTGCATCAATATAATCACCATATCTGCGAACAAAACTGCCCGCTGCTTTAAAACGGCATATAACTTCCAATCCTCCGCCGAATCCGGTTGCGGGCTTTACTTTCATCTTGTTTCCGTCTACGGATAAAAAGTGGGTCAAAAAACCCTTTTCTTTCAGCAACTTAAAGTAATATACCGACATGGCAAGACCGGCCAGTCCTGCACCTTCAACAGTTAATCCAACTTTGTTGGCTCCGGGATCAAACACACCGTCCGCTCCTGTCATATCGTCTTTAAAAACCAGTTGAAAATTGCCGTCTTCAAGCCTATAAACATCTTTTGTTTTGCCACTGAAGATTTTTTCCATTTATTTTAGTCTCTCCTTTTGAAGTTACAGCTTACCGATATCTTTTCTGTATGTTTTACCTTTGAATCGGATATCTGAAATATCCTTATAAACGACCTCACGTGCTTTTTCGAAGCTTTTTTCGATTGCTGTAACTGCAAGGACACGCCCTCCGCTTGTTAAAACCTCTCCATCATTTGCCGTAGTTCCGGCATGAAATACCAGACTTTTTACTTCCGGAATTCCTATGGCAAACCCTGTCTCATAAGAAGCGGGATACCCGGCCGATGTCAGTACCACACATACGGCTTTTTCTTCTTTCCATATCAGCTTACACTGTGACAGACGTTTATCAATAACAGCGTTGATAACCTGAGCTAGATCCATATCCAAACGGGGAAGCAGAGCCTCTGTTTCAGGGTCGCCGAAACGTGCGTTATACTCGAGCACCTTTGGGCCTTCCGCTGTCAGGATCAAACCGATATAAATAACACCTCGATAATCCATGCCTTCGTTTTTTATACCGAAAAGAGTTTTATTTGCAATATCATCGCCTAAACCGGAAGTATAATACGGTGATGGAGATATGCTTCCCATTCCGCCTGTATTTGCTCCGAGATCATTATCCAAAGCCCTTTTATAGTCACTTGCAGTTTCCATCGGTAAAATAGTTTCTCCGTCTGTAAAACAAAGGAGCGAAACTTCTTTTCCCGTCAAAAATTCTTCAATGACTACCTTGCTTCCTGCCTCTCCAAAAACGTCGTTTTCCAACATATCTTTGAGAGCAGCGCCTGCTTCGATTTTGTCGGCACATATGATCACGCCCTTACCTGCCGCAAGACCATCAGCTTTGATCACAAGTGGATAGTTTCGCTCTTCAAGTATTCCAAGCCCTTTTTCATAGTCTGTTACAGTGTCATACTCAGCCGTTGGGATGTCGTATTTTTGCATAAACTGTTTTGCATACGCTTTGCTTCCCTCCAGCTTTGCCCCCTCTAAGCCCGGCCCGAAAATCCGCAAACCGCGACGGTTGAACTCGTCTGCTACTCCCAATGTCAGCGGCAGTTCCGGTCCAACAACTGTAAAATCTACATCTTGAGCCTTTGCAAAGTCTGCCAGTTTTATTACTTCATCTACATTTATGCTTACATTTTCCCCTATTTCTGCCGTTCCTCCGTTGCCGGGTGCAAAATATAGCATTACTTCAGGGTTTTGCTTAAGTTTCCACCCTATCGCATGCTCACGACCTCCGCTGCCAATAATCAATACTTTCATTTTTCACCATCATCCTTAACGGTCAATGCTGTTCCTAGTTCCAACAACCCTTGTGCATACTCATTTATACCGTCTCTATCATCATCGCTGATCAACACTTCCGGGTTTCCGTTCTTTTCTTCTATCCTGTTTTCCACCAATGCTTTTACAGCAAGAACAAGTACCTTATGTTCAACTTCAAGCACTCTTTTTTGCAGATCTTCTGCAGTATCTCCATCTAAAACCGGGACAACTCCACGTACAAGAGCAGCACCTGTATCAACGCCTGTATCAACTAAATGCGCAGTAGCTCCTGTATATTTTACACCCGATGCAAGTACTGCCTGATGTACTTTGATACCGTAAAAACCCATTCCGCCGAACATAGGCAGCAGCGCCGGATGAATATTTATTATTTTGCCGTTAAACGTTGTGATTATCTCCGGCGGCAGTATTGAAAGATATCCTGCAAGTACTATCCCGTCTATATTGTAATCTTTTAGTGTTTCAAGCAGTTTATTTTTGTCACTACTCTCTACAACAGTATTCGGGATACCGCGTATTTTTGCTCGCTCAAGACCGTAGACTCCGGAGCGGTTTGAGATCACTATCGCAACTTTAGTGTTTTTTATGATACCGTTTTCAACCGCATCAATTACTGCCTGCAGGTTTGAACCGGAGCCTGAAATAAGTATAGCAAGCTTAAACGATGACAATTTCTTTTTCTCCCTTAACACGTGCTTCTATATAACCAATCTTAAAAGCACTTTCACCTGCGCTTTTTATAGCATCAACAACTTCGTCCGCCTCACCCGGGCATACACATATCACATATCCGATTCCCATATTAAATGTCGAATACATCTCTTTTTCTTCAACATTTCCCCATTTTTTGATGATATCAAAGATAACCGGTACAGGTGCCGATTCCTTAACGGCACGAATTTTTAGATCATCTGCCATAAGCATACGGGGTATGTTCTCTACCCAGCCGCCACCGGTTATGTTAGCCATGCCTTTGATTTTATAGCGTGATGTCAGTTCTCCAACCATTTTTGCGTACATTTTTGTCGGTTTTAGCAGTTCTTCACCCAAAGTTGTTTTTAACTCGTCCATATACTGATCGTACGGAACCTTGTTTATTTCCGCAAGCTTTCTGACCAGCGTGAAGCCGTTACTATGCATACCTGACGACCCGACTCCGATCACTATGTCGCCGGCAATAATGTCTTTGCCTGTTATAACATGCTTTTTTTCGACTATACCAACTGCGAAACCCACAAGGTCATACTCACCCGGTTTGTAAATATCCGGCATTTCACATGTTTCACCGCCAATCAAAGCACATCCTGCTTGTATACAGCCCTCACTCACTCCTTCAACGATTTTTGCCGCTTTCTCCGGATCAAGACCGCCGATACCTATATAGTCCAGGAAAAATAACGGTTTTGCTCCCATGCAAATAATATCGTTAACACACATGGCTACACAGTCGATACCTATGGTATCGTGCTTATTCATTTCAAACGCAATTTGTACCTTGGAACCGACACTGTCCGTACCCGATACAAGTACCGGGTTTTTATAGCCCTTTGGCAGCTCAAAAAGCCCGCCAAAGCTGCCGAGACCTTCAAGTACACCCGGTATTTTTGTTTTATTCGCATGAGCTTTCATACGTCTGACTGCATCATATCCAGCCTCAACACTGACACCGGCTTTTTCATAGGTCCACTTTTCCATGACTGTTACCTTTCTATTATGCAGCAGTGCATTCTCTTGAAGTTAGTATATTCAGTTCTTTTCACTTAGGTTGTCGCGTCCTTGCGACAATGCGTGCGCTCCGCGTCCGTGCTACGCTTATATGAACTAAACATACTAACTCCAAGACGCACTTTGCAACTGACTCTATACGACTTGAAAGAAAGTGTAATATTCTAACCTTAAGTCACCCAGTTTATTCAATCTCCATCGGATAATCACCGCTAAAGCAGCCTGTGCAGTAATCTGAGCTACCCAACGATTGCAGAAGCCCTTCGATACTGATAAATCCGAGGCTGTCGGCGCCAAGCTCCTTCTTTATCTCGTCTACTGTGCTGGATGTTGCAATAAAATCTTTGATATCGGGTGTGTCCACTCCGAAATAACAACAGTTTCTTATCGGTGGAGAGCTTATTCTCAAATGCACCTCTTTTGCCCCGACGCTACGCAATGTTGTTATTATTTTTCTCATCGTTGTACCCCGAACGATACTGTCATCCACTAATACAACAGATTTTCCTTTGACCAGATTGTCTATCGGGTTTAATTTTATCCTGACACCGATCTCCCTTTGAACCTGTGTCGGTTGTATGAAGATCCGTCCTATGTATTTGTTTTTTATCAAACCGGGTCTGTAAGGTATCCCGCTGCCTAACGAGTATCCTATTGCCGCAGGTGTTCCGGAGTCGGGAACTCCGATTATTACATCCGCTTTTACCGGATGTTCTGCCGCTAGTGTTTTACCTGCGTTTTCTCTGACGTCATATACGCTTTTGCCGTCAATGGTTGAGTCAGGACGCGCAAAGTATACATATTCAAAAGAGCACATTGCTCCGTTTTTTACCGCTCCGGTTTCTATTGAAGTTATCTTATCACTTTCGATTATGATGATTTCTCCCGGTTTGACATCTCTGATAAACTCGGCATCCATCATATCGAACGCGCAACTCTCCGACGCTAGAGTGTATCCGTCTTCAAGTCTGCCGAGAGCAAGCGGGCGTATCCCCAACGGATCGCGAGCACCTACAATTCGATCTTGTGTCATTACACATAGAGCATATCCGCCTTTTATTTCTTCCATAGTGGCCTTAACTGCTACGCCTATGTCATTTCTGTCATAACGTGCGATAAGAGCTGCAACGACTTCACAATCTGTTTTTGTGGAGAAGATAAACCCGTCATCCTCCATACGCTGACGAAGCTTTTTACCGTTTACCAGAGCACCGTTAAACGCTGTAGCAAGTGAGCCTTTTCTGTAGTTTATTACCAGTGGTTGAGCACATATTTGAAAACTCTCTGTTTCCGGCCCGTATTTAACATGTCCCAGAGCCATTTCTCCATTAAGTAATGTCAGTATTTTCTCGTCCAGCACTTCTGTTACGAGCCCCATGTCTTTGTAACAGCTCATTACATTGTCATGACACACGGCAAGTCCGGCACTCTGCTGCCCCCTGTGCTGAAGACCGTTTAGTCCAAAAAAAGCAGTTTGTGCCGCTTCTAAGCTATTTTTCATTGCGACTGCAATTATGCCGCACTCTTCTCTGAATTTGTCCAATTCGAACCTCCGGTTTGTTTAATTAATCACCGACAACACGTACAAGACGCTTTAAGTCCAACGCTCTTTTTAGTGTATCTTCAACGGTTTCACCAACAACCGTATAATGTCCCATTTTTCTGCCGGTTTTAGATTCACTTTTGCCATATAAATGGATATGTACATACGGATCCCGATACGCTTCTTCAAGTCCCAGAAGTCTTGTTGGACCGTCACTTTCACCGATAAGGTTAACCATTACCGTTGGGGATCTTAAGCTTGTATCACCAAAAGGTAATCCGACGATCGCCCTTATGTGGTTTTCAAACTGGTTTGCAAAACAGCCTTCTATCGTATAATGCCCTGAGTTGTGAGGGCGCGGCGCAACTTCATTTACGTAGATATCTCCTGCTTTTGTCAAAAACATTTCTGTGCAAAATGTGCCGACACCTTCAAAAACCGTCATCACTTGTGTTGCTATTTTCGTTGCTTTTTTGCTTATTTCTTCACTTATACCCGCAGGCACGATAGTTGTATCCAATATAGTGTTTGTATGCGTATTTTCTGCAACAGGATAGTCTGTTTTACTTCCGTTTATGCCTCTGCAGGCGATCACGGATATTTCCTTTTGAAAATCAATAAACTCCTCTACCATAAGTTCTTTTATACCACTGCCGAGTTGTCTGAATGCCTCTTCAACATAATCTTCGGATTTTATAGGTGCAACACCTTTGCCGTCGTAACCTCCTGTTGTTGTTTTAAGCATCATCGGGTATCCAAACTTCTCCGGTTTTCCATACTCCCTTATTTCATCCGTGTTTTTTATCAGAGCAAACTTAGGGATAGGAACACCGTTGTTTTTCAGTTCGGTGTTTTGTATAAACTTGTTCTGTATTTTTTTTAGTGAGGCTACGGATGGATATATAAGATGTCCTTCTTTGTCGAGGTTTCCAAGAATTTCAGCACTTATATTCTCCCACTCATATGTAATAACATCCACCCGCTCTGCCAGCTTTTGATAACCTTTCGGGTCATCTAGAGAAGCGACTATATGGAAATCGCATATACTGCTTGCAGGGCAGTCGGCAACCGGATCCAGCACAACTACATGGAAGCCAAGTCTTTTTGCTTCCAAAATCATCATCTTACCAAGCTGCCCGCCGCCAACGATTCCTATTCTTTTTTGCACTATATCCATAACGTTCCTCAAACAATTTCTGCCGGAATATTCGCTTTACTTCGCCTGTTCATAGGCTTTGTATCCCAGTGTTTCCAGTTTTTTTGCTTTTTCCAGAACTGCTTCAGTCAAGCTTTTTTTATACTCACTCAGTTTTTCGGCTATTTTGCTATCGCTCACGGATAAAATGGATGCCGCAAGTATCCCTGCATTTTTTGCGCCGTTGATCGCTACGGTCGCTACAGGAATTCCCGCCGGCATTTGTACTATGGAGTACAGTGAATCAACACCGTCCAGTGTTTTTGACTTGATCGGAACTCCAATCACAGGAAGTGTTGTAAGAGATGCGACCATCCCCGGTAAATGTGCGCTGCCTCCGGCTCCGGCAATAATAACAAAAAGTCCTCTCTTTTTTGCCGATTCAGCGTACTCATAGAGTCTTTTTGGTGTTCTGTGAGCTGAGACGATCGATATTTCATAAGTTATTCCCATTTCATCAAGGAAATCTGCGGCTTCTTTCATAACAGGCAGGTCAGAATCACTTCCCATTATTATCCCGACTCTAATGTGGGTTTTTGTACCTACTTTCATAATGACCTCCCATAAACTATGTAATTTACTGCATTTTTGAATATTTTGCTTTCTTCTGCGTTAAATACATTCGTGTATAAGCCTTTTCTCAGGTTTTCTACGAGTCCTGTTCTGCCAAGTACCATGCCGTTTTTGCTGATCATTGATTCGATCGGACAAGGGTAAGACTCACCTTTGTACAACTCGCCTAAATACCTTGTCGCTATTTGACCCTTCTCCATATATTCGCTGTAGAGTTGCCCTGACATATGTATCGCACTGTCTTGCCCTGAAACAGGCAGTATTTCAATCTCGCCGTTGAGGTCTTCAAACCATGGTGACTTCACTTGCTCAATCCGAACTGCTTTTATCAAACAATCGTGTCTGTTGATCGGGTGTTTTGCAAGGACTATCTTTCCGCACTCTTTTTCCACGATCGACTCTGTTTGTATCAGTCCGGTTTTTAAAAGTGCTTTGAAACCTTCACCAACACCGAGTATAAGACCTTTTCGCCGGTTCACCAGTATATTAACTGATTCCATAACCTCGGGATGCCGTAATACCAACGCTATCAACTTGCTGCTGCCATCCGGTTCCGCTCCCGCCGACATTCCGGAAGGAATTGCCAGTATATCCGCACTACTGATTGCTGCAGATAACTCTTTATAGCTGTCCTCTATGTCTTCTGTTGTACTTGTTCTAAACAGCAAAATGTTTACATTTGCTCCTGCATTTTTAAATTGTCTTTCAAGTTCATACTCACCTGTAGAACCCGGGAAAACCGGTATCAGTACTTCCGGCTTTTTTTCATCCTTGCTGTTGTGACTGGAAGTATAGGCAGGGGTAGAAACCCGGGGTCGATTTATTTCCTGAGCCTGCATCGTTTCACTTACAGCAGCCGGAAATATACTGTCCAGAGTGCTTTCCCATGCCATCAAAGCCTCATCAAGTGTTATTTTTGCACTATTTATCTCAATGATTTTCTCTTCCAGTGTTATTCCCACAGGAATCCATGAACTGCCGGAAACATCGGTGTCCTCTATGACTGATTTACCTTCGAGTGTCACTTCAACTTCTATTATCATAGACGCATATTGAGGGGAAAATAAATTTTCCTTAAAAGTCGAGTTAAACGAAAATCCAATGCCGTTTCCGAAGGCCATTTCACTCACTGTTGCAGCTATTCCACCCATGCCTACAACGCTTGTCGATTTGATGTGTCCTTCCCCGGCATGCTTGTGAATCAAACTCATATTTCTTTTCAGGATTTCGAAATCCGGTACTCCGCCCTCGTCAACAGGTGTTTTAAGAAGATAAACATTATGTCCCGCTCCTTTGAAAGCGCGTGAAATAAGCTTTGTTGTATCCACAACAGCTACAGCAAAAGAAATAAGTGACGGCGGCACATTTATATCCATAAACGAACCGGACATGCTGTCTTTGCCGCCTATTGCAGGTATCCCCAGTTTATCTTGCGCGAGAAATGCTCCCATCAGTGCTGCATAGGGTTTCCCCCAGCTCTTTTCACTTGACAACTTCTCAAAATACTCTTGAAAGCTGAGTCTCACTTTGCTGTAGTCGCCACCCATTGCAGCGATCTTCATTACCGATTCAACAACTGCATACAATGCGGCATGGAATGGACTTCTTAAGCCGGACGCCGGATCGTACCCAACAGTCATAAGAGTTCCAAAATCTGTTTCACCCTCCCGCAGTGGCAGCTTCATTGCCAATCCTTGTTCCGGTGTTTTTTGATATACTCCTCCGTATGGCATAAATACTGTTACACCACCGGCGGTTGAGTCAAATCGGTTTACCAGGCCTTGTTTTGAGCAAACATTTAAGTCTTTAAGATTTAAAAGCCAGGTCTTTTTTATGTCATCGTGATATTCTTCCTTTTCACTCCAGTCAGGTGACGATACTGTTAAGTTTGTCTTCTGCCGCTCACCACCGGAGTTCAGAAACTCACTGCTTATATTTAATATCTCTTCGCTTTGCCAAAACATAACAACGCGCCCGTTATCCGTTATGTCTGCAATTTTTGCTGCTTCAAGATTTTCTTTGTTGGCCTCGCGAAGAAACTTTTCAAGGTTTTTTGCTTCAATTACAACAGCCATACGCTCCTGAGATTCTGATATAGCAAGCTCTGTTCCATCCAGCCCGGGATACTTAACGGGTACTTTATCCAGGTTTATAAGAAGACCGTCTGCAAGCTCGCCGACCGCAACACAGACACCTCCCGCCCCAAAGTCATTACATATCTTTATCATTCCTGACACATTCGGCTTGCGAAACAGCCTAACTATATTACGCTCAATTACCGGGTTGCCCTTTTGAACTTCAGCGCCGCCTTTTTCCAAAGATCCTTCATCATGTTCTTTGGAAGAACCTGTTGCGCCGCCACAACCATCACGCCCTGTTTTGCCGCCTACCAATACTACAACATCGCCGGGTAGAGGTTTCCCTCTCACTATGTCAGCTTTTTTCGCAGCGGCAATAACTGCTCCGCACTCCATTCGCTTTGCTTTAAAACCCGGGTCGTATGCTTCGATAAGATGTCCCAGCGGCAGCCCGATCCCGTTTCCATATGAGCTGTATCCCTTAGCAGCGGTTTGTGTTATTTTTCTTTGCGGCAGCTTGCCGGGTGTTGTATCTTCAACCGGTTCCCGAGGGTCACCGCTGCCTGTTAGTCTTATCGCTCCATAGACATATGAACGACCTGAGAGAGGGTCACGTATTGCGCCTCCCAGACAGGTAGATGCACCGCCAAACGGTTCCATTTCAGTCGGGTGATTGTGAGTTTCGTTTTTGAACATCACTATCATATCTTCCGGTTTACCATCTACAGGTACGGTTACTTCTATACTGCAAGCATTGACCTCGTCGGATTTCTCAAGATCATCCAACTCACCACTTTTTTTAAGTTTTTTCATTTCCATTGTCGCAATGTCCATAAGACACAGCGGACGGGGGTTTTCGCCATAAACGTACGATTTAGCTTGCTCATACAGTTCTGTAGCGAGTTTAAGTCCTTTTGCAAACTTGTTTTCCTCGATACTCACTTTCTCAATTACAGTCATAAATGTGCTGTGGCGACAGTGGTCAGACCAGTAGGTATCGAGCACTTTCATTTCCGTGACTGTCGGGTCTCTGTTCTCTTTCTTAAAGTACTCCTTGCAAAGCCTTAAGTTATCCGGAGCCATTGCTATGGCATATTTTTTCCCTATGGCTTCAAGAGCCTCATCATCTGAATCAATAAAACCGTTGAGTTTTCCGACCATCTTTGGTTCAATAAAAACTCGCTGCTTTATCCCTTCGATCGGGATTTCGCGTGTTTCAAGAGGATTTATATAGTAGCCTTTTATTTTTTCATAATCGGCTTGCGAAATATCTCCATATAGAGCAATTATCTTAAAAACTCTAACATCAGGTTTTGAGTGCGGCTCCATGATTCGAAGGAGTTTGTTTGCATAGTCTTCACGTTGATCGTATTGGTCAATAGCGGCTGTTATCGCAAAAATATATGCAGCCTCGTCGGTGTCGGGTTTGTTTTCATAAACATCGTCTTGTCCCGCTTCCGAAAAAACCACATTTTTTGCTTTTTCCGTATCTGTCACTCCATCTATATCATAGCCGTTAAAAATACGAACCCCGGTAACTCCGGGTATGTTTAATACATCATTTATTTCTTGCTGCATGTCCCTTTCGTCCAGCCGAAAAGGCTCTTTCTTTTCGACAAGAATTCTTGTCATATTGCACCTCGTAAGAATATTCACCGGGGCTGATTTCATGATATCATAACAGTATAATTGGAGTCAATTGTAAGAAAGAGCAAATATGTCCGATAAAAATGAAGAGCTATGTATATTTGCACGAAATTGACATATATCCAACAATATTTACGTTGCATTCCTCGCAAGAAAAGGCTATAAATAACATAGAGACTATAATGATTATTTTTACATGGGGGTAATAATATGTGTAACGAACGTAGTAATTATGAGATTGCTAAAGAACAATATGCAGCAATAGGTGTTGATACCGAAGATGTGTTAAAAACTCTTGATTCGATTCCTGTTTCCATGCATTGCTGGCAGGGTGATGATGTAAAAGGATTTGAGGGCGGTGGAGAAACGACCGGCGGGATACAAATAACCGGCAACCATCCCGGTGTTGCCCGAAATGCCGATGAGCTTCGCTCTATGATCGAAAGATCTCTTGCTGTAATACCCGGAAAAACACGCATAAGTCTTCATGCTATGTATGGTGACGTAAAAGATGTTGACCGTAACCAAATTGAGCCATGCCATTTTGAAGCATGGATGCAATGGGCAGGTCATCATAATCTTTCTCTTGACTTTAACCCCTCTTTATTCTCTCATCCGAAATCAGAACAGGGACTCACTCTCTCCCACCCTGATAAGGGAATAAGAGAATTTTGGATCGATCATTGCAAACGCAGCAGAAGAATCGCCGACTGCTTCTCAAAGAAACAAGGCAACCCTTCTGTTGTTAATCTTTGGATCGCCGACGGCTTCAAAGACGTTCCTGCTGACACCTTGACACCGCGCAAACGCCTGGTGGAATCGCTCGATACGATCTATGCAGAGAAGCTGGATGTGATCGATGCACTTGAGAGTAAACTTTTCGGGCTTGGACTTGAAAGCTACACAGTAGGCAGCCACGAGTTTTACTTAGGTTATACCATCAAAAACGGACTGGCTCTTTGTATGGACACCGGGCACTATCATCCGACAGAAGTTGTCAGCGCAAAGATGTCAGCGGTATCGCTCTTTGTAGAAAAGATCCTTTTGCATGTTTCCCGACCGGTAAGATGGGACAGCGATCATGTTATCATTTTAGACGACGAGCTTATTGCTCTTTCAAGGGAGATCATCAGGGGCGGATTACTCGACAGAGTACATATCGGTCTCGATTATTTCGACGGATCGATAGACCGCGTTGCGGCATGGATCGTAGGTATGCGTAATATGAGAAAAGCACTGCTTATCGCTCTTCTTGACCCATATCCGGCGTTGCAAAAAGCTGAGTGGGAGTTTGACTTTACCAAAAGGCTCATCATGTCGGAAGAACTAAAAGTTATGCCATGGTCCGCAGTATGGAACGAATACTGCGAACGCTCAGGAAAACCAACAATCGTAGAAGGCTGATCCTATATATCACAGAGGATCTTATTAAGTAAACTGTTGACAATTGATTTTGCATGTGTTAGCATTCATATCAAGCTATATATAACAAACTGAGCAGGCGATAAACTCTTCGGGGTTTGTGGTGCCGGGTCGCAGATTGCGACAGCAGATGATACATACATCTGTGGGACAGTAAAATGTCCCATAGGTGTATTTTTTTAGTTTGGAGGTTGTCTTTAATGACAAATGAAAATCAGAGTTTCGGCGGACTCACCACCGACGAGGCGACAGCACTGCAAGGTGAATATGGGAAAAATGAACTTTCTGCGGAAAAGAAAGTGAGTTTTTTAAGAAAAGCTTTCCATATATTGACAGAGCCGATGTTTTTACTTCTTATTATTGCAGCAACCATTTACTTTATTCTTGGCGAACCGGTTGATGGTCTTATTATGCTTGTTTTTGTTATCGGCATTATCAGCATCGAAGTAATCCAGGAGTGGAAAACAGATAAAACGTTAAGTGCGTTAAAAGATCTTTCCGCACCGCGTATCGATGTTATAAGGGATGGTATCGAACAGGATATCGCAAGCGCCGACTTAGTCCCGGGTGACGTAATGATGATATATGAAGGTGTCAAAATCCCCGCTGACGGGTATGTAATAAAATGTAATGATCTATGTGTGGATGAGTCGTCGTTGACCGGCGAAGCCGAGGGTGTTTGGAAGGTTCCGACCGATGGTACAAAAAAAACATCCGATTACTGGCGCAATGATTATTGCTATGCCGGAACGTTGGTAACACAAGGCTTGGCAGTTATACGCGTGGACAAAATCGGAGCAAATACCGAATACGGAAAAATCGGTATAAATGTTGCGAAAGCCCCGCTCGAAAGAACTTCGCTTCAAAAACAAATCGGTAAAATCGTGAAGTTCTGCGCTGCACTCGCCGCATCACTGTTTTTACTTGTTGGAATAGTGACCTGGTTTAATGTGCCGCTGCTCCCTGTAGGGGAAAGGATCACGGCAAGTATTCTTGCGGGCATCACGCTTGCAATGGCTATGATACCCGAGGAGTTCCCTGTTATCTTAGCTGTCTTTATGTCTATGGGTGCATGGCGTCTGGCAAAGAAGAACTCATTGGTTCGTAAACTGCCGTCTGTTGAAACTCTCGGTGCTATTTCTGTTCTCTGCGTCGACAAAACAGGAACGATCACGCTAAACCAAATGACTGTTCAGGATGAATGGGTCGCAAGCGGTGAAAACGCAGCCGAAGGAGGAGAAGACAATCTTGTTGAAATCATGGGTCTTGCCTGTGAGACAGAGGCATATGATCCAATGGAAAAAGCAATGCTGACTCATTGTGAGGAGCATCACGGTATAACAAAAGAGCATCTTTTCGGAGGCAGGCTCATTTCCGAATATGCGTTTACAAACGACCTTAAAATGATGGGACATATCTGGCATCATGACGGTGAGATCATAATTGCCGCAAAAGGTTCGGCTGAGCGAATCCTTACTATATGTAAGCTGACCGATGATGAGCGCACCATGGCTGAAAGCAAAATACAAGAGATGAGTCAGCAGGGACTGAGAGTTATCGCTGTTGCAATGGACAAGCCAAAAAGTGAAGATGATATACCCGCAAATATCCTTGATTGCTCATTGACATTATGCGGGTTAGTCGGGCTTGCAGATCCTCCCAGAGATTCGGTCAAAGACGATATCGCTGTGTGCAGCAAAGCCGGGATACGTGTTGTTATGATAACGGGGGATAACGGTATTACCGCTGCATCGATAGCTAAAAAAATAGGTATGTTGAACTATGACAGGATCATAACAGGTGATGAGCTAACAAAAATGACTGATGATGAGTTGCGCGAAAGAATTGATAATGTCAGTATTTTCTCCCGTGTTCTTCCGGAGCATAAAATGCGTATCGTTAAAGCTTTTAAGGATAATGGTGAAGTTGTAGCGATGACAGGCGACGGTGTTAATGATGCACCCGCTCTCAAGTATGCCGATATTGGTGTAGCTATGGGAAAACGTGGAAGTGAAGTTTCACGCGAAGCTGCCGACTTGATACTTCTTGATGACAACTTCTCCACCATTGTAGACACTATCAAAGATGGAAGAAGGATTTTCGATAACATACGCAAAGCGATAGGATATGTTTTTACTGTTCATATCCCGATTGCTCTTGCAGCACTGCTTGCGCCTTCTCTGGGTATAGCACCCGAGTCATTACTGTTTCTGCCGATGCTTGTTGTTTTACTTGAGTTGATAATTGACCCGACCTGTTCAATTGTACTTGAAAGGCAGCCTGCCGAGTACGATATTATGGAACGTAAACCACGTGATCCCAAGAAAAAAATGCTTACCTGGCAAGTCGTTTCGAAAAGTCTTCTTCAGGGCTTGACTGTTTTTGCAGCATCTTTTGGCTCATATTATTATATACTTTCAGTATATCCTGATGAGGCAGGAGTTGCGCGCGCTATGGGTATTGGCATCATAATGATAGCTAACCTGTTTCTTGTTCAATGCAACAGTTCAGACATCGATAGTATCTTTACATCCATCAGGCGCCTCTATAAGGATAAAGTCATGTGGACCGTCAATATTGCGGTTTTGATCGCTCTGCTCCTGTTTCTTTACACACCGGTCAGCAGTTTTCTCAGGCTTGCTCCACTGACAGCCGGACAGTTTTTTACAATGGTCGGTTTAGGTGCAGCATCTGTACTATGGTATGAAATCGTAAAGATCATTAAGAGGATTCGGCGCAAGCAAGCCTTTTCCTCAAAACAAACAAGTTGATCGAAAGGCTGAGCAGTCCGCATGCAAGTACGATCACGAATAGGGGTACAAAACCCAAGTTCTCCAGTGTTGGCGCAAGCAACAGGACAAAAACTGCCGAAAGTGCCATGGAGATGGTGAAGTAGACACCAACATACAAGGGTAGTTTTGCCGACGGGCTCACCTCACCAAGAAGAAGTGATGTCGCGAGCATTGTTCCGCTGTTTCCAAAGTTAGCAAGCACCCAGGCTACAAACAGGAACCCTAATGTATTTGTCGTTAATGCCAGCACACCTGCGCAAGTAATGAGGCTTGCCACCAAAACAGCAATTATCCGCGGACCTTTGCGGTCAACTATATAGCCGAAAACTATAAAGGCGATCGCACCTGTGAATATTGCTAATCCCGCTAACAGTGCAATATCAGTTTCTGTCGCTGAAAACCTGCGTATGGCATATAACGTATAGTACGGAAGAAGTGCGTTTGCAATTGCCAGAAAAATACATGTAAGGATCATGGGTCTAAATGCCGGGCTTTCGCGTATCGAGGTCGGCATTTGTTTTATATACTGCATCATCCCCATCGGTTCGGTAGGTGGTGCTTCTTTACTTTCTCTCATAAAGAAAAACACAGCAGCATTAACAAACTGGAAACCGAGTCCTAATGAAAATATCACCATGTAATTATACGGGAATACAAAATGTGTAAGTATCAGCGGTATCAGCGCTGACATACCTACACCGAGCATAGAGCCTATAGCGAAGCCTATACCACGGAAACCTCCTCTTTTATCAGGTGGCAGCAATCTGATTATCAGCGGTGTATGAAATACACTGTAAGAACCTACAAAAATATTATATATGCACCAAAACACCAGAAATATATTGATAAGAGCGGCATTCATCCCTGCAAACACAGGTATAAGCAAAATAAAGATCAGAAATGATATACGTTGCAAAACCAGGATTTTGCCAAACGTTATATTCATTATTTTTGAGCGGGACGCAATGTATCCAAAAAAAGGTTGAGTAATAAAAACACAAATCAATGTCATTGATGTGGCCATTGCTATCTGGAAAGTGGTTGCACCCAGTTGATCCAAAAAGTATGGTATCACTGCCGCTATCGATATCAAAGCCATAGATGGCATGAATGTAATGCCATCTATAAAAAACATTCTTAAATTATGTCTTACTTCTTTTTCACTACCATACATATTGGCAGTCTCCCTCTAACTTACTGTCCCCATGTAGACACATATCATCACCTTCATCTATTATCCTTCAATGATAAACTCCCGGATCTCACTTAGCTTGCTTATTTTATATGTTGGAACTATCTCTGTCTTATTTTCCTTATTAAACTCGTTAAACCAGCAAGTATCGATGCCGGCGTTATTTCCGCCTGCTATATCTGCGAGCAGAGAGTCCCCGATAATCAAAATTTTCTCTAAATCGATTTTCGGGATATGAGACAACACATACTCAAAGTATTTTATATCGGGCTTCTGATAACCTACAAACTCGGAAACAAAAAAATCAGAAATGTAATCCTTTAAAGGAGAGTGTTTTATCCTTGTTTCTTGAACTTTTAATATCCCGTTTGTGATAATGTATATCTCTTTTCCACTGGAGACGATCTCCTTACATATCTCCAATGCCCCGTCGATCAAAAATGTTCCTTTACCAAGCTCGGTCAGATACATTTGGTTAAAGTCGGGTATATCATAACTTATGCCTATAGCTTCAAAGAAACGTGAGAATCTCAGTATCTGCAGTTCATCTTTTGTCACTTTCCCGAGATTATAGTCTGCCCAGGCTCTTACGTTGATATCCCTGTATGTTGCCAGTATCTCTTCGGAATATTCGAAGCCGCAAAAGCCAAACAAGGTCTTCATGGCATTCTCTTCAGCCATACCAAAATCATACAGTGTATCGTCAGCATCAAATAAAAATATATCGTAGGTTTTCATTGCAGAAGTCCTGTCTGTGTTTTCCCCGTCTTGACCTCGTTACAGGGTTTTTTTGGCGATGACCCAGTAAGCCAGAGACAGAGCCATACCTCCTATGATATTTCCTAATGTTGTCGCACCAAGATTAACCATCATTCCGGAGAAAATCGTTGCGCTGACTCCGTTCATTGTCTCCATGCTGAAGAGTGTCATGTTAGCTATTGAGTGCTCAAAGCCGCAAATGACAAATAAATAAATGCACCAGAATATCATGATCAACTTGCTGCTTTCGCTTTGCAGTCTGTACATACACCAGACCCCTGCGCAAACCAGCACATTACAAAGTATTCCGCGAACAAACAGTTCTCCGAAAAACGGGTATGTTTTTGCATTCATCGCTGCATGAGCTGCTTCCAATACGGGACCTTGCAGATAACCTGTGCCCAGAAACAGTGCGGCAATGAGTATCGAACCCGCAAGGTTGCCCACATAACAGTACAAGCAAAGCCCTATGGCGTCCCTCGGCTTTACCTCTTTGAGCATAACTCCCGCTGTCATAACAAAAACATTTCCCGTAAAAAGCTCTGCTCCCGCAAACACCACAAGACTCAACGCGGCTGCAAAGCTGACACCCTGCAGCACCTTTATGCCCGCAAAGTTATCCATCATACCTGCCATGACTAAAATAGTTATCATACACAGTCCGACAAACACCCCTGCCATAGCCGATGCCATAAAATAGCCGATTTTTTCGTTTTTGTAGAAGTTGATTTTATATCTCGAGGATTCTCTTAACTTATTGTATCCTGTACTTATCATAGCTTCATACTCTCCACTAAAAAACTGTTCGGGCAAGGGTCCGACCCTTGCTCCATAAATGCGATTATTACATAAAAACACTTAAGATACAAGACCAATAATAAAGCAAAAGTTTATTATTCCAAATGCATGATTTGATACCCTTTTTACACATATTATGGCCTCCTTTTCCGGCTATTGTAGATAAAGTGTTAATTTTCTACGTTATAATGCTGTTTTAACCGTACGTTTGTTGACATTTTATTGAGCATTTAGTATGGTGATTTATAGCTTAATGTAAGATGCCCGTTAAATAGTTGTGTATCAAATGTACTTGTAGTTGTAATCAAGAATTTCTTGTGCCGGAAATATGAGGTTTTAACTGTCTATGAGTATTAGAAGAAGAATCCTTACACCTATGATCACCTTGACCATAGTATGCTGCATTGGTGTTCTTGTTTCTTCAATTTGGCTTTACTATAGGGAATTGACCGATGCGATGAATAGCAAGTTAAGTGTCGCTCAAACAGTTGTCGAAGAAGAGATTTCAGAATTGCTGAGCAAAGCACATCTCGCTGCTGCAGCAATGAGAGTCCATCAAAATCTCAGTGATGCGATTATAAATAATGATGTAGAAAGAGTTGCAGCTATTGCTGATTCCTTAAAGCAAATGGCTCAACTCGATTTTTGTACCATAGTGGATAAAGACGGTATCGTAATTGTCAGAGTTCATGAATCGGGCAGGTCCGGGGATAGCCTTGCTGAGCTGCCTCATATCAAATCTGCTCTTGACGGTAAAATTGAGTCGAATATAATAGCCGGATCAACGATCAGGCTTGGAGTTATGGCAGGTGCACCGGTACACGACATCGACGAGAATATAATTGGTGCAGTATCACTTGGCTTCAGGCTGGATACTCAGGACTTTGTTTACAAGAGTAAGCGGATATCCGGGGCGGAGGTATCCGTTTTTCATGAAAACGAGCGTATCGCTTCGACCGCATATGATAACGATGGAGTATATACCCTCGGCACAGTAATGGATGAAACAGCAAGTGAAAAGGTATTATCCGGAGGATATCATACAGTAAATATACAGCTGCTCGGAAGAGAAGCAATCACCAGATACATCCCTTTATTTGGTGCAGATGGTTATGCAATCGGAGCAGTCAGTGTCGGGTTGTTCACTGCGGAAGAGACGGAAAAACTGGTCTTTTTCGTTATAAGCGGTTTGCTGATAACTTTGGCAATACTTGTAGGCAGCATCATTTTTGCCAGATTTATTTCAAAAAACATTGAGATTCGCTTGAATAATATGATGGATGAGATAAGTTATGCAAATGAGTACTCAAAGCTACTCATGGAATCAATGGACACAATGATCGTCATTACAGAGATCGAATCTGACAAGATTATTTATCTTAATGAAGCATTTAAAAACGAATTTAGTTTGACCAAAAACGTTATTGGCAAAGAATGCTGGAAGACCATTGTAGAAGGTTCTTTTCAGCGATGCGGATTTTGTCCGAAAAATGATTTGGAACAAAACTCCGACGAGGTTGTTTCATGGGAGTTCTTTAATCCTAAAACCCAAAAGTATTACAGGATCATAAGCAGATTCATTGACTGGATCGACGGCACAAGAGTTTTTATTGAGCAATGCATTGACATTACAGAAGTAAAGGAGTCTCTGGAGAAAGTACGTGAAATGATGCTCGCTGTAGAGGTAGCACATATAACTACTGATGCAATGTTTGAATCAAACCCGCAGATAAACATTTTATTTGACCGCGACTTCAACTTTATTGACTGTAATCCGGCAGCTATTGAGTTTTTCGGATTTAATACTAAACAGGAAATGATCGACGGGTTTATTGACCTTACACAACATGATCTCCCGGAGAATTCAGAAGAGAAAAGCCATCCAAACCCGATTTTCGGGCGGCTTGATTCAACAGTTGAAAACGGGTCATGCAAGTTTGAAGAAGAAATAATCATAAATGGTGAGTCTAAAGCATTGATCGTTGAATTGATTACAATTCCGTACAAGGATGATTTTGCCATTGTAGCATACATCTATGACATGACCGAACTAAAGAATCTGCAAAAAAGACTGGAAAATGAAAGCAGCACATTAAAAGCTATTTTCGATTCCATGCCCGATCTCATCTTCTGTAAAGATACCAACTTAAAATTTACCCGATGCAATAAAAGCTTACTGGAATATTATAATT
>Ga0123356_10002210_pt1 | contig 20938 bp, 21 predicted proteins | sample TergutEmb28metaG_2_FD_92546 | JGI IMG/M metagenome (GOLD analysis project Ga0123356, IMG submission 92546) | Embiratermes neotenicus P3 segment gut microbial communities from Petit-Saut dam, French Guiana - Emb289 P3 | ecosystem: Host-associated > Arthropoda: Insects > Digestive system > Gut ... | reverse complement strand
GGAGTTTGAGAAGGCGGACGTGTGGGGCAAGCGCCAGCTCGCCTACGCGATCAGAAAAAAGAAGATGGGCTACTATGTGATCTTCTTTTACAAGGCGGAGGGCGGCGTCCCGGCTGCGTTCGAGAAGCACATCAAGCTGAACGAGAGCATCCTTCGCCATTTGACCACTGTCCGCGACCTGAAGAACGAGGCCGCCCGCGAGGCGTTTGCGGTCCGCAAGGAGAAGGTCGAGCTCGAGAGGGCAGAAGGCGCCGACGACGGCGATGACATGGACAGGGGCGACCGCGACGACGACAGGGACGATCGCGATTAACCCGTCGTGGATCCCGCAGGGGCGCGAATTATCGCTCCCATGACAGCGGACGGATCCATACATCACAAAACAGGAAAAACAGGAGAAGTTTGAAATATGGCATTTACCAAAAGAAGGTCAAAGAAGGTCTGCTGGTTTGAGCAGAACAGGATAGCGCCCGACTACAAGGACATCAAAATCATCGGCAAGTTCGTCACGGAGCGCGGCAAGATCGTGCCCAGGCGCCTGTCGGGGGTCAGCGCGAAAAATCAGAGGCTTCTGGCCGCCGCGGTTAAGCACGCGAGGCACCTGGGGCTGCTGGCGTTTGTTACCGAAAACATGAAATAATAACAGACAAAGGTGATGGAGGAAATATAAAATGGAAGTTGTACTCAAAAAAGACTACGGAAAGCTCGGCAAGGCGATGGAAATCGTCTCCGTGAGAGACGGCTACGGCCGGAACTTTCTGATCCCCAACGGCATAGCGGTGATCGCGACCGAAGGGAACAAGAAGTTGGTGGCCGACTCCAAGCGCGCAAACGAGAAGCGCGAAGCGAAGCTCAGAGGCGACGCCACAGCCATCCTGACCAAGATCGAGCAGCTGCCCTGCACAATTGCGGTAAAAGTAGGCGAAGAAGAGCAGATCTACGGTTCCGTCTCAGCGCTGAACATAGCCGATTTCTTGAAAAAGGAAGGCTTCAGCGTAGAAAAGAGCCAGGTCAAGCTCGAAGAGCCTATCAAGCAGTTGGGCGTCTACACGGTAGACATCGAATTGCACAGGGGTGTGGAAGCGAAGCTTAAGGTTTGGGTTGTTAAAGAAGAGAATTAAATTCAAAGTCAAGGGCAAGGGGGGAAGTGCCCCCCCTCGCTGCTTGGATTTTGCCCTCCCGCTGACACTCGCAGGCTGTGGTTTTACCTTAGAAATGCCGAGCGGATCAGAATTGCCCGCGCAGACACTTAATCCCAAACGGGTTTAAAAAAAATTATAGACATCCCCACCATTCCGTTTTATTATATTATATAGATTGTAAGATTATTTTCGATTATCGCCATCCATCCTTAGGAGAGGTATCTAAATGAGCAAGAAAATTGTGTTTCGCGGCTGTTATGTGGCTATTTGCACACCCTTCAAGGCTGATGGGAGCTTAGATGAGGCTGGGCTACGGTCTAATGTCGACTTCCTGATCTCCAACGGAGTCGCCGGCATAGTCCCCTGCGGCACTACCGGCGAGAGCGCTACGCTGTCTTGGGATGAGCATAAGCGTGTGGTTGAGATCGTCATTGAGCAGGCCGCCGGCAAGGTTCAGGTGGTTGCGGGCGCTGGGTCCAACAACACGACCGAGGCGGTCGAGGCGACCAAGTTTGCGAAGAAGGCCGGCGCCGACGCGGTCATGTCCATCACGCCGTACTACAACAAGCCGTCGCAGGAGGGTCTGTACAGGCACTTCAAGGCGGTGGCCGAGGTTGGCATGCCGATGCTTGTCTACAACGTACCCGGTCGTACGGGCGTCAACATGCTGCCGGAGACGGTGGAGAGGCTCTGCGACATCCCGCAGGTCGTCGCCATCAAGGAAGCCAGCGGCAACATCACGCAGATATCGGACATCCACCGTCGTTGCGGGGACAGGCTGGCGGTACTCTCGGGTGATGACGGGATGACACTACCGGTTCTGGCCTGCGGCGGAGTCGGAATCGTATCGGTAATAGGAAACATAGTACCGGGCAAGATGAGCAAGATGGTCGACCTCTACTTCAAGGGCGACCACGCGGGCGCATTAAAACTGCATGAAGAATTATTACCGTTATCGCAGATAGTCTTTATTGATACGAATCCAGTACCTGTCAAGGCATGCATGAACGACCTCGGTCTCGCCGCGGGCCCCGTAAGGCTCCCGCTCGCACCGATGTCAGACGCGACAATGGAGAAATTAATGGCTTGCTGGAAGACATATAAATAATTGCCTTTGCCGTACCGGTGTTGATATGTGTTGATTTTGCCGTACCGGTTTTGCGTATTTGGTTTTAGGATATGGGTTTTAGCGTATATAGGTTTTAGAATAGGGGGCGTTACGGGGGCGTAGCCCCTGTCTCCAAAAGCATTAAAAGATTTTGAATTTGACTTTAATAGACAGGCAGGATAAAAAAATATGTCAACAGATATTATTATTGTGGGCGCCCTTGGCAGAATGGGAATCGAAATAGCCAAGGTTGTGTTGGAGGATAAGGACGTTCGTCTCGCCGGCTGCGTAGAGCACTCCGGCCACGCGAAGATTGGCCAGGACTACGGCGCCTGCATCGGCATGGACTGCGGCGGCGTCAAAGTCGTTTCGTCCATCGAGGAAGCCGGCGCCAAGAGCAATAACGCCGTGGTGATTGACTTCTCGTCGGTCCAGTCGACGCTTGCCAATCTTCAAAATGCCGCCTGCGCAAAGATGCCGATGGTCGTTGGCACTACGGGGCTTGAGAAGGAGCACCACGAGCTTGCGAAGAAGGCGTCGTCGTCGATTCCCATAATCGTCAGTTCCAACATGAGCCTCGGCGTCAACCTGTTGTTCTCGCTGACGGAGATGGTAACGCAAAAATTGGGCGGCGCGTTTGATATTGAGATTATCGAGGCGCATCACCGCTTTAAGAAGGATTCGCCCAGCGGTACTGCTCGCACTCTCGGAGAGGTTGCGGCCAAGGCGCTTGGGAAGAGTTACGGCGATGTTGTTGTGGATGGTCGCGCGGGGATGGCTCCCGGCACTCGTCCGCCGCTTGAGATTGGCATGCACGCGGTTCGCGGCGGGGATATTACCGGCGACCACACCGTGCTGTTTGCGGGGATCGGCGAGCGCGTTGAGCTGCGGCACATGGCCCACAACCGCGGTATATTCGCGCGGGGGGCGGTGGTCGCGGCCAAGTGGATCGCGGCTAAGCCGGCGGGGCAGTATACTATGAAAGATGTTTTGGGTTTGTAGGATATTTGGATGACAGAGGGAGTGGGTGTATGAATTACCGTGTGGTATTGATTATTTGCGTGTTGCTGAGTGTCTTTGCCGTTGGTATGGTGATGGCTGAAGGCGCTGTTAGTGATACGTCTGCAGTTGCAACTAAAGCTGTTGCTGTTGATACAGCAGCAGTCCCTAAAGCCGCTGCTGTTGGAGTTGATACTGCTGCTATCCCTAAAGCAGTTGTTGGTGTTGATACTTCTGCTGTCGTCAAAGCCGATACTGTTGCTGCTGATACTGCCGCTGCTCCGAAGGGTCTCGATATCGACGCGCTTCTTGCCGATGATGACGGCGATGATCTTCTTGCGGATTACAAGCCTGTCGTTGCTAAGGATTCTGCTGCCGCCGATTCGTCCGCGGTATCGGGTGCGGCAGGAACCGAACAGCTCTCCGCCGATGAGAAAGATTCTGCCGATGATGATGCCGGCGCTGCCGTTCAGGCTGATGCGGTTGTTGGTGAGGATGGGGCGCCTGTTCATGCGGGTCCCGGCAGGCGCGGCCCGCCGCCTGCTGTTCTTTCCGCGCCTCCTGTCGCCGCCGGTCCCGTAGTGGTCGAGGATGGCCGGACTATCAACTTCGCGCAGAATCTCAAGGAGTACCGCTCTCCTCGCCTCGCCATGATTATGTCGCTGTTTGTGCCCGGGCTTGGCCAGGCGTACTCGCGCAGCTACGTTAAGGCCGGTGCGTTTGGTGCCGCCGAGATTGCGGCTATTGGTGTTGCGGTGTACCTCAATTCGGTGGGGAAGTCGAAGAAGAGCGAGGCGCACAAGTTTGCGGATGAGCATTTTGATATCAGGCAGTTGGAAGCTTACGACATTAAGTTGCGTCAGGAGTTTCAGAGGCGCATAGATCTTCCGGAGGGCGATTCCGCGAGGATTCTTGACTGGCTCTACTTCCCGCCCTACGACGATGACTTTTATGACGCGGCGAAGAACAGGCAGACTTATTTCTACGAGAGCATTCGCGGTACATTTTTTACGCCCGGCTGGATAGATAACGAACCGAGTCTGTCCGAGATACTCAACGCGTTCGACAATGATCCGGAGGCGGTCTTCACCGCCGGCGACGGCAGCCAGTACATGCTGTACAATACCGCCACGATCTCCGCGTTTCCCGATCACTTCTACCGCATAACGCGGATACTTGACGCCGCGGGGAAGAAGGTGTTTGAAGGTCCGTTGCTTGGCCATTCGAATTATCAGGCGAAGTACGATTCAATGGTAAGGGATGCCAACTCGTACCACGCCGCCGTCAACTACACGCTCTATGCCCTGCTGATCAACCACATCGCGAGCGCGATAGACGCGGGCTTTACGGCGCGGGCGTACAACGCCAGGCTTCTGGGCAACGACAACAGCGTGTGGAACAGGCTGTCGGTCGACCCGCACTACGTGTTTTCCGGCTCGGACGTATCGTCTGGGCTGGCTCTCAGGGTGAGGTTTTAGCATGCGGCGCATGATTGTATCTTTTTTCGCCGTTGCGGCTTTTATTGTCGCGTCCGCGTTTCCGCTTGCGGCGCAGGTGTTTGTCGCGGATGAGATTGTTACCAGCGAAGTGAGTCTGTTCGACACCAGAGATGAACCGCAGCGCAGCATCAACGTGGCTATGGGGCTCTCCCTGCTGCTGCCGGGGATGGGGCATTACTATATCGACAAGTCTGTGAGCGCGTGGACGTATCTGTCTGTCGATTTTGTCTCTATTTTCAGCGCTATTGCTTTTTACGGCGTGGCGAGTCAGCGCGAGAACGAGGCGCGTTCGTACGCGATTGCCGCGGCGGGAATCGAGAAGCCGGCGTCGGGTGCGGCATACTGGCGCCACGTGGGGGCGTTCATGGACGCCGCGGAGTACAACGAAGTAATTGAGCTGTCTCGGGGTACGGTCGATGACCAGTTCCTGGACCCGGCAACCTGGTGGCGCTGGGGCGACGAGAGCCAGAAGGATACGTACAACGGGCTCCGCCAGAAGGCGCGCAATATGCGGGTAGCGTCGTCATTCTTCGTGGGCGCGATCGTGGCGAACCGGCTGGTATCGGCCATAGATCTGCGGGTGTTTCACAGAAAGGGCCTGTCGTCGGGCATACGGGTAGAATCGTCGTTTGCGCCGGATATGAGCGGCGCGGCGCTGTCGTTGAAAACCGATTTTTGACCAAAACTTTTTTCGGAGGCATTGAAAACGATGCGTTGTCCACACTGCGGGCATGAGGAAGACAGGGTAGTCGATTCGCGAACCAGCAAGGAAGGCCGCGCCGTTCGCCGCCGCCGCGAGTGCTTAGACTGCGCACGCCGCTTCACAACCTACGAATACATAGAAAACGTCTCCATGACAATAATAAAAAACGACCAGCGCCGCGAACCCTACGACCGCCAAAAACTGATGCAGGGTCTGACATCCGCCTGCAAAAAACGCCCGGTCAGCACCAAAAAAATAGAAAGCATAGTAGACAAAATAGAAAACCGCATAGAAAGCATGGGCAAAACCGAAGTCCCCAGCGCCGAAATAGGAAAATTGGTAATGGCGGAACTCTATGGATTAGACGAAGTAGCCTACATAAGATTCGCGTCTGTCTACAAGAAATTTAAGGATATAGGTGAGTTTATATCAGAGGTAAAAGGGATAGGTACCAAAGCTGGCGCTTAAACATACTCAGCCACCACCGCCGACAGATCTTCAAACGCAAACGGCTTGTGCAGCACCCTCTTCATCCCCACTCCCGTCATCTCCGCGTCGCTGTGCGTTGTAAATCCGGTGATCCCCACAGCCTTTACATCGGGGTTAATCTCTTTTATTTTCACAAACGCATCTTTCCCGCCCATCCGCGGCATGACCATATCCATGATCACCATATCTATGCTGCTCCCCTTGGCGGTGTATTTCTCTACGGCGTCGACCCCGTCTTCGGCGGTCAGCACGCTATACCCGAGGTTTTGCAGGAACTCGGAGATGCTTTCGCGGATGCCTTTGTCGTCGTCGACGAGCAGTATTGTTCCGGAGCGCTTTCCGTCTTTGGCGGCGCCGGCGTTCTGCCGGTCCTCCTGTTTTGCTGCGGGCGCTTCGGCGTGGATCGGCAGCATGACGATTACGGATGTTCCCTCGCCCTCGATGCTGTTGATGTCTATCGCGCCGTTCATCGATTTGACAAATCTGTAGGCGGCCGATAGCCCAAGCCCCACGCTTCCGTGCGCCTTGGTGGTGAAGAACGGCTCGAAGAGGCGCGCCTTTACGTCGCCGCCAAAACCGCTTCCGTTGTCGGTTACCTCTATGCGTATGGCCCCGTTCCGTGTATAGGCGGGATCAAGCCCCATTGTATAGGGGCTCGCGCCTATGCGCGCGGCGTCTACAAACTCGGTATCGAAGGAGAGCTCGCCCCCCTTGGGCATTGCGTCTTTGGAGTTGAGCGCAATGTTCAGGAGTACGCTTTGCAGTTGCACCGCGTCGGCCATAACCAGGCAGTGTTCCGCGTTTAGGTTGTGCTTTATGGTGATCCGTTTGTCTATGCTGTTCGAGAGCAGGCTGACGATTGTGAGGATGGTGTTGTGCACGTCGGTGCCGGTTGTGGCTGTTGGCCTGTACCGCGCGAACGTCAGCAGTTCCCGCACCATTTCGCCGGCGTTGCGGCAGATTCCCAGAATTTCCTCGGCAAACCGCTTGATGTTGGCGTCGGGCGCCCGCATGTTGATGAGGTTCGCAAACCCCATTATGCCGGTCAGTTGGTTGTTGAAGTTGTGCGAAATACCGCCGGCGAGCTGGCCGATGATGTCCAGCTTCTGGTGGAGGTAGAGCTGCTGCTCGGATTCGTCGAGCGGATTGTCGGTATTGAAGTCTGTATGCATAATGTAATTAATATACATTATGTCCGTCGCCAAAATTATTTTTATTGTTATGAAAAATACCGCTGTAATAACCGGCATGGGCCTGATCTCGCCCGTGGGAAACACCGTCAAAGACGCCTGGGCCGCCCTTTTGGCCGGCAAAAGCGCCGCCGCGCCGATCACGCGGTTCGACTGCTCCGAGTTCCGCACACGCTTCGCCTGCGAAGTAAAGGGTTTCGACCCCGCCGCGTACCTGGAGCCCAAGGAAGCCAAGAGCATGGACCTCTACACCCAGTACGCCATGGCCGCCGCCGCGCAGGCCTGGGACGACGCGGGCCTGAACTGGTGCGACTGCAGCCGCGACCCGTTCCGCTGGGGAACCATACTCGCATCAGGCATCGGCGGGAGCAACACGCTGCAGGAGGAGTTGCTGAAGTACGCCAAGTCGGGCGCAAACTGCCCGCGCTTCTCGCCGTTCATGGTGCCAAAGATGATCGCCAACATCGCCGCCGGAGCAATAGCGGTGAAGTACAACCTGCGCGGCATGAACTACGCAACGGTATCCGCCTGCGCGTCGTCGTCCCACGCGCTCATAGACGCCATGAACCTGATAAGGCTCGGCAAGGCCGACGTCATAATCGCCGGCGGATCGGAAGCCCCCATCAATATAACGGGGGTAGGAGGCTTTGGCGCTCTGAGAGCCTTGTCGGAAAGAAATGACGATCCGGCAACGGCGTCTCGTCCGTTCGACAAGGACCGCGACGGCTTCGTACTCGGCGAGGGTGCCGCCGTGCTGATCGTCGAATCCTTAGATCACGCACAGGCCAGAGGCGCGCGCATCTACGCGGAACTCGCGGGCGGCGGAATGACTGCCGACGCCTTCCACTCAACACTGCCGCACCCCGACGGGGTATCGGTAGAAAAAGCAATGGAGCTGGCGCTCGAAGACGCCTGCGTCAACGCAAATGAAATCGGCTACATCAACCTCCACGCCACAGCAACACCGGCAGGCGACGGGCCGGAGATAGGCGCCGTGCAAAGGCTGTTCAAAAATTCGCTCGACAAGCTGCACGTCAGCGGGACAAAGTCGATGACCGGGCATTTGCTGGGAGGGACGGGCGCGCTTGAATCTGCATTCACGGTACTGTCGATACATAAGGGGATGATTCCGCCGACTATCAATACGGTTAATGTTGATCCTGAGCTGGATGTACGCGTTGACTTGACATTGGGGAAAGCGGTTGAGAAGAAGGTAGACGTGGCGATGACGAACAGTTTCGGGTTCGGCGGGCAGAACGCGTCAATTGTGTTTAAGAAATTGGCGGATTAACAGGGATCGGATTAATATTGATGAAAAAGATATTGCTGACAGGCGGTGGGACGGCGGGGCACGTTACGCCGAATATCGCGTTGCTGCCCGGCCTTAGGGATATGGGGCTTGAGATACATTACGTGGGGACGCGCAAAGGCATGGAGCGCGATCTTATCGCCAAGACCGGGCTGCCGTATCATCATATCAGCGCGGGCAAGCTCCGCAGATATTTTTCTTTCAGAAATTTTACCGATTTGTTCAGGATAAAACTCGGATTTCTTCAGGCATTGATATTGATGATGAAGCTCCGCCCGTCCGTAGTTTTCAGCAAGGGCGGCTTTGTCTCCTGCCCGGTAGTCTGGGCGGCGTGGCTGTGCAGGGTCCCGGTCGCCATCCACGAGTCGGATATCACACCCGGATTAGCTAATAAATTATCAATCCCCTTCGCGAAAAAGGTCTGCTTCAGCTTTCCGGAGACGGAGGTCCATTTACCGCCAGTCAAGCGCGAGGCGACGGGGCTGCCGGTGCGGGACGAACTGTTTAAAGGCGACGCGCGGCGGGGGAGAGAACTTTGCGGGTTTGATGATAACAAGCCGGTCATCGTGGTCATAGGCGGGAGCCTTGGGGCGCAGGCGGTGAACGAGGCGGTTAGAGGCGGGCTTGATAAATTGCTGGATGATTTTAACGTCTGCCACATCTGCGGTAAGGGTGGCAAGGCGCCGGGGAGCAGGCCGGGCTATTCTCAGTTCGAGTACATAAGCGAAGAACTGCCGGACGTTTTCGCAATGGCCGACATGGTGATATCAAGGGCAGGGGCGACGACGCTCTTCGAGCTGCTGGCGCTGCGCAAACCGGCGCTGCTGATACCGCTTGGAACCGCAGCGAGCCGCGGAGACCAGATACTTAACGCGCAGTCATTTGAAAAGCAGGGGTACGCGAAAATCCTCTTGCAGGATGGTATTACCGGGGCGATTTTGGCTGACAGCGTACGCGAATTTTATGGTCAACACAGCGCATGTATAGACGCGATGAATCGGGCGGAGTCGACTAAGGCCGTGGACAGGGTTTTGGATGTTATCAAGGGGCTGATCAAATAGTCAGCCATCCCTGATTTGATGTGGGATTTTCGGATATCGTACAAAAATAACCAGTAGGGGCGCGATTTATCGCGCCCTTATTTCGTTATATGATCGGATTTATATCTGCTGATAAATTCATCGCTTAGCATTATGGCGTTGATATCATCAATCTCCCGCGGCGTCCACGGCATCAACTCAGATTTAAAGGGCAGCGTCGACGAAAATCCATCCATCAAACACCGTACTAATGATTCAAATGTCGCACCGTATACCAACTCATCAACACAGCAACTCTTGGCCGTCAACAGTTCAATCTGCTTGATCTTTTCCGATTCATCAATCCTCAAGTATTTTGGGAGTTGACGGTAGTCTGTGGTGATGGGTATGGACCCGTGCTGCAGCACCGCGTTAGACGTTCTCTTCTGCGCAGATCCGACGAGTTTTTTTCCGCTTGCCATGATCTCCTCCCGGTTCGGCGCCAGAAAGCAGGGGATTTTGACCGTTCGCCCGATCCCCTGTAAATCGGTATCCGAATCATGCGCGGAGCATTTGATAGACGCCGCGTCAAGTCCCGCCAGCAGGCATTTGGTGATGATCCGGTAGGTCTCGGAGATTTTTTCGCCCATGGCCTTGATGTTTTTCGGGAACGTACAGCTGTAGGTAAGGTCCCCATGATGCAGCACCGACCGCCCCCCGGTAGCCCGCCTGACCCACTCCGCCCCGCCGTCCCGCACAGCCTCCAAATCCAGCTCACTCGACGCGTCCTGCATATACCCCAACGTAATGCTCGGCCGCGCCCACGAGTAAAAGCGTACGGTCAGCCCCTCGCCCCGCTCAAGCAGATACATATCAGCCGCCATATTGAAATCAGCCGCCCGGGATTCATCAACAATAAATCGCATCATACAATAAAAATACAAAAGGGCGCATCCCTTCGGGATGCGAAATTATTTTTTTGACACACGTTCTACCAGGCGGTGCATCCCTTCGGGATGCGAAACCACGTTGTAATATCGGTTGCTGGAATTCTTTTGCATCCCGAAGGGATGCACCGCCTGGTAGAAAAATGTCCCCCCCCGTTTTTTGCATCCCGAAGGGATGCACCCTTGCAATTTGTGATGGCATATAATATTTTATATTGGGAGGTTATACGATGAAAGTGGTTATATTAGCCGGCGGGCTCGGTACCCGCCTTTCTGAAGAAACAGATCTGCGCCCCAAGCCTATGGTCGAGATCGGCGGCAAGCCCATCCTGTGGCACATCATGAAAATATACTCTTACTGGGGCTTCAACGACTTCGTGATCCTCACTGGTTACAAATCGCACGTGATCAAGGAGTTTTTCATCGATTACTACGCGCATTATTCCGACCTTACGGTCGATATGGTCAAAAATACCGTGGAGTACCACAACATCCGCGCCGAACCCTGGCGGGTGACTATGCTGTACACGGGGGCGGCCACCATGACCGGCGGGCGGCTTTTGCGCGCTAAGGAATTTTTGGGTAACGAGCGGTTCATGCTGACCTACGGCGACGGCGTGGGCGATGTCAACATCCCTCAGCTCATCAAGTGCCACGAGGCCGCGGGCAAATTAGTCTCGGTAACAGCGGTCCGGCCGAGCGGAAAGTTCGGCGTGATGCGGTTAGACGGCGACAGGGTCGAGGCTTTCAGCGAAAAGCCCGACGGCGACAGCCATGGCCATAGCGCATGGATCAGCGGAGGGTTCTTCGTGATGGAGCCGGAAGTGTTCGACTATTTGGACGACGGCGACGAGACGGTGCTCGAACGAAAACCGTTTGAAGCCCTGGCGGACAAAGGTCAGTTCAACGCGTACAAGCATCGCGGCTTCTGGCGGGCGATGGACACGCTGTTCGACAAAAATCAACTGACAGCCATGTGGACCGGCGGAACAGCGCCCTGGGCGTTCTGGGAAAAATATGCTTGACTTCTACAAAAATAAAAACGTCCTTATCACCGGACACACCGGCTTCAAGGGCGCGTGGCTCTGCCGAATATTGATGCAGGCAGGGGCCAAGGTTACAGGGTACGCGATTGAACCGCCAACAAAACCGTCGCTCTTTGTGCAGATGGGAACCGAAGGCGGCATCAACCACATACACGGCGACGTACGGGACAGAGATGCGTTGATCAAAGCCGTGCAGGCAGCGAAACCGGAGATTGTTTTCCACATGGCGGCCCAGCCCATAGTCAGGTACTCGTACCGCGAGCCGGCGGAGACGTACGAAGTTAATGTTATGGGGACAGTGAACATCCTCGAAGCGGTGCAAACAACGCCGGCGATAAAATCATTTGTCAACGTGACCACAGACAAAGTCTACGAAAACAAGGAGCGAGACGAAGGTTACCAAGAAGATGAAAATCTGTGCGGGTACGACCCGTACTCTAACAGCAAATCATGCAGCGAGCTGGTAACGTACAGTTACCGCAAATCTTTTTTTTACGGCTCGAACGACAGCCCGGCGATATCGACAGCCCGCTCCGGCAACGTGATAGGCGGCGGCGACTACGCCGAAGACAGAATCATCCCCGACTGCGTGAGGGCAATGGAAGCCGGCGCGAAGGTTGTCATAAGAAACCCGCGCTCCACAAGGCCGTATCAGCACGTATTGGAATGCCTGTACGGATATCTGCTGCTGGCGGAAAAACAGTACAGCGATAAATCATTCGAGGGTGCTTACAATTTTGGGCCGAACGATGACAGCTGCGTTGCCAACGAAAATCTTGTCAGTTTATTTTGTGATGCCTGGGGCGCCGGCGCGTCATGGCAGGTTCAGGGCGACGACGGCCCGCACGAAGCCAATTTCCTGAAACTCGACTGCGCAAAGGCAAAGTCTGTACTCGGATGGAAGCCGCGCTGGGACATAAGAACGGCGGTTGAAAAAGTAGTGGAATTCGCAAAGATCAATACCTGCCACGGACAGACCGCCTGCGTCGACCGGCAGATAAAGGAGTATTTTGAGATGAACGGGGAAAATTATGGGCGCAGTGTTTGACGACTTTGCGAAAGATTACGACGCGGGGCACCAGAAAGCCGTAAGCGCTTCAGGCTTCAACATAAACTATTTTTACGAATATAAGGTCAAGGAGGCTCACCGCCTCCTCACAAAACACAATATGGAATTTCCGCGCTCTGTGCTGGATTTCGGGTGCGGCGTCGGCAACGTCGACCCGTACATAAGGCGTTACTTCCCGAATGCTGAAATATACGGCACAGATATCTCGCGCGAGTCTATAGAGATCGCGAAAGAGAAAAACAGAGAGCACAATATCTCCTACGCGGTATTCGACCCGAGTCTCGCTAACAGCATACCTTTTGACACCGCTTTTGACATGATATTTGTGTCGTGCGTCTTTCATCACATACCGAGGAGCGAGCACAGTAAAACACTGGCGCTTCTGAAGTCGCGCCTGAATCCGGGAGGGCTACTTTTCATATTCGAACACAATCCCTACAATCCGGCGACCCGCCTTGTGTTTTACAAGCACGACAAGCTTCCGGATAAAAACGCCAACCTGATATACCCGCACTACCTGAAAAAGCGGATGCGCAAGCAGGGCATCAAGGTCCTGTGGCGCAACTTCACCGTGTTTTTTCCGAAGTTTTTGTCGATATTTATCCCGCTTGAAAAATACATGACGGGCGTTCCTATGGGTGCGCAGTACTATGTTTGCGGGAAAAAAGAGGATATCGGCGAATAGGCCGGCGGCGCCGCTCTTAAAATATACTTGTTTGGCCGGGGCGGCGGATATTATATTATTATGTTAATCATTAAAACCGCCTGAAATGACTTTAAGGAGCGTTGACCCATGAAACAGAGAGTCGCCGATTACATCGCGGATTTTCTCTTTGCCCGCGGTATCACAGACATCTTCACCGTAACAGGCGGCGGGGCGATGCACCTTAACGACGCTTTCGGGCACCACCCCAAACTGCACTGCACCTACAACCACCACGAACAGGCCTGCGCTTTCGCCGCCGAGGCCTATGCCCGCTACTCGAGAAAGATAGCCGCCGTCTGCGTGACGTCAGGGCCGGGGGGAACCAACGCCATTACAGGGGTAATGGGCGGCTGGGTAGATTCTATTCCCATGTTTGTCATGTCTGGGCAGATTAAATACGTCACATCCATAAAATCAACCGGAGTGCCGCTGAGACAATTAGGAGATCAGGAGTTCAATATTGTCGATTCCGTCAGGGCTATGACGAAGTTTTCGGAAATGGTCATAAACCCAAGCGATATCGCCTATCTTTTGGAAAAAGCTTTCCATATCGCCACTCATGGACGGCCCGGTCCGGTATGGTTAGATATCCCGCTAAATGTTCAGGGAGCCGTGATTGACACAGACGCGCTGCGCCACTACGATCCTGCCGAGAACAGCGAAGAGAAGCCGCCGCAAATAACCGAAAATAAAATAGACGAGATTATCAGCAGAATAAAACAGGCGAGAAGACCGGTGATATTCGCTGGCTCCGCGGTTCGCTCCTCGGGGGCCCACACAGATTTCCTTGAGCTGGCGGATAAACTGCAAATACCGGTAGTTACCGCCTGGAACGCACACGACGCTATTTGGAACGATCACCCGCTCTACTGCGGCCGCCCGGGTACGGTGGGCGACAGGGGCGGAAACTTCGTTGTGCAGAAAAGCGATATGCTGCTTATTCTGGGGTGCAGACTGAACATACGCCAGATTAGTTATAATTGGGAAAATTTCGCTCCCGGCGCGTATAAGGTTATGGTAGACATCGATCCTGGCGAGTTGATGAAACCGACGCTTTCGATTGATATGCCGGTTCACGCCGATGTATTTGACGTTGTAAAGGGTATGAACAGCCGCTTGACGGGCCGGATGACCAGCCACGAAAAATGGCTTGACTGGTGCAAGGGCATCAACAAAAAATACCCAACCTGCCTCGACCGTTACTATGAAAAGACATCGCCGATTAACCCCTATGTCTTTATGAAAGAACTGTTTTTGTGTCTTGACGAGGGCGACGCTGTAGTCTCCTCAAACGGAAGCGCCTGCGTCTGCTCGTTTCAGACGGCGTTTTTGAAGAAGGATCAGCGGCTCTTCACCAATTCGGGATGCGCCAGCATGGGGTACGGCCTCCCCGCGTCTATAGGCGTAGCGGTAGAACGGAAAGGGCGGCGGGTTATCTGCTTAGAAGGTGATGGAAGCATTCAAATGAACCTGCAGGAGCTGCAAACCGTGGTCCACAATAAACTGAATATAAAAATTATCTGGCTCAACAACAGCGGGTACCACTCCATGCGGCAGACCCAGATCAATCTGTTCAAGCCGCCGCTGTGCGGGGTGAGCGAAGACAGCGGCATCAGCTTTCCTGAGGCCGAAAAAATAGCGTACGCCTACAACATCCAGTTCAGAAAGGTTGAGTCAACCGTCAACATAAAGCAAAAAATAGCCGAGGCGCTTGCTGTCGACGGGCCGGTGATTGTTGAAGCGGTTATCGACCCCGAACAGTTTTTCGAACCGAAACTCTCAACGCGCCTCCTCCCTGACGGCACGCTGGTATCGCCGCCGCCGGAAGACATGTTCCCGTTTCTCTCCGAAGAGGAAATGAAGTTGAACGCGGCGGAGGCGGAAAGTATATGACCTCTCCACTGCTGCTTGACTGCACACTGCGTGACGGCGGTTTCGTCAACGACTGGAATTTCGGCTTCGGAAGCATAAAGAGCATAATAGACCGGCTCGACTATGCCGGCGTAGACATCATCGAAGTCGGCTTTATCGACGAACGCAGGCCGTATGACGAAAACAGATCGGTCTTTCCCGACACCGAGTCAATAAAACCGGTTTTCCAAAACATCAACAAGCCAAAAGCAATCGTCGTAGGCATGATAGACTACGGAACGTGCTCGATAGACAAGATAACAGATCAGTCAAAATCGTGCTTGGACGGCATCCGGCTGATATTCAAAAACAAGGACCAGGACGGCGCAGTAGAATTTTTGAAACAGGTAAAGGACAAGGGATATAAAATCTTCGCCAACCCGGTCTCCATAACCGGCTATACAGACGACGAAGTCTCCGCGCTTATAGAAAAAATCAACAAAATAGCCCCCTACGCCGTTTCAGTAGTTGACACTTACGGGCTGATGCACTCCAAGGAGTCGCTGAAATATTTTGATTTTTTCAACCAAAAATTGGAAAAAGAGATCATACTCGGATACCACGCCCACAACAATTTTCAAATGGCCTACGCCAACTCCATCACCCTGCTGAACAGAAACCTGAGCAGGCCCATCGCCATAGACGGAACGCTTTACGGCATGGGAAAAAGCGCCGGCAACGCCTGCACCGAGCTTCTGGCCATGTATATGAACGAATTTTGCGGCAGAAATTTCAATATGCTGCAGATACAGGAGGCTATCGACATAGACATAATCAAGGAATTTGAAAAGAAACAGTGGGGGTACAACTTTGAATACTACATGGCCGCCCTCAATGACTGCCACCCCACGTATACCCAGCACCTCCTTGACAAAAAAACGCTTTCCGTAAAGTCAGTAAACGACATTCTAATTCAGATCAGCGCAGATAAAAAATTGACGTATGACAAAGATCATATCGAGAAACTTTATAATGAATATCAGGAACGCTATTGTGACGACGCTGCGACGGTTGAATCGCTGAAGAAAGAGTTTTCTGATAAAAAAATACTTTTGCTCGGCCCAGGTAAAACGCTGCAGGATAATTTCGGCGCTATCGATAATTTTATCAGAGAAAATAATCCGACGATAGTCTCTATCAACTTTTTGAACGAGTCATTCCCCATAGACTATGTCTTTATGGGCAACGCAAAACGCTACAGTCAATTCTTCCATAAGATTTACGGCGAAAATTCCGGCGTAAAAATTGTCTGCACGTCGAACATCACCGAAGCGGGAAGAAAAATAGACTTTGTGGTCAACTACTCCGCGCTTCTGTCTGACGATCAGGTTATACGCGACAACCCGCTCATAATGTTTTTGCGCCTGTTGAAGAAAATCGGAAGAACCGAGATATGGCTCGCCGGTTTTGACGGATACGATCAAGACAATTCGGCCAACTACTACGGCGACTACGCCAGATTTCTGTATTATTGCCGGGATAATGTCATTCCGCGAAACGAAGCGATAAAGAAAGAACTGGGGGGCATGTCCCAATTTATGAAGATATCGTCCTTAACGCCTACAAGGTACCTGTAATGCTGAATATCATCTGGGATCTCGACGGCACGCTTGTAGATTCACAGGCCGATATTCTGGTCTATCTTGAGTTATCGCTGCGGGAAGCGTCTGTGGATATCGCCGCCAAACTGAGGCCGCTCAGGATTGGGCCGCCGATAGACGTTATGCTGAATGAGGCGTTTCCGCCCGGAATGTTTACGGAAGAAAAAATAGCCGAGGTTGTATCCAACTACAGAAGGCTCTACGACAACTCCGGTTTTCCAACTACAGTCCCGTTTGACGGGATAGAAGAAATCATCTCCGATTCGATCCGCTTCACACATTACATCATTACCAACAAGCCAAATCCCGCGTCTGAGAGAATTGTAAAAAAGTTAGGCTGGGTTGATAAGATTAAAATTCTGAAAGCGCAGTTTGCCGACAAAGCGCAAAGAAAGACTAAAACAGACCTCTTCTCTGAGTTGATTGCCGGGATCGGCGCGGATAAATCCACATTTATAGGAATAGGGGATGTAAAGGGCGATTGCGTCGCGGCTAAGGATAACGGCATAACGGCCATTGGGGTTTTGTGGGGAGCAGGCACCAAGGAAGAACTGACGGATTGCAGCGATTACGTTTTCGAAAATACTGAACAGCTGCGTGATTTTTTATATAAGGTAAAGAACTGACATGAACAACGGCTATGATATCATGGAAAAGGCGCTGTCGTCGGTGCCTGCGTATAATTTGGATGATCACACGGTCGTCGTCTTCGGCGCCGGTAACACATCTACGCTGTATCAGAAATGCTTTGAACACGAAAAGATACGCCCGGTCTACTATGTAGACAACAGCAAAACCAAGCAGGGAACGATGTTCCACGGCGCGCCGGTCATTTCGGTTGAGGAACTTGTTTCTTTGCAGCCTGCCTTCTGCAAGCCGGTACTGGTTTTGATATGCTCGGCGCAGGTATCAATATGCAGGCAGATACAGGCGCAGCTGCGGGAATGCGGGCTTGTCCATATTCTTGTTGACGCCTTTGTATTCAGTAAAAATAAGGAATCGATAAAAAAGGTATACGATCTTTTGGAGGATGATTTTTCTAAAAACACTTACGCGGAACTGATACAGGCCAGAATGAATAATTCGCCTGTTTCGGAGTCTGTAGTGAGCAATGATCAATACTTCTTGCCGCCTCAATTCTTCGGCCGTTCCGAAAATGAGGTATTTGTGGATATCGGCGCTTATGTGGGAGATACGGTAGAGGAGTATCTCCGCAAAAAATCCGGTGTTTTCGGAAAGATCTACGCGTTTGAGCCGGACGCGTTGAACTTCGCCGCGTTAGGGCACAGGGCGGAGAGATTGAGAAGAGAGTGGGGGATTGCCGACGAGAGACTGACCCTCGTGTATGGCGGTGTCGGAGCCTGGACCGAATCAATGGCGTTCTCGTCTTCTCCCGATTCAAAAAATCAAGCGCCCGCTTCCGCCAGACTTGGGGCGCGTATTGTGGCCGATGCAGAGGATGGCGCCGAGAAAATAATGATCCATGCGATAGACGATTACTTCAAGGAGCAGCGCGTCAGTTTTATCAAGGCCGACATAGAGAGCTATGAGCTGGATATGCTTCGCGGGGCGGAATCTGTGATAAAGCGGGATAAGCCGCTGTTGGCGGTATGCTTGTATCATAACGCTTCGGATATGTTTACGATACAGTTATTTATAAAAGAACTGTCCAAAGACTATAAGTTTAAAATACGGCATTACAGATACAGTTTTCTTGAGACTGTATTATACGCCTACACATCTGAGGGTGGTGATTATGTATAAGATTGTAATAACCGGCGCTACCGGCATGCTCGGTTCTTCAATTCTCAAGTGCGCCTTGGACAGGGGCATGGAGGCGCTTTGCATCATAAGAAAAAACTCAGGGCGTTTGGGAAATATGCCGGAGTCCGAAAACCTGAAGGTGGTTTATGCCGCTCAGGAGGAGTATTCGCGCTTAAACATTTCGGGCGATTACGATGTCTTTTACCATCTCGCGTGGGACAAGACGTACGGCGATGCCCGCGACGATGTTGACGCGCAGGTGCTGAACATTCAGTACACCTTAGACGCCGTCCGCCTTGCCAAGCGGCTCGGCTGCAAAAAATTTATAGGTGCAGGCTCGCAGGCCGAGTACGGGGTAGTTACGGGGCCGCTAAGACCCGATACGCCGGTGAATCCATCAAGCGGCTACGGCATAGCGAAGTACACCGCCGGCATGCTGAGCCGCCTGCTGTGCGGCCAGCTTGGCATGAAATTCAACTGGGCGCGGATTTTGAGCACCTTCGGCCCGTTAGACGGCAGCCACTCGCTGATCATGTACGCGCTTAACGAACTTTTGGCTGGGCGGCCGCCGGAGTTTACCAAATGCGAGCAGATATGGGACTATCTGTACTGCGACGACGCCGCGAGAGCATTCATTGCCGTTGGCGAGAGCGGGGTGGATGGCAAGACGTACCCGTTCGGTTCGGGGGATGCGCGCAGGCTGTCTGAGTACCTTGAGTCTATGCGAGATATCGCCGCCCCCGGCATAGAGCTGTTGTTCGGCAAGAGAGAGTACTACCCGCACCAGCCCATGTATCTGTGCGCCGATATTTCGGAGCTGACCGCCGACACCGGGTGGAAGCCCGAGGTCTCGTTTGAGGAGGGAATAAGGAGAATAATCGCCGCCAGATGAAACTGCTCAATGGTACGGTAATCCAGTTTTTCAAGTTTGTGGCCGTTGGCTTGCTCAATACGGCGATAACCTACGCTATCTATTTTTCTCTGGTGTACATGGGTGTTCATTACCTGATTGCCAGCACCACCGCATTCGTCCTCAGTGTCCTTAACGCGTTTTTCTGGAACCACAAGTTTGTTTTTAAGGATGAAAGCGGCGGCAGGCGCAACATTCTGCGGGCGCTGGTAAAGACGTACGCGTCTTACGCCTTCAGCGGGTTTGTAGTCACCAACATCATGTTGTATATTCTGATAGATGTTTTAGGGGTATCAAAATACATTGCGCCGTTTTTCTGTTTGCTGGTTACCGTACCATTAAATTATATTCTAAATAAGCTGTGGGCGTTCAAACCGGCAAAAGCGTAACCAGGAAAGGTCAAATGAAGAAGATAAGCATACTGATTCCGTGCTATAACGAAGAGGGCAACGTTGGCCCCCTGTCGGAAGAGCTCGTTAAAATCCTTGAAAATGACCTCCCTGCCTACGACTACGAGATCGTTTTCATAGACAACAACTCGACAGACAGCACGCGGCCGCTGCTGCGCGAGATCTGCGGGAAGAACCGCCGTATAAAGGCGATCTTCAACGCCAAAAACTTTGGGCAGAACAACTCCCCGTTCCACGGCCTGTGCCAGACGACCGGCGACTGCACCATCGGCATGTGCGCCGACTTCCAGGACCCGCCCGAACTAATTCCGACCTTTGTCCGCGAATGGGAGAACGGCTATAAAATAGTCTCCGCGATAAAGACCAAGAGCCGGGAAAACAAAATAATGCGGCTCCTGCGAACCTGCTACTATAAACTGATCAGAAAAATGTCGGACGTAGAGCAGATAGAGCATTTTACCGGCTTCGGGCTCTACGACAAGACCTTTATAGACGTTCTGAGAGATTTGCATGACCCTACGCCCCTCCTCCGCGGCATCGTCGCCGAATTGGGCTCCAAGCGCAAGGAGATCACCTACGAGCAGCAGAGGAGAAAGGCCGGGAAAACCAAAAACAACTGGTACACGCTCTACGACATGGCGATGCTCAGCTTCACCTCCTACACCAAAATCGGGCTCAGGCTTGCCACTATCTTCGGATTCATAATGGGCGGCCTGACCGCTATGGTCGGGTTAGTGTACTTTGTCGGCAAACTGCTTTACTGGGACTACTTCCCCATGGGAATAGCGCCGCTCATCATTGGCGTCTTCTTCTTCGGCTCGCTGCAGCTGTTCTTCATAGGCTTCATCGGCGAGTACATAATGTCTATGAACACGCGGCTCATGAACCGGCCGCTGGTGGTAGAGGAGGAGCGGATCAATTTTGAGTGAGACTAAAGCGCCCTCAAACTCCGAAAATAACAAAAAAATAGTCAAAAACACCCTCGCCCTCTATTTCCGTCAGATAATTACTATGGCCGTGGCACTGTTCACGTCCAGAATAATCCTGCAGACGCTCGGCGTTACAGACTACGGAATAAATAATGTGGTTGGCGGCGTGGTGGCGATGTTCGGGTTT
>Ga0123356_10002209_pt1 | contig 20941 bp, 17 predicted proteins | sample TergutEmb28metaG_2_FD_92546 | JGI IMG/M metagenome (GOLD analysis project Ga0123356, IMG submission 92546) | Embiratermes neotenicus P3 segment gut microbial communities from Petit-Saut dam, French Guiana - Emb289 P3 | ecosystem: Host-associated > Arthropoda: Insects > Digestive system > Gut ... | reverse complement strand
CGCCGAAGCCTACCTAGGCGAACCCGTCACCAACGCCGTTATCACCGTGCCCGCGTACTTCTCCGATGCTGAGCGTCAGGCAACCAAGGAAGCCGGTGAGATCGCAGGTCTGATCGTCGACCGCATCATCAACGAGCCCACAGCCGCAGCCCTGGCGTACGGTCTCGACAAGGGCGACAAGGAACAAACCGTTCTCGTCTTCGACCTCGGCGGTGGAACCTTCGACGTCTCGCTGCTGGAGATCTCTGATGGAGTCTTCGAAGTCAAGGCCACCAAGGGCGATAACCGTCTCGGCGGTGACGACTGGGATCAGCGCGTTGTCGATTGGATGGTCAAGGAATTCAAGAATGCCAACGGAATCGACCTGAGCAAGGACAAGATGGCACGTCAGCGTCTCCAAGAGGCTGCAGAGCGCGCCAAGATCGAACTCAGCGCTGCCCAAGAGACTCAGATCAACCTGCCCTACATCACCGCTGGCGCAGAAGGCCCCCTCCACCTGGATGCCAAGCTGACCCGCGCGGAGTTCCAGCGCATGACTCAGGACCTCCTGGATCGCTGCCGGGCTCCCTTCAACGCGGTGATCTCTGATGCCAAGACCTCAGTCAACAAGATCGATCAGGTGATCCTCGTCGGCGGCTCGACCCGTATGCCCTCTGTGGTGGAACTGGTCAAAGAACTGGCTGGCAAGGATGCTCACAAGGGCGTTAACCCTGATGAGGTCGTGGCCCTGGGTGCAGCCCTGCAGGCTGGCGTACTCAAGGGTGAGGTCAAGGATGTACTCCTTCTTGACGTGACCCCGCTGAGTCTCGGCATCGAAACCAAGGGTGGAGTGATGACTCGCATCATCGAGCGCAACACCACCATCCCGACTAAGCGTTCCGAGATCTTCACCACTGCTGAGGACAATCAGCCCTCGGTGATGATCCAGGTCTATCAGGGTGAGCGTGACTTCGCCCGCGATAACAAGGGTCTGGGCAACTTCGAGCTGACTGGAATCATGCCGGCTCCGCGTCAGGTGCCTCAGATTGAAGTCGCCTTCGACATCGATGCCAACGGCATTGTCCACGTCTCCGCGAAGGATCTGGCTACTGGGAAAGAGCAGTCGATGACTGTGACCGGCGGTTCGGCTCTGAATAAGGACGAAATCGACGACATGGTACGCCAGGCCGAGTCTCACGCTGCTGAGGACAAGAAGCGCCGCGAGTCTGTTGAGATGCGCAACACCGCTGACTCCTTGGCTTTCTCCACAGAGAAGCTGCTCGACGAGCACGATGCCATCCTGACTGACGAGGTAAAGACCCCTGTCAAGGAGGCTCTGGCCGTACTGAAAGAAGCTCTCGAAGGTACGGACAATGACGAGGCTGTGAAGACTGCGATGGACGACCTCAACACCAAGGCTGCCGCCATGGGTCAGGCTGTCTACGCTGCTGCCCAGGCTCGAGAGGCTGCCGAGCAGTCGGCTGGTGAATCCAGCAGCGCTGATGAGTCAGATGATGTTGTAGATGCCGAGATTGTAGACGAAGATAAGTAATAGGTCTTTCGCCCATACTCAGGAGAGCAATGACAGACACAACTGACGACAACCTGGATGAGGAACTCAAGAACCTCGCAGACGGGCTGCTTGAGGATTCTGCGGGCGACGGGATTCCCGTCGATATTGTAGATTCCTCGGCCCAGCCCGAGTCCAGTGATAATGAGGACGGCGATCTGCGCGAACTGTTGAAGGAGCGCACGGCGGATCTTCAACGCCTTCAGGCTGAGTACGTCAACTATAAGCGCCGAGTAGATCGTGACCGTGACCTCGCCCGCGAACGCGGGATCGAGGCGGTCATGGTTGACCTGCTGCCTTTGCTGGACGGGGTTGATGCTGCTCGCTCCCACGGTGAACTCACCGCTGGCGGCGAGATGCTAGCTGATGAGGTCGCTAAGGTCGCTGCGAAGTACGGTCTGGTGAGCTTCGGAGAAGCTGGAGAGCCTTTCAATCCTCATATCCACGAGGCTCTGATGCAGATCGACCTCCCCGATCACGGCGAGCCGACGATCTTTGAGGTCTTCCAGAAAGGGTACGAAGTTGGCACACGGATGATTCGGCCCGCACGAGTCAGTGTTGCCATGGCAGAACCGGCGGATGAATGAGTCAAAAAGACTGGCTTGAGAAGGACTATTACTCAGTTCTAGGACTCAAGAAGGATGCAACAGAAGACCAGATTAAGAAGGCCTTCCGCAAACTTGCACGCCAGTATCACCCTGACCAGAACCGCGACCCTGAAGCAGAGAAGAAGTTCAAAGAGGTTACTGAGGCTAACGATATTCTGTCCGACCCGAAGACCCGCAAGGAGTACGACGAAGCTCGCTCCTTATTCGGGTCCGGTGGTTTCCGCTTCCCTGGTGGGGGTGGCCGTGCCTCGGGGATCAACTTTGAGGATCTCTTCAGCGGCGGAGCCGCGGGCGGGGGTTTCTCGGATATCTTCGGCGGGCTGTTTGGCGCAGGGCAACCCCAACAACGTCAGCGGCGCGGAGGGGACCTTGAAACTGAAGTGAACCTCAGTTTCCGTGAGGCAATCGGCGGGGCCCGAATCTCGGTTCGGCTAAGCTCCGATGCTGTCTGTGATGACTGCGGAGGAACTGGTGCGAAGAAGGGGACCTCACCTCGAAGCTGCTTGGACTGCAATGGTTCGGGGATGACTGCCCGGTCTTCCGGCGGCTTCGCTGTATCGCAGCCCTGTCCATCGTGCCATGGGCGCGGAATCATCATCGATGATCCGTGTCCGGGATGTGATGGCACGGGACAGGCGCGGGCATCACGGACTATTCACGTACGAATTCCAGCCGGGGTGACCGATGGGCAGCGGATTCGCGTGAAGGGGAAGGGTACCCCGGGGATCAACGGAGGGAATCCTGGTGACCTTTATGTGATAGTCCATGTCACAGCGGATCCTCTCTTTGCGCGCCAAGGGGAACACCTGGCGATCACCGTGCCTGTGACCTATGCTGAGGCAGCTCTGGGCGCCGAGATCGGGGTTCCTACTCTGGATGGCGGTCAGGTTCGGTTGAAGATTCCGGCTGGGACGAAGTCGGGGCGTACGTTTAGAGCCAAGGGCAAGGGCGTTCAGATCAAGGACGGGCGCACAGATTTGCTTGTCACTGTGGTTGTTCAGGTTCCTGAGCACCTATCCGCAGCGGCACAAGATGCTCTGCGGGCCTACGAAGCTGTGGCTGGTGAGGGGAATCCTCGGGCGAGTTTGAGAGCCGGTGAGTGATGTCTGCGGAGATTCCCGAAGTATTCGAGCCGGGTGACACCCCCACGGCGAATCTCCCCCAGCGCTTTGATCCTGATGTTCCTCTGTTTTTGATTTCTACCGCAGCTCGGTTGGCCGGGATGCACCCTCAGACTCTGCGTACCTATGATCGCCTCGGCTTGGTTGTTCCCCGGCGGGCCTCAGGGCGAGGACGGCGGTATTCCGTACGCGATGTTGAGAAGCTGAGGTTGGTGCAGTATCTCTCCCAGGAGGAGGGAATCAACCTTGTGGGTGTCCGGCGAATTCTGGAACTTCAGGCCGAGGTTATTCGGCTTCAAGAACATATGGCTCGCATGACCGATGAACTGCGTACACATAAGAAGCCGAAGACTTCCGGGCGAGTTTTCACCGCGTCATCATCTGAAGGGGTCTACCTTCGCACGTCGCGGACTCGCGAGATTTTGTCTTGACGTCATAGCTCCCAGTTGGTGAGGCCTTCGCAATCTAGTTCTCCTTCAGGCCACACGGCTCGAATGATTCCAGCGGCGGCTAGTGCCTTGCGGCATCCTGAGCAGGGGGGATCGGTGATGTAGGCGGTTGCGCCTTTGGTGTCGCGTGTGGCGAAGAGCAGGGCGTTGACTTCAGCGTGGATAGCGATGCAGAACCCTGGGGTTCCGGGGGTGTCGTAGTTGGAGAGCCCTGGTTGCTGGTCGTAGGTCAGCAGTCCACGGGGGCAGGCCCCTTCCAGGCAATCGGGAACACCTGGTGCTGCGCCGTTGTAACCTGTGGCGATGATGCGGTGATCGACAGTGATGACCGCTCCGACTTTGCGGCGACGGCACTTAGCCCGCGTGGCAACCACTTTTGCGATCGCTAGAAAATAGTCATCCCAACTCGGTACGGGGAATTCTTGGGTCATCATCTCTCCTCATGTGCTATCCGAGAAAGCCTAGCAGAGGGCGATGGTGTGTCAGGGGATGTATTGCTTGACGCTGTGACAGAGCGGCTTGTGTGACTACCCCAAGTCCTTATGCCGACCCCCGGTCATCCTGCCGCCAGGCAGGACCCCCGGCGGCCAAAGTAAGGACTTGAAGAAGAAAAGCTTAACCACAGTCCATACGTCGGCTGCCGGGGGTCCTGCCTGCGGCAGGATGACCGGGGGTTCAAAGTATGGACTTGAGTGAGAAAAGCCTTACCACTGTTCATACGTCGGCTGCCGGGGGGTCCTGCCTGCGGCAGGATGACCACCGGGGACGTGACAATGGGGATGGTGTGTCAAGGGGACGTATGACTTAACACACCATCCCCATTGTTAGGTTCTAGAACCATCGCATTCGGATGAAGATGACTACCGCGGCTACGGCTAGGAGGAAGCTGAAGCCTACGACTATGAGGAAGCCCCAGAAGCTGTGGGCGAAGGGCATTCCTGTTAATTCAACGTTCATGCCGTAGGCAGAAAAGATCATTGTGGGGATGGACAGCACAATCGTGACCAGGGCCAGGGTCTTCATAATGGCGTTCTGGTTATTCGAGATAACCGAGGCGTAGGCATCCATCGTTCCGGACAAAATTCCCGAGTAGATGTTCGCCATTTCGATAGCCTGCTCATTTTCAACGATGGTGTCCTGGAGAAGGTCGTCGTCTTCAGGGTATTTCTTGACGATAGTCGTACGTACGATGCGGTCGAGCACGCGCTGGTTGGATGCCAGAGATGTGGAGATATAGACCAGAGATTTCTGGATCTCCAGCATGTCGACGAGTTCCCGGTTACGGGTCGAGCGGCGCAGATTGATCTCTGCATCATCGGTCATCTTCTCGATGTTCTTCAGGGCACCGAGATAAACTCCTGCACTGCGCAGAAGCAATTGAATCGCGAAGCGGGACTTCAGGGTTGTTGCCAGGCTTCGAATCCGGCCAGACTCAGCGGCAGCCAACACCGGAACCTTCTGCAGACACACGGTGACGATCCCACGCGGAGCGATGATGATGGCCAGCGGGATCGTGGCGTACCATGACTGGCCGCCGCGCAGTTCAGAGGTCAGTACGTCGACCAAGATCAGGACATATCCCTCTTCAGCGGTCACACGCGATCGCTCTTCTATATCCAAGGCTGCGTGTAAGTGATCATGTTCTATTCCAAACTCCGCTGACACTTCTTCGATTTCTGCTTTTGTTGGATCGATAAGTGAAACCCAGGCCCCATCGACGAATTCGTCGATAGTGCGGAAGGGTCCGTTTTGTTCAGATAGAAACATTGCCTTCATGATGCACCTCCGCAGTAACCTTACACCGTGAATCCTAATCAGCCCACCCAGTATCCCCTTACTGAACACCGACTTGATGGATCACGCCGCACGGGTACGGGCTCTGCGTACGATGTCCCAACTCAGTACGATCAGTGCGATCCAGATCAAGATAAAGCCAATCCAGCGGGCTACAGGCATCTCTTCACGGAGAATAACCACACCAACGAGGAACTGAAGTATCGGGGCGATGTACTGCATGAAGGCCAAGGTCACCATGGGCAGGCGTGCGGCGCCGATGGCGAATAACAAAAGCGGGACCGCTGTGACAACACCGGTTCCCATCAACGCCAGTGTGTACCATCCGGACACGGTGGTGAATGTTCCAGTCCCAGCAATCTGGAGATAGATAATGAATCCCAGCGCCAATGGAATCACCGCCACCATCTCGGCACCCAGTCCAATAAACGCTGTCACCCGATGACCGACCTTGCTCTTGGCGAGGGTGTAGAACCCGAAACTGAAGGCCAACCCCAGCCCGATCCACGGAACATGACCCACACCGACTGCTATCACCAGGACAGCCGCGAGACCAATCAGCAGCGCTGCCACCTGCGCGGGGCGTACTTTCTCCTTCTGGATCGTGACCGCTAAAGCCACTGTCACCAGCGGATTTATGAAGTAACCCAGTGCGCCGTCCACGACCCTGTCTGTGAGGACAGCATAGATGTAGATCAGCCAGTTCACCGAAAGAAAAGCGCCGGCAAGGATCAGGGTTGCGACCAGCCGGCGACTGGAGAACACCTCGCGTACCCGACCCCACCCAGCAACCACAGTCACACCAATAATGCAAAAGACCAAGGTCCAAACAGTTCGATGGGCAACTATTTCGATCGCACCGCTGGCATCAAGCAGAAGGAAGTAGAGCGGGAAGAATCCCCACAGCCCATAGGCAAGGAAAGTCGAAATCAGTCCTTTGGTATCTGCTTGAGGAGCCACACCACGAGTGTACGGGATCAGAGCTCGTCGTCACCGCTAGTCTCGGATGGTTCTTCGGAAGTCAGAGCAGCCAATTCACGATGAGCAGCTTCAGCCTTCTCTTTGGTGACTCCAGGTTTTTGAGTCTTGGCCGTCAGCTTGGAGATCCGCTTCGATCGAGCCAGGAGATTCGACAGACGCATCGGATCTTGATCGGAAGTCGTTGGATTCGAAGCAATCAGGGCATTGAGCCACCGTGTTCGTGGATCAATATCGACAAAGAGTGTCTTAATCAGCAAAGTGGCAGGAATGGCGAGGATCGCACCGAGCGGCCCGAGGACAAAGGCCCACAACAATACCGAAAGTACGGCCACTGTTGGGGTGATTCCCACAGCATCACCGGCAAACTTCGGCTGAATCAGGACCACCAGAAGTACGTTGATCGCACAGTAGCCGACGATGACCCAGAGCGCCGTGAGGGGATCATTCGCCAAAAGCGCCATGATCACCGGGGGCAGAAGACCCAGGAAGAAACCAACATAGGGGATGTAGTTTGTCACGAAGCTAAACGCAGCCCAGACCAACGCCAAAGGTACGCCCAGTGCCAGAAGCAGGCCCCCATTACAGGTTGCCAAGATGAGACCAATAACAGTCGTCACAACCCAGTATTTGCGCGTACCGCGGGCAAAAGACGCCAGCGCCCAAGCCAGGGTTGGGCTGTGCTTCTCACCAAGACGGCGCATCCGGTCGGAGAATCGTACTGAATCGACGACCATGAAGACCAGAATCACCACAATCATCACCAGCAGGGTGACAAAATTCGTCAGCCCCGATGCGATTCCACCTAGGGTCGACACAATCGTCGACACATCAAGGTTCCGCAATTGAGTCAACGCCTCTTGGACAACAAGGTTGGTATCGATGTTGTACCTAGTCGCAAAGTCGATGATTGCATTGGTCATGTTATTGAACTGCGCGGTGTATTTCGGTAGCTCAGCGATCAAACGAGCTAGGGTCCAGCCAATGGTGTAGATCAAAACAACAAGGAAAGTCAGAGCAGCTATTCCGGCGACGATGGAGGCAAGAGCCCTCGGGATGCGCTTGGCTAGATAATGCTGAATCGGCCAGACGACGATGATGATGTTCAGCGCCATAAAAGTAGCAGCGAAAATCGATCGGAAGGGCTGGATCCCTTGGGCAGCAATGAAGACAGCGGCTACACCCAGCAGCATCGAAAGTGAGCGCGGCATCAAAGTTGTTGAACTCGAAGCAGATTCCTCAGGCGGAATGTCCATATCTGCGAACGCCATAGGAATCAGTGTGCCATACCCAGCCACACTCCCTAAAAACTTGACTGATATTTCGCGTAGAGTAGCATCATATAATCCATATGAGGTGGTGCCAATGATCGGCGGTCCACCTTATTTCGAGGTGTCCGCAACTTAAACGGGATTGGAAGGAAGACCATGCCTGAGTTTTCGTACAGTGATTTACTGCCTACTACCGCTGACATTACGGTCTATCGGAAGCTGACAAGCGAGGGAGTTCGCCTCATTGAAGCGACGAACGGCCGCAACTTCCTCGAGATTGATCCGTCAGCACTCACCCTGCTTGCTGAGACTGCTTTCCACGACATTGCGTTCTATCTGCGTACGGCTCACCTGGTTCAGCTTCGTACGATCATTGAAGACCCAGAAGCATCGAATAATGACAAGTTTGTCGCGCTCGATCTGCTCAAGAATGTTGTGATTTCTGCAGCAGGGGTCCTGCCGATGTGCCAGGACACCGGTACGGCGATCATCATGGGTAAGCGCGGCGAGAGGATCCTCACTACCGCACTTGATCCCGATGAGCGTTCCCTGTCACAGGGTATCTATAACGCGTACACCAATCTGAACCTGCGCTATTCCCAGATGGCTCCGCTGACGATGTTTGAGGAAGTCAACACGGGTACGAACCTGCCTGCACAGATCGAAATCTACGCCGACACCCAGCCGAGCCACGGGATGACCTACAAGTTCCTGTTTATGGCTAAGGGTGGCGGATCAGCCAACAAGAGCTTCCTGTATCAGCAAACCAAGGCCCTGCTCAACGAGGAATCCTTGATGAACTTCCTCGAAGAGAAGGTTGCCCATCTGGGTACGGCGGCTTGCCCGCCATACCACCTGGCAATCGTCATCGGCGGGCCTTCGGCTGAGTTTGCTCTCAAGACTGCGAAGTACGCGTCCGCGAAGTATCTCGACACTCTCCCCACTGCGGGGACGGTGGCCGGTCATGGGTTCCGTGATCTGGAACTGGAAGCGAAGGTGTTGGATATGACGCGCCGGTTGGGGATTGGTGCTCAGTTCGGCGGAAAGTATTTCTGCCACGACGTACGCGTCGTACGCCTTCCGCGTCACGGGGCTTCCCTGCCGGTCGCAATCTCGGTGTCATGCTCAGCGGATCGTCAGTGCATGGGCAAGATCACTCCTGAGGGTGTCTACATTGAGGAACTGGACACCGATCCGGGCCGCTTCCTGCCTGATGTGACAGCCGATGAGCTTGGCGGCGAGGTGGTCACTATCGACCTGACACGGCCGATGCCGGAGATTCTTGCTGAGTTGTCGAAGTATCCCGTACGTACGCGTCTGTCGCTGAATGGCCCGATGATCGTCGCCCGCGACATTGCTCACGCGAAGATCAAGGAGCGCCTCGATGCTGGTGAGCCGATGCCTGAGTATCTGGTGGATCACCCGGTCTACTATGCGGGTCCGGCGAAGACGCCTCCCGGAATGGCTTCGGGGTCCTTCGGGCCGACCACAGCAGGGCGTATGGACTCCTATGTTGACCAGTTCCAAGCAGCCGGCGGCTCAATGATCATGGTCGCCAAGGGCAACCGCACCCCGGATGTCACCAATGCTTGTCAGAAGCATGGCGGGTTCTACTTGGGTTCCATTGGCGGGCCCGCGGCACGCTTGGCACAGGATTGCATCAAGAAGGTCGAGGTCATTGAATACCCCGAACTGGGGATGGAAGCCATTTGGAAGATCGAAGTTGAGGACTTCCCGGCTTTCATTGTGGTCGATGATAAGGGGTCTGACTTCTTTGCGTCGATTAAGCCTCTGACCCTCACCATCGGAAAGCATCCGAAGATTTAAGCCTTATCTGCTGCGGTATAGAAGCAGTTCTTCGGCGAGATGAGCTTGCCTTCGGCTTTGAGCGCCTGGATGGCTTTACCGACTTCCGGCTTCTCGACACCTAGAATGGCTGCCACGTCGGCTGCCTTGAGGGGCTTGTCGGATTCGGTGAAAACGGCGAGGACTTCTTCTGTGCTTGCCATGGTCACTCCTTTCTGTCGGTGATGTACTAGGGGACGATGTGGTCCGCAGCGCGGAAGAGATCGTACCATTCTTCTCGGGTGAGCGGGATATCGGATCCTGCAGCCGCTTCGATGATTCGCGAGGGCTGAGTGGTCCCAGTGACGACCTGCATATTCGCCGGGTGACGGGTGATCCATGCGGTGGCGATCCCCATGGGCGTGACGCCGTACTTGTCGGCAAGCCGATCCAGGACGTGGTTGAGAGTGGCATATTTAGGGTCGCCGAGGAAGACTCCGGTGAAGAAGCCGCCCTGATAAGGCGACCACGCCTGAACGACGATGTCGTGTAGACGGCAGTAGTCCACGATACCGTTGTCGCGGGTGATGGCTTGGTCTTCGTCGACCATGTTCATGGCCATCCCCTGGGCGACCATGGGTGAATGGGTGATCGATAGCTGGAGTTGATTGGCCACCAGCGGCTGGCGTACCGACTTCTTCAGCAGATCGATCTGGCCGGGGGTGTGATTAGAGACACCGAAATACCGGACCTTCCCGGAGGCTTCTAGTGCATCGAAAGCCTTGGCAACTTCCTCGGGCTCAACTAGGGCATCGGGGCGATGGAGCAAGAGGATATCGATGTAGTCAGTCTGCAGAGCTTTGAGGGAACCATCCACTGACTCCAAGATATGCTCGGCGCTGAAATCAAAGTACGCGCCTGCGGCACATTTCACGATCCCGCACTTCGTCTGGAGGACTATGCTCTCCCGCTGTGAGGGTGTGAAGGACATAGCCGAGGCGAACCTCTCCTCGCTGCGATGTAGAGCTCCGCCGTAGATATCAGCATGGTCAAAGAAGTTGATGCCGCTATCTAGGCACGCTTGCACAAGATCACGGATAGCTGGATCCTCCATCTTCGCGATCCTCATCATCCCAGCTACAACATTCGGGACATCCAAGCTGGTTCCAGGCAGTCCAAAAGTCTTCATGACACCTCCATCGGTCCACTAATTCCCCAAGTCTAGACCTAGTGAGCGGACGTGACAGGGAGACGGCCTTCCGGAACCCACCCCCGGTCATCCCGCCAAAGGCGGGACCCCCGGCAGCCGAAGTATGGACTTGAAGAAGAAAAGTCTTTACCCCAGTCCCTACGTTGGCTGCCGGGGGTCCTGCCTGCGGCAGGATGACCGGGGGTGGGCTTAGGGTCTGGAGGTAGGTCTTTACCCAAATCCCTACGTCAGCTGCCGGGGGTCCTGTCTGGCGCCTGATTCCACCGATCCTTGCCTGCGACGCAACAGCTAAGTGGGTTGGCTGCGTTACCACTGCTCGGCAGGGGTCCAGCCCTAAGCGCAAATCTTAGCGCCGTAAGCACCATCCGCGTATATCCCCACGTGTGTGGAGAGGGGACATACAACTCGCCACACATTAACCCCAGGTCGCAATACTCAACCCCCGGTCATCCTGCCGCCAGGCAGGACCCCCGGAAGCCAACGTAGGGTCTGAGGTATAGACCTGTACCACAGTCCAAAGATCGGCTGCCGGGGGTCCTGCCTAGCGGCAGGATGACCGGTAGGCGGCGTGGGGTCTGGGGTATAGACCAGTACCACAGTCCAAAGATCGGCTGCCGGGGGTCCTGCCTAGCGGCAGGATGACCGGTAGGCGGGGTAGGGTCTGGGGTATAGACCAGTACCACAGTCCAAAGATCGGCTGCCGGGGGTCCTGCCTAGCGGCAGGATGACCGGTAGGCGGGGTGGGGTCTTGAGCGAGAAAACCTGTCTCAAGTCCATACATCGGCTGCCGGGGGTACTGCCTTCGGCAGCATGACCGGGGGCGGGGGTGGCTGGGGGAATGAGAGGATAGAATTGGGGGTGTGAGTACGGGAAGAGAACTTGCTGTTGGGAAGATGCGTAGGGCTGGGGTTAGTCCTACGGCGATTGCTATCTTTGAGGACTATTGGAATCAATTGGCTTCGGGGAGCACGGGGATGGTGCCTGAGGAGACTATTGAGCCTTTCACTACTCCTGATGTGGTCGAGTCAATCGTGGATCCTGACCAGGCCCGGGAGGCCCTTGATGCCACAGTGATGATCAAGCTCAATGGTGGCCTGGGTACGTCTATGGGACTTGACAAGGCAAAATCCCTGCTGCCCGTGCGTGATGGCCGAAGCTTCCTGGACATCATGGTGGGCCAGGTTCTGTGGGCGCGGAAAACCTACAACGTACGCCTGCCGCTGATCTTCCTGCACTCCTTCAACACCCGGGCAGATGTCCTAGCTGAGTTGGAGGCCTATCCGGATCTGCCTGTGGGTGGTTTGCCGCTCGACATGATGCAGTCCAGCGAGCCGAAGCTTCTCCGCAGCGATCTCACACCGGTTGAATGGCCGAAGAACCCCGAGTTGGAATGGTGCCCGCCCGGACATGGCGATCTCTATCCGACGATGCTCGACTCGGGAATCCTCGATGAACTGATCACCCAGGGATATCGGTATGCCTCAGTGTCAAACTCGGACAATCTGGGCGCCGCTCCATCCCCGACACTGGCTGCTTGGTTCGCCTCCACCCATGCTCCCTTTGCCACAGAGATCACCCTGCGTACACCCATGGATCTCAAGGGTGGACACATCGCTGTACGCAAATCTGATGGGCGCCTGATCCTACGAGAATCAGCCCAAACCCCACCCGATGAACAGGTCTACTTCACCGATCCGAACCGCCATCCATTCGCTCACTGCAACAACCTATGGTTTGATCTGAAAGCTCTGCGCCGCACCTTAGAAGAAAGAAACGGAGTCCTGGGACTACCCCTGATCCGCAACGCCAAAACAGTGGACCCCGCCGATCCCGATTCGGCTAAGGTCTATCAGATCGAATCAGCAATGGGAGCAGGAATCGAAGCTTTCGAGGGCGCCCGGGCGGTTGCCGTACCTCGCTCACGGTTCCTACCGGTCAAAACCACCAATGAACTGTGTCTGCTGCGCTCGGATGTCTTCGAGATGAACGAGGACTTCATTCCAAAAGCCAGGGTCTCTCCCCTACCGGTGATTAGCTTAGATGAGCGCTACACGACGATTTCAGATTTTCAGGAGCGCGTCCCCCATCCCCTGTCTTTGAGTGCAGGAGTACGCCTGAGGGTCCGCGGCGATTGGCGTTTCGGACACGGCGTACGCGTAGCCTGCGACACCGACTTAGGAACCCAAGGCGGGCGAATCGAAGACGGAATGGTATTACCCGCTGCCGGGTAGTGATCGTGGTATCATCACGATATGGGTACTGAGGACCCTGGGGGAATCAGTTCTATAGCAAGAGTCATGGCTCTTCTAGCTGCTTTTCACCCACGTGACAAAGAGCTGACCGGCGCTGAGATCGCTCGGCGGGCTGGCTTGCCGCGTTCTACCGTTTATCGGCTTGTGGGAGAACTCACCACTCATGGAATCTTGGATCAGACTCACGAGGGTTTATTTCGGCTTGGAACCAGGCTCGTCGAGTTGGGGCATCTGGCGACAAGTCAACGAGGCTTCAGGGAGCTAGCTTCACCGTACTTAGCGGATCTGGCAGCAGTCACCAGAACAACGGTGCACCTGTCCGTCTTGGACAATCACGAGATCAAAATCATAGAAACCTACCGACCTCCCAGCCATCCATCCACGCCGGCACGCATGGACTCTCGGTTCCCTGCGACAGCCACAGCAGCAGGAAAGGTGATACTTGCCTTCTCACCTCCTGACGTAGTCGACGCTGTTCTTGCCCGTGGTTTTCCGCGATTGACCCCCAATTCCATCACTAATGAGACCCAATTCTTAGCAGAGCTTGCCAAGGTACGCCGCGCCGGTGTGGCCTTCGATCAGGAGGAGCATCTCATGGGTACGGTTTCCTGCGCGGTACCGCTGATCGGCGAAGGACACAGGGTCTACGGAGCAATCTCGATCTCGGGCAGCACCACCTCCCGATTTGATCATATGGTTTCCGCACTGCAAACCACTGCTGTTACTCTCAGCCGTCTCCAAGCTTCATTTATCTGAGCTAACAAAGACGTAAGAAACACATTAATGCGGGCTTGTGCTCGTTCATGATTGGGTAGGATGAGAGATACGTGTGGAAAGGAGGCACATCGATGGGAATCTTCTCCCAAGCTGAAAAGCGACTCGAAAGTGCTATTGGGGGTGTCTTCGCTCGGGCTTTCAAAGGTGATGTCCAACCTGTAGAAATCACGCATCGGCTGTGCAAGGAACTGGATGAACAGGCTCAGATTCTGGCCTCTGACAAGTATCTTGTCCCCAATGATTTCCTCATCTCTTTGTCGAAGCATGACTATGCCCGCCTCTTTCCTTATTCCAAGACCATGACCTCCGAGATCACCGCTGATCTTCGGGAGTACGCCTCGGAGCATGACTACATCTTCAATGGCCCCATCTCTATCCAGTTGGAAGAACGAGTGGATCTGCCGGTGGGCCGTTTCGCCGTCGCCAGTGAGACCGTCGCTGAAGTTGATCGTCCCACTGCTTCGGCTGGGGCGATACGCAACGCGAATCTCGTACTCGAGGTCAATGGCGTACGCCACCCGCTGACTCCCCCAGGCTTCACAATTGGCAGAGGTGCGGATGCTGACTTACGAATCAACGACCCCGGAATCTCGCGGGTCCACGCACAGATCGTCGTAGCAGGTGCAGGATCCTCGCTGAAGGTGAAGATTCTTGACCTGAACTCGACAAATGGAATCCGTGTTGATGGCCGCGCAGTTCCAGAAGCAGATTTGGGTGACGGCTCGCGGATCGACATCGGCAAGACGCAGATGCTGGTCTATGCCCCCTCAGGAAACTCCCTGTAAAGCCGGATTTGCTGTGGCTGACTTTACTGTCCTTGTCCTGAAGATCGCCTTCTTGGCGATCCTCTGGCTCTTCATCATCCTCATCGCCATGGTGGTCAATGCTGACATGGTGGGCGGGCGTGCGAAGAAGACACGTAAGTCCGCAGGCGCCGGGGATGGCACTCCTCCCGCTAAGAAGTCCAGCCGCAAAAGGAAGAAAGAACCCTGGGTACTTGCCATCGATTCGGGTGCTCACGCCGGAGACCGGCTTCAGCTCGTTTCCGAGGTCCACATCGGTCGCTCTGATGGATGTGAACTGGTCCTCGATGATGATTATGTTTCCTCGACCCATGCCCTGCTCAGCCACCAAGACGATGGCGGTTGGCTGCTGAAGGACCTCGGGAGCACGAACGGAACCTTCGTCAATTCGGAAAGAATCAACAATCCAACTAGGGTTGGGGTTGATGACGTCATTCGCATCGGTGAAGTCCAGATGAGGCTGGAGGTGTAAGCAACGTGCCGCTGACCCTGCGCCCTATTGCCCACTCAGAGATCGGATTGGTTCGAAAGACCAACCAGGACTCAGGGTTTGTCTCGACCTCAATGCTCCTGGTCGCCGATGGTATGGGTGGTGCAGCCGCTGGTGATCTCGCTTCGGCTTCCGTCGTCCGCGATCTGCGGCTAGTCAATGAAGAACCAGTCGCCGGTGAAGAAGCCCTCCAGACCTGGAAAGAGGCTGTTCATCGGGCCAATATGGATCTTGCGCTGATGATTGCCTCTCACCCCAAGCTCGACGGAATGGGTACGACGATTTGCGGCGGAATCTTCGATGGTTCCTGCATGAATATCGTCCATATCGGAGATTCACGCTGCTACCTCTACTCCGAGGGGGAGTTAGTACGGGTCACCCACGATCATTCCTATATTCAGTCCTTGATCGATGATGGGAAGATCGACGAAAAAGCGGCGATGACCCATCCTCATCGATCCCTGTTGCTGAGAGTGCTCAACGGGCAACCCGAAATCAAACCCGATTATCTCAGTGTTGAGCTGAGCGCTGGTGACCGAATCATGTTCTGTTCTGACGGGCTGTGCGGGATCGTACCAGACTCCGGAATTGCCGCGGCGATGAAGTTCCCTGAGCTCAGCCAAGTGATGGACGCTCTGATTGATCTTGCCCACTTAGCCGGGGGTACGGACAACATCACTGTGATTGTTGCCGATGTGGTCGAGGTAAAAACCCTGGCCACACCCGAAGACTCTCTCAATGCCTCCTCGGGACACACCCTCGTCTTTACCCCGGACCCTGAATTGGTCGGATCCCAAGATGGGCTTCCTCTGTCAACCTTCACGATGTCCGGATTGATCGGAGCAGCCGCAGATCCGCACATTACCTCCCTGGTGATGGCAATCCGGGACCCAGGTGTTGAGCATGAGGAACTCGTTGACTCCTATGAGGAGGCCAAGAGTCCGGCAGACGAAGAGGATGCAGAATCGCTAATCAGTGAGCGGCGGCGCTACTCCACTCGGTGGAAGAAACCTCGGTGGGGAGTGTGGATTCTGGCGCTCTTGATCGTCCTCATCTTGGGCGGAGGCGGCTGGGGAGTCTACGCCTACACCACCAATCAGTACTTCATCGGTGACTCCAATGGCCATGTTGGCGTCTTCCAAGGCATCTCCGGCGACATCGCTGGGTTCAGAACTTACCGGCTGTACGAAACAACGACCATCGATATGGATGATCTGCCGTACTTCTGGCGTGACAGGGTCATTGCCACCATTCCTATGGGTGCCGGAGGTCTCGACCAGGCGCAAATCACTATCCAAGAACTGCGGGTTAAGGCTGAGCAATGCGTTGCCAACCGCGAGAATCGCCCGCCGGACACCCCGCCGCCGCTGGATGGTTGCTGATATGGCTGAAAGCGAGTCCCGCGGATACCCAACGCGTGGAGTAGCCCAGTTGCTCTTAATCCTTGCCGGACAATCGATAGGCTTTGCGGGCTACTTCCTGACCAGCCTTCTGCGTGACAATGTCCTGCCGCCGCTGTGGCCGGTGATGGCGGCCTGCTGGTTTGGGCTCGGGGTTGTGCTCCACATAGGGGTACGCATCGCAGTGCCGTACACCGATCCGATTATCCTGCCTATCGTGCTGACTCTCACTGGGATCGGGCTGGCCATGCTGAATCGTATCGATCTCACCAGTGACGACCCTCCGATGGTCTACAGCCAGTTCCTTGCCGTTGGACTTGGTGCGGCAGCCCTGTTGACCATTGTCTTTCTTCTCAAGGACCCAAGAAGGCTTAAGGGCTACCCCTTCCTGCTGTCCACCCTCGCCTTCATCCTTCTGCTTCTACCGCTGATCCCAGGGTTGGGCTCTGAGGTCTATGGTTCACGGATCTGGATCAGTGTCGGTCCTTTTTCCTTCCAACCCGCTGAGATCGCCAAGCTCGTTCTCGCCGCCAGCTTCGCTGCGTACCTCTGTGACAAGTCTGAAGTCCTCTCGTTGGCTGGGCGCCGCTTCCTGGGGCTCGACCTGCCGCGCATGCGAGACCTCGGTCCGGTTATGGTGATGTGGGCAGTCTCGTTGTCAATTATGGTTTTTCAGAATGATCTCGGAACATCCCTGCTCTTCTTCGGTCTGTTCGTCATGATGATCTATGTCGCGACCGGCAAGGTCTCCTGGGTCATCATCGGATTGGCACTCTTCACCGCCGGCGGCGCGGCTGTTCTGAGGTTTGCCGGGCATGTTCAGCGGCGCATCGATTTCTGGCTGCATCCATTTGACTATCCCGACGATGCCACACAGATCATCCAAGCCCAGTTCGGTTTCTCCAACGGAGGGCTGTTCGGTTCCGGCTGGGGTCTAGGTCGGCCCGATCTGATCATTTTCTCCTACTCGGACATGATCGCTGCGGCCGTGGGTGAAGAAATCGGAATCGTGGGTTTGATGGGCATCATCGTCTTGTACGCCCTGCTGGTGTTCCGAGGTCTGAAAACCTCCCTGATTGCCACGGACAGCTTCACCAAGCTCTTCGCTGCGGGTTTGAGCTTCGGCTTCCTCCTGCAGACTTTCGCCATCATTGGCGGAGTCACCCGCCTGCTGCCGCTGACTGGTTTGACCACTCCCTTCATGTCGCAGGGAGGTTCGTCGATGATCGCTAACTGGATACTCATCGCGGCTCTGATCGTGATCTCTCATCAGGCTCGCAGGCCGCACACCGCTGGTGGTGAGGTCGGAGCTTTTGGCGTGACGATTCTTGGCGAAGAGGCCACCCAAGTCATCACTTCCCGTGAACTGGCCCACCTCGGCACGGGTACGATCCGTCCTGTGCAGGCAATCGACGCCGAGCAAGTCCCCCTCACTGACGGCGGCAAACCGAAGGTACGCAGCGGAGACGAATGGATCGATGACGTCGACCCTGGCTCCGAAGAAACCACTGAATATGAAATCTCTCCCATCAATGAAGACACCGTACGCAAGGTACCCGAATCATTCTTAGACGATGGTCTGACCCGTACGACCGTGGTGAAGGGGCTGTTCGGCGAGGAGGAAGAGATCACAACAACCATCGACGACATCGACGATGACTACTTCTGGAGGGGGACAGATTGAACGCACAGATTCGTACTGTCGGCACAGTGTCAGCCCTCATGGTCCTGGCTCTGCTGCTGAACCTGACCTACCTCAACCTCGTACGCGAAGACTCCCTGCAGGCAAACCCGTACAACATCCGGGCTCGTGAAGCAGAATTCGACATACATCGAGGACAGATCCTTGCTGGAAATGTCGTCATCGCGGACTCTATCGAGTCCGATGACGGGTCGATCTTTAGGTATCAGCGGGTCTATACCGACGGGCCCTTGTATTCGCCTATCACCGGTTTCTACTCGTACATCTACGGCTCCAGCCGGATTGAGAATTCTTTTAACCGCGAATTGGTGGGATCGAGCTCCTCGCAATGGCTCCAAAGGCTCATCGACACGATCTCTGGGCGTACTCCCCAGGGCGCCTCAGTGGTGACAACCATCTCGCCTCGGCTTCAGGAAGCAGCACGAGATGCCATGCAGGGGTATTCCGGAGCAATCGTCGCCATGGAACCGCACACAGGAGCCATTCTGGCCCTGGTGACCTCTCCCAGTTATGATCCGTCCAGGCTGGCATCTCATAATCTGACCGATGTCCGCGATGCCTGGCAGGAATTGACCACCGATCCGCGCCAGCCCATGGCGGACCGCGCGACCCGTGAGATCTTCCCTCCGGGATCGACCTTCAAATTGGTTGTTGCTGCTGCGGCTCTCGAAAGCGGGTATACCCCGGATACGATGATCGACACCCCTTCGCGCGTACAACTGCCCGGGACTGAGGTCTGGCTGCCCAACTCCACTGACTGCGGTAACACCCAAGTCACCTTGGCCCGAGCACTGCAACTGTCCTGCAACACCTCGTTTGCCAACATTGGACATGATCTGGGTGGCAATGCCCTGCGCCTACAGGCTGAAAAGTTCGGCTTCAATGCAGAATATCTACCGGAATTGGGCGCGGTTGCCAGTAATTTCCCTACTCAGCTTGATGAAGCTCAGGTGATGTTGAGTTCCATCGGACAGTTCGATGTGGCGGCAACTCCGCTGCAGATGGCCATGGTTGCCTCCACTTTTGTCAATAATGGGCAGTTGTCCGAGCCGTACCTTGTTCAGGAAGTACGCGCTCCTGACTTGTCGATCCTCTATGAACACACTGACCACAGTTCTCTGGTCGTCAGCCCATCGACAGCAGCATCGATGCGGGAAATGATGGTGGCTGCGGTGACAAACGGGACCGGAACCGGTGCACAGATCCCAGGAGTGATCGTGGGCGGAAAGTCAGGGACGGCTGAATCCGATCCTGATAACCCGAATTATGCATGGTTCGTCAGCTTCGCCCTGAACCCCGATGTCGTCGTCGTAGTCTTCCTCCAGCGTCATGATGACACTCCAGATGACCTCTGGGGCGGCGGTGATGCCGCTCCGGTTGCACGGAAGGTACTTCAGGCAACTCGATGAGAGCACAATTCACACCAAGCTTTCAGGTTCCTCTCAGAAACTCGCGCAAGAATAGTGCGTGGAACCTAGATTCCGAACAGGGCTGCGTGCTAGGAACCGGACGCGGCTATGGGGTGAGCCCACCCTCACCATGAGGAAAGGACGATTATGACCGACAATATGATAGGTGATCGATATATCCTTGGTCCTCTGCTTGGTCGGGGAGGCATGGCAGAAGTACGCCGTGCGCGCGATACGCGTCTAGAACGGGATGTGGCGATCAAGCGACTGAAGGTCGATCTCGCCGGTGATCCTATTTTTCAAGAGAGGTTCAGGCGCGAAGCCCATTCGGCTGCTGGTCTGAATCACCCCAATATCGTCTCCGTCTTCGACACTGGTGAATCCTATGACGAAGTCTCTGGATTGATGATCCCCTATATCGTGATGGAGCTGGTTCAAGGCCATACTCTGCGTGAGATCTTGCATGATGGACGAAAGATTCAGCCTGTCAAAGCATTAGAACTTACTCAATGCGTCCTGGATGCTCTGGATTACTCACACCGCCACGGCATCATTCACCGCGACATCAAACCAGCAAATATCATGCTGACAAACACCGGGCAGGTCAAGGTCATGGACTTCGGCATTGCCCGTGCAGTCTCGGATACCGCTGCTTCGATGACCCAGACTGCCTCAGTAATCGGCACCCCGCAATATCTGTCACCTGAACAGATTCGCGGCGAGATGGTTGACCGGCGCTCCGATCTGTACTCCACAGGCTGTTTGCTTTATGAATTGCTGACCGGCAAGCCTCCTTTCGAAGGCGACTCCCCTGTCTCCCTGGCCTACCAGCACGTACGGGCTACTCCCGTACCTCCGTCGGAGGTCGATCCGCTGGTGTCATCTCAGATGGACACAGTCGCACTCAAGGCTCTTGCTAAGAATGCCGCGGATCGTTATCAGAGTGCCCAAGAGATGTACGAAGACATCTCGCGGCTGCTGGCCGGTCAGAAGGTTCAAGCCGTTGTTCCCTCGTCGGTAGAGGACACTCCGACCCATGCCTTCGCTGATGATGATAAGACCATGGTTATGAACTCCGGTAACGGAGGACGCCCCCCGTCCCATGCACTTGAGCCCGAAGAAGACGAGCCCAACCATCTCGGAAGAATCATCGGCATCGTACTCGGGGTCATGCTGGTGATCGCTGTGGGTGCCGTCGCTTTGATCATTGCCTTGAACAAGGACCCGGTTGATGGCCCGACCACGGATCTGACTTCCGGATGGATCATTGTTCCTGATGTTGTGACGATGAACGAACCCAGCGCTGTGGACAAACTCGAATCCAAGGATCTGACATCCAAGGT